>Ga0210410_10000448_pt1 | contig 46307 bp, 37 predicted proteins | sample IncBWC4MmetaG_FD_161058 | JGI IMG/M metagenome (GOLD analysis project Ga0210410, IMG submission 161058) | Forest soil microbial communities from Barre Woods Harvard Forest LTER site, Petersham, Massachusetts, United States - Inc-BW-C-4-M | ecosystem: Environmental > Terrestrial > Soil >...
GGATTCGCCTGGGCAGGTTAGCAACGAGTTCCGTCGCAAGCTGAGAGAGGAAGGAAAGAGTAAACGAGAACAGCTTCTTGATTCATCAAAAATAGCGACGGGCTACAAATTCAGCGCCCCGCAGCTCCCGCCACGCATCCAGCCAGGTTTTTTCACAGCTTCGTTTGGAAGGGTCGGGGTTTTGATCTCTCTTCCATCCCATGAGCAAGGATTGATCCGCAAATTCAACCCCTAAAGGCTGCGCCACGCGCCTGGGACGCTTCGGAATCGAATGGAATCAAATCGTGCAATCGTGAAGGCCACCAAACCCTCCGCCCCTTCGAAAAACCACGAAGGAGCGGCCACCCGGAAATTCAAACCCAAAGGCTGTGCCACCCGCCCTCCGACCCCTCGAAAAGCCACGAGGAGGCGGCCACCCAGAAATTCAAACCCAAAGGCTGTGCCACCCGCCCAGAATAGGGAGATCTTGTCACCGATGGAACATCAGCGAGTTTGAGAGTATGAGAACCGATATTTGGCTGGCCCACAGCCAGCTAAGGAGCGTTTCTACTTGCGCATAAAATAGCTGCGCAGAGCGAGCACCCTCGACTTCAGCGGGAATAGGGTCCTTCATCATCGCCCTGAGGCGTCCGTGCATATACAATGCGCGAATCCACGAACCAGTGGTGAATATCACAGCAAGGTAGACCGCAATAGGTTCTAGTTCAGCCCACTGCGACTTGTGTCGGATAGCCCAGTACACGACTTCGCTTAGGAGCACCATCTGAAGTAACGACAAACCTACAACGGAGGCAATCCCGAACGGCGAACCCAAAGGCAAATTTGGCGTATTGATTTCCTTGTCCATATACACATCCTTACTTGGCGTCGAGGCAGGCATAATTCTGATAAATCGCCTCAAGCCCTATCAGCAGATTGGCCATAAGTTTCACTGGTGGATATGGGATAAATTGTGCCGCACCTGCTGCGACAATCAGGGAAGTCTTCATGTGAGCACACTGGATCTTGGTCAAGGGGGGACCCGGACGCCCTTGCACTGGCGCAACAACACTGTTCCCCCCAACTCCTCCGTTGCATCCGCTAAAATCGCAATTGTTATTGTTGTTGCCCCATGGGGCGAAAGGACCTGGTAATTGCATGCCGCAGGGAACTCCAAGCGATTCGCAGCCAGTATTCCAGGGATCGCCGGAAGGATTGCCAGGCAAGGGTTCGCCGAAGAAAGGGTCGCCAAGAACATTAAAGGGATCGCAAAAAGCGTCGCCACAAAGATCGTCATTATATCCTGCTCCGCCATCCCTAAAATAGTATACGGCGGGAGTTGAGCACACGAGCTTACCCACTCCACCATGATTCATGGCGTAAACAGTAGACGGCAAGACCCACGAATCATCCCGTGGGCACAGACCGCTCGGATCGGTACCATTGATCGGATCATTCTTCACGTAAGCGTAGCGGTTCAGCGACTGCGGATCGCCGCTTGATCCACCAATCGGATCCGGCGAATTGAACCGGCCCAGACGATTCACGTCGTAGCGCGCCATGGCGTAGTCATTGCCCGATTCGGTGTCTCGCTCGTAGCCGGTGAACTGCCACTTCGTCGTGGCGCTCGACGCGTACCAAGACTCCCCAAATGGGTAATGGCTCTGCTGCCCGGCCACGGTCCCGCTGGAATTGGTCGTCACCCGCACAGAGAGCTGATCGGGGTGATAGTACACCGTGCTGCTCCCTTCGATCTTTGCCACCAGTGCAGCTCCCGCGTAGATATATTCCCGAGTAGGCGAAGAAGGCGCTGCGCCGTTCTCATACTCGGCCACCACCTTCGAACCTGAAAACAGATAGGCGGTGGTCGTTCCGTTCTGTACCGCTTTCTTCACCCGTAGTCCGTTGGCGTCGTACGTGTAAGTAGCCGACGCACTGCCGTTGGTCGCGCTGGTGGCGCGATTTTCGCCATCGTACACTAGCGTGTTGTACCCGTCGTTAGTCATGTTCCCGCCACCGAGCGGATCGTATTGGTATCCCGAAGTGGTGATCTGGTTCGTGGAGGTGCTCACGGTCACTGCGTTGGAAGGTGCTGGCGGATGCAGATTGGGTGAGGTGTCCGGCTGGACCGTTTCGCTGGTGCGGTTGCCGTAGCGGTCATAGCCGAATTTCAAGTCCCAATTCGGGTAGTTTGTCGAGCCCGTCGTGTAGGCCTGTGTCAAGCGTCCCAATGCGTCATAGATGTATGTTGCGTTGCGCCCGCTGTCCACGGAATCCGTGATGCCCGCAATCTGGCCATTGTTGCTCCCGGACGTTCCGTACGAATAGCTCAGCCCGAACAGCGTCGTGCCGCTTTTAGCATAAGAGAGCGAGGTCATCTCCAACCGGTCGGACGAGTACCCGATACTCGCCGCAACACCGTTCCCATACGTCAGCCCCGTCAGTTCGCTCGCAACGTTGTACCCGAAGTTGCTCACGTACGGAGTTGTGGCTGTGCCGCAGGCCGTGCCGATCGTGCTCCCTGCGACCTCGCAGAGACGGCCGATGGCGTCGTAGCTTTGATAGACAACGTGAGTGGACGGATAGGTGATCTGGGTGAGCCCTCCACCCGTATTGTATGCGTATTGCGTTGTGTACGTCGTGCTTCCTATCACTTTGGCATCCTGCGTCGTCTGCCCGAGTTTGTCGTAAGTGTAGGTCTCGGAGCCGGACGCATCAACCATCTGTGTCACCCGCCCCATCGCGTAGGCTGCTTGGCCACCCTGGTCGTAATAGAAGCACCTGTTGGAGTTGGCCGTCCCGCCGGTCGGGTTGCAGATTGTGTTCGGCATGGCCGAGACGCCGCTGGGAATGGTCGGATAGCTAATTCCTATAAGCCGGTTGAGGGTATCATACGCGTAGCTGGTCACGACTCCTCGCGCGTCAGTCCTGCTGATTAGATTTCCAAAATTGTCGTACCCGTTTTGCTGGCAATTAGATCCTGAATACGTCCCCAAGCAAACCGTTCCCGCTTCCGGTGTGGAGACCCTGGCGATCCTGCCAAGCGCGTCATAAGTATTTGTTCGCGTCTGCGCCCCTTGAGTCACGGTTGCAAGCGCGTCCAGGACCGTATAAGTGTAGTCAGTCTCGACGGTCAAGGTATTTCCGTTCGTCACATCGGGCTCAAAGACCTTCACCAGACGGCCCGCGCCATCCGAGACCGACTTCCGTTTTTTCCCCGCAGGGTCCGTGGTGGTAACGGTGTTCGCCGAATACGAATACCCGATTATGGAAGTGTCCGGCAACTGAGTTTGATACGGCCGGGACAGCGCGTCGAAGGATGTTGTGGTCCAGTATGACGGACTGCCGGTGTACGGATTGCTCGTCCTGTACGCCCGCCCCATAGCGTCGTAGTTGGTCTGGACGATGGAATAGATATTATTGCTCCCGTCCTCCACCGTCGTTGTTAAGGGCCAGCCCAACCCGTCGAGAGCCGCGATCTGTTGGACAGAGCGAGAACTATCAATCGGGCTGGTTAACGTAGCCTTGTGATTGGTGTCGTCATAGCTATACGTCACCTGCGAATTGTCCGGCCGCGTTGCGGACGTCACACGTCGAAGGAAATCGTATGCAAACGAGGTTTGCTGATTGTTCGGGTCCTTCGAGGTGGCCACCAGCCCGGTATCGCTCTTGTAGGTCAGAGTCTGGGTAAGCTGAGTTCCCGGAGATGGGCCGCTCACGATCGAATCAGGTAAAGCGTATTGGGTCGCCGACGAAAAGCTAAACTGCTTCTGCTGCGTACCGCTCACCGAAGCCGTAAGGACGTTCCCAAAAACGTCGTACGTAAGATTTGTGACCACGCCTTGCGCCTGGTGTACTGGGTCCATATAGACCGTCACGGACGTAGGATTGCCACGATAATTCATGGTGTAGGCATAGTTGGTATCGTCGTGCTGCGGGACCCCCGTGGGGTGGTTGGTGATTGACACGCTGTCGTACGCAATGTCCTGACGGTACTTAACAGTTCCGCTCCCGTCTTCCACGATTTTGGTCGTCAAGCGATTGATGATGTTTCGAGTGATGTAGGGCGTCGTATTCAGGTAGTTTAGGGTCGTCGTCCGAAGCGCTGGTCCGTGTGTACCGGTCCCCCAATCGTACTCTGTCATCGAATCGAGGAGGCCATTCGAGTCAAACGTGGTATCGGTTTCCGATTGCGTGCTGTTGTCCTCCAAGATCGTCACCTGGGTTGCCGGCGTCCCGTTACTGGCCCACGTAGAGTTGATCGTCCTCTGAATCGTGCGCGAGCCGCCCGTACCCGAGTACATCTGTCTCTGAGTTTCTTGTGCGGACGAGTTGAAGGTATAAACTTGGTCGTTGTTGGCTGCATCCGTGACCGTGGTGGTAAGATTCGACACGTTCCGGATGTACTGCCAAGTCCCCGTCGTTGTGCCTTCGCTCACCTTCCGCGTCATGTTCAGAGTTGAACCGTCGGCGCAATTGATTCCGTCGTTCGTCGCGCCATAGTCGTACTCGTACGTGCCGCCATTGGGCAGCGTCACCTTCTGTAGACGGCCGGTGAAATAGCCGGAGTTTTGGGGCGTGGGCTCGTAGGCAAACAAATATTTCAGGGGCGTCGAGCTGTTGGGCACCGGTATATCCAGTTCCGTAGGCAGATTTGCAGTTCCGCTGTATTCGCCCACGCCGCAGGCGAAATTCGTTTTGATGTTTGTCGAGGTTAGATAGAGCGTGGCGGTCTTGTACGTATTCATGCCGGAACCGTCCAGGAATTGGTATGTGATGTTGCTCGCGTTCGTCGTGACCTTCGCCGCAGTTCGTCCCACGGTGTCTGTGTAATCCGTTTCACTGCCATTGATGGTCTGCGTGAGGTAGTTGCCATTCGTGTCCACGACCGTCGAGGCCGTCGGCGATTTGAGTCCCCCGGGGTTCGTCACCACCGGAGAGGTCGGAGTGGTTGTGTCCAGAAAATATCCGCTGGGATCATAGGCGTTCCCGGTAAGGGTGCCGGTAGTAGTCCCCCAGCAGTCTGGGTCCACCCAGACAGAATTGGGAAACCAATGCATCGTGCCGCCGAAGTCTGTATAGCTATAGTCCTTGTAGTTCGTCTTAGTGGCCCAGAACCACCCTGGCCCGGGGTTATAACACTTAAACTGTACTGTCACCGTTGTGTACTTGATTTGACCGGAGGGAAAGTCTAATTTCCAGCCCCAAGTTGGATTGCCATTGGCATCGGTGAGCGGGTACCACCCACTACCTCTCAGCCAAATAAGGCTGTCATTGACAATCGGCAGCCGAAACGTCAATTGTCTTCCCGGACTCGTAACCACGGGAATCGAGAAGTTGATATTGAGATCTTGCAGATTGATTCCGTCGAAACCTCCAGTCTGAAACGAGCCAAACGGTGGAAACCCCGTCTGTTGGGCGTGCCCGGGAATGATGGATGAGAGGATGACGACGATCGCGGCTAGTGACCAGAGGACGGTACGGTCTCTCACTGTGCCACCTCCACCACTGGAAAATTCGCATCCGTCAGCCCGGTGTTGTAGCTCACGCTTTGCACCGTGATCGTCATCCACGGCGTCCCGTTCCAAGATTTTCGTATCGTGCGTGGATAGAGCACTCCTCCCGTACCCTGGTAGTCAGCGAAGAAGACCTCCATAAGGGTCCTCGGCGCGGATCCACCACCGTCTCGTTGGACATGCGCGACTTTCAGCGGGAGAAAGGTATTTGCGTCGATCCAGAGGTCGGTAGTCGAAAACTCAGCCAAGAATTGTTGCCGCTTCTGCGAGGCGTAGGTGTTCGTCGCCCGGATGTGCAGAGCGGGGACGCCCAATTGCTCGGTGCCCACAAATGTCAGAGATTCTTCCGAATTGTTCAGGAGCGCGAGCAAGAACGGGAGCGGAAAGTCGCGGCACTGAGCTGTGGCCGCCCGCTCCAGTGGAAACGGTGTGGCGGCGGTGCCGACCGTTTCGCTGGCTTGGCCCTGTGAAAACACCTGAGTACGCACTGCTTGCGGCGTATCTATCCATTCGAGGGTCTCGTTGGTTCCTCTCGTTAGGATGCGAATCGTGCCCTGATCCGTCTCCGTGCCGGCAACAACGATCACGGACCCGGTCGCAACCGAGTCAGAGGGTAGAGCCGCGCCCATCGCTGTAACCGCCCGCTGCAATGCCGCCACGGCCTGCGGGTCGCGGGTTGGTTGAGGCGCAGAAGCTTGTTGGGGAGCCTGCTTGCCCCACGACGGAACCGCGAGAAATGGAATGACGAGCAACCAAGCGAATCGCGCAGAGCGCATAGTAGCCTCCGTGAACTTGATTCCGTCCAGCCGCTAAATCCCCGCTCGAACGGGATGCCGAGAAATTGAAGGCGCGCGTTGGAGTTCCATCCAAGTAACGGTTACGATAGAGAGCAATTGAGTACACCCATTTCCAAATACAAGTCAATATAATTTTTTGTTAATTTACCGTTATATGAGCCTTGAGGGCGGGATCGTCCAGCAAAATCGCGGCAGGATTGCGGAGATAACGGGCAGGTTGGATCTTACTGTTGCGGAGTTCCGCCCGGAGGGTCGCCCGTTCCTGGGCCAGGTTGCCCAGGACCAATCGGCATGGGCACGCCCGGTGCCGTGGTGGGACCGGAGGGCGCGCCGGGGATCGTGCCTGGGCCACCCGGGATTGCGACTTGCTGACCAGGATTCCAGATAAACTCCCACAACTCGTACGAATCGCCACCTTCGTAGATGCGCAACGACGCATCCTTCACCTTGCTCGCGACGCCGATGATGTTTCCCCCGATCACGGCGCCTTGCAGGGGCTGCGGCTGGGAATCGAAGCCGTTGTTGGATTGCTGTCCGGTTTGGCCCGGTATGATCCCTGCGCCGATGATTCCCGGTAACATGGGAGTCGAAACTACACCCTGCAGCAAACTGGTGCGGCGAAGGCTGCCGATCAATTGGCCGCCCGGGCCGACGTAAATGAACCGCCAGCTTCCGTCGTCCTTGTTCATGGGGTCGGTGTAGGCCTGGCGGAGGAAGCGAATTCCGTTGGTTTGCTTGACCAGATCGTCAACTTTAGTGGGATACCTCCCGAATTTTCGGAAATACAAACCGATGGCGCGCTGATATTGCTCTCCCCGCCAAGCCAATTCTTTTTCGCGCTCGCGGCGGCCTTGGGTGTCGATTCGCAGAGCCGCAGTGGAGACCAAAAGCATCATCGTCGCGACCATGAAAATGACCATCATGAGGGAGTAACCAGCCTGTTTCCGACGGCGCGGATTGTTTCTCGTTTGCAGCATGGGAATCACCCGTTGGGACCTGGCTCTTCCAAAATCAAAGTAGTGTGTCGTTTGGACGAAACTTCCTCGATGTCGGCCGAAGTGCTCGAAATCCTCACCACGAGGAAGCGCCCCAGGAGAGTGTCCCCTTCGCCCGCGACAAAGACATCTTCATTGTTGGCGGTCGCGAAAAATGCGCGCCGATGAGTTCCCTTGGAATCGCTCACAAATCCGAAATACTTGGCGTCCACAGTTAAAGGCGGAGGGCCAGCCTGAACCACAGGGGGGGGCACGCTCACCTGAGTCACCACTGGCGGAGGCGCGGGCGGCAGGGGCTGCGTAGCAACGAAGATATTTTTGTGACTGCCCTTGTATTGCAGGCTAAGAAACCGCTCCAGGATGTCCATGCGCAGGGCCGGGTTGTCCACCGGGATAGGCACGAACAATCCCGCCACAGTGGGGGATTTCGAGGCATCTCCGGACTGGTGTGAAGAGTACCAGGTGGCCGCCAATATGACGACCAGAATGCCGAGAACGATCATCTGATTGCGGCGTGACATGTCAGGTCCGGAAATAGGTCCTCAACTGAATATTCAAGCGAATTTTCCCAGCATTGCTCGAAGCCAAGGCCAAGCTGTCCAAAACGTAAAAGTGGTCGGAATGCTCGAGTTTATCTAAAAAATTCACCAGGCTTGTGTAGTCTCCCTCAACGGCGGTGACAATTTCGATCTCCATCAGGCCGCGGGCATCGGGAGTGTGCTGGTGGAAGGTGATGGTATCCGTCCGCAAACCGGCGGAATGCGATAACTGTCCAAGGTCTTCGCTGACGGCGGAATACCCCGCGCCCGACGGACGGAAATGAGTGGTAAAGAACTCGTCCCACTGTTTTTCGTCCGTTGGGAGTTCCCCTCGGAATTTATCGAGGCGCGCGTTGTCCGCCCGGTAAGATTTTTCCAATAGTTCCAGGTGCTTGAGTTCCTCGGGGGGGACGCGTGGAGCGAGGTGCAGGGTATAATCAAACGCCCCGAGCATCACATCCAGAACCAAAATTACGATGAGGCTCCAGCGGACAATCACTTTGCGGTGTTGAAATATTTCGTTCATTTTAGATTACCGAATACTGGGCTTCCAGCTCCAGCATCACACGGTCGCTTTGATCCGGCCGGGTCACGTTCGATTCGTTCTTGAGCTGAATATGAGAGAACTCGGGCGATTTCTCGAGAGTTTTCAGGAACTCCAATTTGCTCTCATCCGTCAGGGCGCCCACGACGATTCGCAGCTGCACATTGTCACCCGACAGCTTCGGTTCAATACTTGCGACGCGCACACCTTCCGGCAGAATGGCTTCCAAGTCCATGAAGATCTTGATCCAAGGGAAAGCCCGTTGCTGGATCAGTGCGTTCAGCTCGGCGGCGCGCTGGCGGCGCTTGACCGTTTCGGGCTGGTCGAAAAATGCTTCCAATGTCTGACGGCGTTGTTGCAGCACCGCAATCTGGTTTTCGAGCACCGCTTGCCGCGCGCGGAAAACTTTGTCGGCTCTCCAAACGGCATAAGCATTCCACGAAAGCAGGACCAATCCGAGTAAGGCCAGAGAGCCCATCACCGATGCACCAACGGCGAAGCGGCGTTTGCTCTCGAGGGGTGAAGTTGCCAGATTGAGACGAACTTTCATCGAACCTCGATTTCCTTTCCCATTCTAGCGCGGCTTACGCGCTTTTGTGTAACCCACGCGCGCCGAGCGAAGGTTGCTGACCGGCTTGCTGCATCGGTTGCCACGCGGAGTCTCATGCTCCACGATTTAGCGTCCAACCGATCAGAGCATCCATATCACGATCGGCAAGCGGTTGTTCGTCGGTACGAACTCGACCCTCCGACAGTGCCGCGCTCAGCAGCGAGCCGACTGGACAATGCAACTCGCGTTCCAGAGGTTCGCGGAACTCCTCGGTTCGATTGCCGAGTCCCGCCAAACGGACTTGTGCGATTCCCTCGCTCCAGGAGTCCTGATAATAAGCGGTCAGCGGGTAGATTTCATCGAGAAGCGCCTGGGGAGTCAAGTGCATGGCGTCGGCGGGGAGAGTGATGCAGCGGTATCCGCACAACACGCCTTCCCGAACAATAGCCGTCGTCAATGTCGATCCCGCGATGCGCGCCAGCAGCGCCGGGCGCCCATCAGAAAGCAGCGGTAAGGCGGCCAGCGTCGAGCTCATCACCACGCCAGGCGACATGCCCAGCGATTCCATGAGCGATTCGTACTCGCGGACAATGCGTAACCTCGCCAGGCCGGTGACAATATCGACTCCGTCGGCGCGCGGGGCCTGGCGCATATAGGAAATCAGCGTTTCCTCGGCTTCGAAAGGCACACTCTTCTTGAGCCGCCAGCGAAGCATGGGAATCGCTTCCTCCGATTTGCGAGGGAATACGTCAAAATGAAGAACGAACACGCGAATCACCGCGTCGGGAAGAAGTAAAGCCACATCCTCGCCTTTGGCCTGAAGACGGGAAAATACGCGGCCCACCGCCGCGCGCACCACGTCGGCCTGAATCAAGTTGGACTCCGCCGCCGTCGGCAAAATGGATCCGGGGGGAAGCGCTTCGATGGCGAAGCCCTCGAGGCTCATCCCGGTGCGCGCCCAGCGCGCGGCGGCGACATAGTCCATGGCGATCTCGCAGGCAATCATCGGATGCGGGATGGCGTCGAACCAGCGCGCCATTCGCCGAATGATGGGGCTCTGGTAAATTCCCTGCCGGATACTGTTGCCTTCACTCAATGAATGTCACCTTGTTGATTTCTTTGAGCGTGGTCAGCCCCTCGCGCACTTTGGCCAGGGCGGAGTCCCGCAGGAAGGTCATACCCTCGTCGCGCGCGACCCGTTTGATCTCCGACGTGGGCCGGCGGCTGATGATCATTTCACGAATGTGGTCGGACAGATCCAGCAATTCGGAGATGGCGCTGCGGCCACGGAAGCCCGTGCCGGAACACTCCAGACACCCAGCTCCCTCGACAAAATCCACCTGGCCCCAGATATCCGGGTCCAGACCTGAAGCGCGCAATACATCCGGAGAATAGCGCACCCCTTTCTTGCAATGCACGCACACCACGCGCACCAGCCTTTGCGCCAGGATGCAATTCAACGCCGAGACGAAGTTGTAGGGTTCCACGCCCATATTGATGAAGCGGCCGATAACGTCGGTGACGTTGTTGGCATGAACGGTGGTAAATACCAGGTGTCCAGTGAGCGCGGACTGAATCGCGATCTGCGCCGTTTCATTGTCTCGAATTTCGCCGACCATGATCTTATCCGGGTCGTGGCGCAGGATGGAGCGCAATCCGCGCGCAAAGGTCAGCCCTTTTTTCTCGTTTACCGGAATTTGGGTGATGCCGCGAACCTGGTATTCAACGGGGTCTTCGATGGTGATGATCTTGTCCTCGTCGGATTTGATCTCATTAATAGCGGCATAGAGAGTGGTCGTCTTTCCCGAGCCGGTGGGGCCGGTGACCAGCACCATCCCGTAGGGCTCCCGGATGTACCTGCGAAACTTCCGCATGTCCTCTTGGGAAAAGCCCACCACTTCGAGGCTAAGGTTTGCAAATTTTTCCGAGAGCGTCTCCTTGTCGAGAACGCGAAGGACCGCGTCTTCCCCGTGACTGGAGGGCATGATGGAAACACGGAAGTCCACGAAACGCCCCTTGTAGCGGACCCGAAAACGTCCGTCCTGAGGGACACGGCGCTCGGCGATGTCCAGTTCACTCATGACCTTGATGCGGGAAATGATGGTGGAGAGCCAATCCTTGGAGATCGGCGCCATGGCATGCACCAGGACTCCGTCAATGCGATATTTGACGGCCACCTCAATGTCGCGGGCTTCGATATGGATGTCCGAGGCGCGCCGTTCGAGCGCCGTGAAAATGACGGTGTCCACCAGGCGAACGACCGGACTTACAGCCGACTCTCGCGTCAGGCTATCCGCGGAAAGTGTCGAGTCTATTTCCTCTTCATCATCCACAACGGTCAGGGTGAACGCTTCAGTCGCCTGGTCGAGGACGCGCTGGGACTGTTCGGTGCGTTTCAGGAGGTCGCCGATTTGCGTTGGAGTGGCAACCTTCAGGATCAGTTTCTTGCCCAGCAGCAACGGCAGTTCGTCGCTCAACAGGACCTGGCTGGGCTCCGCGACAGCAATCACCAGGGCGTTGCCCTGCGCTTCCATGGGCACGAAATTGAACCGGAACATTAATTCGGCCGGAATACTGCGGAAAAGCTCGGGATCAATACGCTGTTCGAATAGATCCACGAACGGGCAACGATAGCGTTCCGCCATGCGGCGGGAGCGTTCGCGTTCGTCTTGCGGGTCCGACGCCGCGGCAACTATGGTTTGATCGACTGTGCTCATTGCGAGATTCCTATCCCTAGCCGCCGACCGACAACGAGAACATTGGCAAGTATAGCGCGACCAGGATAAAAGCGATCAAGACTGCCATGAACACCAAAATGGCGGGCTCGATCAATGCGACCATGTTCGCCAGTTTATTGTTCACTTCGTCTTCGTAAAATTCCGATACACTGCCAAGCATGGGCGAAAGCGCCCCGCTGGCTTCGCCAACTTCAATCATTTCGAGCGCCAATTCCGGGACCAGACCCGTGGAAGCAAGCGCGTTGTGCAGGGACTGCCCTTCACGGACCAACTTGGCCCCCTGCGCGATCGCGCCAGAGACGAGGCGTCCGCGAATCGCCTCCCCAGCCGTTTCCATGGCGTGAACCAGAGGAGTCCCACCCGCCAAAAGGGTCGACAACGTCCTGGAAAATTGGGCGAATTGAAACTTGGTGAGAATTTCGCCGACCAATGGGAGCCGCATTCGCAGCCGCTCCAGGGTCAGCCCGCCCTTGTCAGTTCGCGACCATGCAAATGCCGCCACGGCAAGACCTACCAGGAGGGCAATCGCGGCCAGCAAGTAGGGGCGGTAGGTCACTGTTACGGTCAGCAAGATGCGGGTTGCTGTGGGCAAATTTACGTTCAAATCGTTGTAGAGCGTGGCGAATCTCGGAATCACAGAGCTGACCAGGTAGGTCACGATTAGCGTGGCGGCACAAATGAGAATTGCCGGATAAATTAAAGTGGCGATCAGCTTCTTTCGTAGTCCTGTGCTGACGCGTTGGTAGGCAATGTAATATTCCAGCACACCTGATAAATTGCCGCTCTTCTCACCGGCCAAAACCGAGACGGTGTAAACTTTTGGAAAGACTCCCTGCTGTTCCAGAGCCTCGGACAACGTGGTGCCTTCGCGAACCAGCCGCCGAACCTGGCCGAGGACTGGACGAAGCCTTGGCGCGGCTGCCCGCTCGGCTAAGAGGTCAAGGGACTTCAGGATGGGGATTCCAGCCTTGATGAGAGTATTGAACTGTTGATTGAAAACCAGGAAGTCATTTCCGTGCACGGTCTTGTCGTGGCGCTGACCCAGCCCTGCCAGGACGTCACGAGGGCGAACCTGATAAACGAACAGGCCGCGGTCAGAGAGTTTCTGACGCGCCTCTGCAATCGACTGCGCGGGCTCCACCTGTGAAAAAACCCGCCCGGTCGAATCGGCGACTTTGCAAACAAACTCAGCCATGGTAATGAGTGTACCTCAAACACCTAGATGCCAAAAGGTCAGGCGAGGCTGCGTGCGCAGGATGGTAACTCCTCTCCTTCACAGAGAATTTACATTCCCAGCGCGCCACAGGTCTTTTCCAGCAAGGCCACGCCCCTCCAGGAAGGAGCCCAAAATCCCCTGGGGGGCGACCCAATACAGTACTTGCCAAACCCGCCGGGTATAATATATAAGCCACCGGTGATCCACCAAAGGGTTTGGTGTCTGCAGGCAATTTGGATTTGCTGAGACGGGAAACCAACACTTCCACCGAAGAAAGGGGCTTCCCTTATACGTAACGCGCCGAGAGGAACGAGTGGAGCCAGCGCAGGCAGGTCGCGCCTAACTTGACTTTTTGCAAAGGGCCCCCACGCACGAGCTGGAGACGCAACTCTCCGGTTCGATTTCGCGGCGTCCCAGGCTATTCCCCCAGCGGATGAGCCTTTCGGGACGCCGCCTCTATTTCGACCGTACCGGAATGCGGACCAAAGATGCGCTGATGCTTTTGAGGGCTGGAAGTCAGCGTTGCGCAGGCTGAGGGTCAGATTTGGTTCTCGAGTCCTCGGCTGCCCGGCAGCGAGCTATTTCGCGCTCCGTAAACGGGTCGCCGGCATTTAGCTTTAGGGCGGCATTAAACTGGATCATGGCCGCCGTACAATCGCCGCTCGCTTCCAAGACGATTCCATCGACGGTGTGAAGACGCGGGTCGTATGGATTTAGCTCTACCGCCCGGCGCATATTGTTGAGTGCGTCGGCAAGGCGATTGGATTTGAGCTGAATTTGGGCCAGCGTCACGTAGGGATCCGGCAAGTCCGGCACAAGTAGAATCGCGCGGCGCGACGATATTTCTGCTTCTTGATATTCCTTCTTCATATATTGCACTCGACTGACATTGTAAGTCGTTAGCCAATCCTCCGGATGCTCGCGCATAGTCCGTTCCAGCATCGTTTGCGCCTGTTCAATCTGGCCCACCTTCAGCCATTCCAAGCTGAGGTTAATTCGCGCCGTCACATTCTGGGGCGCGATCTGATTCCCGCGCGTGAACAGCGTGGAGTCATTCGCCCAGAAGCTCGTCGCTCGGACGGTCCCCAGTGCGAGCAGTAAGGCGAGGGCCAGCGCTGCCGTTACCAGGCGAACGGGTTGGCCAAATGCCTTGGCCCCTCCCTTGCCAATCGCCTCGATCACAAGAGCAATCAGTAAAGAGGCGCCCAAGCTCGGCACATAAAAGTAGCGGTCGTGCACCAATTCATCTGCGCGAAACATGGCAATATCCAAACCAGGGAGCAGGGGAATGAGGATCCAGGCAACGGCGTATCCCGAATCGCGCGCTCCCAAGTGCCCGCGTGCCGCCCAAATGGCGGCTGTGATTGCGAGGAGGACAAGCCCCGGAAGAATTGTGTGCCATAGATCTGGCCGCGCTTGAACGAAGATATCGTAGAATTCGGCGAGATGGATTGGGAAAAGCCAGTGTTTCAAGTAAGAAAACAGGAGCAACGGCATGGTCCACAGCCATGCGGGAGCCAACACTTTGGTAACATGGCTACTGAAAGCCCCCAGAACTTTGAAGCGCACACCGAGATAGATCAGAGCAATGGGAATGTAGAAAGCCATGGACGCGAACGCCCGTGCAAACCGACGCGCATATTCAGGCGCCTCCCGCACTACGCCGGGTCCATCGGCGATCCAGCAATGAATGAATATAAGAAATGGCAAGACGATCGCAGTCTCCTTGGAAAGCAGTGCAAGAGCGTATAGTCCGCACGAGATTGCCGTCCAAAGAGTTCCATGGCCCTCCCGTGAGTGCAAATAGGCCAGGAAGGCGGCCAAAAACAGGGCCGCGAAAAGTGATTCCGTAGAGCCGGAGATCCACGCTACCACCTCGTGGTGAACAGGATGAAGGCCGAAAATGAGCGCGGTCAACCACGCCAGATTCGGCCGTCTTGTCATTTTGCAGACGATCAAATACACGAGCCAGGTGACCAAGAGGTGCAACAGCACTGACGTGGCGTGCCACCCGAAGGGGTGAATGTTAAAGAGCGCGTAGTTCAACCGAACCCAAGTGAGAAACAGCGGCCTGTAATAAGTTCCAACGGTCAAAGGAAGCAGGTGCTTCCAAGCGGAAGAAACGAAATACTGCGGAACGTACTGCCACGATTTGATGAAGGGATTATCTCTAATTTGTCCGTTGTCATCGTACACGAAATCGAATCGAAGAGTACCTAGATACGTGATTAAAGTAAGGGTAATAACAACGAAGATGAACAAGCGATCCTGTCGAGGGGTCTCCCGCGACAAGGGAAGCGCCAACGGTGATTTCTGTGCTTTCATAATGTGCGGGATTTCGACTTCGACTTTAGCATCGGTGATCGCAAAATTCACCGCGAGCGGAACATACTGTACGAATCAGTCAACTCGACGTTGGAGCACCGACAAAACAATCAGCGCTGCGGACCGCTAAGCGCCGAGCCGTCCACGATCGCAACGCCTGTTGGCGGGCGAAACCGAAACATTTCTTCGGGCAGCGGCAGGCCTTCTTGCCAGTCTCCAAAGCGGTACTCCAGCTCGATTCCGCCGGCTTGTCGAATTCGCACGCCGGCGAGTTCCCCGGTTGAAACATCCACTTCGAGCAGAACAGCGACGAAGTCTCCGGCCCCTGGAAGCTGCGTCGAGTCCTGCGAGGAAGAAGCTTCGGCCGGAGGCTTCCCCTCCTTCTCGCCCTTGGGCAAGCAGCGCAGAATAGCGTGGCCTGCGGGTGTCCCCGTTTGAACGATCAGGTCAACCCGGCTGCATAAATGGGAAAGGTTTGCCTTCCCCGTCAGCAAAGCCAACGGAGTGCGCCAATCCGAGCTTTCGTTGATGGGGGCTTTTGTGGCGGTGTGGTCGGCGGGAACATAAAACCAGACTGACTTTCCATCCGCAAGGAAGAGCTTTTTTTCGGGCGCTTCGTATTCCCAGCGCATGCGCCCCGGCCGGAGGAAATACACAGTGCCGGACTCGACGACGGCCTCACGCGGGCCGGAACTGTAGCGCTCTAGAAACACCGCGTGAAGAGTCTTCGCGTTGCGGTAGTGCTCCTCGAGAAGATGAGCGATCCCTTTCGCGGAATCGGCTGAATCTTTTGCAGGTCGTCCAGACACACCGTGCGGCAGGCACGCCATCATGAAAATCAGCGTGGCGATCGTGTTCCATGGAACCCGTTGATGATTCACAAGCAAAGTGTAGCAGGAAGTCGCAGGGGCCACTCGTGCTGCGGAGCGTCCAACGGGAAACTCCCAAATCGTCAGCTGAGCGGGCTGCTGGCTGAGGTGGCTGCGGAGGAGGGATCGGCTCGGATCACACCGCTCTGATCCGTGTAGAAGTAGCGTGTTCCTGTGACGCCCGGAGTCGTCGGGGCGGCGGTGATGGTGTACGATGCGTTACTCGCACCAGGAGTGTACGTAATCGTGTAACCGGCCTTGAGACCGCCAGCCAAAACGGAATCAATCAGGTCCGCTGTACTGGAAGAGGGGCTAGTGCCCACCATTGGTCCCAGACTAGCCAGAGCTCCGGGATATATTCCGTAGCTCGTCGAGTAGCTAACGGATGCGGTATTTAGCGTGCGAAGGGAAGAAACTGCGGACGCCTCATTGGTGGCCATCTTGGAACGCATCAGGTTGGGAACGGCAATCGATGCGATAATCAGAATGATCGCGACCACGACCAGCAACTCAATGAGCGAAAACCCCTTTGTTTTCTGCCGCATCATCATTTGATCCTCGTCAGAGCGAATGCACTGCCGACAGGGCTTGATTTGCGATCCCATGCCGGGCTCACGAGGGGGATGGTTGCAAATCGAGTGCCACAAATCGGGTAATCTGAAGCCCTTGTGCTACTCATATACCTATTGTAGAATCAACACGTTACGGGGTATCAACGCGGCAGTTTCCATCTGAAACTTGGGACATATGGAAGCCCAATACGGTGCGGTTGACACTATTTGTCGTTCACGGAGGTCAGAAAACGGCATACTTCGCGATCTCCCTTTTTGGGAAGGTTTGGACTGATTCACTACGAATCCAGTTGAGCCCAATGCAAAAAATGCAGCAGCGCATCTTCCGGCTAACTAGAAAGACAATCATGGACGGCAAAGGGTCTCCCGCTGATTGCGCGCCGGATGGTGAATCCGTAGACTTGAGTACTCTGGAAAACTAGAATTGCGCTAGCCCCAGCGCGAGGACCATTGCCCACCATGAAGCGTAAATTGCAGCGCGTCTTTGGTTCTCCCTCGTTCATCGTTGTATTTGCGTTCGCCCTGCGGGTGCTCGTCATGTGGCTGCTGTGGCGTCAAATGCCCGTGCCCATCAAGACCAATGTGCCGTACGGGTATGAGTTGGGTCGAGTGGCGAGAGCCATCGCTGCCGGAGAAGGATTTTCTTCTCCGCTGCACGATCTTGATACGGGGCCGACGGCGTGGTTCACACCAATCTATCCGTATCTCGTGGCGGGGATTTTCAAGGTCTGGGGAATATATAGTGACATGTCGCGCCTGATTATTGCGGCGCTGAATTGCGCCTTCGCCGCCCTGACGATTATTCCCACCCATGGCATCGCCAAGAGAACTTTTGGCGAAGGCGTCGCAATTGGCGCGTCCTGGGCCTGGGTATTTCTTCCGACGGCCCTATACTTTCCCGTCTTATGGATATGGGATACGGCCCTGACGGCGCTGCTTTTCCTTCTGATTTTCTGGGCCACACTCGCCTTGCGCGGGAACCGCAGCGTGCCGCCATGGGCGGGTTATGGAGCGTTGTGGGTAACCGGTGGGTTAGTTAATCCATCGATACTGTCGCTGTTTCCGTTCTTTCTGGGATGGCTGGTGTGGAAGGAGCGGAAGGAGGCGGGCCCTTGGGTCAAGCACGTAGCGGCTGTGCTTCTACTGTTCACGATCGGCCTGGTTCCGTGGACCATCCGCAATTATCGCGTCTTTGGAAAATTCATCGTGCTGCGGTCAAATTTCGGCCTGGAATTGTGGCTCGGGAACAATCCGGATGTCGTGGAAAACCTGTCTCAATTGTCGCATCCAAATGACAATCCCGAGGAAGGCGAGAAATATAAGCGCATGGGCGAGATGGCTTACATGGCGGAGAAGCAGCACCAAGCTCTCACATTCATGCGGACTCATCCTCGCGACACGCTGAACTACACGTTCCACAGATTTGTAAACATCTGGCTTTCCCAGACTGATAATCTGCTGGACTTGTGGGCGACTGCTACTCCTTTCGGCAAAGCGGTGATGACGTTCAATTGCTCGTTGTCATTGCTGAGCCTGCTCGGCGCCCTTTACGCGCATCGCTCCCGGCGCCCGGACGCGGCTCCCTACGGAATGGTTCTTCTCATCTTCCCCTTGGTTTTTTATCTGACGCACTCTTCTCAACGATATCGATTCCCAATGGATCCAATCGTTGTCGTGCTGGCCGCCAGCAGCGTGGCGCATCTGATATCGTTCGCGCGATTTGGCCCTGCACGTAAGACACAGGTGGCCGCGCCCACTCCTCCTTATCCAGCAAGCTGATTCGGAATCAGTAAATCCGGATTTCCCATTTGATCTCTTGCTACCAAACTTCTGGCATTCCTCGTCTATATTTATGCGCGTTTGAACGTGGCCAAGTCACGGCCTACGAGGTCCTCAGCAACCCCGATCTCGCGGGCTGCTGCCCGCTGGCAAGTTCGTTGTGTCCAAGGAAGGAGAAGCGTACGATGCGCGAGACACAGGCTCGTCAGAGGTTCGGGATAAATTGTACTGGTTACGGGGGGAGATCGTGGCGGCGTTTGTAACGGGTGCTGCTTTGTTTTTGCGGAGGATGGCAATTACCGGGTTGATTGCTGTTTGTCTAGTGCTGGGCCATGCCCAAAGGGCGGCAGCGCAGAGCGGAATGACCGGCCATTCAATGGGTATGCAGGATGAGGTGCCTCCCGAAAAGCTGCCTGCTCCGCTGAAGCTGAGCGGCATTGGAAACGTACACCTCCAGATTACCGCGACGCCGGAAGCGCGGATTTGGTTCAACCAGGGGCTGAACCTGCTCCACGATTTTTGGGATTACGAGTCATTGCGGGCGTTCGAACAGTGCGTTCGCGTCGATCCGCAGTGCGCGATGTGCTGCTGGGGGCTCTACCAACAAGAGAAGGCTTCCCATAGCACGGACAATTATTACGCCAATCAGGCGCTACAAAAAGCAGTAAGCCTAAAGGGCCACGTCAGCAAGGCGGAACGCCTCTACATTGAGGCGGGCGTTGCCCACGAGGAGGCATCGAAGGCCGCGAAGGGAGAAGGTAAACCGGATCTTTCAAAGGAAGCCCTGATCTGGCGCAAGCTGGTGAAGAAGAATCCAACGGACACGCAGGCACAAATTTTTCTGGCAGAGGCGCTTGTGGATGGCTACAACGATGCGGGCGAGCCGCGCGCCGGACAAAAGGAAGCCTTGGCGATTCTGCAAAACCTTTTGAAGAACGAGCCGGAAAACTCCGCGGCAAATCATTACTGGATTCACGCGGTGGAAGCGAGCCCGCATCCGGAGCAGGCACTACGGAGCGCGGAAATCCTAGGGCGCCTCGCGCCGGCCTCGGGGCATATCGTTCATATGCCAGGGCACATCTTCTACCGCGTCGGCGATTACGCGCGCGCGCAAAAGTCGTTTGAAGCCTCAATGGCGGTGGATGAGAGTTACATGCAGGCGCAACACGTGCAGCCCGACAACGACTGGAACTACGTGCACAACTTGATGTATGCGATCGCGAATTTGATCGAGGAAGGCCGGCTGAAGGAAGCGACTGCGCTCTCCGCTAAGTTGACAGCCGCACGTGGGCAACTGGAGAGCACGCTATATCCGTGGTCTCCACGGGACTCGATGTCGCGGCTTGACCCTCGACTGCCGGTGGCCGTGCGGACGTCGGATTGGACGCTCGTCCTTCAAATGTTGAGAGCGAGCGAACCACCGGCGGAGCTGTCGAACCTGGGGTTTCTGGCGCGGCAACTGACTGACTTCGCTGCCGGAATGCAAGCTCTTGATGCGCACGATCTGACCAAGGCTGAGGAGTCATCGATACGCCTGGATGGTGAAATGTGGCGGATTTCGCAGCAATTGAAAGACGCAAAGGCCGCGGAAGCCAAAGAGATCAAGACAGTGGATGCGGGTCCGCCAAAGATGCAAATAATACCGGACGCAATGCCGGAACCTCTGGTGAGCAACTTGTCTGTAATGTCATTGGAATTGCGCGGCGCACTGAGAATGGCGCAGAAAAAGACCGAGGATGCCAAAAAGCTGTTTGCACAGGCGGCGCAGGAGGAAAAAGCCCTGGGGTATCGCGAGCCTCCCGTCTACATTCGGCCGGTTGGAGAGACAGAAGCGGCGGCACTGATGGCTGCGGGAGAATGGCCGGACGCGAAAGCCGCTTACAATAAGGCGCTCGCGGAGCGGCCGCGATCCGGATTTCCTTTGTACGGCCTTGCGTTGATCAGCGAGCAAGTCGGCGACATGACTGCAGCTATTCGGGAGTATGGGGATTTCGTGGAAGCGTGGAGGGATGCCGACACGGACCTACCACAACTGAGGCATGCGCGCGATTTTCTGGCGGAGCACGAGGGTGTGGCGTCGGCCAGGTAGTAAGCAATCTGGCTGTCTCAACGTCCTCAATCCTGAGCTGGTTGTTGTAGCCCTCATCTTCAGACACGTGCATTTCCCTCGCAAGTGGCAAGCAAAGCCTCGTCCCGGTCGATCCGGGACGAGCTACAAAATCTCTGCCCCCCGAAGAACCTATCCAAAAATCTAAATGGGAACTCACTTGGCCCGGGCATCTTCGCCGACGCAGGATCGCAACAACTTTTTCCCGTCAATTGATGTTGTACTTTTTGGAGTAATGACGGAATGAGCGGTAGCTCATGCGAAGCAGTTCCGCGGCGCGTGTTCCCACGCCGCCACTGGCCTCCAGGGCCGACACAATGTAGGCTCTTTCCAAATCTTGCACGTGCTTCACGAGATCGAGCCCTCCGTCAGGTATCTGCGGGCGCCCGTGGTCGGGGTTCGCTGCAGCCGCTCGCATTTGGCCGGGTTCACTACCCTGGCGGCTCACTTTTTCAGGCAAGACGGCAACGGAAATCAGGTTGCCAGTCTCCAGGGCCACGGAGCGTTCCATCGTATTCTCAAGCTCGCGCACATTCCCGGGCCAGTCGTACGCTTCCAACAAATGCATGGCCTCTGGAGAAATCCCTTCGATGGGTTTCTCCATGGATTTGCGAAAGCGCTCCAGGAACGCGCGCGCAAGCAAGGGAATGTCATCGCGCCTCTCCCTGAGGGGAGGCAGCTGAATAGGGATCACACTCAAGCGGTAGTAAAGGTCTTCGCGGAACTCTCCCGCGGCGATGGCTTTATCCAGATCTTTGTTCGTCGCAGCGATCACCCGCACATCGATTTCGATTTCCTCATTCGAGCCGAGCGGGCGCACCTTGCCCTCTTGAAGCACGCGGAAGAGCTTCACCTGCATTGGCAAACTCATGTTCCCGATTTCATCCAGGAACAACGTTCCGCCATTTGCGGCATTAAACAACCCCTCGCGGTTTTCGTTCGCGCCCGTAAACGCTCCTTTCATGTAACCGAATAACTCAGACTCGAGCAGGGTCTCCGGGAAAGCCCCGCAATTGATGGTGACGAAAGGTTGCTGAGCGCGTGGGCTGTTTTCGTGCACGGCGCGAGCGATAAGTTCCTTTCCCGTTCCGGTTTCCCCAGTGATCAGAACGCGGCTGGATTGCGGAGCGACCGTCTGAACCATCTCAAAGATGGCCCGCATTTTGGGGCTGTGCCCGATGATGTTGTCCTGGCCAGTGAGGCGGCGCAGCTCGCGGCGCAGGTAGCCGGCTTCATGCTTGAGGCGAAGCGTCTCATCCACCTGGCGCACGGCCCGTCGCAACTGATCGACCAGATCATGGTCCTTTATGACATAGCGGTCCGCGCCGGAATTGATCGCGGCAATCGCCGTTTCGACGGTGGGTACTCCGGTAATCAGCAGGAAATAACTCGAGGGGGAAAGCTCCTTGCAGAATTCTAGAAGGTCCACTCCGGTGGCATCAGGCATGCGAATGTCGGAAATTACGATGTCAAAAATCTGCGATCGAAGCAGGCGCTTGGCGGCCTCTCCGCTCCGGGCCACTTCGACGCGATGCCCCTCCTTGCGGAAGGTAATCTCCAGCAATTCGCAGATCGATTGTTCGTCATCCACGACCAGGATGTGGGTCATAGCAGACCTCTTCTTCTCCTTGCGCGCAGGTCATGTGATACGCGGGAGTTCCACGATAAATTCCGCTCCGCGATCTTTTTCCGAGACCACGCTGATTCGTCCGCTGTGCGCTTGAATAATCTGGTAAACGATGGCCAGGCCGAGACCCGTTCCACCTACAAACGTCGATTGCAAGGGCTCGAATATCTTGGCACTCTGCTTGGGATCAAACCCCATGCCCGTATCGCGAAACCGGATGCGGACCCAAAACTGCGAAAGCTCGAGAGAAACCGACAATAGGCCTCCCTCGGGCATGGCCCGCAGGGCGTTGTCGGACAGGTTCCAAAACACCTGTTTGATACGGTTGCGGTCTACCTTGATTCGAACTTTAGGCGCCGCAAAGGCCCGTTCGATCCGGTATTTTCCGTCCAGTTGCGGATTCCGTTCGAATAAGGTGAGGGTTTCATCGAGAAGGCAGGCGACATCGTCCTCTGAAAATTCGTAGGTCTTTTCACGCGAGTAATTCAGAAAATCGGTGATGATTTTATTGAGGCGCTCGGATTCGCGGCTCACGATTCCGACCAGGTGCTGCTCGTCCTCTTGCAACGGCACGAGCCGCCCCAGCTCCTTGACCGCCCCCGCCATGGCCGTCAAAGGCTGGCGGATCTCATGGGCAATGGCGGCGGAGAGGCGGCCCAAAGCAGCCATGCGGTCCTTGGTTGCGACTTCCCGTTCGAGGTGCCTCAAATCAGTCAGATCCTGGAAATTGAAGACATATCCGGTGGTGCGGTGTTCCCCGGTGCGCAGGGGAGAAACCGAAATTCCAATGAACCGCTTATGCCCGTCTGGAGTGAGAAAGTCCACTTCGCGCCTCTGAGGAAGTTTGCCGTCCTCGGTCATGTCTCCCGGCAGCCAAAAGATCGGCCAAAGATCGGGCATGGATTTTCCGCGAACCGAGGAGAACGCGTATCCGGTAATTTCCTCGCCGGTCCGGTTGAGTAAAAGAATGCTCCCATCCAGATCGGTGGTGAGTAAACCGCCGCGCATCGAGTGGATGATGTCTTGATTGAACGCCTGAAGGTCCTGCAATTCGCCGCGCTTGACTTCGAGTTCGGCGCCTTGGCGGCGCAAGCTCTGGGCGAGCAGGCTAGAGAGGTAAGCCACGGCCATAAAGTAGAACAGGTTGCTGAGAATCCAGGTTTGCAGCTGGCGGCCGCTGGGAACCGCAATTTGGGTGCGCGGCAAGACGTTGTAGTAGATCAATTCCGCGAGTCCTCCGAGCAAGATGAAACTTAGTCCGGCGACGATGAAGGTGGCCTCGCGGGAAAATAGGATGCTCGCGACGATGATGGCCAATGGGTAAAGCCAGATGAAGTAGCTGTCTTGCGTGCCGGTTAAATAGATCAGGCCTGTGACCAAGAGAAGATCGCAAATCAATTGAACCGGTCCATGCCACATAGCCAAGGGCATCCATCGCATCAAAATCACGTAGATAATTGCGAGCGTGTACCACAGGATCATCAGGGGGAGAAACAGGCGGGTGGACACTTCGAGCTGGCTGGTCTTTCCGAGGACCAGCACAAGAGCCAAAAGAAGCGTGATCAGAAAAAAACGGACATGCGACAGCCAATTGAGCCACGCAGCGACATTTTGTGTCATTTCCATTCGGGGCGAACTTGTCTGCCTGTGTCAGCCGTTCAGCGTGTGAAAGTCTAAATCGGACCGGGACCGGGGCGAGTTCAGAGGGCGATTCCGCGCGAACCGCCCTCCCTTTCCTTCAACTGCAACCTATCTATCCTTCGGCGGGCTCCAAGTTTCAATTTCACCCCGCAGGGGTGAAGAGCTCACACTAAAAGTACAGCCCGCACCCAATTAGTGGGCGGTAGCGAGTTGACCGATCAGCGAGAACAAAGGCAAGTACATCGAGATCACGATGCCGCCAACGACGACGCCCAAGAACACGATCATCATCGGCTCCATGGCCGCCAGGAGGTCTTTGACCGCCGCGTCCACTTCGTCCTCATAGAAGTCGGCGATTTTCTGCAGCATCGCGTCCATCGCGCCGGTCTGCTCTCCGACTCCAATCATCTGCGTGACCATGCCTGGAAATACGTTCGAATCCCTCAGCGGATCCGAAAGGTTGCGCCCCGCTTCGAGAGCCTTTCGAACTTCCATCAGGGCCTTCTCAATGACCGCATTGCCTGCCGTCCGGCCTGTGATGTCCAAGCCTTCAAGAATCGGAACGCCGCTGGAAATCAGCGTGCCCAGCGTCCGCGTAAAGCGCGCGACAGCAATCTTCCTTAGCAAGAGACCTAACACAGGCAATTTGAGGAGAATGCGATCAATCGTCATCCGACCCGTGGGCGTGCCATACCATACTTTCAAAGCGATGATCGTGCCGATGATCGTCACCAGCACCAAGAATCCAAATATGCTGCCGATAAAATTGCTCATGCCAATGACGATGCGCGTCGGCAGCGGAAGGGCGACGCCGAGCCCGGCAAACAGGGTGGCAAAAATAGGGACCACCTTCCACAACAACAGGGTGATGACCAGTGCGGCAACCGAAATTACGGCGATGGGATACACCAGGGCAGACTTGACCGCGCGCTTCAACTTGACGTCCTTCTCGATATATGTGGAAAGCCGCTGAAGAATGGTATCGAGAATACCGCCGGTCTCGCCGGCTTCGACGAGGTTGACGTAGAGCGCGTCAAACACTTTATCGTACTGGCGCATGGCGGCCGATAGAGTGGTACCACCCTCGACGGAGGCCCGCGTACCGGTCAGCACTTTCTGGAACATCTTGTTTTCCTGCTGGCCGGCCAGGATTTCAAGACACTGGACCAGCGGCAACCCCGCATCAATCATTACGGAGAACTGCCGGGTGAAGACGGCGAGTTCTTTGGCATTCACTGTCGCGCCAAAAGTGGGCATGTTGAATTCTTTGCCCTTCTCCGACATCTTCGTGACATTAATCTGCTGCTTGCGGAGCATGTTGACCAGCTCGTTCTTGCTGGGCGCCATCTGCTCGCCCGTCACGGTCGTTCCTGCCCGATTGGTGCCGCGATATGTAAAAACCGGCATCGTCCTAACCCTCCTCGTGGTTCGTGCTACGCAAATTCGTCCGAGTTGCTTCTGAAATGCCCGGCCCTATTTATGCTTCAGCGGCGAACCGGGGCGGCGGGCCCGCGAGTAGAAGCGGGCGAAGTGACACCCCGATTGATCATATCCTGCAATTCTTCCGGATTCGACGACCGCGACAACGCGATTTCCAAAGTGATTAACTTCGCGAAGTACGCGTTGACCAGACTCTGGTTGAACGTCTGCATTCCGGACTGGCCCGTCCCCGTCTGCATGGCCGAATAAATCTGGTGGATCTTGTCTTCACGGATCAGGTTGCGGATTGCGGCATTCGGAATCAGGATCTCCATCACCATCACGCGTCCTTTGCTGTCCACTCGCGGCAGTAAGGCCTGACAGAGAACTCCCTCCAAAACCAGTGAGAGCTGAGCGCGGATTTGCGGCTGCTGGTAAGAAGGAAAGACGTCCACGATGCGGTTGATCGTGGAAATGGCGGAGTTCGTGTGCAGCGTGGCAAACGTGAGGTGGCCCGTCTCGGCGATGCGCAGCGCGGATTCGATGGTCTCGAGGTCGCGCATTTCACCAATCAGCACCACGTCGGGGTCTTCGCGGAGCGCGGCTCGAAGTGAATTCGCGAAGGAGTGCGTATCCGAGTGCACTTCGCGCTGATTCACCAGGCACTTTTTGTGATTGTGCAGAAATTCGATCGGATCTTCGATCGTAATCATGTGCTCTTCACGCTCGCTGTTGATCTTGTCGAGCATGGCCGCAAGCGTCGTCGATTTTCCCGAGCCGGTGGGACCGGTGACCAGCACCAGGCCGCGCGGCTTGTCGCACAACATCTTCACGATAACGGGCAAGCCGAGGGCGTCAAAACCCTTGATTTCCCAGGGGATGGTCCGGAAAACCGATCCCACAGCGCCACGCTGCTGGAACAGGTTGCCGCGGAAACGCGCCAGGTTTTTCAAGCCGAACGAAAAATCGAGTTCGAGATTTTCCTCGAAGCGGTGCTTTTGGGCATCGGTGAGCACACTGTAGGCCAGGGCCTTCGTATCAGCCGCCGTCAGCGGCGCCATATCCATGGGACGAAGTTTGCCGTGCACGCGGACACGAGGCGGGCTATTCGTGGTGATGTGCAGGTCGCTGCCGCCCAGCTCGATCATTTTCTTGAGTAATTCGCTTAAGGTTATCCCCGACATCGCTACTTCCTTTCCTACAAAACAGTTTCCCGAATAACTTCCTCGAGCGTGGTAAGGCCCGCGGCCGCCTTGGTCAAGCCGCTCCTGCGAAGCGTGAGCATTCCCTGATCGATCGCTTTCTTCTTGAGCTCCAGCGCCGACGCGCCCACCAGAATCAGTTCGCGCAACTCGTCGTTGATTTCCATGACCTCATAAAGGCCGACACGGCCCTTGTAGCCCGTCTTGTTACAGGTGCCACATCCCTTGCCTATGGAGATTTTCGTCGCCGCCGCTTCCTCCTGGCTAAAGCCTGCATCGAGCATCGCCTGTGGGGGCACATCCAGAGGTTCCTTGCAGTTCCCGCAGATTTTTCGAACCAGGCGTTGCGCGCAAATCAGGTTGACGGAAGTCGCGACCAAAAATGGTTCAATGCCCATGTTCATCAAGCGGCTGATGGTGGAAGGAGCGTCATTGGTGTGCAGTGTGGAAAGGACCAGGTGGCCGGTCAGCGCCGCTTTTACGGCAATTTCGGCCGTCTCAAAATCGCGAATTTCTCCGACGAGGATGATGTTAGGGTCCTGCCGGAGGAAAGCGCGCAAGGCGGCGGCAAAGTTCAGTCCTATCTGGTCCTTCATCTGGACTTGGTTGATACCCGCGAGCTGGAATTCGACGGGATCTTCGGCCGTCATAATGTTGGTTTCCGCCGTGTTGAGGCGCGCGATCGAGGAATAGAGCGTGTTCGTCTTGCCCGATCCGGTCGGTCCCGTCACCAGAACCATTCCGTAGGGCCGAAGAATCGCGTGCTCGTATTTTGTCAGGGACTCCTGCTCAAACCCGAGCTTGGTCATGTCTAGGCGCAGATTCTCTTTGTCGAGCAAGCGCATGACGATTTTTTCGCCATAGAGCGTGGGTATGGTCGAGACGCGGAAGTCGAGGTCCTTGATCCTTCCATCCTTCCGGTACTTGATCATGATGCGGCCGTCCTGGGGCAGCCGCTTCTCGCTGATATCGAGCTTGGCCATGATCTTGATACGGCTCAAAATGGCGTCGCGGAGTTTCATCGGCGGGGCCATCACCGCCTGGAGGATGCCGTCAATCCGAAGGCGGACGCGCACTTCTTTCTCGTACGGTTCGACGTGGATATCGCTCGCACCTCGCTTGACTGCGTCGGTCATGATCAAGTTCACCAGCTTGATGATGGGCGCTTCCTCTGCGGCGCGTTCCAGGTCGGCGAGGTTGGTCTCCTGCTCTTCGGTAGCCAGTTCCAGGTCCGCGGCGTCTTCAGCGCTGAGATCCTTCATCACCTTGTCGAGTTCTTCGCCACTCTCGACTTCCCCGTAGAACTTCGAGATGGCCTCGGCAATGGCTGTTTCAGAGGCCACGACGGGCTCGACGTTAAAACCGGTCATGAACTTGATATCGTCCATCGCAAAGACGTTGGTGGGATCGGTCATGGCGATGGTCAACGTGGACCCGACGCGAGAGAGCGGGACGATCTGGTAACGGACAGCGGTGTCTTGCGGTATGAGCTTGATTACAGAGGCATCTACTTCATAAAATTTCAGGTTAATGGAGGGAACGCCGTACTGGCGGGAAAGCACACCTGTAATTTCGTCATCACTGATGAAGCCGAGCTTCATCAAGCACGTCCCCAGCCTGCCGCCATTCGCCTTCTGATGTTCGATGGCTTGACGGAGCTGGTCGGACGTGATCAAACTTTCTTTGATCAGTATTTCGCCTAACCGGGACGACATCGGAAGAGAGCTCCCCGGGGCGTGCAAACTCCCGGAATCTCAAAAGTAACAGATAGGGTAGGAGGTCTAATGTTCCATTTTCGGAAGTCGTACTGAAAGGGGCAATACGGCGGCACCTGTCCTTTAGTACAGGTGGATTCGATACACTCGCGAGACCTTACCTTGACTAGATGTACGGCGCCCGCTATCTTGCGAAGAATGGAAGCATTCGTCTCACCTGGGCGGGAAGAGGCCCCGCGGCATAACTCACGCTTCGTTAGCGCAGTAGGGGAAGATTCGGCCACTGGGCAGACGCTGATGCGCTACTTCGCGGCGATGTCTCAAGCCCTGGGACCCATGCATTGGTGGCCCGCCAGGACGCCGTTTGAAGTGATTGTAGGCGCCATTCTGACCCAAAACACTTCGTGGGCAAATGTTGAGCGTGCGATCGCCAATTTGCGCTCGGCGCAGATGATTACCCCTCCAGCCATCGCGGCCGCTCGGCTATCGAGGCTCGCGATTCTCGTACGTCCATCCGGATATTTCCGGCAAAAGTCCAGGAAATTGAAATCGTTTGTAAGATTTCTGCAGAAGGAATATCGCGGCTCGCTGAAGCGGATGTTCGATACGCCGACCGGAATCCTGCGCGGGAAGCTTCTCTCCGTGCACGGAATCGGACCGGAAACGGCAGACTCCATACTCTTGTATGCCGGAAACCACCCCGTATTCGTGGTCGACGCATACACGCACAGGATCTTCGGCCGGCACGGAATTACGGACGGCAAACCAGAGTACGAGAGTGTGCGGACCCTTTTCGAAGCAGCTCTCCCGCGCAACTCGCAACTCTTCAACGAATTCCACGCATTGGTTGTGAATACGGGGAAGAACTGGTGCCGAAAGAACGAACCGCGTTGCGGGGAATGCCCCCTCGGTTCCCTGCTGCCAGCGACGTCGCCGCTTTCACAATTCCGCGTCGCGGCTCGGGAAACGGGCTTGAACCAAGGGACGCCATCATGAGCACAGGACGCAAATCTCAGCTATTGCTCGGTTTGGGTGGGCTGGCGGTCGCCCTTCTGCTGGCGGCCGTGTTTACGCTGGGGTCCTTGACTGTACCTTTCGAACCGCGCCAAGTCCTGGTTCTGTACGCCCTGTCGACATTCATCTTCGCGGCGCTTCTCGTTTTCGGCCTCATTCTGACGCGCAGCCTGGTGCGCCTGTGGGCGGAGCGGCGGGCGTACCAACCTGGCTCGCGCTTCAAAACGAAAATGGTATTGGGGGCCGTCGCGGTTTCTTTCCTGCCGGTAGTGTTCTTGTTCTTTGTCAGCTACGCGTTGTTGAACCGCACGCTTGTGCTGTGGTTCCCCCGCCCGCTGGAAATGGCAACGCAGGCCAGCAAGGAACTCATCAATGAAATTGGCCGGTCGGACTACGATCGCATGACGCAAATCGCCCGCGATGTCGCGGGCGCATCTGTCCAAGGGACGGCCCGGGATACGATCCATTCGTTCGATTTGTCGTTCGCACGCGGGGCGGACATCGCATGGGAAACCACGGAACAGAATCATCCTGTTGCCGTGGGCGTGAACTCGAATTTCCGCTTCAACACCAGCCCGGGGGTGACGGCGCCACTTTCCATCGCCGAACTGCCCGTCTATATGCGATCGATGCCCAGCGGCGCGGAACTCTGGCAATACCGCGGCAAGTATTTCCTGGCGGGCCGCGCAAAGTCCGGAAGTAACTATCTGGTGGTGGGGCGCAACGTTCCGGATGATTTCTTGAGCCGCATCAAGGATATTGAAACGCAAACGCTCACGTACGGACTGCAGCGGCAGCAGTTGCGCACCTACAAATCGCAAATGCTGGCCACGCTGCTGCTGGTCACGATCCTTTTGATGTTCTCGGCGACGTGGTTTGCTCTGTTCCTCTCGAAGCAAGTGACGGTCCCCATTCAGGCGCTCGCCGAAGCGACGCAGGAAATCATCGCGGGAAACTTCGAGACGCGGGTTAATGTCCAGGCACAGGATGAGCTGGGAACACTGGTTCGCTCGTTCAACCGCATGACCGAACAGCTGGGAGATAACCGCCGGCAAATCGATGTGTTTACCGATAACCTGCAGCAGGCCGTGCAGGAGTTGGAGCGCCGGCGCACACTGATGGAAACGATTCTGGAGAATATTCCGACAGGGGTGATTTCCGTCGACGGGACGGAATCGATCAGGCGTGTCAATCCCGCGGCAGTAAGAATGTTTGGAGAGAGTGCAAAGCAGGCTGATAACTTCGCGCAGCTGTTGGGCGAGGAAGCGGCGCGCTCCGTCAACGTGCTCATGCGGCGTTCGCTGCGACTGGGCACCGCCTCGCAAGAACTTGAATTCACCATGGCCGGGCGGGTCTTGCACGCGGCCGTGACGGTCAGCTCACTCGGCCCTCGCCGCTCAAATCGCGGTTATGTCGTGGTGGTAGACGATTTGACCGATCTGTTGCGCGCTCAGAAGGCCGCCGCCTGGCAAGAAGTTGCGCAGCGCATCGCTCACGAGATCAAGAACCCATTGACGCCGATCCAACTGTCCGCGCAGCGGCTGTCGCGTTACCTCGAGCGCAACCGGTCGAACCCTGGTCGGTCTGTCACGCCAGACCCGCCAGAGTTGGTGCGTCTGGTGGGCGAGTGTTCCGGCTTGATCGAACGGGAGGTCACGGCGCTCGAATCGCTGGTCAGCGAATTTTCGCAATTCGCCCGATTCCCCACGGCGAGGCTGGCTTCCGCATATCCAAATGAGATCGTCAGAGAGGCCCTTGCCGTTTTCGACGGCCGCCTGGAAGGGATTCGCGTGCGCAAGGACCTGGCGCACAATTTGCCTGCGATACGTGCGGATGGAGAGCTCCTCCGACGGGTGGTCGTCAACCTGATCGATAATGCTGCCGAAGCGATGGAGGGATCGTCGGTAAAGGAATTGTTGCTACGTACGCGTTTCAATGCCGACCGGGAAACGATAGAAATTATCGTGGCTGACAGCGGGCATGGAATTTCACCGGAGGACAAAGACAGGCTCTTCCTTCCGCACTTCTCGACCAAGGACCGCGGGACTGGGCTGGGCCTCGCCATTGCTAGCCGGATCATGGCCGAACACCATGGCTCCATTCGCGTCGAGGACAATTCCCCCATCGGGGCCAGATTCGTGTTACAGCTGCCCATGACCGAGGTTGCGGCGGCGCAGGCCTCGCCTCGGACGGCCTGAAACGGATTTCCATGCCCCATTCCATTCTCATTGTGGACGACGAACAAGGCATTCGCGAAGCGCTTTCTGCGATCCTCGTCGAGGAGGGCTACGAGACCGTGTCGGTATCTTCCGGCGAAGAGTGTCTGGCGCTGCTCGAGCAACGTTCCCCGGACCTGGTTCTTCTCGACGTGTGGCTCGATGGAATCGATGGGCTAGAAACACTCGAACGCATGCGCCAAGACGGCATGACACCGATGGTGGTGATGATTTCCGGACACGGCAACATCGAAACAGCCGTGCGCGCCACGAAGCTCGGAGCGTTTGATTTCATCGAGAAGCCCTTGTCTCTAGAAAAAATTATCCTTGTGATCAAGAATGCATTGGAAGTCCACCGGCTGGAGCAGGAAAACCGCCGCCTCCGGGAAGAGCTCGGCGGACGCACGCAGTTGTACGGAGACAGCGTGCCGATCCGTGCGCTGCGCCAGCAGATTGCGCTTACCGCACCCACCAACGGACGCGTATTGATCTACGGGGAAAGCGGAACGGGGAAAGAGTTGGTGGCTCGCGCGCTGCACGCCGCCAGCCTGCGCAGCGATCAAGCATTTGTGGAAGTGAATTGCGCCGCCATCCCCGAGGAGCTGATCGAGTCCGAATTGTTCGGGCACACCAAGGGCAGCTTCACGGGGGCCAGCGAGAGCAAAGTCGGAAAGTTCGAGAAGGCGGATGGGGGCACGCTGTTCCTCGACGAAATCGGCGACATGAGCCTGCGCACGCAGTCCAAAGTGCTGCGCGTGCTCGAGGAACAACGCCTCGAGCCGGTGGGCTCGAACCAGACGGTCAACGTCGACGTACGCGTCATCGCCGCTACGAACAAGAAACTCGAAGACGAGATCGCGGCAGGAAGGTTCCGCGAAGATCTCTTCTATCGCGTGAATGTGATCCCGTTTAACGTGCCGCCGCTCCGCGAACACGCCGAGGATATTCCCATCCTGGCGCGCCATTTTTTGGCCGAGTTTTCCGCCGCGTATGGACGCAAGCCAAAAGAATTGGGTGAATCGGCGATCGGAGTGATGCTGCGGTATCAATGGCCGGGCAACGTCCGGGAGCTGCGCAACCTGATCGAACGGCTAATGATTGTGGTGCCGCAGGACAAGATCGAGCCGCTGCATCTTCCCGGCGAACTATTCCGCGGGAACTCACGCGTGCCGCAGCAGCCCAACGCCACGCTCCACGAAGCGCGCGACGCGTATGAAAGGGAGTTTATTCTGCGCAAGCTCGAAGAAAATCAGTGGCACATGACGCGCACGGCGGAGACGCTGGGCCTCGAGCGCAGCCATTTGTACCGCCGCATGCGCACGCTGGGGATTACGGCTGAAGAATAAGCTGGGGCTATTCACCGGTCAGACGTTCGAGCTGCAGGTGCCAGTCGAGTTGGCGAACCAACTGCGGATTGTCGCGCCAATCTCGCAGAACTTTTACGAACAACTCCAGAAAAATCTTCGTGCCGAGAATCTCTTCGAGCTCCTTGCGCGCTGCTGTTCCGATCTTTTTCAGCGATGCTCCCGCGCGGCCGATGAGGATTCCCTTCTGCCCTTCACGCTCGACGTAGATTGTCGCGCGAATGCGAATCAGCTTGTCGGTTTCCTCAAACGAATCCACGAGAACCGCGACGGCGTGCGGAACTTCGTGGAACGTTCCCGCCATGGCCTTCTCACGGATGATCTCTGCCGCGAGGAATCGTTCGGGCAGATCGGTATATTGGTCGGCAGGAAAGTGCGGCTCACCGGACGGCATGTACGCAATGAACTTTTCCAGAACGCGATCGACGCCGTCTCCGGTCAGCGCGGAAATCGGAATTATTTCCGCGAAATCGGCCATTTTCCCGAGCCTTTCGATGATGGGAAGCAAACTGTCTTTCGGGATGCGGTCCACTTTGTTCAAAAGCAGGAAACGCGTTCCTTCAAAGCGGGACGCACGTTCGATCGCATGGTGATCTCCCTTGCCGATATCTTCACTCACATCAAGAAGCAGCGCGAGTACGTCAACCGCATCGAAAGCGGCGTTGACCTCTCCCATCATTTGGCGGCCAAGGGCGGAATCTGGCCGGTGCAGGCCGGGCGTGTCGATCAGCACGACTTGGGCGTTTGGGCGATTTACAATTCCCTGGATGCGATTGCGCGTGGTTTGAGGCCGCGACGTGACGATGGCTACTTTCTGGCCGACGAGCCTGTTTACTAGTGTAGATTTTCCGGCGTTGGGTCGGCCGACTACGGCGACAAACCCGGATTTGAATTCTTGCGGCATGAGATGCGTGTTGCCATTTCTCCTATACGGGTGCTGGCGCCAGTTCTCGCCCGTCACGAAACTTGACCATTCATCATAACCTGCCATTTCAGGGATCGTGGGGTTTTTGTAGGACAGGCACTCTTGCCCGCCCCCGCGCGTCGGTGCCGATATTGAACCGGACAGCCAAGAGTGGCTGTCCTAATGTCCGAGATGCCTCTGGAGCCGTCGCCGGACGTGCTACACTTTCGAAACCTCGGACGGATTCCGGAACACTTCACCGCCGGGTTAAAACATTTGCTCTCGGAGAAGGACTGATGCCTGCAACACCGCACATCGAAAAACATTTTACCGCCACCGCTTCTGTTCGCGACGTCGTGATCGGCATGTCCGATGGCCTGACTGTGCCGTTCGCTCTGGCGGCCGGGATTTCCGGCGCTGTGGCGTCGAGCCCTCATGCGTCGGCGCTCGTCGTCACCGCGGGATTTGCGGAAATAGCGGCGGGGTCGATTGCCATGGGCCTGGGCGGTTACCTGGCCGCCAAAACCGATCTCGAACACTACGGATCGGAGCGTGAGCGAGAGATTCGCGAAACGGTTGAACTGCCTGATATTGAAATCGAGGAAGTCGCCAAAGTTTTTCGCGACTATGGACTGACCGAAGCACAGATGGCACCTGTGGTGACCGCGATTACCGGGAATCAAAAAAGTTGGGTGGATTTCATGATGCGGTTTGAGTTGGGCCTGGAGGAGCCGGAACCCCGAAGAGCGCGCATCAGCGCGGTGACAATCGCCATGTCGTATATCGTGGGAGGATTGATCCCGCTCGCGCCTTATATTCTGCTCTCCAACGTGCAAACGGGGCTTTGGTGGTCGGTGGGCGTCACGCTGCTGGCGCTTGCGGTCTTCGGATGGGTGAAGGGACGCTTTACTGGAATCAATCCGTTGAAGGGCGCTGTGCAGACCGTCGTGATCGGGGGGCTTGCTGCTGGCGCGGCATTTTTGATTGCCAAGCTTATTAGCTAACGTTACAGAGAATAAAAGCGTTCACCACAGAGGGCAAAGAGAACACAGAGAAAACTTGAGATCAATCCGCTGAAACTGCGGCGGGTAGGCGGCGGGCGCGGAGACGCAGGACTTTCCTCTGGTTGGCTTCCAGGATTTCAAAGCGCAGGCCGCCGTAGTCCAGGTGTTCTCCCGGCGAAGGAACGTGGCCTGCGATATGGTTGAGCAAGCCGGCAATGGTGGTGGCGGATTCGTCGCCCGTCACATTCCATTCCACGCCGAACAACTCCTGCACTTTTTCTATCGAAACACTGCCGCGAAGGACCAGGCTTCCGTCGGCTTGGCGAACCGCGTCAGGGGCCGGTACGCGGTCATCCTCTCCGATTTCGCCGATGATTTCTTCGACCAGGTCTTCGACGGTGACGATGCCCGCGACAGAACCGTGCTCGTCCACTACGATGGCCATCTGCTGATTCCGCCGCTGCATCTCCTTGAGCAAATCCGAACCTCGCTTCGTTTCTGGAACAAACAGCGCGGGCCGGGCCAGTTCGCGCACGGTGCGGCGCCGGGCCTCGTCTTCGGGAACCTGCAGCAGATCACGCGCCAGAGCTACACCGATCACGTCATCCAAAGATTGCTCGTAGACGGGAACACGCGACAATTTAGCCTCGATCAAAAGATTGCGAAGCTGCTCGACCGTGGAATTGGCGGCGATCGCGACAACGTCCGGCCTCGGCGTCATGAATTCCAGGACGCGTTTATCGCTGAACTCGACAACCTGTTCGATCATTTGCGCTTCCGAGCGCTCGAGGATGCCCTCCTGCTCGGCGGCATCGACCAAGGCTTCGATTCCCTCCTGTTGCGTGGTCGAACTATCAGAGGGATGTTCGTCCGAGATGCGTGCTAGCGAGACGGCGAGTTCGAGGATTACGCGGAAGGGCCAAACGATCCAAAGGAACGCGCGAATTACGAGAGCGAATCGGACGAGCCAGCGCCCCGTCGTACGCACGAGCAGGAAATCAGGGATGAACTGCGAAAGCAGCAGCACCTCGACGAGCACGTAAATCAGGGCTTGCGCCAAGGCGTCCCAGGTTCCGGGAACAAATACGATTACGCCGCGGGCGGTCTCCGCGGTAACGACAACCAGCCAAAGATTCGCGAGCAGCCGGAATCCGGTAGCGGCGCGGGCACGTTCCAGGTGGAAGTGCGGCTCAACCTCGGCCTCAAAGACTTCGAGATGCGTGTGCACGTGGCCAGTCGTTACGCGGCCGAGTTCGCGATAGATGCGGTCGATGTACGAGAACACCACCAATCCTACGCCGAGCGCGGAAATTGCCAGCGCATAGAGAAACGTCATCATCGTTAGATGACCCCCAATCGCCGGCGCAGACGCCGTTCCAGGCGGTCCATTTCACCGTGGTCGGATTCGTGATCGAAGCCTGCCAGATGAATCATGCCGTGCAGGATCAGGATGCGCAGTTCTGCAGGGAGCGTGCGAGAAAAGCGGCGTGCATTGCGGCGCGCGGTTTCGGGTGAAATCGCGATGTCTCCGACATAGTGCGCGTTCCGTTTCGGCCTCGCGCCATTCGCGGGAAATGAAAGCACGTCAGTGGGGCCGCGCTTGTGGCGAAAGGTCTGGTTCAAACGAGCCATGGCAGCGTCGCTGATCAACTGGACGGTCACTGCTTCGTCCGGAAAGCGCAATTCTCGCCGGACGCGGTCGAAGAAATCCTTTAAGGGTTTGACGGGGATGCGAACACGACGCTGGCGATTGACGATCATGGAGGCGGGGAATGTTTACTTCGCAGGCTCAATCCTGCCCACCCCGCGCGACGCCTTGCGCCGGGCCTCGCCCACTCCGAATTCGTCGTAAGCTTTGATAATCTGCTGGACCAGGTTGTGCCGCACCACGTCGCGTTCGTTGAAATTGATGAACGCGATCCCTTCGATCCGACCGACAACTTCCAGCGCCTCCACCAGGCCGGAACGGCGGCCTGGGGGCAAGTCAATCTGCGTGACGTCCCCGGTAATGACGGCCTTGGAGTTGAATCCGAGGCGGGTGAGAAACATTTTCATCTGTTCGCTGGTGGTATTTTGCGCTTCGTCGAGAATGACGAAGGAATCGTTAAGCGTGCGTCCGCGCATGAACGCAAGCGGCGCAACCTCGACAATTCCCTTCTCGAGAAAGCGCTCCAATTTGTCGGCGTCGAGCATGTCGTAGAGAGCGTCATACAGCGGCCGCATGTACGGATCAATTTTCTGTTGCAGCGTGCCGGGGAGAAATCCAAGGCGCTCTCCCGCCTCGACCGCGGGGCGCGCCAGAATGATGCGGTCCACTTGTTTGGTGAGCAACGCGGATACTGCCATGGCCACGGCCAGGTAGGTCTTCCCGGATCCGCCAGGGCCAACGGCGAAGGTCATGTCGTGCTTCTCGATCGCCTCCATGTAGAGTTTTTGGTTGGAACTCTTCGGGGTAACCGATTTTTTTCCGAAGACGCGCGCGCGCGCCGGTGCGCCCGGCTCGAGAACCTGCCGCAGCGTTGTCTTGGGGTCTTCCGTTGCGACGCGAATCATGGCCTTCACGTCGCCATGATTCATGCGGCGGCCCTCGCGTACCAACTGGTTGTATTCATCGAGGATTCGCACGGCCCGTTCGACTTGGGCAGCTTCGCCTTCTATGGCAAGGTGGCCATCCCGCAATTGAGTGGTCACGCGCAGTGCGGATTCCAGCAGTTTGACGTTCTCGTCCAGTGTGCCGAATAGGGATTCGACGCCGCCGACAATTTGTACTGTGCGTCGCATGGAAAATTCGGCTGACTACGTTGTTCCGGGGCTCCCAGTGGAGCAAGTAACCATTGCAATGCAGCCTACCGATGGTGTGCACACCTCCATATTCCGAGAGGAACTACCGTTAGCAGCGTACTCGAAGCCAGCGGATGGGTCAATAACGCGTAGCTAACTAGCCACGCAGCAGCAGGATAGGGGATCGAAATTTGCGTTTATCCTGGAACGTAAGCCGCTTGCCACCCCTTCGGGGCTTAGAGCTAGCCGCGAATGCAGACCCACAGCACCCCCTTCACTTCGTTCAGTGCAATCGCGTTGGGCTACGGTCCGTTCGTCCCTGGCGGGACTACTTATCCAACCCCGGCAATTCGAGTGCGTCGACTTCACTTGTCGAGGCATGGATTTCCGTGCCCGACGACTGGACGTCGCCACCGACCAGAAGAAGCCGGTTACCGATGACGCCGGCTGCGAGCCCGTGCCTGCTCACAGGCATCGACGGCATGATCGACCACGTGTTGGTTGCCGGGTCGTAGGCTTCGACGGAGCGGAATGTGGCCATCATGTGCGGATCTTGAAACTCACCACCAGCGACATAGATGCGCCCATTATATGTGCCCGACCCCAGGGCGCTTCGGGTCGTAGGCATGCGTGCCCGTGGCGCGCTCCATTTATCCGTGGCTGGATCGTATTCCTCGACGACCGAGATGTCCGAGGCGACACCAATAAATGCCGCTCCCACGCGTCCGCCGATCACGTAGATTTTCCCGTTGACCGCTCCAATCGCAGCGTGGTTGCGCGGCGTTGGCATCGGACTCCGGGCGCGCCACTTGTTTGTCGCTGGATCGTACTCTTCAACGGTCCCCAATACCGATTGAGGCACTCCCGGAGTCAACGCTGTGGCCTCCGAACCAGGGAGAGTGGTGGCTCCGCCAATGACATAAATTTTGTCGCCCACGGCAGTTGCCACGGGCGATCCGCGTTTCGTGGGCAAGGGTGCGAGAGCTTTCCAGTTGTCTGTGGCGGGGTCATATTCCCATGCATTGTCGATCGGAACCCACGCCGGCGGGCCTGATTGCGGAAACACAAAGCCGCCAAAAGCGTAAATCTTTCCGTGATATTCGGTAAACGCTACATGGTGCGAAGCCAGCGCCATCGGCTTCTTCTTCGTCCATTGGTTGCTGGCGGGATCATATTCGTAGACCATGCCCATGGGTTTCCAGACAGGCGCGAGGCCGGCGAACACGTACATCTTGCCACCCGCCGCCGCACCCAAAATTTCCTCGGCGGGCTCGGGGAATGGAGCAAGCCTCACCCATTTCGATTGTGCGTGAACAGCGGGCGCCGCTGCGATTAAGGAAACTACAGCTAGGAAGAATCGGACCCGCGTGGAAATTATTCGTTTAGCTATCATTAATTCACTCCTTGACGGTTTCGCGCATTGTATCACTCCTTCTCGATCGCGAGTGACGGAAGAACACTCTCCGAAAATTCGCGGGAACGTAATGAACTGACACGGCCCAAACTTCTGTGTGGCCTATTACTTTTTCGAGCGCTCTTTCAGCAGGCCCTTGAGCTCGGACATGAATTCTTTAACGTCCTTGAAATCCAGGTAGACCGAGGCGAAGCGGACATAGGCGACCTTGTCGAGTTTCTTGATGCGATTCATCAAGAGCTCGCCGAGTTCGCTGGTCTTGCGTTCGCGCTCGGGGGCTTCGTGGACGAAGCGCTCGACTTCATCCACCAGGGCTTCCAGCTTTGCCGTGGGGACGGGACGCTTCTCGCAGGATTTTAGCAACCCTTGCAGAATTTTCTGGCGGTCGAAGCGCTCCCTGCGCCCATCCTTCTTGATGACCATGTAAGGGATTTCGTCGATGCGTTCGTAGGTGGTGAAGCGGCGCCCACACTTCAAGCATTCCCGGCGGCGGCGAATCAGATCCCTGACTCTGCCTTCGCGCGAGTCGATAACCTTGTCGTCAGCCAAGGAACAGAACGGGCATTTCACTTGCGAGACTCTCCTCGTTCGCTTCCCTTAGACCCCCCCTTGGACATGGCCACTCCGTTGACCCCGTTCACGCCGGGGACGGCAAGGTGTTTGCCGGACTCTTCGGCTTCGGCCTCCGCGCGCGCCAGCTTTCGCAGTTCGCCGAAGGACATCCCTTCGTGAATCAGCAGCGGAATTCCTGTCAGGACGGAGCTCGCGAAGGTGATGATCCAGAGAACTACAGCGATGGCAGCCGCCGGTTCTTGTTCCACGCCAAAGATTTTCGTCAAGCCGATGAAACTGGCGATCTGAGCGCCGCCACCCACGCCGGGGAGCTGCAGCGCCGATCCCACCAAGGTTACCGCCAGCAACAGCATCGCTCCGGAAAAATTCATATCGGAGTGAAGAAACGCGTCACCAAACGCTTTCGCAACCCACAGATAGATCAAAATCGCGAGCACCCAGTGAGTCGCCGTGTAAAATAGCGCGGCCCAGAGGTCGGGGAGGGTACGGATGGCTTGCAGTCCCTCGCTTATTCCCGTGATTACCGAAGCGATTCGGCTTTGCATCCCGCCGGCCGCGCGCCACCGCTCGAGGCTCCGATCGACGGCTCCCGCACCGTGCAGGCGGTAGTAGACCAGAATGGCGATGAGCACGCTCATGGCAGCGAGTAATAGCCAAGCGCCGTGCCGCGGCGCACCTGCCAGCCAATTCATGTCCGCGCCGGCGTCGGAGAGCCGATTCGGAAACACAAGCAGGCTCAGGCACGCGAGGGCCGCGGCGGCGGCAAAATCGAAAAAGCGTTCCAGAAAATAAATGCCGAACATGCCGGCTACCGGCAGGCGATCCTTCCGAGCGAGCAGGAGAGGCCGGACGGGTTCTCCAGCCCTGCCCAAAACGAAGATCGCGGCAAAGCCCATTAACGTGCCCGTGAACGTATTCACGAAACTGGTGGGACCCAAATATCGGCAGAAGCGTTGCCAGCGCAGGGCACGAATCGCGTAACATCCGTAAATTCCGACAATCGCCAGCAGCAGGAGCCAGACGTTCGCCTCACTTACACTATGGATGAATTTCTTCCATGTGAAATCGGCCAAATGGATCTTATGACGCGACTGATATGCGAGACCAGCCAGGGCCGCCAGAACCAGTAAAGCGACAATGAGCCTGCGAAGAGTTGCGCGCATTCGCACGCGAGCGTAACCGTTGCGCCGAGTGAGTGTCAAGAAAGGACATGGTTCGAGGTTCTCGATCGGACCCGCTTTGACAAGCCGTCAGAGGCTCTTGTGCGCCCTTGCAATGCGGGATACCTTACATTCCTCGCGGGATACGGCAGCCACGGAACTTTCTAGCACAATTTTTCGTTTATAGGTGTGCAGGCCGGAGGCCGGCGCGAGCAGCGAGGCGAATGAGCCGTTGGAGCCGGATTCTCAACTGGTCCAGCAATGCCTCCAGGGCGACGGCCTGGCCTGGGAAAGACTGGTGCGGCTTCATACACGGCGGATCTATAACCTTTGTTATCGATTCACGGGCCACCGGAATGAGTCAGAAGACCTGACGCAGGAGGTGTTTTTGCGCGTGTATCGCACTCTAGGCAGTTTCCAATCCGAGCAGGGCGCCTTCACTACCTGGATGACCCGCGTGACACGCAATTTGCTGGTCGACCATTACCGCCGGACAAAGCGGGATCGGGTCACCGATTCCCTGGAGGACGCACCCCAGGTTGATATCACGCCTGCACCGGGCCGCCTGCCGGAACAGGCAGCACTTGACTCCGAGCTCAGCGATCAAGTGCAAAGAGCGCTCGCCAGGGTATCGCCGGAATTGCGGGAAGCGGTGATCCTGCGAGATCTCCAGGGATTCGAATATGCTGAAATTCAGAAAGTTCTGGGAGTGCCAGAGGGTACCGTGAAATCGAGGATCAATCGCGGCCGTATCGAGCTGGCCAAGCGGCTGGAGGAAATGGGCATTCGCCCCTCGTAGCGCAATGGAATCAACGCGTCACAACTGGAGCTGTGAAGAGACTGAGGCGCAGCTAGGCGATTATCTCGACGGAGCACTTGCGCCTTCGATGCGTTCTCAGGTGGAGGCTCATGTGGCGTCGTGCGCCCGGTGCGCCTCCGTGATCTTGAGTGTAGGCGGGTTGGTACGCAGCTTGGCGCAACTTAAACCCGTCGCCGAACCTCCCAACCTGGCGCCGGCCATTCTCGAAGCTACGCTCGGCCCTCTGCGCGGGAAATCGGACTGGAGAGCGTGGTTCCGCTGGCTCCGCCCAATTTCACAGCCGCGCTTTGCCTACGGCGCAGTCTCCGTGATGGTCACGGTAATCGTGATTTCTCAGGCGCTCGGAATCCAGTGGCGCGCTCCGGCGGTTGCGGATCTGAATCCCGCGAACGTGGCCCACATGGCCAACCGCCAGGCTCATCAGGTTTACGCCCGCACCGTCAAGCTGATCAACGATTTGCGCTTTGTTTATGAGATCCAGACGCGTCTGAACCCCGCGAGCGAAACGGAACAAACAGCGCAGCCCCCCAACGAGACGCCTGGGGAGACGACACCCCCGGGACGCAGTGCTCCGCAACGAATGATAGATCGCATCGAGCACAACTTCCCTGCGCTCCAGCAAGTGTCTCAACAAATCCATCCGCAATCGGGAAGGAGAATTGGATGAATTGCGCTGTCCATATGGACGCGGAAGCGGTCGGATATTGCCGGAATTGCGGTAAAGCTCTGTGTTCGCAATGCTCGCGCGAGGCCGGAGGATCTCTGTACTGCGAGCCGTGCAATTCCACATTGGTGGCAAGGCCGGCGGTTCCCGTAGCGCCGACTGGCAAAAATCCGTGGCTCGCGTTTGTGCTGGGATGGATTCCTGGTTTGGGAGCGGTCTACAACGGCGAATACATCAAGGCGCTGGTTCACGTGGCGATTTTCGCGGGACTCGTCTCAGCAAATGCGCACGGAGCGGATCAGCCGCTTTGGGGACTCCTATGTGCGGCCTTCATTTGCTACATGCCGGTCGAGGCTTTCGTCGTGGCGCGAGATCGCTCCGGGAACAAATCGGCAGCACGTTCGGAGGAATGTCGGCCAACGCACGCACCGGTTGGTCCAATTGTCTTGATCGTATTGGGGGCCCTGTTTCTGCTCAACAATCTTCACGTCCTGGCCATTGATTGGATTTTCGAGAATGGCTGGCCGGTCGTTCTGATCGGGATAGGCGCGTGGATGCTTTGGAAGCGAACTCGGCGGAATCCTTAGGAGGAACGGAAAGATGGCGAATGGAACGACATGCACGTGCAAGCGGTGTTCCCTGCGTGGGTTGATGGGACCCGTCGTGCTCATCACGATAGGTGTGCTGTTCCTGCTCCAGCAAATGCACGTTGCTTCGTTCAATCGTTTGTGGCCCGTAATTTTGGTGGCGATCGGAGTGGTCAAGCTGCTGCAAGAGACCGCATCCACGGAAGGACACACGGGTTCACAGCTTCCGCTTCCGCTTCCGCCTCCGCCCCCGCCTCCTCCTCCGCCAGCGTCTTAGGCGCGAGGCGTGCGCGTGTGGCCGGTGCAACTGAATGAAGGAGCGCTAAATTAGATGAGTAATGGCAGAGTGCGGCATGGCTCGATTTTCAGCGGGGCAGTATTGCTCCTGGTGGGTGTGCTGTTGCTCGCGCACTCCTATCACCCTGAGCTTGAAATGTGGGGAGTGTTTTCCCGCTGGTGGCCGCTGCTGCTGATTTTCTGGGGTGCTGTAAAACTCTACGAGCGGAGGGCTGCAAAACGCGCCGGGGGCACGGCGTTGGGCAACGTCACCGGCGGTGAGGTACTCCTGGTTGTGGGTTTGCTGGTTCTCCTCGCCATTGTCGGAGGCGCCGACTGGATTCGCACGCATCGAAACTGGGGTGAAATCCCCGAATTTGGATTTATTTGGGGCACGCCTTATCCTTTCACCGAAGAGATTCCAGCCAAACTAGTTTCGCCGGTTTCTCAAATTTCAATTACCACAGGTCGCGGTGATATCAGCGTTGTTTCTGAAGATGCCGCGGAAATTCGGACCATCGTGAAGAAAACAGCCTACGCCAACAATCAGGCGGAAGCTCAACTCGCTGGCGGACGGATTCACGTCAGCCTCGTTGACAACGGAAATGGCAATTTCGAGATTCGTCCGAATGAGGTTGCGGGCAGAAATCAGGTCGTGGTGTCGCTCGAAGTCCACGTTCCGAAGCAAGCGAGCGTGTCTGCGCACACGGATAGAGGGGACATACGCATCGGCGGTACGCGAGGCAGCGTTTCTGCGTTGACGCGCAACGGCGATATCGATGTGCGGAATTCGGGGAGCGATGTTTCCGTCAATTCATCGCATGGCGATATTCACGTTTTGGGAGCAGCAGGAGATGTGAAAATCGCCGGCAGGGGAGGCGAGATCGAGATCGCCGAAATCAAGGGGCAAGTCGCGATCGAAGGAGAATTTTTCGGACCTTTCAAGATGAATCACGTGGACAAGGGCGTGCGATTTCGCTCGCGGCAAACGGATTTGACGCTCACGCAGCTCGACGGCCGATTGGAGGAAGGACCAGGACGAGTGGACCTGTCGGACTCCAACGGGGACTTATCGCTCGCGACTCGCAAGAGCGATGTGAAGGTCACCAACGCGGGAGGACGCGTGCAAATTACGGATGATGGCGGCGATGTCGATATCGCGTTTGCACAGCCCCCGCGCGCCGACATTTCTGTAGAGAGCCGTTCAGGTGATCTTTCACTCTCGCTTCCGGCTCAATCGAGCTTTCAGTTGGATGCGCAGACCCGGAATGGCGATTTGGAGTGCGATTTCCCTGGCCTGAAAAGCCCCGGCGGGCGGCGGGATGACGATCGATCACTCGCGGGACAGGTGGGCACTCGCGGACCTGTTATCCACCTGAGATCGCAGCACGGTGATATCCGCATCAGCAAGAAGGGATCGTAATCAGGAAACCTCGGAATTATCTCTCGACCAGGCGTTCCAACGTGGGGAAAAATTCGGGGAACGAAACCGCGGCGCATTCGGCATCGCGGATCACGGTATCGCCTTCCGCGCCGAGCGCCGCGACGGCAAATGCCATCGCCATTCGGTGATCTCCATGCGGTTCAATTTCGGCTCCGTGCAGACGACCGGCCGAGCGTCCGGCGACGCGCAAGCCGTCGGGGCGTTCCTCGACCTCCGCTCCCATGCGGCGAAGATTTTCCGCCAGCGCAGCGATGCGATCGCTCTCCTTCACGCGCAATTCCGCCGCATCTCGAATCTCGATTCCCTGCTCGGTGTACGGGCCGAGGACCGCGATCGCGGGAAGCTCGTCGATCAATTGGGCGATGAAGTCCCCTTCGATGACGCCGCCCTTAAGCGGTTCGTGCCGGACGGCGATGTCGCCAACGAGTTCGCCGTTGGCGCTGCGAACGGAAACTAGACTGACCGGCGCTCCCATGGAACCCAGAACGTCGAGCACAGCCGACCGCGTGGGATTGAGGCCGACATTGTGAATGACTACATTCGATTCCGGAAGCACCATCGCGGCTGCCAGAAAAAATATGGCTGACGAAAGGTCGCCCGGAACGGCCAGCGCAAGTCCTTGAAGGCGCGGCTTTCCGTGAATACGAATCGCGCGGCCATCATGCTCCAGCCGCGCTCCGAATTCCGCGAGAGCAAGTTCGGTATGGTCGCGCGTGCGGACAGGTTCGATGATTGAAGTAACGCCGTCAGCGAATAATCCCGCGAAAAGAACTGCGGATTTCACTTGTGCGCTTGGCACGGGCAGCGTGTACTCGATCGGAGACAAGCGCGTCCCGCTGATTTCGAGCGGCGCGTGGCCTCCGTCGCGCGCTTCGATCCGCGCGCCCATTTTCGCGAGCGGATCGATCACGCGGCGCATCGGGCGGCGCCGCAGAGACCCGTCGCCGTCGATGGTGGAGCGAAACTCCTGACCGGAAAGAATCCCCGCGAGCAGGCGCATGGTTGTGCCGGAATTTCCGGCATCGAGAACGCGGCGCGGCTTACGCAAGCCGCCGAGGCCGGCTCCTGTGATACGGACGCGATCAGCGTTCGATTCCACCTTCGCGCCGAGACGCGAAAGGCAATCGAGCGTGCTGCGGCAATCCGCCGCCGCCGAGAAATGCGTGATTTCGCTGGCGCCCTCGGCAAGCGCCGCGAGCATGGCGTAGCGGTGCGAAATCGACTTGTCGCCGGGAACTTCAAGCGAGCCACTGATCGCGCGGGCGGGGCGTATGATTTGTTTTGCCACGCCCGGATTCTAGCATGTGAGTTCGCGCACTCACGCCTCTTGGGTTTCTCTGTGGCCTCTGTGCCCTCCGTGGTGAATGCATTTCAGGAATTGGCACAGAGCCCACAGAGAGCACAGAGGGGCACAGAGAAACATCGAGCTGATACATTTTGAGGCCGCAGCGCGTAAAATATAGCGGTGGGGGTCAATGCCATGAATACCCAAAAGATTATTTCGATCGCAATTGTCGCGTCAATTTTTCTCGCGCGTGCCGGAAATCTCGCCGCACAACAGAAACAGCCGCAAAGGCCCGCCGATGATCCCGCGCAGAGTCAAGACAAGTCAGGCATGGATCACAATATGCCCGGCATGAATATGGATCACGACATGCCGGGGATGAAGATGGGCCAGGGCGTGGACGACGGCGATCATCAGGCGGAAAACGGCGCGGTCAATGCCATGAGCCACATGCATCATCACCAGATGGGACCGCACATGTATATGACCGCCTTGCGGCCTTCCTCGCCTCGGGATTGGGCAAAAGCCGACACGATTGCGCAGGAGTTGCGCGAAGCGATCGAGAAATACAAGGACTACCACGTTGCCTTGTCGGAAGGTTTCCACATTTTCATGCCGAATCTCCCACAGGCTGAGTATCACTTCACCAGCTATGAGAACGCTTTCCTGGA
>Ga0210410_10000449_pt1 | contig 46301 bp, 39 predicted proteins | sample IncBWC4MmetaG_FD_161058 | JGI IMG/M metagenome (GOLD analysis project Ga0210410, IMG submission 161058) | Forest soil microbial communities from Barre Woods Harvard Forest LTER site, Petersham, Massachusetts, United States - Inc-BW-C-4-M | ecosystem: Environmental > Terrestrial > Soil >...
GTCCAGGTGTTGCGGAACCAGAGGGTGGGCAAAACGTGGACCGTTGCTGCCTCCGAGCCCCGATTACACACACTGATCTGGACAAAGATATCCTCTGGTGCCTGCTTGGCATATTCCACAAACACGTCGAAGTAGCGATCGCTGTTGAAGACACCCGTGTCCAGCAACTCATACTCCATGTCGCCACGATTGCGGCGCCTGTTCGTCTCGATCAGATCGTTGTAGGGAAACGCAGCTTGTGGATATTTGTAAAGGTACTTCATATACGAGTGAGTTGGCGTGCTGTCGAGGTAGAAGTAGTAGTCTTTGACGTCCTCTCCGTGATTGCCCTCGCTGTTTGTCAGGCCGAACATACGTTCTTTGAGGATGGGGTCTTTGCCGTTCCACAAGGCCACGCTGAAGCACAGCAACTGCTTGTCATCGCTGATACCGGCCAGACCATCCTCACCCCAGTGATACGCCCGAGAGCGGGCTTGGTCGTGGGTGAAGTAGTCCCAGGCATTTCCATTCTGACTGTAGTCCTCCCGAACGGTTCCCCACTGGCGCTCGCTCAGGTAGGGTCCCCACGTTTTCCAATTGAACGTGCCCTCGCGGGCTTCTTGAAGACGGGTCACTTCTTGTTGTGTCATGGTGAATCCTTTGCACTACTGGGATTTTAGCGAGGCGTGACCCCTGGGTTTATTCCCCGCCCATCACGGTTTTCAGGGTGGCGCATATCCTGATGGTGATTGGATTCAACCCAAGAACAACTCGCGGGACTGAGGGCAGCAGGTGGACGCTATCGTCTGGGAGAACGAAGTGAAACTGTCAGAATTAACAGGAGCAGCCACCTCCGTACTTTTGCATTCCACAGCGCCGGGGGCTGCTCATCCCTGCAGTTCCGCCAGAAACATTCAGTCGCAATCTTACTCGCGTCCATGCGATGTTTTTCTTTTTCGCCGCGGCAATGGCTCGCAGCTTCAGCCCCGCGGTCCACGGCTGCGGCGGTGTCCTCATCCGGCGATCCAGATCGAACCGTGTGGGATTGTGGCTCTTCTCAGTTTTCGGTAACTGTTAAGTTAGCACTTCTCGCCAAAGGCTAACCTGCCTAGCCATGGACCAGGCGGCTAGGTTTGCGACCATGATTTCTGAATTACATTGAAAAGAAATGCCGTGGTAAGGCCAAACAGAATCCAACCATTCAACGCTTCTAGGGCACCCATCATTTGCCAGCGTGGCGCCAGATAGAGATTCGCGTGGCCGTAGCTGGTCATGGCGTTCAGCGAATAGAGCATCGCGGTCTTGGTGTCCGGCAAAGCCCCAAGAAGACGGTAAGCTCCGGCCCAGATAGCACCTTCAAAACCGTGCAGAATGGTGGCCGAGAGGGCCGTTCCGCCAACGATGAAGGTCGGGGAGGACCACAGATGCCGGAGCCGTCCCGTCTCTTTTCGCTTTGAGTTAATTTCTTTGCCGATGAGTCCGAGGCCACGCGCATGGAAAACCACGATTAGTAAGATGAGCAGAAGCCCCCATGCCCAATCTGTACCCCAAGCAGGAGCGTTTCCGGAATCCATAAATGATCACTTTCGCACGTCCTCACACCGAGCGATTAGAACCACTACTTCGGATCCTTCGGCGGGCAGTGTGCGTCATAGGTCGACTGCATCTGCCTTAGTTTGAGTATGCCGAAGAGCACCATAATCGCCATAGCAACAACCAGAACCGCGCCAAACCTTTTTTCCATGCCGTAGCGGCCCTCGCGGTATGCGACATAGCTGGCGGTGATCAAGCAGAGAATGGCGATGTTAATGACCCAGTTCAGCGGCTTCGGTACGATGAAGTGCATGGTGCCGAAGCCGGCGAGCTGGTAGAGCATGAAGGGCAGAATCGCTACCGCTGGGAGAAACTCGGAGGCACCCAGTGCGATGTCGACTTCGGCGACTCCCTTGCTGTGCAGCAGCGCACTGTGCGCCAATTCATGGAATAGCGCTGGCACAGCGGACAAGAAAGGCACCACGCTGAGCAACTCGATCACCAGCGACCCGCTCCATGTGCCGATCTTGGAGGAAGGATCGGCGCCCTCCTTCGCTGATTCCGTGCCGATAAACAGGCCGCCAACCATGGCCGCTGCACTGGACAGCATCAGTAGCTCCACCGTGATCCCGAAGCTCGCCGGTTCGCCCGTCTTGATTAGCAGCAGACCCATGAAACCGGGGGTGTAGAACATAACACGCACGAGTCGCGCCCAAACCCTTGCGTCGCGCTCCGGCGGCAGGATGGGGAGCGCAAGTCCGTCGGTTCCGATAGTTGGTCTAACTTTCGACATTGTTCTTATCTTTTTGCGCTTTTCGTCTTTGCCCCGAGCGCCAAATCTTCCGCTCCTTTCGTCTTGTGTTCCTCGAACTCCTCGAGAAGACCTTCGTCTGTCAGATCAAGTGGATGCGAGTGCTCCCAGTCGTGGCGCGCAATCTTCGACAGGCGTTTGACCACATGTTCGTCGTCCACCTCGATGGCCAGTTCTCTGCGGCTATCAAAGCTTCCGGGCGCCAGATTGATGGAGCCCACGATTGCACGGGCATGGTCGGCAAGGAGCATCTTGGCGTGCAGTTTAAGGTGTTTTAATTTGTGAATCTTGATGCCGACATCCTCCATGGTGCGCATCCCCCCGACCGCTTCCACCAACTTAGCCTTTTTCAGCTTATGAGGCGGTCGGGCCATGACGTGAACCTTTACTCCACGGCGCGCCGCCCGGACCAACCGCTCAATAATGACTGCATCCTGGTAGCGTTCGTTCTGCAAAAAGATGGAATCCTTCGCGTCGTCAATGAACTGCGCGATGCGCTCTCGCCCGTTGCCGCAGCACCAGATCAGATGTGAATGCTTGTCCACTTTGAAGGGCTTTCGGTGCCAGTCGGCTTCGAAGCATTCAATTATTTCGGCAACTTCGTGAGCATGAGAAGTGACGATGGCGTAATCGCGTGTTTCGGTCAGGTTCTTCGTGTCCCAGTTCAGGGAGTTGACAAAGGCTGTCGTATCATCCACTACCATCGACTTCTCGTGAGTGACGTCATACGCAGGGTTGCTGTCGATGACCGCGACGCCCGCAGCCGCGAGCTTTTTGTGGGTTTCCTTGTTTTCCGATTCACCGTCACGCCGGGCAGGATTCAGCATGACCCGGACATTTACTCCGCGACGCTGAGCGTCAATCGCGGCCTTGAGAATAGACGGATCCGAGAAAAGAAACATCTTCACGCGCAACGATTTCGTCGCGCCGTTGATAGCATCCAGAATCGGCTTGGCCGAATCGTCTGGCATAACGATGAGGGAACGTGACACTTGGCCTCCTTGCAATGACCCGAGATCACTCCAGTCGCTGGCAGGTCATTTGCTCGTCGAATTGCTGGTTCTTGTTTAGCGGGCGTTCCATTGTCAGAAGTAACGGCAATTCAACGTCATTCTTGGTCTTGAGCTTTGACTGGCGCCACGAATTCACCTTTTCGATTCGTGTTCCAATTGACGGATAGCCCAGCACCGCCGAATCAGATTCCAGATGAAAGCCAAACAATGGCAAATCTCCTTTCCTTCCTGCTGCCCATTGGCCTCACAACCGCGGAAGCGTGAACAAGCTCCATAAAGGTATCGCCAGCACTACAAACGCCGAGCACAAGAGCCCGATGCGCGCCACCGTAATGCGAAATCGCTGGCTTATCGCTGTCAGTAGCAGGACCGTCGCAAGCAAGACGGTCACCCTAACGTAGCGGTCTCCGGTTGCTCCGCTCGCCGTACCTTGATTGAACGTCCACACCGCCTTCACACTTAGGGTCTCGGCCTGCTCGGAATTAGCGTTCCGGTATTCGGGTATAAACGTCGGACCTGGCGCCGCCGTTGGATCGTTAAAAGGGTCCGTAGTAAGCCAAGCTCTAAAGGCTGTTCGGAACTCTTTGCGGAAACGCCGCTCGAGAAATTGGGCCAGTTTCCGATCTCCCCGAGATCCGGCATTGAGCCAGGAATTAAAGGTTGTTGTGTCATAAAGACGCTCCTGGCCAGCGAGAGCAGCAAGACCTTCGGCTGTAACTCGAAGTCTCGATGATTCGCCATACAGTTCCGCCCGATTACCCTCCCATCGAGCTGCCTGATAGCCGCTCCAAGCTGTAGCGATCGCGACCAGAGCCAAGACAACCGCTTCGATGATCTCCAGTACCTCCTCGAAGCGCGAACTGTGGCGCGCCGTTGATTTCCGCACTTCTTGCAACCTGTGGCTGATCTCGACGTTCACTCCTCCAGTCTCAGGCATGCAACTTCCCGAATGCTTTTGGCACTATCCGGCTACAACGTCGACTCCACGCTTAGGCACGCATATCTTTCTAGTCGACTGGAAATGAGAATAGGAGGACAGCGGTGGCTCGGAGAACTGGCAAAAGTTACAGGTGCAAGCTCTGAGCTCGAACGCCTTAACTAAAACTGGGGTTACCGATCGAAATATAGTGCCTTAAAAACAGGCCGTGCCATTGCTGACTTTCTTTCTCTCCGCCGCGCCGGTGTGGTGCTTGCGTTCGCGTTCGATACCAAATCACAGTTTGCTAGCGGATTGACCATTGGGACGGCTCATCCCTTCCGTGCGCGAGAAAAGTTCATCGAAGTTTTCCGCTGCAGGGCACCTGATTGGCGGGCTTCGAACAAAACTCAGCGACGCGAAACGTGGGTTCCAATTCAGCCACTGATAACTTTGCCTCGGTTGTTTCCGTGACGAAGGCCCGAAAAATGCTCTCTGCGATTTCGGAGGCCCTGAACCCGACCACAGGGCCGGGCGTTCCCAGGGGCATGTTGAACTCGGGTGTCTTTTTGGAGCGATATTCAAACTTATAGGTGCAGAAATCTGCTTCAACGAGATTCTCTTTACTCGCGTCCAGACAAATGATGAAGACGACCAATTCGGCAGGCGATTTTGTCAGGGCGTAACGTTCGCTTGCAGCGATCCGATCCGAAAAGGCTTTAATAACGTCCAGGTTTATCGGCGGCAATAGATAGTGGTGTGTCCCATCCCCCGGCTCCTCGACCTTAACGGTCCGAGGTGCTGCCTGAGCATGGCTGGATAGCGCCGCCAATAGGAACACCCCGAACAGCACGACGCCTAGTTTTCGCGGGTTGGCAGTTTTGGACATGGGCAACCCTCCTGTTCCTTAAGAGTTCAGAAATGCCAGGCGCGGGATGCATTTCGTCGGTTCCAGACAACATTATTCCTCTTTTTCAAAGAGAAAGGGAGCCGCAAACCTAAGCAGCTTCTCAGATAGATGACGCGTCCACCAGAGCAAGATGCTCAGAAGCAGAATTTAACTCGAAAAAGAGGATTGATGCTCCTAATCTTCCAAGGTTGGTAGCGTCTTTAGCACTTCGGAGGCGATCGGGCGGCTCACTACGGGGTCGTCTTTGCGGACTTTCCCATCGCGGAAGATCAGGATGCGTTTGGCGAATTGCGCGATGTCGAGCTCGTGGGTCACCAGCACGATGGTCAATCCCTTGTCGTTCAAATTCTGCAAAATTTCCATGATCTCGACGGAGGTGCGGCTGTCGAGGTTCCCCGTCGGCTCATCGGCCAGCAAAATCGACGGGCGATTCACCAGGGCGCGGGCCACAGCTACACGTTGCTGCTGCCCTCCGGACATTTGCGATGGGAAATGATGTGCGCGGTCTGCGAGTCCGACCATCGCCAGCGCTTCGGACGCACGCCGCCGGCGCTCGCTGTTATCGATTTTTGTGTACAACGTCGGCAGTTCGGTGTTTTCCAGAGCCGTCGTACGCGCCAGCAAATTGAATCCCTGAAACACAAATCCAATCTTCTGATTGCGAATCAGCGCCAGCGCTTTTTTATCATGCTGCGAGACATCCGTTCCTTCGAGCAGGTAGTGGCCGGAACTGGGCTTGTCCAAACATCCAAGAATATTCATGAAAGTGGATTTGCCGCTGCCGCTCGCGCCCATGATGGCGACGAATTCGCCGCGTGCAATTTCCAGGCTAACACCGCGCAACGCGTGCACGCGCGTCTCACCCAATTCATAATATTTGTGAACGTCCTCAATTCGGAGGACACACTTCGCAGCAGCGGTTGGAAATGGCGCTGTTTCGATTGGCGTTGCGTCGATGGCCTTAGCCTCTATTGGTTTCACAGCGGGAGTCGAGTCCATGTGCGAATTGTGCCTTACGCAACGTCGTTAACGCAGTTTCGTGCTGGGCGCTGCTGTTTTCGACGCGATGGACCGGATGATCACTTCGTCTCCCGGCTTTAACTCGCCTTTCAGAACAGCGCTGACTTCCGTGTACGCGTGATCGGTGATTCCAATCGACACCTTTACCGGCTCCAGCGTGTTGTCCGGATGGAGTTTCCACACTACCGCCGAATCAGGTTTCGGCGCCCGGGCCGCAGCCGCAACTACGGGGGCAGCTTCTGCTATGCTCGCAGAGCCATCTGACGTGGCCTTCCGCTCACTTCCATCGATTCCATATTGCTTCATAGTCGCCAAGATCTCTTCCGGCGGCATCGGAGGCTTGTACCGCAAGGCGGTATTCGGCACTTTCACCACATTTTTCGCGGTGGCCACGGGAATCGTGACATAGGCGGTCATCCCAGGAAAGAGCTTCAGATCCGGATTTGCGAATTCGATGATGGTGTCGTACGTGACCACGCTTTGCACCATCGTGGCGTTCATGCGGACCTGAGCCACAACACCCTTAAACGTGTCTTTCGGGAACGCGTCGACTTTGAACGAGACCGGCTTCCCTACCTTAATATTGCCTACGTCAGACTCGTCCGTTTTCGCGTACACCCACATTTTCGTCAGGTCTTGCGCAATCGTAAAAATGGTAGGCGCTTGCAAAGACGCGGCGACTGTCTGACCCACATCTACGTTGCGCGCCACTACCGTGCCATCGATCGGCGAGCGAATCACGGTGTAATTGAGATTCGTTTGCGCCACGGTCACGGCTGCGGCTTTTTGCGTTACTTGCGCTTCGGCCTGCGTGACGTTCGCGATAGCTCCATTCACCGCCGCCGTCGCCGAATCAAAATTTGCCTTGGCGACATCGAGCGCTGCCTGACTCATTACGCCCTCTTTCGAGAGCGCAACGGTTCGGTCGTAGTCCGCCCTGGTTTGGATCGCACCGGCTTTTGCTTTTTCCAGGTTGGCTTTCGCCGACGCTAAATTTGCCTTGGCATTCTCCCAATCCGCCGCGGCTTGCAGCAGCGCTCCCTGGAACAAAGCGGGATCGATAAGCGCCACAATGTCGCCCTTGTGCACACGCGAGTTGAAATCGACATTGAGTTTCGCGATTGTTCCGGACACTTGCGAGCCAACTTGCACCATAATGACCGCATTGATGGTCCCAGTGGCCTCGACGACGTCGTCGATCTCGCCTTCTTCCACCTTCGCGGTAAAGTGCTGCACTTGACTGCCACGGTTCAAGCCAAACGCCGCAACGATCCCGATTGCGGCAATCAGACCTGCTAGAACCAGCCATTTGTTTTTTGTTTTCATTCAGTTTTTGTTAAGCGCATAAGCGCGCGCTTGCTAGTGAACTCATTCGTATCGCAACGCCTCGATGGGATCGAGCAGCGACGCTTTGCGTGCCGGGTAGTAGCCGAAGAACACACCCACCGCGATAGCGAAGAATGCCGCGACCGCTACGGACTCAAGCGACATTTCCGTCTGCCAATGCAGCGTCTGCCCCACAAGATACGAGCCGAGAATCCCAAAAAGCACTCCCGCTGCACCGCCGACCAGACTAAGCATGACCGCTTCGCCTAGGAACTGAAGCTGGATGGCCTCTTCCGTAGCGCCAACCGCCACGCGAACTCCAATTTCACGCGTGCGCTCCGTAACGGAAACCAGCATTACGTTCATGATCCCGATTCCCCCCACAACCAGGGAGACGGAGGCAATCGCGATCAGAAGGATCGTCAAAGTCTTGCTGGCTTCGAGCTGCGCCTGAATAATGTCTTCGGGATTGCGAATATTGAAATCGTCCTCTTCCTCCGGGCGGAGGTGATGACGGTCGCGCAGAACCGCAGTGGCCTCCTGCCCCGCCATCTTCACCGCGTCTGATGAAATCGCGGAACACAAAATGTCGTCCAGCCAGGTAATCCCTTTGAGCTTTTTCTGCGCCATGGTGTAGGGAAGGATTATGGTGTCATCCTGGTCTCGGCCGTCGAGGGACAGCCCTTTGGGATGAAGCGTAGCCACAACTTTACATGGCAGATTGTTAACTCGAATCACCTTGCCGATGGGATCTTCGACGCCAAAGAGCTGATCGCGCACGGTACGTCCAATGGCGCAAACATCGGCGGCGCGGTCCACATCGTCCTGTGAAAAGATGGCGCCCTGATCCACGTACCAGCGCTTTATTTCAAAATATTCAGGTGTAACTCCGCGATAGGAGGTATGCCAATTCTGGTTGCCGTATACAACCTGCACGGGATCATCCACGTTGGGCGAAACGCTTTTGATCAGTGAAACCTGGTTCTTGATCGCGATCGCATCGGCCATGACCAGTGTTTTCGTATCGTGAGTTCCGGTACGCACCCCGTTGATAGCGCGGCCGCCAGCCTCGACCCAAACAAAATTGTCGCCTAAATTATTAAGCTGCTGCTCGACGCGCGCCTGTCCAGCCTTGCCAATGGCGACGACGCAGATCACCGCGGCTATGCCAATGGTGATGCCCAGCACGGTCAATACGCTGCGCATTTTATTGCGCATCAGCGCCACCACTGCGGACCGCAACAAAGCCGCGCGATTCACGAACTTACCTCCCGAGCTATTGTTAGCGTCCTGAGATAAATGCTAGATAAACGTCTGCGGCGAGGCATCAAGACGCCGCAACGGGAAGCTGCCGCGGGCGCTTGCGTTTCCACTCATAATCTTTGCGCAGGCGAGACTGATGTTTCTTCACTTGCACCTCGAGTTCCGTAAAAGCTTGCTTGCAGCTTGCGCGCAGAGTGTCCCCAACGCCTGTAGCGTGCAACGTGCCAGTGGGCAAAGAGAGGTTCAACGAAAACGAGTGCTCCTGATTATGCGAATTCTTTGAAAAAACTCCATGGATTTGTACCAAGTCCGGCTCATAGCTTTTCAGCAGGCGCGACAGCTTCGCGATATGACGCTCGCTTTGTTTCTCGACGGTTTCCCGCGCGTCCACATGTTTGTAGCTGATGGAAAGTTTCATGTATGCACCTATAGGAGTGTCTGCAGGAAGGGACAACCGCGACGCAGATGGTGTTTCCGCACCGCATTCTAGGCAAAAGGATAGCAACTTGTGCAGCCGGCGGCAATCGGGTTTGGCGCTGAGCGGACGATAATTTGACACTTTTCCGCTTGGCTCCTACGCTGCACAGATGAGATGAACGGAGTGGATAGGCAAAAGGCCGCGGGGCTGCGAAGACTCCGCCCTGCGCTACAGGTATGGGAGACATTAAGGTCGGACCCGCAGGATGGTCGTATTCGGATTGGGCGGGATATGTGTATCCGACCCCGCGACCGAAGGGCTTTCACGAAGCTACGTACCTGGCGCAATTTTTTGACACCATTGAGATCAATACCTCTTTCTACCAGCCATTGAATCCGGAGCATGCCAGGCAATGGGTCGAACGTGTTTCCGCGAATCCGCGTTTTGTGTTTACGGCGAAGCTGTGGCAGAAATTTACGCACGACCCGAGCGCCACTTCCGAGGATGAACGTGCGGTTCGCGCCGGCTTCGACGTGCTGCAGAAGGCAGGGAAGCTCGGCGCGGTGTTGCTGCAATTCCCTTTCGCGTTTCATCGCGACGCGGAAACGACTGCTTATCTCGGGAGCCTTCTAAAACGCTTTAGCGATTATCCGCTGGCGGTAGAAGTGCGCCACGCGACGTGGAATGATCCGGAAATATTCGCCATTTTGCACGAGCATAAAGCCGCGTTCTGCAATATCGATCAGCCGCTGATAGGCCGTTCGCTGGAGCCTTCGGAGGAGATTACTTCGCCGACCGGTTATGTCCGCATGCACGGGCGTCGCTACGATACTTGGTTCAGCGATGATCCGGAGGTCCCGCAGCATGAGCGCTACAACTATCTTTATTCCGCGGAGGAGCTTACGCCTTGGGCGGAGCGCATTCGCGCCGTTGGTGAACAGACGCGACAGACATTTGTAATCACCAACAACCATTACCTCGGCAAAGCCGTGGTTAATGCGCTGGAACTCATCAGCATGCTCAAAGCTACCAAGGTGCGAGTGCCCGATCCCCTGCGCCTTCGCTACCCCGAATTGGAAGCCATCGCCGCGAACCCGCCGGAGTCGCCCACACTGTTTCCGCTTGGAAATAGAGAATAACTGCGAGGTGGGCACCCCCTCCCCCCGTTTTTGGTAAGTGCGGATTCCAAATGACTTAGCGAATCGACGGTTCGTAAGTGCGGATTCTAAAGGGGTTGCAGGTGCGGATTTTGGGCAAGAATCGGGAAATCTTGGATCTGCAGAAAACAAAGATGTTAGCCAGGACCGCAAGCGAGCCCGGGCGGAGAACCCCACGCTCTTACCTTAGCATTAGAGCTGCTACTTGTCAAGTATTTTATCATTCCGTTATCAGTTCGAACGCTTGGGGCCGGCTTTCTCGATGAAAACGAAGAGGTTGGCGAAGACTGCCGGAAAGAGGAAGAAAGCTTCTCAGGAACGAAATCCAGGCTGTTAGAGGTCTTCAGGTTTAAGTCCGGTATGTTTGGCGATTCTGGCAAGCATTTTGGGGCCGATTTCGATGGAATCGTGAAATGCCCAAGTGTAGTCGCCCATGGTGGGATGGCTGAGTTGGGTATGTGAACCGCCTGAGCTTCGTTTTACAGTCCAGCCGATTCGTAATAATGCCTTGTAGACTCGGCTAGCTTTCGCGGAGGGCCATTTACTCAACGGATGACGCCATTGTGATTGCAAATGGGTCTGAAGGTTTTTCTTTGCTTGCTTCGAGCTTGTCCGCCAAGACTCGCAGAGCCAGCGCTTCGACAGACCGAATTGCGTCTTCCCTGCTCGGCCCATACGCGAGCACACCGGGAAGCTCGGGGATCTCGGCGATCCAGCGGCCGTCCTCTTCGCGATCGGTTTCAATTTGGAAGTTGTAAGCCATTTCTGCAATTGTATCAGTATCGTCTGGTAGTCGGGAGAACAGATCCTTAAACGATTGTTTGCGAGGTCAGCATGGATCGTGCCGGCAAGCGGAGCAAAGGAGAGTCAGGCGTCTGGCTGGATGGAGACGTACATGGGACCTGCGCCGAGGGTGCCGACGAGGAACCAGGTGAAGCGGCCGGGGCGACTGGTGGTTAGGAACTTGAGGTGATCGCCGGGGGCGATGTCCAGATCGAGCGTCTTCCAGTTCCAGGTATTGTCGACGCGCAGGCGATGGCGGCCGGGAGTGACGGGAATGGTCACGGTCTGGCCGTACATAAGTTCATCGACGACGCGCTTGCCGTCGAGCTTCACTACGATTTGGCGAAGCTGGATGTCATCAGGCGAGGTGCGACGGATGGTGATTTGCGCGTCGGGAGTTTGAGGAGAAACAGGAGCCATGGAGCGCATCGCCAAGAATTAGCGACTGGAGCAACAGCCAAGAGTGGCGTGCTACTTACTTCTTGAAGAGGTCTTCGAAGGCCTGACGGGCATCGTTGTGGCGCGGCGGGGGAGGCGCGGCGGCCGTAGTTCCCTTCTGTGCGTAGGACGTTGGTGCGGTGTCCTTTTCAACGGTGGTGCGAAATTCATAGAACGTGCAATTGTTCTTGGCGTCCTTGGGCGTGATGCGGTCGGGAATCGGCTGCGTGCACTCAAACTGCGCGCCGCTGTCGAAGAAACGGCACTGCTTGCAACTATGCAGTTCAAAAGCGCACTTGGGACACTGACCTTTGGGATCAAAGCCGCTGGTGAGCACGGCACCGCAATTGGAGCAACGCGCGCGTGTAACGGTGCCAACCATGCGCGGCGTGCGCGGACCGAACTGATCGGCGCGCGGACCACCTTGCGGCGGCTTGCGGTCATGCGAGCGGTCTTTCTTGTCCTGCTTTTCCGCGTCGCGATAACCGCGGTGATTATACTTTCGATCCACAAACGCCTCCATACACCAGAGCTTGCGCGCGAAATAGCAAAAGAAGTCGCCGCTTCTCTGGCGCTCGGACGGGCCGAAGCCCGCCCTTACAACGCTACTGACTTGTATCCAATCGGATTGCTACACTCGACCGTTAACGCAATCTTCCCAGGTTTACCAATCAGGATTGCCGACGCCGAGCAGGAGATGGGACATCTATGTTTTTAGTCCTGTGGGAGTTCGAAGTCAAGCCGGGCCGCGAAGAACGTTTTCAACAAGTCTACGGGCCTGGCGGTGACTGGGATTCCCTGTTCCGCAGCGACTCGAACCATGCAGGAACCCGACTGTTCCGAGACACGGCGCGAACCGATGTGTATCTCACTGCCGACTACTGGCTCTCCCGCAAATCCTATGAGGAATTCCTTGCCCTTCGCGGAAGCGAATACAAAACATTAGACGCCGCGACCGAAGATCTGACTCTGAGCGAACGCCACATTGGTTCGCTGGAGATATCGTAGGCGCCCTTAATTGGCGTGATCGCCCCGAATCCCAACCCCCGGCAACATGCTAGTGCTACGACAAAATGCCGGCGACTACGACATTCGCTGAACGACCGCACGTTAGCTTCGGGCCCACAAAGCGACCAAGCCATCAGCGCCAAGATCGGGTCTGACAAATTGATGCGGGCGGCCTTCGCGGCGTAACACAGCTTCCGCCGCCAGATAGCCGCTGCGGACTGCGCCTTCCATGGTGGCGGGCCAGCCGGTGTCGGTCCAGTCGCCGGCCAAAAACAAATTCGGCACACTTGTTCCCTGTTTGGGGCGCCAGCGGTCAACTCCGGGTTCCGGGGAAAAGGTCGCTGCTGCCTCTTTGATGACGGTGGCCTTGGTTAGGTTGGCATCCCGCGCGGCTGGCAGTGCTTGGCGAACTTCCTTCAGGCACAAGTCAATGATCTCCTGCCTCGGCTTTTGAAGCAAATTATATGATGCGCTGATCACGAGTTGCAGGTACTGGCCTTTGGCAGAATTCTTGCGTGCGCCGTTGGGGGGGGCGTACAGGGCGGTTTTGTTGAAGATCCATTGTGTGGTGGTGTCCAGTAGGGTGACGAACGGCTCGGTCATAACCTCGCGGTCGAACCAGAGGTGAACACCGGTGATCGGGGCCGTTTTTAGCATAGCAAGATTGCGGAAGGCGGAGTCCTTGCTCTTGAATTCGTCCGGGAGCAAGTCGCACACGGCGGTGTGAGGGACGGCGATGATAAACGCGTCGGAGCGTTCTTGGCGACCGGCGTCGAACTGGACAGCCGTTACGGCGCCATTCTCGATTTGGAGCCGGCGAGCGGTGGCGCGGAGATTGACTTCGCCGCCCTTTTGCTCGATAGCGGACTTGCAACCGTCGTAGAGCTCGGCCAGCGGGACTACGGGAACGCCCATACGATAGCCGGTGCGATTGGAAAGAAAGGCTTTCCAGAAGACGTCGATACCATAGCGCGCATCGGTATTCTCGAGCTCTTCGTCCAGCGCACTGACAAGCACGACGCGCCAGAAGCGCTCGATAGCGCCTTTGGTCTGGTGACGGCGGCGCAGCCAATCGAGCATGGAGATGCCGCCGAACTGGTCGACGTCCCAGGTGCGGCCGTTCGTTTGCAGGATGTTGAGCATGGCCCAGGCGATGGAGAGCTTGTCTTTCAACGTGAGTGGCGCGAACTTCGCGAAAGCGCCGGTCATGTGAAACGGCGCGGGGAGCAGGCCGGCTTGCATTTCGCCTCGGCGGCCTTGCGGATCGAGAAAGACCAAACGATCGAAGAATTTGATTTTGTCGGATGCGCCCACGCGGCGGTAAAAGTCGTCCAGATTGGTGCAGCAGCCAAGCGTGACGTGCTGGCAATTATCAACGTGCTCGCCGTCGGGCAACACGTAGGAGGTTGCACGGCCGCCGAGGAACGGGCGCTGTTCGAACAGGCGTACGCGCCAGCCGGACTCAGCCAGCGCGACGCCGGCCGCCAGCCCCGCCAGCCCGCCGCCGATCACGATCACGTTTTTCAAGAATGTTCTCTTCCGTCAGGCGCGTGAAGCGCGCTTTTGCGATGAATACGAGTTTTTCCGCTTTCGACAAGCGCACGCGCTCACCGAACACGGCGTAGTCCAAATCTTCGATACGCGCGAGCAAGGCGCTGTAGGTATGCACGAGAAGCCACAAAGCAGGGCGGCTTTCCGGTTCGATGAGATTCAGCAGCGCGGCGCCTTCTTCATAGCATTGCCAGGCGCGATCAGCCTCGAAGCGCAGGAGTTCCTGGACGCCAAGCGTAGCCTCGGCGCGGGCGAAGTCTCCGGGGCTGACGTTATACTGCGCGAGATCTTCCTCGGGAAGGTAGACGCGGCCCATGGCGTAATCGTCGTGAACGTCGCGAATGATGTTCGTGAGCTGGAAGGCGAGGCCAAGTTTTTCGGCGAGGTCGAGGGCACGCGAGTCGCGGAAGCCGAAGGCGTGCGTGCAGGTGAGGCCGACGGTGCCGGCAACGCGGTAGCAGTATTCGCGGAGGCGGTCGAACGTCGCGTAGGAGTTTACAGTCAGATCCATCTCGGCGCCGGAGATCAGATCGTGGAGGTAACGCGCGGGCATGTTGTAGCGGCGCATCGTATCGACCAGCGCGGGTAATACTGCGGCGGCGCCTGGCAGCGCGGAGATGCTGATAGCGTTATTTGAGTTGACGGCTTCATCGAGCGCGGCGCGCCATTTGGCGAGGCCGCGCTGCTTGGCGGCGAGATCGTGGCCCTCATCGGCTACATCGTCGACCAGGCGCATGAAAGCGTAGAGCGCGGCAAGGCCATCGCGGCGTTTCTTTGGTAAAAGGAAAAACGCGTAATAGAAATTGCTGTGAGATGCGCGGGCTATGCGATGGCATTCTTCGTACGATTGCGCGACGGTGTCGGCGGGTTCCGGCTGTGTTGCCGCGGACCTCGGATCTTTCGCTACCAGATGCGTAACGAGGGCGCGTCCGAGCAGGCGTGCCTGCTTACCTTTGCCGATCGACGGGCGATGGTGAAGGGTGTCGTATCCGGCGGATTCGATGGCGTCGAGAACGGCGAGTCCACCACGGCTGAACATATCGAGATCCACGCTTAGGCGAGTATCCACCATTTTCACCAGCGGCATGCTTTGGGCGAATAGCGCGCGCGTGCGGGCGATCAAATCCTTCATCAGGCTAACGTAGCGGTCATCGAAGCGGCGAGCGACGAGGTCGGCTTCGCTGAGGCCGTGGGCAGCGGCGGCGTCGAGCGGGATGTAGATACGGCCCTTTTCGAGATCGCGCACAACGTCTTGCCAGAAATTGGCGAGCTGCAGAGCCGTGCAGGTGGCGTCGGAGAGGCGCTGGCGCTCGTCGTCGCGATAGCCGCAGAGATAGAGGACAAGACGGCCGACGGGATTGGCGGAATAGACGCAGTAGTTCAGGACGGAATCCCAAGTTGCGTAGCGCTTGACGGTTTGATCCTGCCGAAAAGCCCTCAGCAGATCGGCAAACGGCTGCTTTGGGATTTCTTTCGAGACGATGGTGTCACGAAGGGCGATGAATACGGGATGCGATGGATTTCCCTGGAAGCACGCGTTCAGTTCATGTTCCCACCAATCGAGCAGCTCGAGGGCGCGCTGCGCATCGGGGATTTCGTCGCCGAGATCGTCGGCCCAGCGGCAATACGCATATACGTTATAGAAATGCTGATGCAATTCTTTCGGGAGCAGCCAGGAAACCACATTGAAGTTTTCGTAGTGATGCGTGGCGAGCCAGCGCGTGTAGTTTTGCGCGGCTTCCGGCGTGCAGCCTGGAGCAGGCGCATTGGCGGCGATTTCGAGTTCGTTGGGGCGCAGCATTTGCATTTGCATTTGCATTCGAACGAGGAAAGAGTAAGGCCTTTCCTGAGTTGAAACCGATTTTTAGATTGCGACCTTAACGCCTGAACCGCGCGAAGCTGAACCTAGCTAAAGTATCTCATGGACGCACGGCGAGCTTGATTTCGCCGCTACGCGATTTCATTTTTTGGAAGGCGTGAGGGAGATCCTCAAGGCGAATCTCTTCCGTGACGAAGTCATGGGCGAGGATATCGCCGCGGCGAATAGCTTCAAGGGCCTCGCGAATAAAGCGTGGCGTGTGATGGAACGGCGAGATGAGCTTGATCTCCGAATAGTGAATCGCGGCGGGTTCTATCTCCACGCGCGTGCCGGAGGGCAGGCCGCTGAAGAAATTCACCACGCCACCGCGGCGCACCATGGCCAGCGCTTGTTTCCAGGTGGCGGGATTGCCGGCAGCTTCGACGACGGAATCCGCGCCGCGCTCGTCCTCGGTTAGATTTTTCACAGCGGCCACTACGTCGCGGACCTGCGTGACGTTAATCGCGGCAATCGCGCCCATGCGGCGGGCGACCTCAAGAGGGGCAACGCGACGCGCGAGTGCAATCACGCGCACCCCGCGGCGCGAGAGCATGCGGACATATTTCAGGCCGATGGGACCGCACCCGATGACTACGGCGGTGTCGCCAGTGCGCACTTCCATTTCGTGAATGCCGCGCAAGACGCACGCGAGAGGCTCGACCAAAGCAGCGCTGCCGTCGTCGACGGAGTGCGGCACTTCCAGCATGTTCTCCATGACGATGCGGCCGGGAATGCGCATGTATTCGGCGTACGCGCCGTTGTTGAACAAAAGATCTTCGCAAAGGTTTTCTTGCGCGCGGCGGCAATGAAAGCAGCGCAGGCACGGGGCGGAATTGGCCGCAACGACGCGGAGGCCAATGCGCCACCTGGGGTCGACGCGCTTCCCCACCGCTGCGATTTCGCCTACTACTTCGTGCCCGAAAATCGCGGGCGGCTGGATCATCTTGGCGTGATAGCCGCGCTGCCAAACTTTAAGATCGGTGCCATCGGTGAGGGCAAGGCGCACGCGGAGCAGAACTTCGTCGGCGGCGAGTGGCGGGACGTCGATTTTTTCGAGACGCAAGTCCTCGCTCCCGTACAGCACGGCAGCCATCATCTTGGAAGGCACAACGGCGCGTACTGCCGCCGGGGCCTCTTCGCCTATGACGTCCGCTCTCTTGGGTGTCGTGGTTCTCATGTGTGCGTAATCAGAATTTTGAGCGATTGAGCCGTCGGACGTGCCGCAAGCTCCAGTGCTTCTTGAATTCTATCCAGCGGGAAGCGATGGGTGACAATATCCATGACCGGAAGTTTCTTGTGCAACACTAAAGTGGCCGCACTTTCTTGAATGTCCACCGCGGCGCTGTAGCTGCCCAGGATCTCTTTTTCGTCAATCCCAACCGCCGCCGCGGGAAACTCAATCTTGGTTACCGGATCGTTTGCGGCGAAGAGCAGAACCCGCCCTCCGGGACGCGCTGCCGCGAGCGCGTCGACCACTAGAGCCGGATGCGCAACCGCAACCAGCACAGCGTCGGCTCCCCGCCCTTGGGTCTTGGCCTGGATTGCACTTACTAGCTTACCATTTGTTGGGTCAAAGGACTCTATCGCGCCAAGGGTCAGGCTCTTGGCCCGACGCTCTGCAATGGGATCGCTGGTGTAGAGGTTGTTTGTTTGCAGCTTGCTGACCATCAGGAGCTGCAAGCCGATGGGGCCGCAACCGATTACTAGGACGGTTTCGCCAGGCGCTACGCGAGCCTTTTGCACGGCCTTGACGATGGTGTTGATGGGCTCGATGAAGGTGGCTTCCTCAAAGGTGACGTCGTCTGGAAGTGCGACAATGCCGCGCTCCGCGACCCAGGGCATGGCTTTTACGTATTCGCCGAAGCCGCCGCCGTTTGGGGTGAAGCCGCCGGTCAGGCCGGTGGTTTTGTACTGCTTGCATTGGGAGAAAAGGCGCTTCTCGCAGTAGAAGCATTCGCCGCAGGGCGTGTGATGGAAGCTCATAACGCGGTCGCCGGGCCTCCATTTTGTAACGCCCGGGCCGACCGCAACGACCGTGCCGGCGAGTTCGTGGCCAAGGATCTGCGGCGGCTCGACGTAGCGCTGGAAAATTTTCTTGATGTCGGTGCCGCAGATGCCGCAGGCGGCGACCTTGATCAGGACTTCGTGATCGCGGACTTCGGGAACTGGGACTTCTTCTACGCGGACGAATCCCTTTTCGCGGTAGACGCCGGCGCGCATGGTTTTGGGGATGGGAGCTAGCGTCTTGAGCGCTTCGACAATCATGCCGGTCCTACTCATCGCGTGGCGACCTCCTTTGAATCGGCCAGGGGTTGCGGCACCAAGGTTGAGACAAAAGAATCGAGGAAGTCTGTCAGTTGTTCGGCAACTTGCCTGGTGCGTGAACCGAAGCGAACCATAGCAGGTATTACTTGGGGTGAAAAGAAGAGCTGTCCGAAGACCCGCCCCGCAGCAATTTGTCCGTTTTCGGAAATGTGCTGGCTAAAATCCATCGGTAGATCCTCGTCCACCGTGTCCGAGATGGCGCGAACCGCCAGCGTCGGAATGCCACGCCCCTGAGCGGCTGCTAAAATGCGAAAACTCTCCATATCTACGGCGTCGCCGAACGATCCGATTCGGTGCTTCTCCTCCGCAGTCACAACTAACCTGTTGGAGGTGATCAGCTTTTCAGCGGTCTTGATTCCCTTCGCGGAAGCCTGACGAACCAGCCATTCGCTAGATGAAAAAGCTCTCTCGCCGTTTAGTTCTCCGACTGCACGGAACGCCAAGATGTCGCCGGCGTGATATTCAGCCTTCAGCCCACCCGATAGGCCAGAAGAAATACAAGCATCGAAGACGTCGTTCATCGCGGGGTTTGCAGTGCGTTTTGCGCACTCCCAACCAATCCCCGTCAGCAACACACGCACAGTGTGAGTACCGACAACGGCATCATAGAGCTCGAAAGGCACCGTCGAAATGCGTTTAAAACCGCGCATCTTACGCCACGGAGCGAATTCGGTTTGGACAGCGAATGTGACGAGGATTCTCATTGCACTTTGAGATGCAGAACGGACGCTTCGCGCTGTAAGGGCACACCGTCAACTTGCGGCAGTTTGACGCGGAGCATTGTTGCGCACATTACAAAGAGGCTGCCGCTTCGGCGATGCGCTTGGCGCGTCGGGGCGTGACGTAGCCGTTGGCTTCGTACCAGCGGACGGCGCGCTCCAAGGCAGCTTCTACCGGGCCGGGGCGGAAACCTAGTTCGCGCTGGGCTCGCGAGCAATCGACGAACATTTTGTGGCGCGCGATTTTCACGCCCTCGATAGGGATTTGCGGCTCGCGAAATGTGAGCCGCGAAAAAATCGTGTTGGCATACGCCGCGGTGAGAGCGAGGCCGTGCGGAATCTTCATGCTGGGTGCACGGAGGCCGGTGATCTTCGCCAGCGTGTCGAGGAGCTGCTTCAGAGTGAGGTTTTCAGCCCCGAGCAAATAACGCTCGCCAACTTTACCTTTTTCGGAGACAAGTAGATGGCCGGCGGCGCACTCTTCGACTCCGACGAAATTCAGTCCGGTTTCGACATAGCCCGGCATTCTGCCATTCAGGAAGTCGACAATGATTTTTCCGGTGGGGGTGGGCTTCCAGTCCCACGGGCCAACTGGCGTAGTGGGCATGGCGACAATCACGGGCGCCCCGTTCTTTGCGGCGTTCAACACTTCCTGTTCGGCGAGCCACTTGGAGCGCTTGTAGTGGCCGACCATTTCGTCGAGACGAGGTTCCGTGGATTCGTTGGGCGGCTGCGGACGATCCACCGCGATGGTGGCGACAGTGCTGGTGTAAATGAATTGCTCGACACCGGCTTGCTCCGCTGCGACGAGCAGATTTTTTGTGCCGCCGACATTGGACTCGTAGATGTCTTTGGAGCGTTTGGCCCACAGGCGGTAATCCGCGGCGACGTGAAAAACCTTCTTCACACCGTTCATGGCGCGTTCGAGCGACGCGGCGTCGCGCAGATCTCCGGTGACATATTCGAGCGAAAGATCGGAAATGGCGCGATTGTGACTGGACGCGCGCAGAAGCACCCGGACGTTATCGCCGCGGGCGACAAGCTGCCTCGCGACGTGACTCCCCAGGAAGCCGGAGGCACCAGTGACCAGAGTAGTCATGCGCTTGGCTAAAACCCGCTGCGCAGGCGAAATTCGCCGGGTTGGAATGTGAGCGCGCAGTATTGCCGCGCCTCTTGCGCCTGGTTGCGGAAGCGAGCCAGGGCGTACAGCGGAAACGAATTGCGATAGAGGTGATACTTCAAATAGAAGACACAGGGGAAACCGGTGCCGGTAAATTCGTCTTCGCTCCAAGACCCATCGCTGTTTTGTTGCTCGACGAGGTAAGCGGCCGCTTTCTGGATGGCCGGGTCGCTCGATTCAGCACCGGCGAGCAGCCCGATCAGACCCCACGCGGTTTGCGACGCAGTGCTGTTGCCCTGGCCCTTGGTCGCGGGCTCGTCATAGCTGCGGAGCGATTCGCCAAAGCTGCCGTCTGCCTTCTGCACGGTACGCAGCCAACGCACGGCGCGCTGGCAATATTCCTTCGCCGTGAGCGAAACAGTTTCCAAGGCGCGCAATACGCCGCTGGTACCGTACACGTAGTTGACGCCCCAGCGGCCAAACCAGGAACCATCTTCGCACTGATCCTGCAAAAGAAACTTCAGGCCGCGCTGCACTGCCGGATGATCCTCCTGCCACCCATAGCGGCCGAGGCACTCGAGCACGCGCGCGGTGACGTCGGCGGTTGAAGGATCGATCATGGCGTTGTGATCGGCAAACGGAATGTTGCAAAGGAACGCCTTGTTGTTGTCGCGATCAAAGGCGCCCCATCCGCCGTCCTGATTCTGCATGCTTAGCAGCCACTGAACGCCGCGGCGCACAGCGGCTTCCATGCGCTTGGGATCGGGAAACTTCACGCGCTGCAGGGCCATCAGCACGAAAGCGGTATCATCCACGTCCGGATAAAAATCATTGCGATACTCGAAGACCCAGCCGCCGGGCTCGGCGTCTTTGTTTTTGACTTGCCAATCGCCGGCGCCAAGAACCTGCTTCGACAGAATCCAGTCCGCGGATTTCACGAGCGCAGGATGATCGGGCGGCAAGCCGGCTTCTTCAAGCGCGACCATGGCGATGCAGGAATCCCAAACGGGCGAGACGCAGGGTTGCATGCGAATCGTATCCTCGCCTTCGATCTCGAAGCGCGAAAATTCACGAATTTCGCGAGCAGTGAGCGGATCATCTGGCCCGTGGCCGAGCGCCATCAGCGCGAAAATAGAATTCATCATCGCGGGATAGATCGCCGCGAGGCCTTCCGTGCGCTCAACGTGTTCGAGCAGCCACGATTTTGCTTCGCGTAGCGCGCGCTGGCGGAGCGGCTTCCAGGGTAATTTTTCGTAAAGCTTGAGCGCACGATCGAGCGCGAGAAAGAAGTTGCGCCAGGAAAGCAGCTGATCGCTCCAGTCAAAAGCCGCTTTCTTGCGTGAGATGTCGCAGAAGAGCTCATCGACGTGCGCGCGTTCCGGCAAACGCCAATCCGGCCGCACGGCAGACAGAATCGCCATAGGGATAACGATGCCGCGCGTCCACGACGACATCTCGTAAATGTTCAAGTAAAACCAATTCGGCAGCAGCATCAGCTCCGGAAGGATCGCGGGAACCAGTTCCCAGCCGACAGCGCCTACCAGCGCGAGATAAAAGCGCACGTACGAGTTGGTGTATTCGAGACCGCCAAGACGGTGCACCGTCTCTTTCGCGCGCACCATGTGAGGAGAATCCTGCGGATCGCCGGCAAGCTTCAGCGCGAAATATGCCTTGCAAGTGGCGTTGAGCTCCGATGGCCCGCCGGGATAAATGTTCCAGCCGCCATCAGGCAGTTGCCGTGTCCGCACGTAATTGGCGAGCTTGGCAATGCGCTCCGGGTCAGCTTTGCCCAAGACGTGCAGGTAATAGATGTAGTCGGATTCGAGAGTGGTATCGGCTTCAAGTTCGCCGACCCAGTAGCCGGCTTCCATTTGCAGAGACAGAAGGTGATTGGCGCCACGCTCGATGGCTTGCTCGAGGCTCTCAAGCCGGTCTTGCAGTCGCGACGCGAATGTAGCCGCAGATGAGACTGGAGTTTCCAGCCCAACCCGTGTGCTCGTTGCCAAAGCAAATCCCCCAGTGCGATTTCGGGCCGAAATACACGCCCCGGCGCCCAGTCTGGCAAGCGCCAACTATTTTGCGGATAGCGTCTGTACTACTAAATTATCGCCCGCCAGCCGAGCAGGGGTCAACCGCTAAGATGCTGCGGTGTTTATAAGGAGACGCCCTCCGCGTCACGGATGATGCCTTCCACTTGCTGCACGAGTGCTGGGGGCAAGGCTTCGCCTTCGCGCTGCAGGAATTGCGGTTTGCCGCGCAAGAGCTGTAGCGGTGAGCCCTGCCACTTTGCGGCGTCATCCCCGGCGTGCAAAGACTGGCGCAGGACGAATGCCGAGGCGCGATCCATCTGCAATTTCGCCGAATCTTTGAAGTCCGCTTTGGAAGGGTCGAGTACCATCAGGTATAGCGAAGGCTTTAGAAATTGCAGCAGCGTGTTGCTTTCGAGGATCACGCGGGCCGGCGCGCTCTGATTATCGTTTTCCGACTCCTGCAAGGCTTTGCGAAGTAGCGGCATGCCCTCGGCCAGAAATCCTTGCTTGGTGCGCAGCCAGAAGGAGCGCCGCGCCCCCGCGGCCAAGAACCGGCCACTATCGGTTTCGCTCGCGCGCTTCTCCCAACTGATCGCGCAAACATGGTCATCCGGAGCACAATCACAATTCTCGCCGTTTTGCGCGCAGACCCCGTGGCCGTATTGAGTGATTTTTCCGGCGATCCAATTCTCGTTGGGGAAGGCGGCGATCAGATCGCAGACTAGTTGCGTCTTCCCGATACTGCGGGTGTGTCCGCCAACCACGATGATCTGCGACCGCATTTGTCGTCTATTTTCGCTTTCTGGGCCGTGCGCTTCGCGGCCGGCGTGAAGAACTCTTTAGCTTCCTTTTGCCTTCTATCTTGCTCTCTATATCTTTGATGCGCGCGCCAAGCTCCGGAAGGCGTGCATACCAAGCATACGCCTCCTTAAACTTGCCAATCTCACGCGCCGGCGTGCCCCAAACGGTCTGACCCGCGCGAATCGTTTTTCCGGTGGGAATCCCAGCCTGCGCGCCCGCGATGGCGCCGTCCTCCAGAGTGCAGTGATCGGCGATGCCCACCTGCCCGCCAATGACGACATGATGCCCCACCGAGCTCGAGCCGGAAATCCCCGTCTGCGCCGCAATCACCGTATGCGCGCCGATCTGGACGTTGTGCCCGACGTGAACGAGGTTGTCGAGCTTCACGCCTTCGGCGATGCGCGTGTCATCGAGGGAGCCGCGATCGATGGTGGCATTCGCGCCGATCTCGATATCGTCGGCAATTTCGACGATGCCTACTTGCGGAAACTTCCAGTAGCGGCCATCGCCGTAAACATATCCGAAGCCGTCTGCGCCGATGACTGTGCCGGCATGAATCTCGACACGATTACCGATTCGGGCGCTGGCATATAGGGTGACGCGAGGATGTATCCGGCATGCGTCGCCGATCCAGCAGCCGGCTCCGATCACGCAGTGAGCGCCGATCTGAGTGCCGTTCCCGATCTGTGCGTCTTCGCCAATCACAGCATATGGCCCGATGCTGACATCTTTCCCGATACGCGCGAGGGGCGCCACAATCGCGGTCGCGTGGATGCCCGCGGCAATCGGGCCGCGCTCGACCAAGAGCGCCGCCGCTTTCGCAAATGCCACCTTCGGCTGCGCGTGCCGCAAGACTGTTTTTCCCAGTATGGCAATGTCCTCGCCGGCGATCACACAGGCCGCTACAGATGCAATTGCACGCTCCACATGTTTGGCGGCATCGATATAAATCAGATCGTGCGCTCCGGCTCGCTCCGGCGCAGCTACGCCGCGCAGCTCAATGTTGCCGTCTCCTTCAAGCTTGGCGCCAATCGCTGCGGCCAAATCCCCTGCTGTTTTTGTCATATCCGACTCCCCGCAATTCCGTGTCTGGCGCTGGTCCTGTCCAGTGAATTTGTCTTTATTTGTACAGTTCCGCCTCACCCTTCGGCCGCATCTTCCATCGCGCATGCACCCATACCCATTGTTCCGGATGCTTACGAACAATCTCTTCAATCACCTTCGTAAACTTCTGAGTGTTCACAAAAATATCGCGCTCGGTATTTCCTGTTCGGACCAATTCCACGGGCGCCTCAAACCGCAAACGGTATTTTCCGATGCTGGCGTCCCAATACGCGTATCCGGGCACCACGGCTGCGCCTGTGTGCAGCGCTACGCGGGCAATTCCAGTCGTCGTGCACGCGGACTTGCCAAAGAAATCTACGAATACGCCTTCTTCCGGCATGGTGTTCTGGTCCGCCAGAATTCCCACAGTCCCGGACTCTCTCAGTATTTTTAGCAGGGCGCGCGCGGACTCATTCTTGAAAATTGGCTTATTCCCGGACAAACAGCGATACCGGTTTACGAGGTTGTCGACCCGCGCGTTATCCAGCGGCCGTGCCATGTAGTGCAGCGGAAACCCGTACAGCGCGTGCGCAAACGACGACAGCTCCCAGGCACCGATGTGGCCGGTGAGGTACAGCACGCCCTTACCGCGGCGCTGCCCACTCAGAAAGTTTTCGTGACCGTCGAGAATAAGGGTTTCCTCGATATTTTCGCGCGTATAGCGTGGAAAGTGGGCAAACTCCGCGGCCATCCAGCCCAAATTACGCACCATGCCGCGAATCACTTCACGGCGACGTGCGTCATCCCATTCCGGAAATGCGAGGCGTAAATTGAACTCCGCCGTTCGCCGCAATTTCGGCAGCATGCCATACAGCGCCGAGGCAACTGCGGCTGCCAAGCCACGTGCCGACCCGCGCGGCAAAGCTCCTAAGACGTTCAAGATCGCCCATACCGCGGCGTACTCAATCCACTCCTTCATCCGCCTCCGAAACAATGCGACGCTCTGAACCAAGTATCCTACGCGCTGAAGTTCGCTCGCACCAATGCTAGACTCACTCTTTCGTGGCCACTACTTTCATCGAGATTGCCCTTGAAAAAAAAGCAAACGGGATTGCGGCCCGTATCGGCTGGGCCGCGCTCATTTGCGCGACGTTGTACGTCTGCTACTTCAGCCATCTGGGCGCGATTGGATTTGTTGGCCCGGACGAGCCGCGGTACGTATGGATTGCGCGCGACATGGCGGAGACCGGCGATTGGGTCACGCCACGTCTATATGGCAATCCCTGGTTCGAGAAGCCGCCGCTCTACTATTGGGGCGCGGCGATCTGCTTCAAGCTTTTTGGTGTGAGCGAAGCAGCGGCGCGCTTGCCAAGCGCGATTTCCGCGTTGCTTGCGACGTTGGCGCTGGCATGGCTCGCGTGGCGCATCTATGGCAGCGAAGCCGCGCGCTGGCTACTGCTTCTGCTACCGACTACCGTTGGGATGATTGGGTTTTCGCACGCCGCGGCAACGGACATGCCGTTCAGCGCGATGTTGACGATCGCAATGGTTTGCGCCGCGGTGATTGTGGGGCTCTTGCCGGAGCGATACAGGCTGCATGGGACGCAACATGCTATGTCCGCACCGGGTGATGGAAACGTTGCTCGGCAACCATGGGTCGCGCTGATTCTGTTTGGGGTTTTTCTTGGCCTTGCGGTCTTAGCGAAAGGGCCCGCCGCCATAATCCTGTGCGGGGGCGCGGTTTTCTTTTGGGCGCTCTTCATGAAACGTTGGCGCGAGGCGCTGCGACTCCTTCATCCCGCCGCAATCATCGCCTTCTGCGCAACAGCTCTGCCGTGGTACATCCTGTGCGCGCGCCGCAACCCAGACTTCTTCCGCATTTTCATCATCGAACACAACTTCAAGCGCTTCCTCACCCCGGAATTTCAGCACATCCAACCGTTTTGGTTTTATGTCCCAATTTCGTTTATTGCTCTGCTGCCGTGGACTGCAGGCTTTCTCATCTTGGCGAAAGACGCGCCACGCCGTTGGCGCGAGAGTAGTTGGCGGGATTCCACAGGTTTGTTCTTAGTTTGCTGGATATTGGTTCCGATTATTTTCTTCAGCATATCCAAATCGAAGCTGCCCGGTTATGTTCTCCCTGCAATCCCTCCTCTCGGACTACTCGTGACACGCACCTTTTTCCTTCGCCTTCACAAGACTCTCTCGGGGAATCGTTGGATCGGTATCAGCACTGGCATTACTTTGATGGCCCTCGGCATTCTGACATTCATCCAGATCGAGTGGATATCGTTTGGCTGGGCACCTGTGGTGCTGACGGCGGGCGGGATCTTGATGTTAGTGCTAAGCCTGCGGTACAGACTCGGATGGGCACTCTTGATAGGCGTGGCCACCGTGAGTGCCACCCTCTTACTGACATTCGCGGGGCCGACGAGGCAATCTCTCGACCAACGCCTCTCAGCGCGACCCTCGCTCAGGGCGGCCGCCATGATCTGGAAGGACTTTTCTCCAGAGCACTCGTCAACCTACAAGCTCCAGCGGTCCTTCCAATTTAGCTTGAATTTTTATTTTCACAGGGAACTTCCCGCTTGGTCGCCGGGCTCTCGGCAAGGATGGGTCTTCGCCTCACGTAGCGAAATCGGTGACTTGCGAAATCGGGGCCTCAACTGTCCGGTTGTTTTCTGGTACTCCGTTATCGTCTGTGAAGATCCTGGGTCAGCGGCTCATGCGCCCGGTGGCGGGCAGATGCAGTAGAAAATAGCTGACGATGCGATTCTCGTAGTTGCGCTTATCGGCGTCTTCCATGTCCACAAAATTCCCGTGCGGAATCGTCGCCTGCTCCTTCGGCTCGGGCGCCAGCTTGAACATTTTCTGCGTGGCTCCGGCGAGCTCCGGATCATCGGCCGCCTCAATAAACAATTTCGGCACGCCCGCAAGCGTATCGAACTTCCAGCTCAACGGCTTCTCGCCGTGATACTTATGATTGATCCACCCGAAACTCAGCTCCGCCGAGCGCGCCATGAAGGGAATTCCCGCCAAGCCTTCTTTCTGCACGCCGATCTTTACCATCTCCTCGGGTGCATCGTAGACAGAGTCCAAGATGAGCGCATGCACGCGCTTGTCGCCTTCCGCCTCGCGCAGAGCCGCATAAGCGCCCAGGTTGTAGCCCCACAGTCCGAAATGGTCGGGATCGACATCGCTTCGCTTTGCGAGTTCATCGATCGCGGCGCGCACTTCATCCGCTTCGTGAAAGCCGAACGACGTGATCCCATCATTTTTTCCGTGCGCCACGAAATCAAACACAAACACGTTGTACTGGTGATCCTGCAGCGCGGAAACCAATGTCAGCAATTCGCCGCGGCTCGAACCGTACCCGTGGCAGAGCACAACGGTCGGCGCTCCGAGGAACCCAGGGAAAAACCAGCCTTCGCGCTGACCGGCACCGGGCAAGGAGAATTTCACGGCGTCGGGACGCCCCGGAAAGCTATCCATATTGATTTCACTGCTGGAGCGCTGCGGCTTTACGATGCGGTAGACTAGGAACCCTGCAATCGCTGACGTAGCCACCACGGCGAAGAACGCCAAGGCCAAAATGGCCATCAATATCTTCGTATACCAACGGGTCGGAAACCGGAGTTCGTCAACAATGGACATTCGTTACCTGCGCCACTGGGCTGGCGCATAGCGCCGTATTCATTCCTCACTCTTACGTATTCGTTATCGTAGCACGCGGTTTTTTGCGCTAATTCCGTAACTGCTCGGCCTGTGTCGCATGCAGTAGTAGCTGCCGCGAGCTCCGGCACACTAGTCGCGTTTCGCGCGCCGCTTGCCGAATCGGCTATCATAAAGCTGAGCGCCGCCCTTCCATGAATATTCTCGACCTTCGCCAAACCAGCGTCCGCCAGCTCGAGCCGCTGCTCGAGGAGGAAGCACGCCACTGGCACGACGAGCTGCACTGGGACTATCGCGGCGCGCTCGACTTAATCAAGCGCTTTCTGGAGGCGCATGCCTTGTGCGGCTGCGTGGCGTTTGAGAACGGCTCGGCAGCCGGGTATTCCTTCTACGTTCTCGAAGAGCAAAAGGGACTCATCGGCGGCCTGTACGTTTCCCCCCGTTTTCCGCAGGCCGAGATTGGCCGCCGCCTTCTCGAGGAAATGCTTTTTTCCATGCGTGCGCTCCCGCAGCTCTCCCGCATCGAGGCACAGCTCATGCCCTTCGGTGGCCCGGTGGACAATCCCCTTCGCGATCAGGGCTTTAAGCTCTATACGCGCCAATTCATGTTGCTCAATTTGCACAGCAACTCAGAGGCACACTCCGGTGCATCCGCAGGCATGCGCCTCGACCGCTGGAACGATCGATTCTTCGAGCCATGCGCAAAACTAATTTACTTGTCATATGCCGATCACGTCGACGGCGAAATCAACGATCAGTACCGCAGCCGGGCGGGAGCTTTGCGCTTCCTCAAGAACATTATTTTGCTTCCGGGTTGCGGCCAATTTGTGGCTGGCGCCTCATTCGTCCTGCGCCAACCGGGAAGCGACGAACTCATCGCCGCCGTGCTCACCAGCGAAGTCTCTCCGGGCGTGGGCCATACGACGCAAATATGCGTCCTCCCCGGCTACCAAGGGCACGGCCTCGGCCGCACGCTTATGCAGACTTCCGCCGAAGCCCTGCGCGCGATGAAATTTCGCGAATTGACACTAACCGTGACCGCGCAGAACCGCTCCGCCGTCCAACTCTACGAAAATCTCCACTTCACCACCATCCGCAGCTTCACCGCGGGTGTCTGGCCAAGGTAGCTGCAGCAAACGCGCTGCCGCTCTACGGCAATTACTCGAGTTTTAGAGCCAGCAGGTTCCGCCGAAATTGCAGCGCGCTGCAGCAGCCTGGAATCCGCCGATCTCATTTCCTCACGCATACGATTCCCTAATGGATTCCCTGCTCGATTTGTCCTAGCATAGCCGCGCCTCTTTTCAGCCCAAAGGTCGCTATGCTCAAGGAAATCGCGCCAAAGCAAAGCACGCTCGCGAGCATTTTTACCGACGTTCACTTCTGGGTGCCGGTCGCGGTGCTGATCGCTGGTCTTCTTCTCCTGCGATCTCTTCACTAACCCATCGATATGCAATCAACCCTGACGCCCACCATCGAGTCGCCACAACAAGAAACCTCTCGCGCGCGCAGGCTGCAAATCCTCGGTATTCTCTCCGGCTTCGCCGCCGGCGCCTGGCTTGGTGCCGCCGAAGCGCCCACGAAACTTGTTTCGACTGGCCTCTCTCCGATTGTGATCTCGCTTATCATGGTCATCGGCGTTTTTCTCGCACGCTGGAGCGTCCCTGCGCTCATCCTGGGCACGTCCTCCGTGCGCGCCGACGTGCGCCGCGCGCCTCACTTAATCATTTGGGCTTTGCTGGCAGGCTGTCTCTGGGCCGTCGCCAATACCATGACCATCTTCGCCATCCGCGACATTGGCCTGAGCATCGCCTTCCCCCTCTGGAACTCCAACAGCTTGCTCGGCATCCTTTGGGGCTTTCTCTTTTTCAACGAATTGCGCCAAGCGGGCTGGCGCCGATGGCTAGGCGTTCTTGGCGGCGCGCTGGTAATGTGTGTAGGCGCCGCGCTCCTCGCGATCGCTTCCTCAACCGAAGCTCCCGTAGCGCATTCCTACCGCGGAGTCTGGGCGGCGCTAGGCGCCGGCGTCCTCTGGGGCACGATGTACATTCCCTATCGCAAAGCCTACCTCACCGGTATGAATCCGCTTTCCTTCGTCACATTTTTTACTTTCGGCGAGCTTGGCATGATGTCCACGCTGGCAGTCAGCTATCTAGGCGTGTCGCCACTCTTGCGCGAACTACAAAGCGCCCGCGACGTCTTCTTCTGGCTCATGCTGGGCGGCTTCGTCTGGGTCATCGGTGATCTCTTCCAGCAATACGCCGCGAAATACATCGGTATCAGCCGCGGCATTCCGCTATCCAACACCAATCAACTCTGGGGCTTGCTCTGGGGCATTCTGGTTTTCGGTGAGTTGCACGGCCGCGCTCATTCCACCTACGCGCAAGTAATCGGCGGCTCTTTGCTGATGATGGCTGGCGTAGCCGCCATCGCATTTTCTTCCGCAACCACGTCCGAGCAAGCAAAGTGGAAGCAAGCCGCCCACCGCGAAGGCCAGCGCTACAATATCGAAGCCGAATACGTCGAAGCCCGCATGGACGGCCGCCAATCCGCCAGTGAAGCAAAACCTTCGCGCACAGCCATCGACTGGCTCCTCGTAGCCGCCGCAACCGCAATCTTCGCCTACTTCGGCGCCACAGCCCGCCTACCGCAAATCCAGCTCAACTGGCCACCCGCACTAGTCCTAACCGCCGCCACGCTAGTTCTTCTTCTCGTTTGCGGCCTGACCCTCCGCCGAACGACCCGCTTTCTCTGACCGCTCCGGACATTTTGGTTGCGCGCATTTTCTAATAGCTCAACAGGCTTCGCGAGTCAGGAATCAAGGGGCTTGCGCCAGTTAGGACCATTTATCGACGTCGAGCTTTAGGGCGTCCGCGATTGTTATGGCGTTCACCGCAAAGCCGGACATGGCCACAATTTCAATAATCCCCGCGTCATCGACTCCATGTCGCCTCAAGATGTCGTAATCCGCATCGACGATATTCTGTGGATTAATTCCTACCTTCAGCCCGAATTTCACGATGTCCCGGGTACGTTCGGGACGGATGGCGTCTACGTTGTTGACCAGATTCTCGCAAGTTTCCGTATCCACTTTGAGAATCCGGCAAAATGCGAGGTGCGCCGCCTCGCAGTAAGCACATTTTTTCGCCGCTGAAATTGCCACAAATATCATTTCCTTGAGGACTTCAGATACCGACCCACGCGTGCTTACGTTGCGATATACGTTCCACGTTCCGTCTAAAACGGTGGAACTGTTCGCCAGGGTTTTGAAAAAATTTGGAACGGATCGAAGATGCTTTACTTTTAGAATTTGTTTATAGATGCGCTCCGTTTTTTCCGAAGCAGCATCCTCGCGAATGATCTGAAACTTGGCCATTGCACGTCCTTGGCCCGAAAACTGAGGGTTCTCGAGCGTAGCAGGCTGACGCCGGACCATCAACCTGGTTAAATCAAGCGATGCGCGTGTGTGCTCGGGACTGTTGCAGCCTGGCCAGCCAATCCCGTGGTGCGCCCCCAGCCGGACAACTCGCCGCCATGCGGCAGTGATCATTCCGCTAGAACGCCGCGGCATACGGAGACCTGGTCGGCCGCTCGGAACTTATCGTCGGATCCACGCGGGCAAGTCCTGAGAAATCGGCTAATCGGAAATTATTCCGCTCCCGCATTTCTCTTTGCATCAGACGGCAACTCCTTTACATTTAGCGCCGTCAAATGTCACCCACTCCCAAAATTGACGTCGTAGGTGTCGGCCTCAACGCCACCGACACCCTCATTCCGGTTCACCAGTTCCCTGCCCCCGGCTCCAAAGTCGAATTCCGCTCCGCCAACGTCCTCCCCGGCGGCCAAGTCGCTACCGCCATGGTCGCGTGCCAATCCTGGGGACTCCGCACCCGCTATGTCGGCAAAGTTGGCGACGATCCCGCCGCCGCTCTGCATCGCTCCGAATTCGCGCGCCTCGGCGTCGAGACGCATCTCCTCACCGCGCCAGGCTGCCCCAGCCAGCAAGCCTTCATCCTCGTCGACGACACCGGCGAGCGCACCGTACTCTGGAAGCGCGACGACCGCCTCGCCCTCCAGCCAGGCGACCTCTGCCCCGATTGGATCCTCAACGCCCGCGCCCTTCACCTAGACGGCCACGACACTGCCGCCGCAACAAGAGCCGCCACCTGGGCGCGCAAAGCAAACATTCCCGTAATCGCCGATCTCGACGATCTGTACCCCGCCGTCGACGCGCTACTCCCGTTGATCGACTACCTGATCACCAGCCGCGACATCCCCGGCCGCATCTCCGGCGAATCCGACTTGCACAAATCGCTCCCTGCAGTCCGCGCCAAGTACAACGCCCGCCTAACAGCCGCCACGCTAGGCCCAGAAGGCGTCCTCGCCTACGACGGCGCGCAATTCCACGACGCCTCCGCGTTTCGCGTTGACACGGTCGACACCACCGGCGCCGGCGACATCTTCCACGCTGGTTTTATCTATGGATTGCTACAAGGCTGGCCGCTGCCCCGCCAACTCGAATTCGCCTGCGCCGCCGCCGCCCTCAACTGCACCGGAATCGGCGCCCGCGGCCACATAGCTCCCATCGCCGAAATCGAGCGCCTGATCGCAACCGGCCAGCGCCACCCTCCAGCATTTTGATTTCAAGGTTTGCACAGCCATTTCTGCCTTGCGCGTTCATCCTGTCAGTCGGCGCCCCCAACCGGACTTTTATTGACAGGTAAACCATCCGTTGCTATACTGGTTTGGTAAGAAACTACGCCTCGCCTCCGCGAGACTCCCCAAAAATCCCAAATCTAAATCTTCTTCTGGAGACTCCATGTCCACCAATCGCTCCAAGGACCGTTCCTCTTTATGTTCTTTCACCTTGCCGACGGCCGCCGCTGCCGCACTCCCGCCGCGACGCCCATCCGGCCAGTCGACGCTAAGCCTGCGCCGACGCCGACCTCCGCCGAATGTTCTGCCTCCCAGCCAGATGTCCAGCGGTCACTAGCTAACTAGCTTTAGAATGAACACTTGCAAAAGTGTATGAAAACAAATGACTTTAACCAGCTTTAGAATCAACACTTATGCAAAACCCCAGGGGGGGTAGAGCCAGGGAGCTACCGAACACGTCAAAGTTGGTCCGCTGTAGCAGCGGTTGCTTCCATGAACATCGCGGAGGCTCAGTGGAGCTATCGTCCGAGTTGGGCAAGAGCGTCGCGCAGTGTGGTGCTGGAGATATGAATCAATCCTCCGAAAGGTGTGTACATTTCCAAAATCAGGAAGATGGCACCTGAAACGGATAGCGCGCATAGGAATAACACGCCCACAACTGTGGCATTGCGAGGAGCGTGGAGACCGAAGCTGATGAAGACGATGGTGAGCCAGAAAACCACAACGGCCATGAGTGCCCAGGGCAGTGGCACGTTCCCCTGTTCGTACATCAGCCAGCGCGTTCGTCCGATATCCATCGCAATGGTTAACGCTTGGGCCTTGAGGTAGTGCTGCGCATCGTCCTGCGGCGAGAGCTGCTGAATCTCATCATACATAGATTCGCCCCCGCTCCCCGCGGGGTCCAATTTGACGCCTTGTGAACGGTCTTTCGGCCAAATACGATCGAGGATACGGGCAACGGTGCCACGCAGCAGATCTCGGCTTTCCTTCGTCTCTGATCCATAGTGAGCCAAAACGCGGTCAAGCATGACCAAATCGGCGGACATCTTTGTAAGTTCGTTTTTCTGGGTGTCGTACTTACCCGCCGCAGAAGCGACCAGCAGCCCGAGGGCGATGCCCGACATGGTTCCTATCAGTCCCATTCCCAGGTTCATCGTGCTCTTGGAGTCCGCGGTTAGATGATGCTCCGGTAGCACGCTGCGGAGAAACATTCCGAACAGCGCGCCTCCGAATACGCATGCACATACCATGAGGCTCGTTGTAATGGCACTCATGCGATCCACCACCTCCGCCGGGCTCATTTTCGTTTCTTACGTTAGGGCAAGGGCACTTGGCGCGCGCATGCGTGCTTTTCTACCTATTGAATGTAGGACTCCCACCTCATCGGGGTAACTGTCAAAATGCACAGGTCATCGTCCACACGCCCGATCAACGCGCTGATCGAAAGCTAGCTCTCAAATGTCCGCTAATCCACTTATCGGGCACTTCACGGGGAACCAAGAAACAGAGCGTCGCGTACGTCTTTGGGGCCGGGAGACAAAATGAAAGCTCCTTTACGTTGGCAGGTCTTTGTAGTCCGGGATCGTGCCACAGGCTAAGTGACGGCTCTGTCGGCAAATCGCCAGCTCGCTTAGAGTCGCTCGAACTTCAGCATTCAAATTCGATACCAGGTCTGCCTTCGGAACGCACACTCCCAAGTTCCTCATTACGTTTTCAGTGAAATAGGGGTTTGCGCTAACAAAGACAAACGGGATGTCTGCGCCAAGTGCTTGCAAACATTTCTTAGCATCTATTCCGCTCAGCTTTGGCATGCTAATGTCGCTGACAATTACATCTGGCTCGAGTTCCAGGGCCGCCGTAACGAGTTCGTCGCCATCACAAACAGCACCAACGACATCAAATTCCGCACTTAACACGCAGACGATGCAATTGCGCATCCTCGCGTGGTCGTCCGCAACCAGGATTCGTGGACGATTTACTTCCATGTTCAACTCCTGTTCAGGTTCAATTGGGCTCGGGGTGCGGACAGGTTAGGGCCTGAACAAAGACATGTCGTTGCGCACCAGCAACCACGACACCGAACGTATCCCTGGGAACGCCAATGGCCCACCGGGAAGCCTGATACTTCCGCGCAGCCAAGCTCAGGAGCACTTTTAGCCCCCCCCCTGTTAGTTCTAACAGTTCCCTGTCTGGCCTGCGTCAGAGTAAACAACGCACCGCTTTCTTGCAGAAGGAAGCCGGGTTCGGTGGCCTCGCACCACCTGACCGACGCCGAAGCACTCCAAATGGAGGACGACACATTGGCTTCCGAATTTTCAAAAGCAATCACGGAACGCATAGAGCGCGGTTTCCGTGAGATTATTGGGCAGAGTGCTGGTCTCACATCCGTATTGAAGCAACTGCAGACGGTCGCCTCAACCGATTCTACAGTGCTGATCCTCGGAGAAACGGGTACCGGAAAAGAGCTGGTTGCCAAAGCGATCCACAATCTCAGTTCGCGGCGAGACCGTGCTTTCGTTAGAGCGGACTGCGCGGCGATTCCCGCGGGACTGCTTGAGAGCGAACTCTTCGGCCACGAAAAAGGTGCGTTTACCGGCGCCATCTCGCGTGAAATTGGACGCTTCGAGGCGGCGCACGGAGGAACGATCTTTCTTGATGAAGTAGGGGACATTCCCCTCGAATTGCAATCCAAACTTCTACGAGTCATACAACAGCATGAAATTGAAAGACTTGGCAACGCTCGGACGATTCGCGTGGACTTTCGCCTTGTGGCGGCGACCAATCGCAACCTGATTCGGATGGTCGAAAAGCGTGAATTTCGCGAAGACCTTTATTACCGGCTGAACGTATTCCCAATCCAAATCCCTCCCCTGCGCGAGCGACACGAGGATATTCCGCCGCTGGTATGGCACTTCGTGAAAAAGTATGCGCATCTCATGAACAAACGGATAGAAGTCATCCGGCCGGAAGATATGGAAGTCCTGGTTCATTACGATTGGCCGGGGAATGTAAGGGAATTGCAGAACGTCACGGAACGCTCCGTGATTCTGTCGCAAGACGAAGTTCTTCGCCTTTGTCGACTTTCCAATCCGAAAGTCGAAGGCGACGGTGTGCTCGGCGCGTGAAAGGCACCCTAGCAGCCTATCTTTCTGAAGCAGCTAAACTCGCTCTCTGGTGTAAGTGCAAGCACACAGACTGATAGCAACGTGCTCACCGGACAAGCGGAAAAATGACCAAAAACCCTTAACGCGCAAAAACCAGACATGTTGGTTGCGATCCCCAAGATGAGAGCACCGCGGAAGAATCATTCAATCTACTCGTAGCGGAGCGCCTTCATCGGGTCCACACGGCTTGCGCGAAGCGCAGGGATGTACCCGGCCGCGCACGCCACCAAGGCCAGCAATCCCGTGGCTAATCCCAGCGTCCACGGATCATGCGCCTCCAATCCATAAAGCTGGCTCTTGATCACGCGCGTCAGCAACAGCGCTGCCGGAACGCCGACTACCACCCCAATGGCGATCAGCGTCAGCACTTCGCGCATCACCATGCCAATAACCTTGCCTTGCTCCGCGCCCAGCGCCATGCGAATTCCAATCTCTCGCGTCCTCTGCGCCACGCTGTACGACATCACACCGTACAGTCCGATAATCGCGAGCACCGTCGCCACAAAACCGAACACGGTCGACAAGCTCGCAATCATCCGCTCCGTCGCCAGCGAGTTGCTGATCTGCTCGTCCATCGTACGCATCGCGTAAATGGGCAGGTTCGTGTCCAACTCACGCACTTTCGCGCGCACGCTGGACATCAATTGATTCGGCTCTCCCACCGTTCGCAGATAAACGGTCATATCCGTAACGCGACGGCTTCCCATGTACGGAATAAAAGCCTGTTCGGGAATTTCGTCGCGCAGGCTCGTGTACTTTATGTCTTTCACGACGCCAATAATCTCCATTGGAGTGAGAGTTCCTGGGTCACTGCCAAAACCAACGTGCATACCAACCGGGTCGCGGCCCGCAAAATACTTGCGTGCGAACTTCTCATTGATGATTACCACTGAGGGATTCCAACGCTCTTCGTCGAAGCCATCCCCCCGGGGTGCCCGTTGGACTTCGCGGTTATCCGTCAGACGAAAGTCGCGGCCCGCCACAATGGGCACACCCAGCGTAGCGAAATAATCCGGCCCAATCTCATTCATAAACGGTTCCGCGCGATCTTCGGGTTTGGCCGGCGTATATCCTTCAACGGTCATCGAGCTATCCCACTCGTTATTTTCCATAATCCGTACTGCCGCCAGTCCCACGGACTGCACTCCAGGAATGGAACTGAGGCTCTCGGATAATTGCTGATAAAAAACTTTTGTGCGCTCAACAGAATAGCCGCTCAGCGAGGGATCGATGTTAAATCCGACCAGCCGGTCCGCGCGGAACCCCGGACCCAAGTTGCTCAAATTTTTCAGACTGCGCAAGAACAGTCCCGCTCCGATTAGCAGTAAGAGCGACAGCGCAACTTGCGTGACCACCAGCGCATTCCGCAAGCGCCCGTGCCCTCCGCCGACTACCGCGCCAGCCTGGTCCTTCAGCGTTCGCCCCACATCCGGCCGCGTAGATTGCAGCGCCGGCGCAAGTCCGAAAATCACCCCCGTCAACACGGTAACCGTCAGCGTAAAAAATAAAATCCGGAGATCCGGCACGGTGGAAATATTCAGCTCGCCAGAATCGGATGGCAAATACACCGCCATTAGCGCCTTGTCCGCCCAAAACGCCAGCGCCAATCCCAGGACTCCACCAAGCGCCGAAAGTGACAGCGTCTCAATCAGTAGTTGGCTGACGATGCGTCCGCGGGTCGCACCCATCGCCAGGCGGACCGCAATCTCCTTCTGCCTCCCGGTCGCGCGCGCCAGCAGCAGATTCGCGATATTCGCGCACGCAATCAGCAACACCATTCCCGTCGTCGCCATTAGCACCCACAGTGGAGTCGATAGGTCTCGCCGGAACTCCCCGCGCCCCTGCGATCCGGGTAATACATCGATCCAGCATTTCAAGAATTGCTCGCGGTCGTACGCCAACGCGTGACTGAACGCCGCCTCACGCACCTCGTTCTCCAGCATCGAGTGCATAAACGGCTGCAGCGCCGCCTTCGCTTTTGTTTCCGAAACGCCGGGCTTCAGCCGTCCAAACGCGTTCACCCAACGCGTCCTACGGTCCGTCAGCATCTTCGTCGGTCCTATGATGATCTGCTCCTCCATCATCACGGGAACGAAAATCTTCGTTTGAAACAGAGGCTCGACTCCGTCAAAGCCGGCCTGCGCCACGCCAACAATCGTCATCTGATGATTGTTCACCAGCACGGTTTTGCCGACGATCTGCGGATCACCGCCGAACCGCTGCTTCCAGAAGTCGTAGCTCAGCATCACCACCGGATGGCCGTTCGGCACGCGGTCATCGTCTGGCGAAAACGCGCCTCCCACCGCTGTGCCCACTCCTAACACGCCGAAGTAAGTCCCGGATACCAACTCGCCAGCGACTCTCTCAGAATGTCCCCCATACGTCAGGCTGACGTGCTCCGGACGACGGCAGAACATTCCCGAAAAAACTTCATTGTGGTCCTGAAAATCGCGATACATCGGGTAGGAAATCGCATTCCCGCCCCAGTTGCTGCCGTAATGGTGGCCGCGCATGGTCAGCAGCACTAATTCCTGCGGATTTTTCACGGGCAGCAATCGCAGCGACACCTGGTCAAGCAGAGTAAATATCGCCGTATTCGCACCAATTCCGAGCGCCAACGTCAGCGCGGCGACTACCGCAAATCCACGGCTCCGCCGCAAGGTTCGCAACGCATAGCCGAAATCCCGCCCCACCATCTCCACCCACTCGCGCATATCCATCCCACCCTCCATGTCTTAGGGCTGCTGACATTCCGTACTTAGTCGCGGGCCAGAACTCCCATTTCCTATACGCAATGACGACGAAAGGGTTCCCTTGGTCTTGGGATTTTTTGGTCTCGGACTCTATTCGGCGGGCTGATGCTGTGGTTTTATCCTCGTAGCTTACGATAGAGTCAGCAGATGCCTTCACATCGCGAGCCAAAAAAGCGTTCAGCCACGCTTCCTACAATCCCGGCGGAGGCCGCCCTTAGTTTCCTGAAAGACACCAAGGGCGCGCTCACTTGGACCACTCGCGATCTCGCCGACACACTGAAGATCGATCGACGCGAGGCCGAGCAGGCTCTCGCCCTTTTAGAAGCTCAAGGCTATGTCCAGCCTGCTCGCGGCGGCAGAGGCGAATGGATGACCACGCCCGCCGGCGAAACAGTCTCCGGTGCGAAGACTCCCCGTTTCACGCGGGCGAGTGTTGAGCAATCTCTGGACGCTCTAAAAAATCGCATCCAGAAGAACAACAAGAATCGTCAGGCGCCCTTTCGCGTCACCAACGCAATAGTTTTTGGCGATTTCCTTCTCTCCGACCGCGCCAGAGTCCAGTCCGCCGACGTAGGCATCGGCCTGGCGCGCCGCGGCGAATCGCTGCCTCGAAATAACTCCGCGTCCGCTCCGCACTCCGCATCGGAAGCCGCAGCGGAACGCAAGTTTCTTCGTGACCTCCGCGAGAAGTCCGCGCATCTGATGCTCCGGCCTTACGCGGACTGGATGCGCAATCGCACGCATCGCGATCTCCTCTAGCGGAAGTTCTGCGTGCTACTCACTGCGCAGCGCACTCATCGGAGAAATCGATGCGGCTCTGCTCGCCGGTATGATCGCCGCCACAAATGCCGATGCCGCAAGCGCACCGGCAGCCACAACGAGAGCCAACGGGTCCCAACTGGAAACACCATAAAGTTGGCTGGAGATCAAGCGCCCTGCTCCGATAGCCAGCGGCACTCCCAATAGCAGTCCGCCCAACACGCGCTGCGACGCCCCACCCAAGACGAGTCGCACTACCTTCGCGCGTTCCGCACCAAGCGCCATGCGAATCCCGATTTCTCGCGTTCGCTGTGCAACCGTGTACGCGGTAACGCCGTAGAGTCCGACTGCGGCCAGCAGCAGCGCCACAATGCCGAACAAACCGGCCAGGCTCGCCACCGCTCGCTCTTGATCGAATGACAAATCCACTTCCTCGCGCAACGTCCTCACGCTGGTCATCGTCAGGTTCGGATCCACCTCCGCCAGCGCCTCGGTTAGCAGCGGCTCAAGCCTGCCCGGCGAAGAGTTCGTCACCAGCATGATTCCCTCGATGAAATGCGAGCGAAGTTCGATCGTCTTCATGAGGTCGTTCTTGTAGTCAACGCTCTGCGCGAGCGGCACATAGAACATCGGCCGGGCCGGCTTGTTTAACTCAAACCCCGCAAACTTTGCGTCGCGCACAATGCCCACAATCCGAAATGTGCCCTGATTCTCAGGGAGATCGAGCCCAAAGTGCTGCTCCAGAGGGTCTTCGCCACTTTTGAAAAATCTTTTCACAAACCCTTCATTCACGATCGCGACCGGAGCCGTCGTCTCGTTGTCCGCTGCCGTGAAGTAGCGGCCGCGCACCATTGGCATTCCCAAATTTTGCAAATAATTCACGCTTACGCGGTCCCACGATGCTCCCGATTCCTCCGCCAACTTGGGAGCGGGATGTCCGGCTATCAAAATCAGCTCGCCCCAGTTATCGGTGAGCGGGTTATAAAGGGCGAGCCCTGAGCTTTGCACTCCCGGCAATCGATTGAGCCGGTCTTCGAGCTGCCGGTAGAGCGCTCTCAATTTCGCTTCCGTGTAGCTCGCCGGAGGATTGTGTAGCGCAACCAATACGCGCCCCTGCACCTGGTAGCCAAAGTCCTGGTGCTCGAGCTTGTTCAGGCTCCGGCCGAGCATCGTCGCTCCCGCAACCAACACCACGGAAAACGCCGCTTGCACCAGCAGCAACGCTTTGCGTGCAACAGAAGAACGATCACTCGTGCCCCGGCCCGATCCACGCAACGCATCTACCGGGTTGGTGCGCGTCGCAAACCACGCAGGAGCTGCGCCGAATATCATTCCCGTCACCAACGCCAATCCAAAGGCAAATCCTAATACCATTAGCGACGGCCGAGTGCTGATCGGAAGAAAGTGCGCGCTATGGAACGCCAGCGCCAGCAGCAGTCGCGCAGCAGCAACGGCAACGAGCAGTCCAGCGACGGCGCCGCCGATCGCCAGCAAAATGCTCTCTGTCAGCGCCTGCGTAATGATCTGTCGCCGCGTAGCACCCACCGCCATGCGCACTGCAATCTGTCCGCGACGAGCTACTCCGCGCGCCAGCAACAAATTTGCCACGTTCGCACACGCGATCAGCAGTACCAAACCGCAGACCGAGAGCAGAATCTGCAGGCTGCGCCCGTACTCTTCCTTCATCTCCGCGACACCCGCGCCTGCGGGGACAACACTGAGCACCTGTTTGGGAAGAACCCGTTGGATTTCCTCCATCCAATTGGCGGGATACCCGGAATCGTTCAGCATCCATTGCCGCAACACTCCGGTCAGGCGCGGTGACATTCCCGCAACGGTCGCTCCGGGTCGCAGGCGACCAATCATGCGCAGCCAAGCTGAGACAGACTGACGCAGGAGTGCACCGTCGCCTCCGATCATCGGTTCCTGTTGCAGCGGGATCCAGATATCGGGCGGATCACTGCGTATCGTCTCGCCGAAAAATCCTGGCGGCGCCACCCCGATAACCGTGAACGGATGCCCCTCGACGACAAAGGTCGCCCCAACCACCGTCGCATCACCACCATAGGTGCCCTGCCATGCGCGATGGCTCAACACTGCCACGGGCGGAGCGGAAGGCTTGTCGTCCTTTGGCGTGAACACTCTGCCGCCAAACGCGCCCACTCCCAGCGTCGAGAAATAGTTCCCGCTGACATACTCCGAGCGCAGAGGTCGCGAAGCCGATTCCACACCTTCGCGCCGAACGCTCAATCGGCCACGGCCCGCTTGAAACGCCATAACCTCTTCAAATTCTGGAGATTCCGCCTTGAGCCGCTCGTATAGAGGAAACGAGAACATTCCCCAGCGATCTTGCGGACCACCCTCGACGCAACAATCATCGCCTTCGCCCACGCGGTAAAGCCGTCCGGGATCGGTAACCGGCAATGAGCGCAGCATCACGGCATCGATCAAGGTAAAGATTGCGGTCGTCCCACCGATGCCCAATGCCAGCGTAAGCACCGCCGCGGCCGTAAACACCGGCGAAGACCGGAATTGCCTAAGCGCATAACGGACATTACCAATCAGGTCACGCATCTGCCACACCCCCGGCTCACTTGCTCAGTACGGATACGTACTAAACCTGTGCAGTGTTCCCCGCCCGATCACTGGCGCAAGCAAGTAAGTGCAAATAAAGAAGTTGGGTGTTAGTTCGCCGGGTAGCAGGACTACCCGTAGAAATGCCTCCTATCTTTCGGAATCTCTTGAAGTCTTTGAGAGCGTTCGGAGCATCCATCCGCTATCGATACATGCCCGTGACGATCACTGCTCGCTTAGGGCAGCGGATGGCGTTGGCCGGGCCTACGCCCATGTCGTACCGCGGCAGTCAGGAGACAGCTATGCTCACTCTCAAGCTCCGAAGGGTTGCGATTTTCCTAATGGCCGGGGTGCTTTGCGGAACTGCGATTCTCGCCGGCACGTCAGACGCTGAGGCCAAAGACGAAGCTGCCGCGAAACCTGCCCCAACGGCGAAGCCGGAAGCGCCAGCTCCAATTTCCGCTCGGGAGCGGCTGCTTCTCGACCGCCTGGCGGAACTGGAAAAGCGCGTCGCTGAACTGGAAGCGAAGGCCACACCGGTGGCCGCAGCGCAACCTGCGGCGGCAGCCCCAACGCTAGAAGCCTCTTCCGTACTGGACGCAGCCTCACCGCCGGATGTTCGGAGTGCCGCTTCCGCCAGCCTTCCTGTCCCGGCTAACGCAGTCGGGCCGCAAGCCACCGAGAAAGGCAAACCGGGCCGGCAGGTTCCGTCCGAACCGTTTGGGTTCGCAGACTTCACCTGGCTGAACGGAAACCCGCGCACAAAGGAAGTCCCGCTGGATACGAAATTTTTCACTCCGGAGATTCGCGCTGACGTCGATTACGTTTACAGTTTCAATCATCCAAGGGACGACACGATTGGCGGCTCGAGCGAAGTTTTTCGTCACGGCGAAGTGCAAGTGACGCAGCTCGGAGTGGGCGGTGATTTTCACTACGACAATGTTCGCGCGCGCCTGATGACGCAGTTCGGGATGTATTCGCAAACGACTCCCCGCAATGATGCCAGTCCAGCACGCGGACAATGGCAGCTGGACAATGCCTATCGATATATCTCTGAAGCTTGGGGCGGGTACCACTTCAATGCACTGCACGGAATTAACGTCGATGCGGGAATCTTCCTGTCTTACATCGGACTGTTCAGCTACTACCAGTTCGACAACTGGGCATATCAACCGTCCTACGTCTCCTCGAATACCCCCTGGTTCTTCAATGGATTGCGCGTCCAGATTTTCCCGACGGAGCACCTGAAAATCGAGCCCTGGTTTGTTAATGGATGGCAGGCCTATGGACGCTTCAATAATCGGCCGGGGCTTGGAGTGCAGATCCTCTGGCGGCCAAACGGTTGGCTCGAGGTAATTGGCAATGAGTATGCGCTTGGCGAGGAGGCTTTGAACAACCCGGGGCGTGTGCGCTATCACAGTGACGACAGTATCGAGGTGAAATATCTGGACCGAGCGGAAAATTTCCTTAGCAAAGCGGCCTTTTCGCTGACGGGCGATATCGGGTGCGAACACGGCGGGGGCGTGAGTTGCGCGGGAAACTCGGCGAAAGGTCCGAAGCAGAGTTTCCTTGGTTTCATGCTCTACAATCGGTTTTGGTTTGACCGAGACCGCTACGGGTTGACGATCGGCGGTGGAAAAATTAACAATCCCGGACGCTACCTGGTGCTGCTGCCGCCAATCAATGGCGCGACGGCGGCCTCTGGTACGCCGTACTTCACCGAGAATCCGGGGGACCCGTATAAAGCGTGGGATATCTCGGGGACCTTTGATTACATGCCCAGCCAATACATCACATTCCGCTGGGAATTCGACCATCGGGCGGCTAACGTGCCCTACTTTAGCGGCCCTGGCGGGGTTACGCCGCTAACGTGTCCCACTGCTCCGATCGTCGAAAATATCTGCGGCTCACCTGGCGCGTTCGTGCCGGGCTTCACACCAGACCTGAAGAAAATCGAAAATCGCATCGATTTATCGATACTCGTCAAATTCTAATCGGGCTAACAAGCAACCACGCTTTTAAGCACTTTCGGCCCGTGGTCGCCTCTGGCGCGGCTTGAATATGTATGTTCGACAGAGCAAAGGTGATCTGCCCCGGATGCACGGGGAAAAAGTAAGGGCGCATCAGCGGTTAAGCTTTTGCGCCCTCTTGAATTGATCCGTAAAGTTTTTAGGCTTCCCGGTTCAATCTGGCGTGAAGATAATCCTGCCGCTTATCAGCGTCAACCGAATTCGCATTCAGATTCTGTGCAAATCTGTGGACAAATGTGCAAAATTGCGGCCAGCGCTGATTTCGTCTTCCTCGGCGCGTTCAGAAGAAAGGAGAATCACTCTGATCGCAGCGCCTGTATCACATCCACGCGAGCAGCACGCGCAGCAGGCAGAGCCGAAGCGATGCCCGCGGCGGCGAGCAGCACGAATGCAGAGGCAATAACAGGGACTGCGCTGGGCATCCGGATGTCTGGGATGTAGCCGCCCGCCAATCGAGCCATAGCGTATCCCAGGACCGCACCGGCAACGACACCGGCCCCGGCCATCACGGCACCTTCCGCGATGACGCCCGCCAGGAGCCTCCCTGGCTGCGACCCGACCGCCAAGCGGATTCCAAATTCGCGCGTACGGGCGCTCACGGAAAACGCGAGCACGCCTGCGACTCCGACGATGGCGATGGCCAGAGCTACCGCGGCGAACCCGCCGAACACAATCGTGTTCAATCGATCTGGAGTAAGCACTTCCGCACGGATGTCTTCCAGGGTGGCGGCGTGCTCAACCGGCTGGTCGGCGGCCATGTCGCGGACAATGCGCGTGATCGGGGTCACCAGGGCGTAAGGATCCATGCGCGTGTGAACGAACATGCGGCCGCCAAAGACAGGCAGCTCCTTGCTGGCGGCGTCGTTATCCGGTATCTGCCCGAAGGGGTGGTAAACGGTGAGCGCCGCGCCCGGTACGACGTGCTCATCGTCCACATCGGCGGCCACGCCTACGATGCGTCGCGGCCCCTTGGTGATGTATACGAAATCCATCACCGGGTCCGTCCACATGATGTGCCGGTTGATCGGGTCTTGCCCAGGGAACATACGCTGAGCCACGCTTTGACTGACAATCACGACAGGCTCGCCGCCGCGACGGTCGTTGTCGTCGAAGTCGCGCCCAGCCACAATCGGCACGCCGAGAGCGGCGAAGAAGGAGGGCGAAACAACCCGAAGCATTGCGCGTGGATCTTCTTCGCGATCGCCTTTCACATGGCCCTCGCCAGAGAACGAGAAGCCGGGACCGAAGCTGCCGGCGTCGCGCCACGGGACGGCGGTGCCGAGTGCCACGCGGTCCACACCGGGAAGTTCGTTAATGCGGCGAATGGCCTCCCTGTAAAAGTTAATGATCTGATCCGAAGTCTTTCCGTACGACATGACTGGCACGTTCATGGCAAGGACGCGATGCATGTCGAAGCCGGTCTGTGTTGCTTGCAGCGTAAGGAGAGTCTTGATGAGCATGCTGGCGCCGGCCAGGAGCATGAAGGATGCGGCGATCTGCGTGACGGCAAAAATACGCAGCCGGCGGCTGGTGCTGCCGGTAATGCGCACTCCGCCGCTGGCCAGACCGAATCCCTGCGAGGCGTTGGCGGAAGGCAAGCGGGGGACAAACGCCAGGAGAACAGCGGCGAGAATGGCGAGTCCGGCGCCAACCCAGAGCATGCTGGCGTCGATCGTGAGGTCCAGCGCGCGGACGGAGAAGCGCGAGGCGTAACGAGCAAGAATGGCAACCATCGGACGGGCGCTGAGCACGCCAAGAATCGCGCCGGCCCCGCAGAGCAGAAGGCTTTCAGCCAGCAGGGTGCGACGCAGCGCTCCGCGGCTTGCACCCAACGCGGCGCGGATGGCTAATTCACCTTCGCGACGTACACTGCGCGCGAGGATTAAGTTTGCAACATTGGAGCACGCAATGATGAAGACCAGGATGGACGCCGCCAGCAGGACCCACAGAATCGTTTTCGCCCCGGACGTGATTTGATCCCGCAAAAGCACGGCATGAATGCGGTTATCGCCCTTCTGCGAGTAAGCCTCCGGATGCTCGCGAAGCATCGTGGAGTAAACGGTGCGCAATTCCGCGTTCGCCAACTCCAGCGTAGCGCCCGGAGCCAAGCGGCCGAAGAGCTCGGTCATGCGATGCACGCGGCCAGTGACCATCGTGGCGGAAAGATGATGCGGGCTCGTGACCACGTTGGCGATAATTTCGGTCTCGGCAGGATAAGGCACCGATGGCTCCAACACGCCCACGATCGTTGCGGAGCGCTCGCCAAGCCGAATCTGCTTGCCGATCACGGAGGGATCGCTTTTGAGTGCGGTGGTCCAGAAACGATACGTGAGCACTGCCGCGCCAGCAGCGTTGGGTCCGTCGTCACGCATGTCCAGCAGCCGGCCGAGGACGGGATGCAAACCCATCACGTCGAAATAGGTGCCGCCGACAACTCCGGCGCGCACTTCGCGGGGATCGCCCAGGCCCACCATGGTGAAGCCGATGGTGGAAAAGTCACCAATGGAGCTAACAGATTTCACGCCGGCCTTCAGATCCTGAATTTCAGGCACCGAGAAGTTGGCGTTTTCGACGCCGATGCCCGGCGCGCTCTGGCGGATGTAGATCAGGCGATTCTCGTCGCGATTGACTAGCGGCCGAAGAAGCACGCCGCGCACCAAGCTAAAAATTGCC
>Ga0210410_10000450_pt1 | contig 46165 bp, 42 predicted proteins | sample IncBWC4MmetaG_FD_161058 | JGI IMG/M metagenome (GOLD analysis project Ga0210410, IMG submission 161058) | Forest soil microbial communities from Barre Woods Harvard Forest LTER site, Petersham, Massachusetts, United States - Inc-BW-C-4-M | ecosystem: Environmental > Terrestrial > Soil >...
TTGATCTCGAAGACCGAGAACGAGCTCAACGCGATCCCGAACTTCGGCAAGAAGTCGATCGACGAGGTCATCGAGACGCTCGAGGGCCGCGGCCTGTCGCTGCGCCAGGACTGACGACCCGGTACCCTCTTCGAGCCCATGCGTCACCAGCGAAACCGCTACCAGCTCTCGCGCAGCGCCTCGCACCGCAAGGCGCTGCTCGCGAACCTCTGCAAGGAGGTCATCGAGCACGAGCGCATCAGAACGTCTGAGACGAAGGCCAAGGCGGTCAAGCCGGAGATCGAGAAGCTCATCACGCTCGCCAAGCGCGGTGACCTCCACGCCCGCCGGCAGGCGCTCTCCGCGCTCGGGCAGGACAAGTTCAGCGTCTACAAGCTGTTCGAGGAGATCGCGCCGCGCTACACGGAGCGGCCGGGCGGCTACACGCGCATCCTCAAGCTCGGGCCGCGTCGCTCCGACGCGACCGAGATGGTCTTCCTCGAGCTGGTCTAAGCCACGGCGGCGGCCGTGACGGGTGCGGTCGTCACCAAGCTCACGCTCGAGTACGACGGCCGGGACTTCGCCGGCTGGGCTCGACAGCCCGGCCGGCGCACCGTGCAGGGCGAGCTGGAGCGTGCGCTCGCGGTGGTGCTGCGGCGCGATGCGACCGCGTTGACGGTGGCGGGACGCACCGACGCCGGCGTCCATGCGTGGAGGCAGGTGGCGAGCTACGAGGCTCCGCCCGCGCTGCCGCACCAGCTCAACGCCCTGCTCCCCGACGACGTCGCGGTGCTCGCGAGCGAGGCGGTCGCTCCGGGCTTCAGCGCGCGCCACGACGCGACGAGCCGCGCCTACTGCTACCGCCTGCTCGTGCGGCGCACGCGCAGCGCGTTCGAGCGCGGGCACGCGCTGTGGTGGCCGCACCGGCTCGACCGGGAGGCGCTCGACGCGTGCGCGGCTGCGCTCGTCGGCACGCACGACTTCACGGCCTTCACGCCGACCGAGACGGAGCATCAGCGCTTCGAGCGCGACGTCCACTCGGCTGCGTGGCGCGACGAGGCCGGCGACGTGCTGGCGTTCTGGATCGAGGCCGACGCCTTCTTGCGCAACATGAACCGCGTGCTCGTCGGGACGATGCTCGAAGTCGCCTGCGGGCGGCGGCCCGTCGAGGACTTCGTCGCGCTGCTCGACGGCGCGGAGCGCGAGCGAGCGGGCAAGACGGCCTCCGCGCACGGCCTGCATCTGGTGGGCGTCGGCTACGACGGTCGGGCTGTGCTCGGCAGGGGCCCTCGCCGAGCGCCCGACTACCATGCCTGAGGCGATGCGGGTCCTGCTGACGAACGACGACGGCATCGAGGCCGAGGGCCTCCAGGCGCTGCGGCGCGCGCTGCTGGACGTGCCGGGGGTCGAGCTGGTCATCGTCGCACCCGACGGGAATCGCTCGGCGACCGCGCGGTCGATCACGACGCGGCGACCGCTGTGGGTCGAGCAGGTCGACTTCGAGGACGGCACGCACGGCTTCGCGACCGACGGCACGCCCGTCGACTGCGTGCGGCTCGCGCAGCTGGGGCTGATCGAGGACTTCCGGCCGGAGGTCGTGGTGTCCGGCATCAACCACGGGCTGAACCTCGGCGACGACATCACCTACTCCGGGACGGTCGCGGCCGCGTTCGAGGCGCTGCTGCTCGGCCTGCCGGGGGTCGCCGTCTCGCAGCAGTCGCATGCGCGCGAGCTGGACTTCCGCCTCGGACGCACGTTCGACTTCGAGCTCGCGGCGACGTTCGTCGCGCGGATCGTCGGCGAGCTGGACGAGCTTCCGCTCGCGTCGGGGACGCTGCTCAACATCAACGTGCCGAGTGGCGAGCCGGCGGGCGTCGAGGTCGCGCGCCTCGGCAAGCGCCTCTACGACGACGTGCTCGAGCTGCAGGACGAGGAGCATCCCAACCGCCGGCTGTTCCGCATCTACGGCGACGCCGTGCACCTCGACGACGAGCAGGGCACCGACATCGCCGCGGTCGCGGCGGGGCGGATCGCGGTCACGCCGATCCACTTCGACCTCACGGACCGCGCGGGGATCGACGCGCTCGAGCAGCACGACCTCGCACGGCTGATCGCGCCGGCCGCACGCGAGGTCGAGTGAGCGGAGCGAGACGCAGCAAGCGGGCCGCCGCCGGCGCCGGCGGCAGAGCCGCATCGTCGGCCGCGGCGAATCCCGCCGCGCGCGCCGCTGGGTTGCGCAGAGAGCTGGTCTACCACGGCCACCGCTACTACGTCCTCGACGACCCGGAGATCGGCGACGACAGATACGACGCGCTGCTCGACGAGCTGCGCGCGATCGAGGCGAAGCACCCGGAGCTGCTGACGCCCGACTCGCCGACGCAGCGCGTCGGCGGCGAGCCGGTGTCGCAGCTCGAGAAGGTCAGGCACCTCCAGCCGATGCTGTCGCTCGCGAACGCGCGCAGCGACGAGGAGCTGCAGGGCTGGATCGAGCGCATGCGCGCACATCTGGCGCGCGAGGGGATCGAGGACCCGGTGTTCGAGTACGTCGTCGAGCCGAAGGTCGACGGGCTCGCGATCTCGCTGCTCTACGAGGACGGCGCGCTGGTGCGCGGCGCGACGCGCGGCAACGGCGAGGTCGGCGAGGACGTGACGCACAACCTGCGCACGATCGGGGCGATCCCGCTGTCGATCGAGGGCGCGCCGAAGCGGGTCGAGGTGCGCGGCGAGATCTACATCTCGCTCGCCGACTTCGAGGCGGTCAACCTGCGCCGCGCGGAGCAGGGCCTCTCGACCTTCATGAACCCGCGCAACTCGGCTGCCGGCGCGATCCGCCAGCTCGACCCGAGACAGTCGGCCGAGCGGCCGTTGTCGATGTGGGCCTACGGCGTCGGCGTGACCGACGGGCTGTCGCTCACGGGCCACTGGGAGGCGCTCGAATGGCTGCGCGAGCATGGCTTCCGCGTCAACCCGGACGTCGAGAAGCTCGGCAGCGACGCGGACGTGATCGAGCGCTGCCGCGAGTGGGAACGACGCCGCGGCGCGCTCGCGTTCGAGATCGACGGGGTCGTCGTGAAGGTCGACGACTACGAGCTGCAGCGGCGGCTCGGCGTCGTCGGGCGCGACCCGCGCTGGGCGATCGCGTGGAAGTTCCCGCCGACGACGGCGGTCACGCGGCTGCTCGACGTCAAGTGGAGCGTCGGCAAGTTCGGCTCGCTGCACCCCTACGCCGAGCTGGAGCCGGTCCACGTCGGAGGCGTGACCGTCAAGCAGGCGACGCTGCACAACGAGGAGGACCTCGAGCGCAAGGACGTGCGCCCGGGCGACGACGTGATCGTGCTGCGCGCCGGCGACGTGATTCCGCAGGTGATCTCGCCGGCGCCGCACGTCGCCGAGCGCAAGGACCGCGCGCCCGCGCCGAGACCTCCGGCGAGATGCCCGATCTGCGACACGCCGACGGTCAAGGACGAGGGCGTCTTCACGCGCTGCCCGAACCGCGACTGCGCCGGACGCCGCTGGCAGCTGCTGACGCACTTCGTCTCACGCGGGGCGATGGACATCGACGGGATCGGCGAGAAGCAGGTCACGGTGCTGATGGAGCGGGGGCTCGTGAGAACCGCCGCCGACTTCTACCGGTTGACGGAGGCGCAGCTCGTGGAGCTGGATCGCTTCGCCGAGGTGTCGGCGCGCAACGCGGTCGCGGCGATCGAGGCGTCGAAGGCGCGTCCGTTCGGGCGCGTGCTGTTCGCGATCGGGATCGAGGGGATCGGCGCGATCACCGGGCGCAACATCGCCCAGCGGTTCCGCTCGGTCGACGCGCTGATGGCCGCGACGCCCGAGCAGATCGCCGACACGCCTGGGATCGGCCCGATCGTCGGGCAGCAGATCCACGAGCAGTTGCAGGACGACGCGATGCGCTCGCTGATCGAGGACCTGCGGCTGCTCGGCCTGCGGCTGGAGGAGGAGGGCCCGCCGCCGGGAGAGGGCCCGTTGGCCGGCAAGGCCGTGGTGCTGACCGGCACGCTGCCCACGCTCACCCGTGAGCAGGCGACCGAGCGGATCCTCGCCGCCGGCGGTCGCGTCACGTCTGCCGTGTCGAGAAGAACCGACTACGTCGTCGCCGGCGAGGCGGCGGGGTCGAAGCTCGAGAAGGCCGAGCGGCTGAGCGTCCCGGTGCTCGACGAGGCGGGCCTCGAGGCGCTGCTGGCTGGCGAGGCGCCCTGACCCGTCGGCGTCGTGCCGCCGCCGGGGCTCGGTGCCGGCGTCGTCGGCGCGGTGGGGGCGGTGGGAGTGGGCGTGGGCTGGGGCGCGACCGGCGTGGTCCGGACGGTCCCGCCCGGGCGGGTGCGGGCGAGGGCGGTGACGAGGCGGTCCTCGGCGGCCTTGGCGGCGGGGGTGTAGACGTTGTTCTCGATGAACGCGAACGCGAGCGTGTGGCCGTTGGGCGTGCGGCAGTAGCCGGCGAGCCCGGAGACGTTCGAGAGCGTGCCGGTCTTCGCCTGGCAGCGGTCCCGGGCGCTCGTGCGGCGCATGCGGTCCACGAGCGTGCCGGAGCGGCCGGCGACCGGCAGCGCGGCGCGCATGGAGGCGTTCGCGCGCAGCGCGCTCAGCAGCGTGACGACCTGGCGCGGGGAGGTGCGATCGATGCGCGAGAGCCCCGATCCGTCGACGATCCGCGGGCGCACGCCGAAGCGCGCGATCGTGCGCCGCACGACCGTCACGCCGGCGGCGGTGGAGCCGCGGCTGCCGAAGCGGGCGCCGACGTCCTTCAGCAGCATCTCCGCGAACAGGTTGTCCGACGGGACGAGCGTCAGGCGCGCGAGCGTCGCGATCGTCGGCGAGCCGACGGTGGCGATCTGCGTCGCGCCGACGGGGGTCGTGCCCGCCGCCGCGCTGTTCCCCACGCGCACGTGCGTGCGTCGCAGCTCGAGCGTGAGCTGCTGGGCGGCGAACTGCGCCGGCTCGGATTGCAGCGCGCTGCCGTCCTCGCGCGCGAGGCCGCGGTTGAACAGCAGGCCGCCGAGCGGGCCGCCGATGTCGAGGTCGAGCCCGAAGCCGGTCACCGGCCCGCCGCGCAGGCCGTCGAGCCACGACTCGTCCCCGAGCACGCGGCCGGTCACGCGCACGATCCCGGCGGCGTGGACCTGCGCGGCGAGCGTCGAGACGGTCGTGCCGAGCCCGTACGCGAGGCGGTCGAAGCTCGCGGTCCCGAACGTCGGGTCGCCCCCGCCGCGCAGGTAGAGGTCGCCGTGCCAGGTTCCGGCGTCATCGAGCGAGCCGACGCCGAGCACGCTCGTCGTGAGCGTCGCGTCCGGGCCGAAGCGCAGCAGCGCGGTCGCGGTCGTGTAGAGCTTCTCGACGGAGGCGGGGATGCGCGGCGTGTCGGCGCGCACCGCCGCGAGCGTGAGGCCGGTCGTCGTGTCGAGCACGTATCCGCCGGAGACGCCGCCCGCACGGGCGAGCCCGCCGGCGACGAGCCGGTCCAACGGCGCGGCCGCGGCCGCTCCCTCGCCGGCGACGAGCGCGCAGGCGACGAGCAGGGGGACGAGGCGACGCACGTAGCCCACAACCGCCCACGGCCGTGGAAGTCGCGGTCGAGCTGCCCGAACGGCGCCGTACAATGGGGTCATGGGCAAGGTGGTCAGCCTCGATGCCTCCGCCAGAGCGCGGAGAGCCGCGACATCGTCGCAGGGGCGCCGGGCGGCCTCGCGTCAACGCAAGCCCTCGAAGACCGCGCTCGTGCTCGGCGGTGGCGGATTCACCGGTGCGGTCTACGAGATCGGCGCGCTGCGGGCGCTCGACCTGCTGTCGGTCAACCGCTCGGTGACCGACTTCGACGTCTACGTCGGCACGAGCGCCGGCTCGTTCGTCGCCGCGATGACGGCGAACGGGGTGTCGCCGGAGGAGATGATGCGCGTGCTCGACCGGCAGGCGCCGTCGCCGTTCCCCGAGATCGCGCTCGGCACGCTGCTGTCGCTCAACGTGCGCGAGCTCGTGGGCAAGGCCGCAACCTTCCCGTGGCAGCTGGCGAAGCTCGGCTACACGCTCGTGCGCCAGGTCGGGCAGATCTCTGCGCTCGACGTCGTGCTCGGGATCGCCGAGGGCCTCCCGTCGGGGCTCTACTCCGGCAAGGGGATCGAGGACTACGTGCGCCGGGTGCTCGACGACACCGGGCGCACCGACGACTTTCGAGCGCTCGAGCGTGAGCTGTTCATCACGGCGACCGACCTCGACACCTGCGAGCGCGTCGTGTTCGGGACGGACGGCTTCGACGACGTCCCGATCTCCACCGCCGTACGCGCCTCGGCGGCGCTGCCGATGGTCTACGAGCCCGTGCGGGTCGGCGACCGCGAGCTGGTCGACGGCGGGCTGATCTCGACGACGAACCTCGACCTCGCCGTCGAGGCCGGAGCGAGACTCGTCGTGATCGTCAACCCGCTCGTGCCGTACGTGAACGAGGCGCGGCGCGCGAACCCGCTCCATCCACGCGTCTCCGACATGGGCTTCCCGCAGATCGGATATCAGGCGTTCAAGCTGATGACGTACCGCCGCCTGCACGAGATCCGCACGCTGTGGGAGGAGCGCTACCCGGGCGTCGACTTCGTGCTGATCGAGCCCGACGCGTCGGACGAGCTGATGTTCCGCACGAGCGTCATGGACTACGCGTCGCGCGTGCAGATCGCGAGCCACGGCTTCCGCTCGGTGACCGTGAAGCTGGCGGAGGACTACTCGCACCTCAAGCAGGTCGCCGCGCGCCACGGGATCGAGATCTCCGCCACGCGGGTGCGCAAGGTCGTCAAGCGCTTCGCCGCCGAGCCGGAGCAGACGGCGCGCTGGCGCCAGATCCTCGAGCAGACGACCGGCACGCTGCTGCGCCAGTCGGCGTCCGAGTAGCGCGTCCGGCAGCGCCGGCCGCTAGATGGTTGATTTCACGATCTCGCGGCGCGAGGGTCACGTTGGGCGGCGCTGGGTGCCACGCGGCGTCTTGCCGATGCCACCGGCATCGCCTTCGACACCGCGCGTCGCCCAGCATCCGCCCATCGCACCCCTCGCATCCACGAATCTCGTGGAATCAACCATCTAGTGCGCGCCGAGCGCCGTCCGCAGCGCGTCGAGCAGGCGGTCGGTCGCAGCGGGGCTCTGGAGCGTCACGCGCACGTGGTGGTCGTCGCCGACGCTCGTGCCGCTCATGACGAGCACGTTCGTGCGCTGGAGGCGCATCGCCAGCTCGCTGCCGGTGAGTCCGGTCGAGCGCAGCCACAGCACGTTCGCCTCGCTCGGCGCCGCATCGATCGGCAGCTCGTGCAGCGCGTCGAGCAGGCGCGTGCGCTCGGCCGCGACCGCCGCGCGCCGCTGCGCGACCTGGCCGTCGCATCTGCGCAGGGCCTCCTGCGCGCCGATCTGCACAGGCAGCCCCACGCCGAGCTCGGGTGCGATCCGCGTCAGCAGCTCCTCCGAGCCCGGTCCGCCGAGCGCGTAGCCGACGCGCAGGCCCGCGAGCCCGTACGCCTTCGAGAAGGTGCGGAAGGCGAGCAGGCGCGGATGGTCGTCGAGCAGCTCCAGCGTCGGGGACCCGGTTCCGCTCCCGTCGACCCGCTCGGCGGTGACGAAGTCGGCGAGCGCCTCGTCGAGCAGCAGCGAGACGTGCTCCGGCAGCGCGTCGAGCAGCTCGCGCAGCGCCGCCGCCGGCAGGTGCTCGCCGGTCGGGTCGTTCGGGTTGCAGAGCGCGATCGCGCGCGTGCTCGGCGTGACGGCTGCGAGCAGCTTCGCGACGTCATAGCCGCCCGGAACCGGCACGGCACGAGCGCCGGCGCGCTGCGCCATCACGGGGTAGAGGCCGTAGGAGGGCCAGGGCGTGAGCAGCTCGTCGCCCGGCCCGAGCAGCGCGCGAGCGGCGGCGGCGAGCAGCTGCGCGGCGCCATGGCCGACGGCGACGCGGTCCGGCTCGACCCCGTGACGCCGGCCGAGGTCCCGCCGCAGCTCCTCCGCCGTCGGGTCGGGCTGGATCTGCAAGGCGCCCCGCGCCGCGTACGTGACGGCGTTGACGACGTCGGGGTGCGGCAGCTCGTGCCACGTCGTACGCGAGAGGTCGAGCACGTCGATCCTGGCGAGCGCGCGGCGGCGCTGCTCCTCGGCCTGCTCGCGCAGCTGCTCCGTGACCTCCTCGTCGGTCATGCCGGCGAACTGCCGGTAGTAGTCGAGCAGGCCCATGCGCATGGGCGTCAGCCGCCCATCAGCCCGTTCACGCTCACACCGGACAGCTGCGCGCCGCTGAAGAACAGGAACCAGACGCTGAAGATCGGCACGCCGATCATGCAGCAGATCATGAAGATCCGCCCGATCATGCCCTGGCGCTGGTCGTGTCCGGAGGCTCGGCGGGTGAGGATCCAGGCGTAGTCGAGTCGCTTGAGCGTCATCAGCCCGAGCAGCAGGCCGCCGATGAGCGTGATGAACGCTGCGAGCAGTCCGACGCCGACGCTGTCGGTGACGTACTGCGTGCGGCCGCCGATCCACAGGCAGGCGAGTGGCAGCGGGCCCCAGAAGCTGAGGTTCACGACCACCATCAGTGCGAGCAGGCCGGCGGCGATCAGGCCGTCGAGCCGCTGCCGTCTGTCGTCGCCGCGTCTCGGCGGCGTCCGGTACTGCACCGGGCGCGTCCCGGGGCGACGGGTGACGAACAGGCCGCCGGTGTCGGAGGGGTCGGTGCGCATGGCGCGATCTCCAGAGTAGACCGGCCGTCAGCCCGCGTACAGCTCGTCGAAGAGGGCTCTGTACTTGTCGTTGACGACGTTGCGCTTGACCTTTAGCGTCGGCGTCAGCTCCCCCGTCTCCTGCGACAGGTCGTGGTCGAGGATCGCGATCTTCTTGACCTTCTCGACCTGCGCGTACTTGGCGTTCGCCTGGTCGAGGTGGGCCTGCACGAGCGCGTGGACGTCGGGATGTCTCGCAAGCGTCGGCAGGTCGGTCGGGAGGCCCTGCTGCTCGGCCCACGGGACGATCTCCTCCGCGTCGAGCGTGACGAGCATCACCGGGAAGGGCCGGCGGTCCCCGTACATGACGGCCTGCGAGACCCACCGGCACTGCTTCATGTCGTTCTCGATGTTCGCCGGTGTGAGGTTCTTGCCGCCGGCGGTGATGATGATGTCCTTCTTGCGGCCGGTGATGCTGAGGAAGCCGTCCTCGTCGATCGAGCCGAGGTCGCCGGTGTGCAGCCAGCCGTCGACGACCGCGCCGAACGACGCGTCGGCGTTGTTGTGGTAGCCGGCGAAGACGTTCTGGCCCTTGATCAGCACCTCGCCGTCGTCTGCGATCTGCAGCTCGACGCCGGGGAACGGGCGGCCGACGGTGCCGAGCTTGTAGGCATCGAGCGACTGGAACGTCGCCGCGGTCGCCGTCTCCGTCATGCCGTAGCCCTCGAACACCGGCACGCCGCAGGCGAAGAAGAACTCGAGGATCTCCTTCGCGATCGGCGCCGCGCCTGAGACGGCTTGACGCATTCTGCCGCCGAACGCGGCGCGGACCTTGGAGAACAGCTCCTCCTCGGCCTGCGCGAACGGCTCCTGCAGCTCCTGCGGCACCGGCTGGCCGGCGAGCTCCAGCTCGCGCACCCGTATCCCCAGTGCGACGGCGCGTCTGATCAGCTCGGGGTCGCCGTTGGACGTGACGAGCGTGTAGATCTTCTCGAAGATGCGTGGGACCGACGGGAAGTTCGTCGGGTGGAGCTCGTTGAGCTCGACGACGATCTGCTGCGGGTCGTTGGACCAGTACGCGAGCGCCGCGCCGACGTCGAACGACAGCAGCTGGATCAGCAGTGCGAACGAATGCGCGAGCGGGAGGTAGAGGTAGGTCAGCTCGTCCTGGTCGACCGCCCGCATCGACTGCGCCATCGAGAGGATCGCGCGGTAGTTGCCGTGCGTGAGGACGCAGCCCTTCGGCGGGCCGGTGGTGCCGGACGTGTAGATGATCGTGAAGGGGTCCTCCGGCTCGACCGTGGCGATGCGGCGGTTCAGCTCGGCGCGGTCGCCGTCGCGCCCGCGGGCGCGCAGGTCTGCGAGCGGGATCGCGGACCCCGTCCCATCCGCCTCGTCGGCGTCGATCACGATCACGTGCTCGAGCTGCGGGAGTCTCGCGCGGACCTCGGCGATCTTCGCGACCTGGCCGGCGTCCTCGCAGATCACGGCGCGCGCGCCCGAGTCGGCGAGCACCCACTCGCACTCCTCCGGCGAGTTCGTCGGATAGATGGGGACGACGCAGGTGCCCGCCTCGGTCGCGCCGAAGTCGCAGTACGTCCACTCCGGGCGTGTACGGCCGAGGATCGAGACGCGGTCGCCGGGCTCGATGCCGAGGTCGACGAGCCCGAGCGCGATCTCCTGGGCGATCGCCGCGACCTCGCCGAAGGTGACGTCCTGCCAGGTGCCGTCGACCTTGGACCGTACGGCGACGTGGTCGCCGTAGCGGTCGGCGGCCAGCGGCAGCAGGTCGGCGATCGTCTTCGAGCCGGTCGATGCCTCGGTGCCGCTCATGGCGCTGGCGTCCATCTGGGGGCGTCCTCCTCGCGTGTCCGGAAATGCGGAGGTTTCCGATTCTAGGTCCGCGTGGAGGGGGGTGCGCGGGTTGGCGCGCGGTGGGCGGGTGCCCGACTGGCGGGGCTACCCGGTCGCGAGCCGCGGCGGCGGGGCGGCGGACATCGGGTATTGCTTGCTGAGGCTCGTCATGAAGAGGGTCTTGTCGATCCGTCCGTGGAAGATCGGGACGCCCATCTCGACGCATCTGCTGATGACGTCGCGCCGTTCGAGTCCGGCCTCGCGCGCGAGCTCCGTGGGCGTCAGGTGAATAGCCATCGGACGGAACCTCCTCTTGAGGGGAAGAACGCTACATGTGCCACTTATACCGCCGTCCCTGGACGGAGTGCAACGGCGTGCTGCGGTTCCGTGCAGCCTTCGTGAGGTCTGCGGTGGTTTGCGGTCCGCGGACGCGCCGGCGGGGACTGCGAGAGGTCGCCGGTCAGACCGGGTTCGGGACGTCGGCGAACACATGACGGACGCCGAAGCGCGCGGCGACGAGCTCTCCGAGGCGGCGGATCCCGAACGTCTCGGTTGCGTAGTGGCCGGCGGCGACGAAGTGGATGCGGCTCTCGCGCGCCTGTGCCATCACGTGCTCCTTCGGCTCGCCCGTGAGGAAGGCGTCGAGCTGGAGGTCGATCGCCTCGGACAGCGTGCCGGCGGCGGCGCCGGTGACGATCCCGAGCGTTCTGATCCGCGCTGGCCCAGCGTCGAAGACGAGCGGCTCGCGCTGCGTGGCTTGAGCGATGCGCGTGAACAGCTCGATGGCGGGGATTCCCTCGAGGTCGCCGCCCCCGCCGTCGAAGCGCGCGATCACGCCGATCGGCTCGCCCTTGACGGAGAAGGCGCGGGTGTGGCTGCTGGCGCCGAGCGCCGCGGCGAGCAGCGCGTTGTTGCCGACCTCGGGGTGCGCGTCGAGCGGCAGGTGATAGCCGGCGAGCGCGATGTCGTTTGCGAGCAGGAGTCTCAGGCGGATCGCCTGCGCGGGGCCGATGCGGCGCGGCTCGAAGTCCCACAGGATCCCGTGGTGCGCGAGCACGAGCTGGGCTTGCTCCTCGATCGCTCGCTCGAACAGCTCGCGCTGAGCCGAGACGCCGGTGAGGATCGTCGTGACCTCCGCCGCGCCCGGCACCTGCAGGCCGTTCGGCCCGAGGTCCGCGAAGCGCCCGACCTCCAGCAGCTCGTCGAGGTAGGCGATGATGTCGGCGGTGCGGGCGGGCATGGTGCGGACCGCGCCAACGTACCATCGCACCGCCTGTGGAATACTGGATCGCTCAGTCGGGGCGTGGCGCAGCCTGGTAGCGCGCACCGTTCGGGTCGGTGAGGTCCCGAGTTCAAATCTCGGCGCCCCGATTTAGTGCCCCCAAGTACCAGGGAGTAGCAGGGGGCACCACCCGCATCGCCGGATCGCCCGCCAGCGCGGGCGATCCGGCCGCATTGTCCGGTCGCGGCGGGGGAGGAGTCGGGGCGTCCGTGGACCGGTTCTGTCCACGAATGGGTCCACGTCTCGGATCGTGGATCCAACAGCGACCCAGGTCGTGTCCAGTAGCTCGCTGCGGAGTGCCGGTGACGCCGACGTGGGATCTCGGCGCCTGGATATCTCTCGGTCGGAGAGTGGCGCGGCGAGGAGGTGGAGGAAGGCCCCGGCGCTTCTCGGAGGCTGAGGCTGGAGCGTAGCGGCTGCTCGCAGGGCCATGGGCTCTGAGGTTGTCGCCCCGGTTCGTCGATTGGACGGTGGCTCGGTCAGGGCCAGCTCAGGTCGAGCGCACGAGCGGCGGTGCTGAGCTTCATGATGAGCCGGTGTGGGTCGTCTGGTGTGGGTGTGAAGTCGTGGGCTTGGTAGAAGCTGGTCGCGTTGTCGTCGATCGCGTCGACTGTCACGACGCGTCCACCGGCTGATCGAGCCGCGTTGACGATTGTGGCGAGCGCGTGGACGAGGAGCTCGGCGCCGAGTCCCTGACCGTGGAGGTGTTCGTTCAGGGCGAGCTTTGCGAGGAGGATCGCCGGAATGCGGCTCGGAGCGCCTCGGCCTACGCGGCGCGGGGCCTGGTCGCGTTCCAGAAGGTGTGGGGCAATGGCGAAGTAGCCGGCAATGGCATTGGTGTCGTTGTCGAGCAGGAGGTAGGTGCGCGTGCCTTGGCGTGTCGCGTTGCGCGCGTGCTCGCGTAGCCACGCGTCGAGTGAGGGGTGGCCGCAGGTGAAGGCGTCGAGGTCGTGGTCGTCTGCGAGCGGCTCGACGTGGTGGCTCACGCCGCCTTGGTCCGCTGGCGCTGTTGCGCGGTGCGGGCTGCTCGTGCGAGTCGTGGCGCCGGGTCGGGCTCGTCGAGGGTGGAGAGGAGCCGGTCGAAGTAGTCGGCGGGCACGACGGTGGACGCCCGTTCGCTGACGACGGTCTCGGCGCGGTCCAGCGCGGCAAGGATGACGAACGCGGACACCGGCTCGCCGGCGAGTGTGGCGGCTTGCTCGATGCGCTTGCGCTGTGTGCGGGTCAGTCGTGCTTCGAGGCGGTCGGTCTTGGTGGCCATGCAGTCTCCGTTGTGTTCCGTACAAGTGTACGGGTCGGTGGATGACCTAGACAAGGCTCGGGCCTGGGTCTCTACCGGACTTCCTGCTCCGCCTCACGAGCAGGGGACGGCTGACGGTGCCGAAGCCGGTGCGCGACGCGCTCGGGTCGGAGCAGGGCGACGAGATCGTCTTTCGCGTCGAAGGCGATCTGGTGATTCTGACCAGGAAGGGCGTACGGTCGGGCGAGGACCTGGAGGACACGCTTGCTGCGCTCGCTGACGCTCGGTCGCGTCTGCGCGGCTCGATGGACTGCACAAAACCTCTGCAAGAACAGGGGCTTGTGCTTCGAGGGCTAGCGCGTGGCGTCCGTCAGCGCCAGCAGGCCTGCACCCTGCGCCTGGATCGAGAAGCCTTCCTGCCGGAACGCTTCGAGGACGTCCGGCAGGAAGTTCCCGGACGTGGTGTCGGCTATGCCCATGAACACGTGGTGGACGTGGCTCTGTCGCAGGACGGCGATCGTGTTGCGGAACTGCTGGACGGCGGGCATCGCTTCGACCGAGGAGTACGGCGAGACGTTCGTGAGGTGCAGGTCGTAGGCGACCCGGTGGCCGAGCGGGGCGAGGATCGCCACCGTGCGCTCGTCCGGCGCGAGGGTCCGGGCGACGAACGCCGCGACGTCCGGGCGCCGGAAGGCCGCGACGGGCGTCCGCCAGCCGAGCCGGTCGACCTGGGACCACGGCGTGGGCAGTTGCGCGAGCGAGCAGGTCGCCAGCCCGAACGCGAACAGCACTGCGAGCTCGGGGAGGCTCGGTCGCCGCCAGCCTCGGGCGGCGAGGCTGCGGGCCACGACGATCAGCAGCAGCGCGACGGCGAAGCACCACGACGAGAGCAGCGCTATGAGGTCGAGCCGTTCGGAGCGGCCGACGTAGTAGGCGCCGGCGAGCAGGCCGAAGGTGCCGCTCCACGCGAGCATGCTCGTGAGCACGTTCCCGTCGTCGCGCCGCACGGCTCGCACGGTCGCGACGGCGAGGGCGCCGCCGAACGTGACGTAGAGGACCAGGTGGAGCCCGAACACGGGCATCGGCTGCAGCCCCCACCCGTCGACGCCGAACAGCCGGGGGAAGTCGGACAGGGACGAGAATCGTGGGAGGCGATGGGCCCGCGCCAGCGTCGCCAGCGAGACGAGGGCTGCGGCGCCGAGCAGCCCGGCCGCCGCCGTGCCGAGCAGCCGTGCCGTCGCGCGCCAGGACGCCGGCGGACGCAGGTGGGCCATGGCCACGAGCGCGCCGGCGAACGCGCCGAGCCCGAGCTCCGCGTTGTTGAGCGCGACGAGGCCGGCGACGAGGAAGAGCGGCCACGCGCGGCGCGGCGCCGCACCGTCGGCATGCCGCGCGAGCAGCCACGCGACCAGGTACGCGCCGCCGTAGCGCATCGGCCAGAGGCTGAAGATCCCCGCCGGGCTGAAGCGGTTCTCGAGCGATCCCCAGGCGAGGAAGAACCCGGTCGCCATGAAGGGGAGGTAGACGGCGAGCGCGAACGGCGAGCTGCGCAGGATCCGCCGGAAGATCGCGTAGACGCCGAGCAGCGCCGCGCAGCTCAACGTCGCCATGACGAGCGTCCACACCGTGATCGACGCGCCGGCCAGCGCCATGACCGCTGCGGGGACGTACGGCAGCAGCTGGCCGTAGAGCGCGTGGAAGTCGACGAGCGGCGTGCGCCCGTCGAGGACGGCGAACGTCTCGTCCAGCTGAAACGGGATGAGGTTGATCCCCTGCGCCAGCCCCACCGTGCCGTCCGAGTTGACCGCCGTCAGCAACCACAGCGCGGTGGCGGCGACGGCGAGCAGGACGCAGACGACCTGCGTGCGCCGCGTCTCGCGGGCGGCGCGTCGCACGGCCGCGGCGATCGGCTCCCGCCGGGCGGCGAACGGGAGCAGGAGGGCGAAGGCGGCCGCCGCGGCGAGCGTCCGTGGATTGAAGATCCGGTCGGGCACCTCGGGGACGATGTAGGCGCGCAGCACGAGGTTGCTCTGGGCCGCCATGCAGACGACCAGGAACGCCGCCAGGGCTCCCTGGCTGGTCCGGATCAGGAGCTCGGCCGTCGCCGGACGCAGGCGGGGCGCTCGCCGCGCGGCGACGACGACGAGCCCCGAGAGCAGGACGGGACCGAGCAGCGCGGCGAGGTAGCGCCCGTGCTCCGTCGGCTCCGGCGCGGCCCAGGCGTGCGGCCAGAGCGCTCCGGGCTGCGCCTGCGGGAACGCGCCCCCGATGGGCGGGCCGAGCAGCAGGACGGCTGCGAACGTGACCAGCGCGCACGGCAGGAGCGCGATCCACGCGATCTCCCCGATGTCGAGCGGACGGACCCCCGAGCGTGCGCGTGCCGTCGTATCACGCCGAGCGCCCGCGGATGCGGTTGCTCCCCCCACGCGGCGACCTTACCAGCGCAACGTGAAGTAGAGTCAGGCTCGATGTTGCGCGTGCTCGTGCTGGGAGCCGGATTCGGAGGCCTTGAGCTCACGGCGACGCTGTCGGAGGCGCTCGGCGACGAGCTCGACGCGACGCTGATCGACAAGGGCGACGCGTTCACGTTCGGCTTCGCGAAGCTCGACGTGCTGTTCGGGCGCACGACGCTCGACGCGGTCCGGCTGCCGTACCGCGACGTCGTGAAGCCCGGCGTCCGCTTCGTGCAGGAGACGATCACCGCGATCGATCCCGAGGCGCGCCGGGTGACGACCGACGGCGGCAGCTACGAGGCCGACGTGCTCGTCGTCGCGCTCGGCGCCGACTACGACATGGACGCGACGCCGGGCCTCGCGGACGGCGCGAACGAGTTCTACTCGGTCGCCGGCGCGGCGCGGCAGGCGGAGCTGCTGCCCGCGTTCACGAGCGGCCACGCGGTGGTCGGCGTCTGCGCTGCGCCGTTCAAGTGCCCGCCGGCGCCGAGCGAGGCCGCGCTGCTGCTCCATGAGCAGCTCACCGCGCGAGGCGTCCGCGACGCCTGCGAGATCACGATCGTGCTGCCGTTCGCGACGCCGGTCCCGCCGTCGCCCGAGACGTCCGCGGCGCTGGTCGCGGCCTTCGCCGAGTGCGACATCAGGTTCGTCCCGAGCCGCCGCGTGAGCGCGCTCGACACGGCTCGCAGAGCTGTCGTGCTCGACGACGGCAGCGAGCTTCCGTACGACCTCTTCCTCGGCGTGCCGAAGCACCGCGCCCCCGACGTCGTCGTGGCGAGCGGCATGACGGTCGACGGCTACGTCCCCGTCGACTCGGCGACGCTCGCGACGCGCCATCCCGGCGTGTACGCCGTCGGCGACGTGACGACCGTCGGCGCGCCGAAGGCCGGCGTGTTCGCGGAGGGGGCGGCGCGCGTGGTCGCGGCCTCGCTGATCGCGGGCGTGCGCGGCGGCGAGCAGCCGGGCCCCTACGACGGGCGCGGCTCGTGCTACATCGAGTTCGGCGGCGGCCGCGTCGGCCGCGTCGACGTGGACTTCCTGTCAGGGCCGAAGCCGACGGGGACCTTCCGTGCGCCGTCGGGCGCCCTCGCGGCGGAGAAGCGCGACTTCGGCGCCAGTCGCGGCGCGCGCTGGTTCGGTCACTGACCGAGCGACCGGCGGTGCCCGCCGCGAGTGGCCAGCTCGCGCAGCTTGGCGGCCTCGGCGTCCCAGTCGTAGACCACGGCCGTGTCGGCGAGGCGGTCGTAGAGCGCCTGGCGGGTGCGGCCGAAGACGATCCCGAGGAAGCCGAGCCCGAGCGTCAGGAACCCGAGCGGGTAGGCGAGGAGGCGCAGGAGCGCGTGCCGGCGATCGAGCGGGGCGCCGTCTCCGCGCACGATCCGCAGGCCGAGCAGTGACATGCCCGGGCTGCGCCCGAAGCCGGTCCACGAGCTGCCCCAGTAGAACGCCGCCCACGCGAGCGCGCCGATCGCGAAGCCGACGCCCTCGACGTTCAGCTTCCATGGCGTCGCCGCCTCGACCGCGAAGCGCAGCAGCGCGAGCGCTGCCGTGTAGGCGACGCCGATGACGAAGGTGTCGGTCGCATACGCGAGCAGCCGGCTGACCGGGCCGGCGTAGTGGCCCTGGAAGTCGATCGCGTTGCGGGCGCGACTCACGGGGACGCGCCGCCCGGTCGCTCGTCCGTGGGCGGTATCGGCGGCGTCGGCACGCTTGCCGGCTCCGGCTCCGGCTCCGGCTCCGGCGCTGGCGGCGGGGGCGCTGCGGGCGCGGGCTCGGCGGCATCTGCCGCGGCCTCCTCGCGCACCAGCAGCGACGGCCCGAGCGGCCCCTCGCCGCGACGGCGCAGCACGCGGTCCACGAGCCGCGTCACGAGCGTGTCGACGCCGACCGTCTGCGCGCGGGCCGCGTCCAGCGCCTCGGACGCGAAGCCGCTCGTCGAGCGCGCGACGATCGTGCCCAGCTCGGTCTCCTCGACGATCGCGTCGATGTCGATCCGCTGGACGATCACGTTGACATCGATGCGGTCGGCGATCGCGTTCACGTCGATCTGCGCGATCAGCGCGTCGACGTCGACCCCGGACATGAACGTGTCGACGTCGACGCGTTGCAGCAGGGCGTCGACGTCGGTGCGTCGCAGCAGTGCGTCGAGGTCGACCGACGCGACGAGCGCGTCCGTGTCGACCCGCCGGACGATCGCGTCGACGTCGATCAGCTCGACGATCGCCGGCACGACGGCCTCCAGCATTCGCTGGGCCTCCGCGACCGTGCGTTCGCGCACGTGGGCGCCGTCGTCCAGGAGCGGACGCGCCGCCGCCGCGACGGCGCGCGCGGCGAGGCCCGCGCCCGGCAGCGACGCGGCGAGCCTGCCGCCGATGCGGGCCATGTCGAGCCCGACGCCTCCGAGTCGCAGCGCCGTCCGCGTCGCGCGTGATCCCACGCCGAGCGCGAGGTCGGCCGCTGCCGCGATCTCGCGCGGGACGGCGTGCGCGCCGGCGTGCGGCACGAGGTCCGTCCCGGGGGGTTGGGACGCGTCGTCCATCGACAGACCGAATCTACCGTGCGGCGCGGCCCGGACGGCCGTTACGGTTGCGTCGTGACCGAGCAGCCCGGCAGAGCGCTTCCCATGCGGATCGACAAGTGGCTGTGGGCCGCGCGGCTCGCGAAGACGCGGCCGCTGGCAGCCGAGGCGGTCAAGGGCGGCCATGTGGAGGTCAACGGACGCCGTGTGCCGCCGGGCAGGAGAGTCGCCGTCGGGGACCGCGTGGAGCTGACGATCGGCGGCATCCGGCGAGTCGTCTTCGTGCGCGGCATCGCGGAGCGCCGTGGCCCGGCGAGCGTCGCCGCGACGCGGTACGAGGAGACGCCGGAGAGCGTCGCCGAGCGCGAGCGGCTTGCGGAGCAGCGCCGCCTTGCCGGTCCGCGCGACATCGCCGGCAGCGGCGGCGGGCCGCGCCCGACGAAGCGCGACCGCCGCCGGCTCGACGCCGGGCGCTCACGCGGCGGGGGACGCGGATAGCGCCGGCCCGCCCGCCCTCGTGGCGAGCGGGCCGTTTGCGCGCGTCAGGCGGGGCTTATGCTGCTGTCGCCGGCTCGACCGCGTGCGCCGTAGGCGGCGAGGCCGTAGATGACGAGGATGTCGACGGCGAAGATCGCCAGTGACCAGAACGGGTAGGCGGGGATCGACAGCAGCGCGCCGATCGCGCTGAGGCTTGCGGCGAAGATCCCGAAGATCGCGCCGAAGGCGCCGCCGGCCCAGATCGAGAAGGCGGCGAGCACCTCGATGATCCCGAGGATCAGGATGATCCAGCCCCACGTCTTCAGCGAGCTGACAATGAACTCGGTGTGGCCTGCGAAGAACTTCGAATTGTCGATCGCCGCGATGCCGTAGACGATGTTCAGGATCCCGGCGATCAGGATCATGATCCCCGCGAAGAGGATCCAACCGCTGCCCTCTTGCTCGTTCACAGCTCCTCCTTTGGGTTGAGGGTGCCGCGCCGGGGGTGGGCCCCGGCGGAGTCCGAGCACGGACGCGCGCAAGTATCGCATCGCATAATGGCCGCGTCAGGCCGCTCTCAAATGTGGCGCGCCTGCGATCGAGGGAGCGGGGCGGGCGCGCGAGGGCTGACGCGTTTGTCCCTCGCGGCTACGTCGCGCGCGGTGCGGGTCGCAGCTTCGGCTGCCGTGCCGGCGCACGGCGTCTCGCCGGCGGCGGGTCCTGGGCCGGCGGGTCTGCCATGTCGGCGTGCGCTTCCGCGAGCCGGCGCAGCAGCTCGTCGCGCTGCTGGGCCAGCTCGGCGGCGCTGAGCAGGCGCGGCCGCGGCGTGGCCGGCGGGCCGAGCTCGGCTGCGGCGCGCGGCGGATGGCGCGCCGTCAGCTCCGAGAGCGCGTGCTCGAGCGCGGCGATCTGCGCGCGCAGGCGGCGGCGCGCTGCGGCCTCGCCGTCCGGGGGCGCCGGCACGTCGCCGCTCCCGTACAGCGCCGCGGCGACCTCGCGCGGGTCGACGCCCGCTGCGTGAGCGGCGCGGGCCGCGTCGGCCGCGAGCTGCGCGAGCGCGTGGCGGTCGCCCGCGGCGCCGGCACCGGTCACGAAGGTGCCGCTGCCGTGGCGCGTGGCGACGAGGCCGTCCTGCTCGAGTCGCTGGTACACGGCGCGGACGGTGTTCGCGTTCACGCCCGTCTCGGCCGCGAGCCGGTGCAGGGCGGGCAGGCGGTCGCCCGCGGCGAGCGTCCCCGCGACGATGCGCGCGCGCAGCGCCCACGCGAGCTGCACGCCCAGCGGAACGTCGGCGTCCCGGTCGAGCGCGATCTCGAGCGCGTCGCTGTCGGCGGAGGTCACGGTCATACCGTAGCGCCGCGCGGGCGCGGTTTGACGGTTTGCTGGCAGACCCGTCGAGGACGACGCGCGTGGGCTGCGACCGGTGGCGCAGTGCGGCTCGCCGAGCCGCGCCTACGCGCCGGGGCAGCCGTTCCGGTCGTCAGCGAGCCCGCGCACGATCGCGTCGGCGTTGTGCCGCTCCATCGCGAGGTATGTCGCACCGCTCGATCCGGCGGGGCCCAGCGTGTCGCCGTAGAGCGAGTCGTCCACGCCGCGCGCCGGTCTCGCGGGCGATCGCCGCGGCAAGCTTCGCGTTGACCGACCGCTCGGAGAAGATCGTCCGCACGTGCTCGCGCTCGACGGTGCGCGCGAGCGCGGCGAGGTCTCCGGCAGACGGCTGCGCCTCCGTCGTGAGCGACGGGATGACGGTTCCGACGACCTCGATCCCGTAGCGGTCGGCGAAGTAGCCGAACGCGTCGTGGTCGGTCACGAGCTTGCGCCGCTGCCTCGGGATCGAGTCGACGCACGCCTGGACCGCGCGGTCGAGCGCTCTCAGCCGGCGCAGGTAGGCCGCCGCGTTGCTGGCGTAGACGGCGCGGCCACCGGGGTTCGCGCGCGTGAGCGCGTCGCGGATCGTGGTGACGGCCGCCTCGGCGTTGCGCGGGTCGTGCCACCAGTGCGGGTCGACGTCGCCGGCGACGAGCAGCGATCCGATCCCGACCAGCACGGCGGGCGTGGGGCGCAGACGCGCACGGCGGACCATGGCGCGACAGCATACACATAATGGGAATGAGTCTCAGTCACGCCGCCAGCGGCGTGTGCAGCCCGACCTCGCCCAGCTCGCGCGGAGCGCGCAGCTGCACGGCGCCCTGCGGGCACGCCCCGTAGCCCCAGCCGGCGTGCAGGAAGCGCATGCCGGCGGCGCGCGCCGCGAGCTCGTCGACGTCCATGTCGCCGACGAACACGCTGTCGCGCACGTCCACGCGCGCCTCGCTCGCGGCGACCAGCAGCGGGTAGGGCGCCGGCTTGCCCGGGGTGTGCCGTTCGGGCGTCTGCACGGTCGCGAACTCGACGTCGAACTGCGACAGCGTCCACGTCGTCTGCGAGCGTGCCTTGGACGTCACCACGCCGAGCTTCACGCCGCGCTTGTCGAGCCGCGCGAGCGCCGTGTGGATGCCCGGGAAGGCGGGCACGCGCGGCGCCTCGCGCAGCGCCGTGGCGCGATAGACGCGCTCGATCTCGTCGCCGCGCTCGGCCAGCCCGAGGCGCTCGAGGATGTCGCGGAACGGTCGCCCGATCTCGCGGAAGTAGGCGGCGAAGGGCGTCGAGACGCCGACGTCGTGCTGGACCGCCTGCCAGGCCGTCTCCATTGCGTCCCGCGAGTCCACCAGGACGCCGTCGAGGTCCAGTAGAGCGAGCGCCGGCTCAGGCACCGGGAATCGCCCCCTCAGAGCACCGACAGTTCCCGCATCACGGACAGGACCTCGTCTCTGCGGATCTCGTCGAGCGGCGTCAGCGGGAGGCGCGTCGTCGGCGAGGCGATCACGCCCTTCGCCGCGAGGATCTCCTTGTAGCAGCGTATGTAGGCGTTCTTCGCGGTGATGCAGACGCCGACGGCCGGCACGACCGAGCGCAGCTGCAGCGACCGCGCGGCCGCGAGGTCGTTGCGCTCGAACGCGCGGTGGATCCCCGCGATCGCGTCCGGGTCGACGTTGCCCCAGCCGACCGTGCTGCCGACCGCGCCGTGGCGCATGCCCATCAGCATCATCAGCTCGTCGCCCGCGAGCGGCGCGACGGCCGGCGCGCCGGCGCGCATCGACCCGACCTTGGCGGGGTCGGGGATCGACATCTTCACGTAGCGGATGTTCGCCGCCCGCTCGTTCAGGCTGTGCACGCGCTCGACGCTCAACTCGATCCCGGCGGCGCCGTCGTAGACCATCACCGGCAGGTCGACCGCGTTCGCGACGGCGAGGAAGTGCGCGTCGATCGACTCCGTCGCGTGCTGGAAGTAGTAGGGCGACTGCAGCATCACGCAGTCGGCGCCGAGCTCCTGCGCGTGGCGCGCGAGCTCGATCGAGACGCTCGTGGCGGAGTTGCCGATCCCGAACGTGAGTGGCACGCGACCGCGCACGTGCTCCGCGATGAGCGTCATCAGGCGTGCCTGCTCGTCGAGCGACAGCGTGAAGAACTCGCCCGTCGTGCCGAGCCCGACGACGCCGTCTATGCCAGCGCCGATCACGTACTCCAGCAGCGCCGCGAGCGACCGCTCGTCGATCTCGCCGTCCTCGTCGAACGGCGTCAGCAGCAGCACCTGCGCGCCGGTCAGCGGGCGGTGCCCGTTGGGGCTCGTCGTCATGCGAACGCCACCAGCGCCTTGCCCGCGGCGCGCGCGGTGAAGAGGTCGCTCGGGTCGGCGAGCGCGGCGAAGTCGTGCACGTCGGTGATCGCGCGCGGCAGGTCGACGGGCGTCTCGCTCACCATGCGGATCGCCGGCGCGAAGTCCTCGTAGGACGTCTCGCCGCTGCCGACGATGCGCAGGTCGCGCAGGCAGACGTCGCTCGGCTTGATCGGGATCGGGCCGAGATCGGCGAAGTTGCCCACCTCGACGAGCGTGCCGCTCCAGGCGAGCAGCCCGAGCCCGGCGGCGAACGCGGTCGGCGTGCCGGCAGCGTCGATCACGAGCGGGACGGGGTGCGCGACCTCGTCGGCGTCGGCGAGCGCCGCGAAGCCGAGCTGCTGCGCGAGCGTGCGGCGGCCGGCGTCGCGCTCGACGACGGTCACGCGGCCGCCGGAGGCGCCGATCGCGACCGCGGCGCAGATGCCGATCGCGCCGAAGCCGAGCACGAGCCCGTCCATCCCGGCGGGGACGTAACGGCCCCCGCCCACCCCGAACGCCTTGCGCAGCGCGCTCAACACGCACGCGAGCGGCTCGGCGAAGACGGCGCGCTCGCGCGACGTGGCCTCCGGCATCGGGTACACGCGCGTGCCCACGCGCAGTTCCATCAGCGGCGCGAAACCGCCGGTCAGGCCGTCGCCCGTCATCGTCATCCCGTAGACGGGCCGGTCGAGGCAGCGGTCGGCGCGCGCGCAGCCCTCGCAGTCGCCGCACGGCACGCCAGGAGCGACGAGCACGCGGTCGCCGAGCGCGGGCCGAGCGCCTGCGTCCGTGCCGACGACGAGTCCGTGACCGTCCGGCAGTCGCATCAGCCGGCCTATCACCTCGTGGCCGAGCAGGCACGGCGTCGGCACGCTGATGCGGCCGGCGTAGACGTGGTGGTCGGTCCCGCAGACGCCGGTCGTCTCGACCTGCAGGAGCGCGCCCGCGCTCGGGACGGCGCGCTCGGCGGCGCGCACGGAGCCCGGTCCGTGCAGCTCGACGACGCGCACCGTCGTGCGCGAGGAGAGCGCCTGCGCCCTCGGAGCATTAATTGATGACACGGTTAATCGAACCTCGTACGAGGCCGCTGCTGCGGCGTGCATCCCCGATGTGTGATCGCCGCATCCCCCAAAGCGATGGCGATCTGGGTCAGCCTACACCGCTGCGGCGGACGAATGCAACCGAGGTCGGGAGGCCGGAGCCACGTTGACCCACCTTCGGGCCCTCGCTATGATCGGCTCCGAGTCGGCCAGGGGAGGGCGGCTCGAGGCAGTTGCGAGCGTCCGTAGCTCAACTGGTCAACGGCCGAATAAATAGACGCGTGCGCGATGACGAGCGCGAGCCTTCAAGCTGGGGGATCTGATCTTCTCGGTGGCTCTATCCGCTTCGGCGGACCTTGTTCGGAGCCGTGCGTCGAACATCAGCTCAAGAGCAGCGGTTTTAGGGACCGCAGGTTGCGGGTTCGAATCCCGTCGGGCGCATCGGAACGAACGAGTCGATAGGTCACCGTCGCGGGGACTCCGAGCGCCCGCGCGACATCCAAGGAGTGACACTGCAACAGCAAGGCCGATCGGGGGGAGCATGGCCTCACAGAGCGTGACACCGGACTACGTTCCGGCGGCGATCGAGGAGCGCTGGCAGCAGGCGTGGCGGGAGGCGAACGCGTTCGCGACGCCGTCGTCGGGCGATCCGGCGCGCGCCGCGTACATCTTCTCCGCGTGTCCCTTCACGTCGGGAAGCGCGCACATGGGGCACATCCGCAGCTACTCGATAAGCGACGCGTACGCCCGCTACCTGCGGATGAGCGGCAAGGACGTCCTCTTCTCGATCGGCTTCGACGCGTTCGGCCTGCCGAGCGAGATCGGCGCGATCAAGAACGAGCTGACGCCGCAGCAGTGGGTCGAGCAGTGCCGCGCGCGCATGCACGCGCAGTTCGACCGGCTCGGCTACTCGTTCGACTGGGGGCGCGAGTGGGTCACGAGCTACCCCGAGCTCTACAAGTGGACGCAGTGGCTGTTCCTGCTGCTGCTCAGACGCGGCCTCGTCTACCACGCCGAAGGCCAGGTCGACTGGTGCGACAACTGCAGAACCGTGCTCGCGAGCCTGCAGGTCGAGGACGGTGCCTGCTGGCGCTGCCACGAGCCGGTCAGACTCGTGCGGCGCTCGCAGTGGTACCTGGGCGTCAGCGCCTACCTGCCGGAGAACGAGCGCGGGATCGAGCTGCTCGACGGCTGGAACCCGGCAGCCGTCGCCGCGCAGCGCACGATGCTCGGGCGGGTCGACGGCGTCGAGCTCGACGCCTCGACGCTCGACGGCATCCCGCTCACCGTCTTCACGCCGTATCGCGACGCGGTCGAGCAGGCCGAGTACGTGATGCTGTCGCCGAGCCACCCCGACGTCGAGGCATGGGTGCTCGACGTCGAGATCCGCGGGCAGCTCGAGCGCGTGCGGCGCGCCGGCGTGCAGCGCGACGACCGCAGCGCGGAGGCCGCGCCGCTGATCCAGACCGGCCGTGCGCTCGCGATCCCCGGCTTCGCGAAGCCGCTGCCCGTCGTCATCACGCCCGCCGTCGACGATCGCTTCGGCCACACCGCCGTGCTCGGGATCCCGGCCGCGGACAAGGTCGACGCGCGCCTCGCGCCGCGCGTGAGAGCGGCTGCCGCGCTCGGCTGGAAGCTGCCGTCGGGCAGACCGAAGCTGCGCGACGCGGCGCGCTATCGCGCGCGCGACTTCCCGATCTCGCGCCAGCGCGCGTGGGGCGCGCCGATCCCGCTCGTCCACTGCGAGGCGTGCGGGACGGTTCCGGTGCCGGAGGAGCAGCTTCCGGTGCGCCTGCCGGACGACCTGCGCCCGACCGGCGCGGGCAACGCGCTCGCCGCGCGCGAGGACTTCATCGCGTGCGCGTGCCCGCAGTGCGGGGCCCCGGCGAGACGCGAGACTGACACGCTCGACTGCCACGTCGACGGGCTGTGGCAGTGGCTGCCGTTCTCCGTCCCGGCCGCCGAGCGCGAGGGCTCGATGTTCACGAGCGAGGAACTGAGACGCTGGCTGCCGGTGCACATCGTCATCTGGGGCGCCGACGGCGGCGGCTCGATGTTCGACCAGCGCATGACGGCGAAGGTCCTGCGCGACGCGGACGTGCTGCCGCACCTCGCCGACGGCGAGCCCCACCAGCGCGTGCTGATGCACGAGATGGTCCACCTCGACGGGCGCAAGATGTCCAAGCACCTCGGCAACGTCGTCGACCCGGACGCGCTGCTCGAGCGCGTCGGCGCCGACACGGTGCGGCTCGCCGTCCTCTACGCGGCGGCGCCGACGAACATCCTCACCTGGACCGACCAGGCGCTCCAGTACTGCCACCGCTGGCTGCACAACTTCTGGCAATACGCGCTGCCGCGGCTGGAGGGCGCCGGCGAGGTGGCCGCGCCGGACGCGGAGGAGGGTGCGGCGAAGCTGCGCAGACGGCTCGACAACTGGCACGGCGTCGCCGTGCGGCGCATCACCGAGAACATGGAGGGGCTCGAGACGCACCGCGCGGCGCGCAACGTGATGACCCTCGTCGAGCGCATCAGAGACTTCGAGCGGCGCGTGCTGAGAGCGCAGGACACGCTCACGCCGAGCGACACGGCCGCCTTGCAGGCGGCGCTGCTGGACGCCGTGCGGATGCTCGCGCCGCTGGCGCCGCACATCGCGGAGGAGCTGTGGTCGGTGGCCGGGCAGGAGGGGCTCGTCGCCAACGCCCCGTGGCCCGAGGGGGCTGCTGCTTCGGCATAGGGTCAGACGCAGCAGCGGGCGGGTCCCGTCGAATCGGACCCGCCCACCCGCGCGCACGCCGGACCTTCGGCCGGCGCACGTGCGTCCTCACCCACCACCAGCTTCGCCGGCGGTGCCGCCGCCCGATCGGCCGCGCCGTGTGGCATGCTCGATGCGTGCATCGCGGCGGTCGCCTTCTCCTGCTCGTGGCGCTGTTCATGGTCGTTGTGCCGGCGGCTTGTGGGAGTGCGCCGGCCCGGACGACGGGGGTGACGACGGCCGCGTCCGCCGCCCCCTCCGCGCGCCCCGCGGCGCGCGGGGTGAAGCTGACGCGGATCGGGACGTTCGCCTCGCCGACGTACGTGGCGCAGGCGCCGGGCGACGTGCGGCGCCTGTTCGTCGTGGAGCAGGGCGGGCGGATCCGCATGGTGCGGGACGGACGCGTGCTCGCGCGGCCGTTCCTCGACATCACGCGGCTGGTCGTGAGCGGCGGCGAGCAGGGGCTGCTGTCGATGGCGTTCGCGCCCGACTACGCGGCGAGCGGCCGCTTCTACGTCCACTACACGGACGTGAACGGCGACGTCCGCGTCGTCGAGTACCGGCGCGCGGCGAGCCCCGACCGCGCGGACGCCCGCAGCGCGCGGCTCGTGTTGCTCCAGCGCCACCCGCAGCCGAACCACAACGGGGGGCAGTTGCAGTTCGGCCCCGACGGCCTGCTGTACGTCGGCTTCGGCGACGGCGGCGGCGAGCACGACCAGCACGGCCGCATCGGCAACGGCCAGGACCTCGGCACGTTGCTCGGCAAGATCCTGCGGATCGATCCGCATCCCGTGAACGGCCGCGCGTACACGATCCCGCCGAACAACCCGTTCGTCGGGCACCGTGGCATGCGCCCCGAGATCTACGCGTGGGGGCTGCGCAACCCGTGGCGCTTCTCGTTCGATCGCGCGACCGGCGACATGACGATCGCCGACGTCGGCCAGGACACGATCGAGGAGGTCGACTTCCGCCTGAGCGGGACCGCCCGCGGCGTCAACTTCGGCTGGCGCGCGTACGAGGGGACGCGCGTCGAGGACCCGACGCTGCACATCCACGGCGACGTCAAGCCGGTGCTCGAGTACACGCACGCCCACGGCTGTGCGATCACGGGCGGCTACGTGATCCGCGACCCGCGGCTGCCGTCGCTCGCCGGCCGCTACGTGTACGGCGACTTCTGCGCGGGCGACCTGCTGAGCGCGCGGCTGAGCCAGCACGGGTCGAGCACGCACCATGCGCTCGGTCTGCACGTCGCGTCGCTGTCCTCATTCGGGGAGGACGACCGCGGGCGCATCTACGCCGTCTCGCTGAACGGGCCGGTCTACCGACTCGACCCGCGGTGAGCGTGCTCGCCGGTCACGGCGTCGTCGCGATCCGGGCGGACAATCCCGGGCCGTTCACGCTGACCGGCACGAACACGTGGGTCGTCGGCCACGACCGCGCGTGGGTGATCGACCCCGGACCGGCGCAGCCGGCGCACGTGGAAGCCGTCGCGGCCGAGGTCGAGCGCCGCGGCGGGCTCGCCGGCATCGCGCTCACCCACGACCACTTCGACCATGCCGAGGCTGTGCCCGCGCTGCGCGAGCGGCTCGGCCCGGCACCGGTCGCGGGCGCGCGCGGGCCCGTCGAGCTGCTGCTCGCGGACGGGGGGCGAGCCGGCCCGTTCGAGGTGCTCGCGACGCCCGGCCACGCGCCCGACCATCTCACCTATCTGCTCGGAGAGGTCGCGTTCACCGGCGACGCCGTGCTCGGCGAGGGCAGCGTCTTCATCGCGCCCGACCCGGGCGCGCTCGCCGGCTACCTCGCGGGCCTCGCGCGGCTGCGGGAGCGCGCGCCGGCGCTCATCTGCCCGGGCCATGGGCCGCTCGTCGAGGACCCGGAAGCGAAGCTGGAGGAGTACGTCGCGCACCGCCTCGCGCGCGAGCAGGCGCTGCTCGACGCGCTCGGCGCCGGTGCGCGCTCGGTCGACGCGCTGCTCGACGCCGCCTGGGCCGACGCGCCCGCGCTGCTGCGCCCGGCCGCGACCGTCACGCTCGCCGCGCACCTCGACAAGCTGGCGGACGAGGGTCGGCTGCCCGACGGCGTGGAACGGCCGCCGCGACCGCCCTGGCTGCCGTGATGGGGGCGCGCCCAGCGTCTCGAGGACGGCCTACGCGCCGGTCGCCGCAAGCCGCCGCCTGGCGAGCGCGTTCGCCGCGGCGAGCGGCGTCGTGCGCTGGGCGTCGGCGGCGGCGAAGACCTCGGCCAGCGTCGCGCCGATCGCGCGGCAGTTCCGCCGGGCGACCGCGGCGTCGTAGCCCTCGTCGCGCAGCTCGACGGCGATGTTGACGATCCCGCCGGCGTTGACGACGAAGTCGGGCGCCCACAGGATTCCGCGCGCGTCGAGCAGCTCGGCCACGCGCTCCTCCGTCAGTTGGTTGTTCGCCGCGCCGGCGATCGCACGGCAGCGCAGCCGCGGCACGACCTGCTCGTCGAGGATCGCGCCGAGCGCACAGGGGGACACGACGTCGACCTTGGCGGTCAGCGCCCGTGCCGGCGTCGTCCAGCGCGCTCCGAGCTGCTCGGCGAGCGCGCGCTTGCCGGGGTCGACGTCCGCCACGACGAGCTGCGCGCCGCCGCGGGCGCACAGTCTCGCGACGCGCGAGCCGACGTGCCCGAGCCCGAGCACGGCGATCGTGCGACCGGCGAGCGAGGTCGTCCCGAACAGCCGCTCGCACGTCGTGCGGATCGACGCCTCGACGCCGATCGCCGTGAAGGGGCTCGGATCGCCCGAGCCGCCGCGACGCGTCGCGAGGCCGGTCACGCATGCGGTGCGCTCCGCCATCACCGGCATGTCGCGGCTGCCGATGCCGACGTCCTCGGCCGTCAGGTAGCGCCCGCCGAGCGTCTCGACGGCGTCGCCGAAGTCGAGCAGGGCGTCGCGCCGCCGCCGGCCCGTCAGGTGGGTGCCCGGCGGGAGCGCGATCACGCCCTTGCCGCCGCCGAGCGGCAGGTCGGCGCACGCCGCCTTGTAGGTCATCGCCCGCGACAGCCGCAGCACGTCGAGCGCCGCGAGCCGCACGTCGTCGTACGTCCACATGCGACAGCCGCCGAGCGACGGCCCGCGCGCGGTCGAGTGGATCGCGACGAGCACCGGCAGGCCGGAGCGCCGCCCGCGCCGGACGTACAGCTCCTCGTGGTCGAGTGGGGGCAGCAGGTGCTCGATGGCGGCGCGACGTTATCAGCGGTCGCGCGCGCGGCTTGCCGTCGGTCGCCTCCGTGCCGGCGTCTCGCCCGGCAGCGCGCAGGGCGGGCGCGTGCGTGCGCGGCTCAGCGACGCCTGCTCGGCGCCACGTACGCCGCGCCGCCGGTCGTCGCCGAGGACGGCGGCGTCGTCGAGGCGGGTGGTGCGCTGGCCGGCGGCGCGACGCTCGTGGCGGGCGGCGCCGCGGGACCCGCGTCGGTGGGCGGGGTCACCGGGAGCGATGGGGCGGCGCTGCCGCTCGCAGGCGGGACGGGTGCGCTCGTGGACCCGCTCGTCGCGGCGGCGTTGCCCCCGCCGCCCGCCGTCGCGCCCGCGTCGGGCAGCGGCGTGACGGGAGCGAGCGTGTCGGCCGGGGGCTCGACGGGCGCCGCGGCTCCCCCGTTGCCGGAGCCCGTCGCATCAGGGTCGAGCGCCGGCACGGGCACCAGCGTGACCGGCTTGCCGGCCTCCGCGGCGGGCACGAGCCGCAGGCGCATGAGCGCGGCGGCGTCGCGCTGCGCGCCGCCGGCTTCGCGCGCGATCGCGGCGGTGGCGCTGCTGCTCACGATCGAGGGCGCCTGCAACGCCGGCGCGGCAGCCGCAGCGGCCTGGTGGCCCGGCGCCGGACGGGGCTGTGGCACGAGCGTCTGGTGCACCTCGACCGCGCCCCCGGCGCTCACGACGGCGACGGCGACGACGGCGGCGATGTGCCCGACGCCGATGCCCGCGGTCCCCGCGCCCACACTCGCCGCAGCCGTGGCGCCAGCACCCGCGGCCGTCGCGCTGCCCGCAGCGCCTGCACCTCCACCTGCGGCAGCACCGCCGCCACCGATGCCCAACAGCTTCGCGACGAGCGCCGCCGGGCCGAGCACGGGCACCAGCGCCGCGAGGCGCGCGTCGAGCGCGCGCAGCTCTCTGCGGTACGCGCCGCAGGCCTTGCAGTCGTGCAGGTGCCGGCGCACGAGCCCGCTCGCGCGCACGCCGCGCTCGTGGGCGTCGGCGAGGTCGGTGCGGATCGCGGCGCACGCGGTGTCGCGCGCCTCGGCCGCCTGTGCGAGCCCGATGCGCGCGCGCACGAGCAGCGACTTGACGGCGGGCAGCGTCACGTCGAGCGCGCCCGCGAGGTCCTGATACGCCATCCCGGAGATCTCGCGCATCAGCAGCGCGGAGCGCTGCTGCTCCGGCAGCCGCTGCACGTCGGCGACGAGGCGCCGCAGCGACTCGCGCCGCTCGACCGCGTCCATCGGGTCGGCCGCCGGCGCGTGCAATTGCTCGAGCACGTCGGGCGAGCACTCCATCCCGTTCCCCGGGCGCCGCAGCTCGTCGATGCAGCGGTTGTGCGCGATGCGGTAGAGCCATGCGCGCAGCGACACGTCGCGGTCGTTCGCGCGCAGCGCGCCGTAGGCGCGCACGAAGACGTCCTGCAGCGCGTCCTCGGCGTCCGCACGCGAGCCGCCGAGCATCTGCCGCGCGTACGCGAACAGGCGCGTGCGGTAGCGGTCGTGGATGACGCGGAAGGCCTCGTCGCTGCCGCCGCGGAAGAGGCGCACGAGCTGCTCGTCGGAGCGCAGGCGCAGCAGCGGTCCCGTGGAGATCCGGGCGGACGGGGCCCACTCGGGGGTCAGACTTGCCGTCGCTGGGATGGTTGACGCCTCCACGTTGCCTCCTGGACCGCTCAACGGAGGCTAACGCATGAAGTTGCGGAATCCGTCCGCTCAGGCGATGTTCGCCATCACATGCTTGATCTGCGTGTAGTCCTCGAAGCCGTACTTCGACAGGTCCTTGCCGTAGCCGGACTGCTTGAAGCCGCCGTGCGGCATCTCGCTCACGAGCGGGATGTGGTCGTTGATCCAGACGGCGCCGAAGCGCAGCGCCTTCGCCATCCGCAGCGCGCGGCCGACGTTCTGCGTCCAGACCGAGGAGGCGAGCCCGTACGGCGTGCCGTTCGCCCACGCGAGCGCCTCCGCCTCGTCGGAGAAGCGCTGGACCGTGATCACCGGTCCGAAGATCTCGCGCTGGATCATCTCGTCCTGCTGCTGGAGGCCGGCGACGACGGTCGGCTCGTAGTAGAAGCCGGGCAGATCGGCGTCGTGGCCGCCGGTGACGACCTCCGCGTTCGGCGGGCGCCGCTCGACGAAGCCGCCGACGCGCTCGCGCTGGCGCGCGGAGTTGAGCGGGCCGAGCGTCGTGTCGGGCGACAGCGTGTCGCCGAGCACGAAGCCCTGCGCCTGCGCGGCGAGCCCGGCGACGACGTCGTCGTGGACCCCGCTGCCGGCCAGCACGCGCGTCGCGGCGGTGCAGTCCTGGCCGGCGTTGTAGTAGCCGGTGCCGGCGATCGTCTCCAGCGCGACGTCGAGGTCGGCGTCGTCGAAGACGATCACGGGCGCCTTGCCGCCGAGCTCGAGGTGGACGCGCTTGAGCGTGTCGGCCGCCGCGCGCGCGATCCACTTGCCCGTCTCGACCGAGCCGGTCAGCGACACCATGTCGACCTCGGGGTGCGTCACGAGCGCCTGCCCGGCGGGATCTCCGTGGCCGGTGATCACGTTGAGGACGCCCTTCGGCAGGTGCTCGGCGGCCAGCTCGGCGAGCCGCAGCGTCGTCAGCGGCGTCGTCTCGGCCGGCTTCAGCACGACCGTGTTGCCGGCCGCGAGCGCCGGGCCGACCTTCCAGCCGGCCATCATCAATGGGTAGTTCCAGGGGGCGATCTGGCCGACGACGCCGATCGGCTCGCGCCGGATGATCGACGTGTGGTCGGCCATGTACTCGCCGGCGGCGGCGCCCTCGAGGATGCGTGCCGCACCAGCGAAGAAGCGCAGGTTGTCGGCGACCACGGGGATCTCGTCGGACTTGACGGCCTCGATCGGCTTGCCGGCGTCGAGCGCCTCCAGCTCCGCCAGCTCGTCGGCGTGCTGCTCGACCGCGTCCGCGATCTTCAGCAGCGCGTGCGAGCGCTCGGCCGGCGTCGCGCCTCCCCAACCGTCGAATGCGCGACGCGCGGCTCTGACCGCCCGGTCGACGTCGGTCGCGTCGGAGAGGGGAGCGGTGGCGATCTGCTCGCCGGTCGCGGGGTTGAGGATCGGCTCGCTGCGGCCCTCGACCGGGTCGACGTGCTCGCCGTCGACGAAGTTGCGCAGCGTGCGGGTGACGGTCGCCATGGCGAATCGCTCTCCTTCGGGTCGCTGTCCTGAACGTACCACCGGCGATGCCCTTTCGCGCGATGCCGGCGGCGATCCACACGGACGGGCTGACGAAGCGCTACGGCGCGACGCTCGCGCTCGACGGGCTCGGCCTGCACGTCGAGCCCGGCGAGGTCTACGGCTACCTCGGCCCGAACGGCGCCGGCAAGACGACGACGATCCGCCTGCTGCTCGGGCTGCACCGGCCGACCGCGGGCCGCGCGTCGCTGTTCGAACTCGACGCCTGGCGCGACCCCGTCGCCGCGCACCGTCACGTCGCCTACGTCGCCGGCGAGCCGTTCCTGTGGCCGTCGCTGACGAGCGCCGAGACGTTCGAGTTCCCTTGCGCGCGTGCGCGGCGGCGTCGACGCGGCCTACCGCGACGCGCTCGTCGAGCGCTTCCGCCTCGACCTCGACAAGACGGTGCGCGAGGCGAAGGAGCGCGGGCAGACGGTCTTCCTCTCCTCGCACATCCTCAGCGAGGTCGAGGCGGTGTGCGACCGCGTCGGGATCCTGCGCGACGGGCGGCTCGTGGACGAGGGCACGCTCGCGCAGCTGCGCCACCTGAGCGCGCACACGGTCGAGGTCACGTTCGACGGTGGGGTGCCGGAGTTGCCGGAGCTGCCGGGCGTCGTGGCCGCCGGCGCGGGGGAGAGCACGGCGCGCTTCGAGGTGTCGGGCGAGCTGCGGCCGCTGCTGGCGGCGCTCGCCGAGCTGCCGGTCGTCGCGCTGACGAGCCGCGAGCCGTCGCTGGAGGAGATCTTCCTGCACCACTACGACACGGCCGATGGGCGCGTCGGCGCCTAGCGCGGACCTCGCGCCCGCACCCGCGCCGCGGGATCCGCGCAGCGTGGACGGCCGCGCGTGGCGGGCGCTCGCGGGGCGCGCGTTCGCCGACGGCCGCATCCGCACGCTCTCGTTCGCGCTGCTGTTCGCGTTCGCCGCGCTCGTCAACGTCGCCGGCTTCGAGCACAGCTTCCCGACGCTGAAGGACCGGGTCGACTTCGCGCGCTCGTTCGGCGGCGACGCGTCCGTGCGCCTCTTCTACGGGCAGCCGCACGACCTGCTGACGGCCGGCGGCTACGTCGCCTGGCGCGTCGGCGGCATCATGTCGATCTTCGCGGGGGCGTGGGGGCTGCTCGCCGCGATCCGCGCGCTGCGCACCGAGGAGGACGCCGGCCGCTGGGAGCTGCTGCTCGCCGGCGCGATCGACCGCCGCGCCGCGTACCTGGCGGTGCTGGCCGCGATCGGCGGCGGCGCGGCGGTGCTGTGGCTCGCGCTGCTGCTGGGGCTCGTCGCGGGCGGCCTGCCGGTCGCCGGGTCGGCCTATCTCGCGCTCGCGACGGTCACGCCGGCGCTGGTGCTCGCCGGGATCGGCGCGCTCGCGAGCCAGGTCGCGCCGACGCGGCGGAACGCGCTCGAGCTGGGGATGGCGGCGCTCGCCGTGCTGCTCGTGCTGCGCGTCGTCGCCGACACGTCGGCGGGGGCGGGCTGGCTGCGCTGGGCGACGCCGCTCGGCTGGGCGGAGGAGCTGCGGCCGTTCGCCGATCCACGACCTGCGGTGCTGCTGCTGCCGCTGCTCGCGATGACGGCCTTGCTCGCGGTTGCCGGCGCGATCGCGCTGCGGCGCGACGTCGGCAGCGGCCTGCTCGAGTCGCGCGACCGGCACGCGCCGCGCCTGCGGCTGCTGTCCTCGCCGATCGCCCAGGCACTGCGCGCCGAGCGCGGCAGCCTCGCCGGCTGGCTCGTCGGCGTCGGAGGGTTCGCGGCGATCATCGGCGTCGTCTCGACGACGTTCCAGACGGCGAAGCTGTCGCAGAGCCTGCAACGCGAGCTGGAGCGCTTCGGCGGCAGGGAGATCCTGACGCCGACCGGGATCCTCGGCTTCTACTTCCTCTTCTTCGTGCTGGCGATCAGCCTGTTCGCCTGCGCCCAGGTCGTCGCTGCGCGCCACGAGGAGGCCGGGCAGCAGCTCGAGACGCTGCTCGCGCTGCCGGTGAGCCGCCGGCGCTGGCTCGCCGGCCGGCTCGCGATCGCGCTCGGCGGGTCGGTCGTGCTGGCGCTCGCGGCGGGGCTGCTCGCGTGGGCCGGCGCGAGCTCGCAGGGCGTCGACGTCTCGCTCTCGCGGATGCTCGGCGCGGGCGCGAACTGCCTTCCCGCGACGCTGCTGTTCCTCGCGCTCAGCACGCTCGCGTTCGCCGCCTGGCCGCGCGCGACGAGCGGGATCGCCTACGGGCTCGTCAGCGTCGCGTTCGCGTGGCAGCTGTTCGGCGCGCTGCTCGGGGTTCCCGCCTGGCTGCTCGGCGTCTCGCCCTTCCACCACGTGGCGCTCGTGCCGGCGCAGCCGTTCAACGGGCTGGCGGCGGCGATCATGGCGGCGCTCGCCGCTGCCGCCCTCGCCTTCGCCGTCGCCTTCGCGCTGTTCGCGCGGCGCGACCTGACGGGCGAGTAGCGCGCCCAGTGTCGTGAGTCCTTAGTTCGGTGGCGGTTTCTCGGCGCCCGACCCCACGAACGGCGATCCACTCGAGAAACCGCTCACGAACTTCCGACTCAAGACACTAGCGTCTGCCGCGGTCGACCCACAGCCCGGTCGTGCCGTCGGCTTCCCCTGCGGTGTAGGCGAAGCCCGCATCTTCCAGGGCGCGTTGCATGTCGCCGCTCGTGATCACGAGGTCGAGGAAGACCTTGCGGCCACCGGCCCGGCGCAGCACGGCGACCGTCTCGTCGAGCTGTTCGGCGGTCGGCATCGTGAGGCTGTTGCTGTACGGCGAGACGTTGACGATGCCGAGGTTCGCGGCGATGCGGTGGCCGAGCAGCCCGAGGATCGCCACCGGCTCGCCGCGCCGCGTGTGCTGCGCTACGAGCGGCTGGCCGATCGGCTTGGCGAGTATCGGCGCAATGGTGTGCTGGAGCCGGTGGAGCTGGCCCCAGGGCGTCGGCGTCTGCACGAGCGAGCAGGCCGTCACGAGGAAGCCGAAGACGCAGGCGATCGCCGCCAGCGGCGGGCGGCGCCATGACGCGCTGCCGACGTCCCGGAGCGCGGGGATCATCAGCAGCGCGAGCGTGAGCGACCACGGGAAGAACATCGCGGGCAGACCGTCGGGCGTCGAGCGGCCGACGAAGTAGGCGCCGGCTCCGAGTCCGAAGACGGCGCTCCAGGCGAGCATGCCGGTCAGCGCTCGATCGGGCTCGGCGCGGAGCGCCCGCACCGTCGCGACGCCGAGCGCGGCGACGTAGGTCAGGTAGATGACGAGGTGGAGCCCGAGCCTCGGCATCGGATACATGCCGAAGCCAGCGCGCGCGAACAGCCGCGAGAAGCGCAGCAGCAACCCGAGGTCCGGCAGCGCCCCCGCACGCGCGAGCGTGAGCACGGAGACGAGCGCGAAGGCGGCGGCGAGGCCCCCTGCTGCCTCGAGTGCGAGTCGGGCGGCGTGCGCACGCGTCACGCGCCCCTCGCTCCACGCCAGTGCGGCGACGGTGGCGCCGAGCGCCGGGATGCCCGCGTCCGCGTTGTTGAGTGCGACGACGCCCGCGACGAGGAAGACCAGCGAGACTCGACGGGGCCTCGAGCCGCCCAGGTGACGGGCGAGGACCCATGCCAGGAGCGACGGTCCCGCGTACCGCAGCGGGAACGTGCCGAAGTAGTTCCCGAACGTGAAGCGGTTCTCGAGCGTGCCTTCGACCAGCAGGAAGCTCGTGGCGAGGACGGGCAGGAACAGCAGCAGCCCGCCCAGCGAGCTGTGGGCGGCGCGACGCAGCACGGCGAAGATCGCGAGCATGCCGAGACCGGTCGTGCACAGCGCCAACGTCACCCACACGCCGACCGAGCTGCCCAGCAGCGACATCACGGCGGCATACGCGTAGGGCCACAGCGAGCCGTACTGTGCCGCGAAGTTCACGAGCGGCGAGCGGCCGTCGAGCACCGCGAACGTCTCGTCGAGCGTGACCTGAATGTTGAAGTGGACTTCTCTGTGCGCCGTTCCGATCGTCGCTTCGGTGTTGAAGCCGTGCAGCAGCCAGACGACGATCGCCGCGATCGCGATCGATGCGGCCACGACCTGCCGCCCGCGCGTCTCGCTCGTCCAGCTCGCCAGCGCCGCGCGCAGCCCGGCACGACGTGTCGCCAGGACGACCGCCAGCGTGGCCGCGGCGGCGGCGACTAGCGTCGGGAGCGTGAAGTCGTCGGCCACGTGGATCTGCACCACGTCGGGCGGATACAGCGGACCGAAGACCGAGTGCTGCTGCAGCAGGCAGACCACGACGAATCCGGCGGCTGCCGCCTGGATCGCGACGACGAGCGACGCGAGCGTCGGGGACGCTCGCCGCGGCAGCAGTGCGACGCCGGCGGCCGTGAGCGCGGCGAGCACGAGCGGCACGGTGAGCGCGACGAGGAAGCGCCCCTGCTCGACGGGCTCGGGGTGGACGGAGGGCTGGGCTATCGACCAGAAGCGGGCGTGCTCGGGCGCGAGCAGGAGCTTCCCGAGCGGCGGTCCCAGCAGAGCGATTGCCAGGACAGCGATCGCTGCGGTCGGGATGGCCGCGAGCCACGCCGCATCGCCCGCCGTGAGGTTGCGCGCGGGCGTTGCCGCAGTCGTCGATCGTGGGGTGCCTGCCGCGGCGAGCGCCCGAGGCAGCGGCGAACGACCATCTCCCCCCTTGGACTTCCCCCCCATCGCTCCATTTTACCGGAACCTGGAGGCTCAACCGGCGTTCGGCATCGACGGATTCCGGCTGCTCGCGCGCAGTACGCTTCTCCACCATGGACCCCGCCAACGGCGTCGGCATCCCGCTCGCGCTCGTCGCAGGGCTCGTGTCGTTCCTGTCGCCGTGCGTGCTGCCGCTCGTGCCGGGCTACATCTCGGCCGTCGCCGGCGTCACGCCCGAGCAGGCGCGGGGGGCGGGCGGGCTGGGTACGCGGCGCGTGCTCGTGCCGAGCCTGCTGTTCGTGCTGAGCTTCTCGACGATCTTCATCCTGCTCGGGCTCGGCGCGACAGCCGTCGGCGCGACGCTCAACACCCATCGCGAGGCGCTCCAGAAGGCCTCCGCGGTGCTGATCGTCGCGATGGGGCTGTTCTTCGTCGCGGCGCCGTTCGTGACGCGCCTGAACCGCGAGTTCCACGTCTCCGGCCTGATGGAGCGAGCCGGGCGCGGCGGGCCGGTGATCGCCGGCGCCGCCTTCGCGATCGCCTGGACGCCGTGCATCGGCCCGACGCTCGGGGCGATCCTCACGGCTGCCTCGCTGTCGAACTCCGCGAGCCACGGCGCGGTCTTGCTCGCCTTCTACTCGGCCGGCCTTGCGATCCCGTTCCTCTTGACGTCGCTGGCGTTCGGCAGCATGACGAGCGCCTTCGGGGTCGTGAAGCGTCACTACGGCGCCGTCATCGCCACCGGCGGCGTCGTGCTGATCGCGATGGGCGTGCTGATCTGGACCGGCGAGTTCTTCCGCCTCAACGTCGAGGCGCAGAACCTCCTGAACAACCTCGGCCTGGACGTCTGGAACAGCGTCTGAGCGGCCGCAGCGCTGACGATGAGCGCTGCCACACGGGTACCAGGACCACGAGGTGGCAGCCCGATCGAGCGGGTGGGCGGCCGGTGGGGCGTTGAGGAACGTGCCAAGCGTCAGGCGATGAGGCGTCGCGCGATGTGCAGCCGTGCGCTGACTCGGCGCGCGCTCGGGGATTCCTCGCAGCGCAGTTCCGCTGCTGCGAATCAAACGAACAGTCGCCGGGTTCGCAACTACCACATGAACGGTCTCGACGTCCACGCCAGACACCCGCTCGCCCGGGAGCCCTTGCGCATCGTCACCCGCTCGACTTCGACGACATCGACGACGGACACAGCCTTCTCTTGAGCACGCCGCGATCGACACGGCGCAGGTTCAGGCGCATCGGCGGTCGCCCATCGGAGCCGCCGCGTGAGGGGATCGCCGGGCGGTTGATCCTCGGCTGCGTGATCGTGCTGGTCTGCAGCGCGGCGGTGGGCGCCACCTTCGTGTTGGAGCAGGTGCACACGCTGCGTGATGCGCTGAGCCAGAACCGGGCGCTGAGCTTGCCGTCGGGCACGCTCGCTCCGGCTGGATGGGGGGATCCGCAGACGCTGCTGCTGGTTGGCGATGACCAGCGAGCGCTGACCCGCTACTACCACCATGCGGTGCTGCCGCACTCAAACGAGATGCTGTTGGTGCGGATCGATCCGAGCAAGCCGTACATCTCGATGATGTCGATCCCGCGCGAGCTCGAGGCCACGATCTACCCGTCGGGTCAGGCGCCGATCACGACCCGCTTCAACTACGCCTACACCGCCGGCGGAATCCCCTTGCTCGTCTCGACGATCAAGCGGGTGCTGGGCTTGTCGGTCAACCATGTGATGGTGATCACGTTCGCGCGCTTCAAGCGCGCGGTGAACGAGATGGGGTGCGTGTACTCGACGATCGACCGCCGCTACTACCACGTCAACGTTCCCGGTGGCGAGCAGTATCAGGAGATCGACCTGCAGCCCGGCTATCAGGACCTGTGCGGCGCGCAGGCACTCGAGTTCGTCTCCTATCGCCACGGCGACACGTCGCTGGTGCGCGACGCGCGCGACCAGAGCCTGCTGCTGGACGTAAAGAAGCAGTACGGCCCGACGCTGGCCGCCAACATCGGCACGTTCGAGCGCATCTTCGGGCAGGCGGTGCAGACCGACCGTGGCTTGGAGTCCACCAGCGGGCTCTTGAACCTGATCGGCACGCTGATCTCCTCGGCCGGGCGCAGGGTGCGCCAGGTGAGGTTTCAGGCAAACCTGGTGCCCGCCAGTGCCACGCCGTGCGCGTGTGTGACCGCCAGCGCGCAGCAGATCGCCGCAAGCGTGCACGCGTTCGTCCACGGGGGCTCGTCGCAGCCCACGCAGAGCACGGCCGCGGTCGCCCGCGCCGTCCAGCGCCACACGGCGGTCGCGCGGCTGCCGCTGGTCGCGACCGGCTCCGCGGAGCTGGCGCAGGCGCGCGCGGCGGGGGCCGGGATGCCGTTTCCCTATGAGTATCCGCGGATGCAGCACCGCGGCGCCAACGCCGCCCCGGCGTCCCTGCGCGATTACGTGATTCACGCCCCTGATGGGAGCGCGTACCCGATCTACGTCGCGGTGTTCTCGGCCGGGCAGCTCGGTCAGTTTTACGACGTGCAGGGCACGACCTGGACCAGCCCCCCGCAGCTCGACAGCCCCGGCCAGACGGTGCGGGTCGGTGGGCGAACCTATGACCTCTACTACGACAGCCAGCACCTGAAGCTGGTCGCCTGGAACGAACACGGCGCCGCCTACTGGATCCACAACACGCTCACCGACGCGATCCCCAACGGCGAGCTGCTCGCGATCGCCGAGCAAACCCACCCCGTCACCGCCGCCGGCGCCGGCACCACAAGCGGCTCGGGACAGCCACGCATGACGCTCAAGGCCATTGCGATCCCGACCCACGCCAACGCCTCGTCGACGACCAACCTCGAGCAAACGCTCGGATCGCTCGCAGGGCTGCTCACGCTCGTGACCGTGCCGCTGCTCGCGGTCGTGCTCATCAAGCGCAGACGCGAGCTCTCCGCGCTCCGCGCGCAGCTGCACACCAGCTTGCACCTGGAAGCGCAGCTCAGCAGCACGCTCGCCACCAGCGCGATCGCGCCGCCCGCGACCGCAAGCTCCTCCCACGTGCAGTCGACGATGAACGTGTACACCAGCACGCGGCTGAGGCCACGACGGCCGACGCTCGTCGCCATGGGCCTGGCAGCCGTCGCGGCAGCCGGCGTGCTTGCCGTGCTGCTGACGAGCGACGGCGGGCACACGCCGGCCGTGCCGCGCGCCACCGTCAGGAACCAAGCGGACATCCCAGCGGTGCCGGCCGTGGTCCTGAACGCCACGTCGACCAAGGGTGCTGCGGGCCTGCTTGCCCGCCAGCTCCGCACCGATGGTGTCACGATCGCCGCAGTCGGAAACCTGACCGAGGCGCGGCCGCCGGGAGTATGGATCCTCTACGCCCCCGGCCAACGAGACCAGGCCCTGCGGGTAGCCCGCCTGCTCGCGCGGCGGACCCCCAGAATCGCGCCGATCGACCCTGTCACACGCACCGCAGCAGGCAGCACGGCCAAGGTCATCGTCCTCACCGCCTAGATAGTTGATTCCACGATCTTGCCGCGAGATCGTGGAATCAACCATCGAGAGGCGGCGGATTGCCGGTCTGCGCCGTGTACTGGGGATCCAGAGCGTGACGGACGCGGCGTTCGCCCCACTCGTGACCGCCGACTGACCCTGGCCCACAGCACACGTTGGGACTCCAGCATCCCGACTCCGAGAAACCGGGGTCAGATCAGGCCAGCTCTCTTGCATTGGCTCGGAGACCGGGAGAATGCGCGAGGATCTCGAGGTCGAGCATGACGAACACCGCTGACAGCCCAGCGAAGGAGCTCAGGGAAGCCATCCTGACCGGCGAGCCGGTCAGGCGAGGCAACGGCGAGCCAGCCGAGCAGGGACACAGCTGGGGTGAGGAGCGGTCTCTGCCGGCGTCGGAGCTGTACGAGCTGCTGGTGTGGCCTGAGAGCGGGACGACGCCTCGAGTGGCGATCCTGGAAGGTCTGCGGATCACCGGCCGGCTGGACCTTCGAGCCGCTGACCTGAAGGTGCCGCTGATCTGTCAAGGCTGCTACTTCGACGAGCCAGTCAATCTGATGATCGCAACGGCAGTCGAGATTCGGCTGATTACTTGCTGGCTGCCGGGCCTGGCAGCAGACCAGCTCATCACCCGCCGCGACCTCGAGCTATCCAGGAGCATGCTCGGGGTTGTGGGCCTGGCCGACGCGCACATTGGCGGCCGACTCCTGCTCAGCGGCGCGACGTTGAGCAGCGGTAGCTATCCCCTTGATCTGGGACATAGCTCCTTGTACCCACGCGAAAGCTCTGACCACACCCGAACGGAAGTCTCGCTGGTCGCCGACGGGCTGAAAGTTGATGGGAACATGCTCTGCGAGGAGGGGTTCAGTGCGCAGGGCGAGGTCTGGCTGCCCGGTGCGCACATCGCCGGCCAGCTGGGGTTCAACAGCGCGAAGCTCGGTAAGGGCCTCACCGCCTACTGGCTGACGGTTGACAGGGGCATGTTCTGCGAGGAGGGGTTCAGTGCGCAGGGCAAGGTCTGGCTGTCCGGCGCGCACATCGCCGGCCATCTGGGGTTCGAAAAAGCAATGCTCGGTGGGGCCCTCACTGCCGACAGGCTGAAGGTTGACGGAGACATGTTCTGCGGGAAGGGTTTCAGTGCGCAGGGCGAGGTCGACCTGCGCGGCGCGCGCATCACCGGCCAGCTGGTGTTCCTTGACGATGAAGCGAAGCCCGACAAAGTTGGAGCATTTACACTGAGCCTTAGTGATGCACACATCGATGATGGTTTGATTTTGTGCGTCGCCGAGGGCTTCGCCGACGAGATTGATCTCACGAACGCGCGCATAGGCCGACTGCTCGACTTCGAATGTACATGGCCGCAGCGGTTGCGACTTGGAGGTCTCGTCTATGCTTCTGTCCGTGCCATCGAGGATCACGTTGGGACCTACGAGCACGGGGAGGGTTGGCGGGAGATACAAAGGTGGCGTCCGGGGCGTGCGGCACCGGACGTAGCGCGTCGATTGAGGTGGATTCGACGCGCCGAAGAGAGTTCGGGCAATGAGTCTTCAACGCGCGGCGGGTACATGCCGCAGCCTTACACGCAGCTGATGGCCTACTACAGAAAAGAAGGCCGCGATGGCGACGCCCGTCGCGTGGCCTACGAGCGCGAGCGTCGCCGCTGGCACCAGCTCGGGAAGGCCGGCAAGGTATGGAACGGGTTTCTGCGGTGGACGGTCGGCTATGGCTACCGGCCGCTAAGGGCGCTGGTGTTGCTTCTGGCGCTGCTAAGCGTCGGGACGGTCGCCTTTTCTCACTTCCACACAGCTCACGAGATCATCCCCATGAAAGCGGCTCATCCGCCGTTCGACGCGATCATCTACACGCTGGATCGGCTTACCCCGATCGTGAGCTTCGGGCTACGCGACGCCTACGCCCCTACAGGAGCCGCGCAATGGTGGGCGGTCAGCTACGCGCTACTTGGCTGGGCCCTGAGCATCGCTATCATCGCGGGCCTGAACGCCGCCGTGCGACGCGAGAACTGATTTCCCTTCGGGCTAACTGCGCGCCGCCGGAAGCATTCACGGCAAGCGGAGCCCCCTCGGGGAGGCAAACACTAGGAGATGTCATTGCCGTGGCACTAGGGGACGCTGTTAGCCCCGTATGCGCCTCGCCCGTCGTCGTGCTCGCTTCCGGTCGGCTGCGCCTGCTCGATCGCGTCGAGCACGGCTGGCAGCCACTCCCTGGGGAAGGTGCCCATGTCGAGTCGCTTCAATGTCGCGTCGGCCATGACCTGGTAGAGATCGGCGCAGTGCTGCACGAGCCGTCCGTCGAGTGGCGCCCGATCTTCGCCGTAGACGAGCACGAGCGATCCGACCGGAGCTTGCGCGCGGCCCTCGACGTGCTTCCCGATGATCGCGGCCTCGCCCCCGCGCGAGCGGTCGACGCCGGCCACGATCAGTGCAAACGTCCGCCGATCGCGACTGGAGCCACGCCGGCCGCGAGCGCGCGGGATGGTTACGGTCACGACGGCGGTCATCGCTCGCGGCTCGGCTCGACCGCCGACAGCGCGGCGTCGAGCGGTGTGGCGGCCCGCGGATCGGCAGCGGTTGAGTACGGCAGCGGCCCCGCGCTCAGGCTTAGGGTCGACGCGGCCCGTCCGCATCCCCAGCGGCGGCTGAGTTGGTGGTCGTGGCTCATGGAGTGTGTCGGCTTCGTGTATCCGGCCCGGTCAGCGTGAGCGGCTAGGGACTTTCTTGGAGCGTCGAGTCTAGCTAAAACAACCTTCACCGGTTGAACTACAACCGGTTACGGTCTGGTAACGACCTCCTGTGTAGGCGAGCGTGCCGGGACAATGCCGCAGGCCGCCGACCAGATCGACCAGCTCGGGCGCGCCGTGCGTGCCGTGCGGCGCGAGCGGGAGTTGTCCCAGGAAGCGCTCGCGGCCAGTTCCGGCATTCACCCCAATCAGGTCGGGCGCCTTGAGCGCGGCGTGAACGTGCAGGTGGGAACGCTGCTTGCCGTCGTCGACGGCCTCGGGGTCGGGCTCGCTGAGCTGGGTCGCATGTACGACTGCCGGACGGGGTAGCGGCCGGGCGGCTCGCCGCGTGGGGGGTGCGGGAGCCGCCCGACCGGTATGTCCGGGGGATGGATCGTCCTCACCGGGCACCCTGCCCCTAGAGGGTCGAGCCCAGCGCCCTGGGGGACGATCGGGGGCGGGCTCGCCAATGGGCGAGGGGATCGGACTCTACAGATAGACACCTCTACGGGTGGAAGTCCAACCCGTTCGGGTCTGGTCCAAACCTTCGGCGTAGGGCAGGGTGCCAGATTGGATGCCGGCGCCCGACGAGAAGCTGAAGCAGCTCGGACGTACCATCCGCCGGATGCGTCGCGAGCGCGAGCTGTCGCAAGAGGCGGTGGCCGCTGCGGCAGACGTGCATCCGAATCAGGTGGGGCGGCTGGAGCGCGGAGCCGCCGACGTCTACACGTCAACGCTGCTGCGCGTAGTCGACGGGCTCGGCGTGCCGCTGTCGGAGGTTGCGCGAGCGTATGAGGCGGGGCGAGGCAAGTAGCTCGGAGCCGTGAGCACGACGCCCGCGCGTCAGAACGTCGCGCTCCCCTTCGGCCGCGTCGCACAAGCCCAGCAGGCACTTGAGCGCAATGGTGGGGCAGCGCGGCGAGGCGCGTGAAGGTGCGCATCACGAAGCGCTCGGCCGGGACGTGCTCGACGACGACTGCGTAGGTGTAGGCGAGGCGCCGGCCGACCGACGGCATCTCCGAGCGCAAGATGTTCGGAGGGATCGCGTCCCTTCACCGCGGCAACATGGTCCTGCGGCGGCGTCGGCGAGACGCTGATGCTGCGCCTCGGCGCCGAGCTGGCCGACGCCGCGCTCGACGAGCCGCACACGCGACCGATGGACTTCACCGGCCGGCCGATGAAGGGCATGGTCTACGTCGACCCGCCCGGACTCGCGACCGACGCCGCGCTGGCTGTGTGGGTCGAGCGCGCACTTGGGTTCGCAACAACGCTCCCGCCGAAGGGGTGAGCCCGCGGCAGCGTGCGAGCAGCACTGCGTGGGTGGTCGTAGGATGTGCGGCGCGTATGGTCTGCGTCGCTCGACTCCCGGTGGGTGCGCTCGCGCTCGCCGCCGTCGTCTCGCTCGCCGGCTGCGGCGAGGGCCAACGAAAGCATCGACAGCAAGCGGAGTCGGCTCTGAGGCGCGTGTCGTTGCCCGTCCCTGTCCCGGCCGGCCATGGAGCGGGGTTCCAGCTCGCCCCGCGCAGCACGGCGGTCGGGCACGCGAGCGCGATCGGCCGACTGCGGTGCGCGCCCCGTCTCGGCGCGCGCGTGCTGGCGCATGTGGAGCTGTTCGCCGCAGGGCGGGTCGTGCCGATTCCTCCGGGCATCGGGGTCGCGCCGCCGCTTGTACGGCGTGGGGCCTACGTGAGCGGCGGACGCTGCTCCTACCCGATCCGCACGACCGAGCCGACCGGGCTGCTGGAGCTGGATAGCGACGTGCACCTCTCGCTGGGAGACCTGTTCGCGATTTGGGGCCAGCCGCTCTCGCGCACTCGCCTCGCCGCGTTCCGCACGACCGCGCGTGCGCCGGTGCGCGCGTATCTCGACGGCCGTCGCTGGCGTCGCGACCCGCGCACGATGCCGCTCTCCGCCGGGGCGGTGGTCGTGCTCGAGGTCGGCCGCTACCTCCCGCCGCACGCCCGCTACTCCTTTCCACGTGCGCAATGAGAGCCGCGACGACCGCGCTCGCGCTTTGCCTCGTCGCAGCGCTGTCCGCGGCGAGCGCATCACGCGCGCTGGCAGACGCTGATCCGCCCAGCGACGTGCTGCTGCTTCAGAACGTCTACTACCCCTACCACCCCAAGGTCTCGCCCCAGCTGCAGGCGCAGCTCGACGACATCACCGCGCGGGCGAGACGCGCAGGCTTCCCGATCAAGGTCGCGCTCGTCGCGAGCCGCTCAGACCTCGGGGCCGTCGGGCAGCTCTTCGGCCACGTCGCCAGCTATGCCAGTCTGCTCCAGCGCGAGATCGCGTACCTCCGTCCACAGCCGACGCTCGCGGTCATGCCCAACGGATACGGCACCGACGCGACCGGCCCACAGGGCCCGACGATCGTCAACCGATTGCCGCCACCGCGTACCGTCGACGGCATGGCACGCGGCGCGATCACCGCAGTCGAACAGCTCGCCGCCGCCAACGGCCATCCCCTCAAGACCAACGACCTCGGCGGCGGCCGTAGCGCCCACCATCGCACCAGCTCGCCGGCCCTCTTCCTGTTCGCGCCCGTCCTCCTGCTCGTGCTCGCCGTCGCGGCACGCTCTCTGCTGCGACGCGGACGCCCAACGCAGCCTGCGCAAGACGCGGCCGGGTCCTGCGACCGGTCAGACGACGGCGGCTGAGACGGCGAGTCGCTCGGGCCGGATCCATGGGATGACGCGGCTCGCGGGATTTGAGTCGCTGCCGGAGACGCAGCCGGTCTTGACCACATCTGCACCGGCCTCGCCAGACCTCGCTGCTGGCGGCGGACCCGGACAGGGCGGCCGCGTTCAACGGCAGCTCGGGCCACGTCGCGATCCCGTCCTCAGCGACGCTCAACCTCACGAACGCGATCTCGCTCGAGGCGTGGATCAAGCCGACGAGCCTGCCCGCGTCGGGCACCTTC
>Ga0210410_10000451_pt1 | contig 46142 bp, 35 predicted proteins | sample IncBWC4MmetaG_FD_161058 | JGI IMG/M metagenome (GOLD analysis project Ga0210410, IMG submission 161058) | Forest soil microbial communities from Barre Woods Harvard Forest LTER site, Petersham, Massachusetts, United States - Inc-BW-C-4-M | ecosystem: Environmental > Terrestrial > Soil >...
TTGACGGCTGGCTCTGGCACTACAACCATCACCGCCCACACCAAGCCCTCGGCCGACGAGCACCCATCACCCGCCTGAACAACCTGCTCGGGACTTACAACTAGCTCCACCATTTCGGTTCTAATCGAACCACCGTCCAAAGTCCCCGTCTTCCCCGAGAAGGCGGGGACTTTGGCGTCTTGCACCCAGCGCGCCCCGACGCTGGACAGGGTCGGCGGGGCGGCAACTGCAGCCCGTGCGCGAGCGCGATCAGGATCCGGAACGTCGGGTTGGTCTCGCCGCGCTCGATCGCCCCCACGTAGTTGCGATGCAACCCCGACCGGAACCCGAGGCCCTCCTGGCTCAACCCCCGCCGTGCGCGCAGCTCACGTACCGCGCGACCCAACGCGACGTACGCGCGTGGGCGCTTCTTCGACACGGCCGGCCTCTGCGGTGCGAGGGCGGTCATCGCGACCACCGCGCCCACCGGACCAGCCGCGCCCGTTCCCGACACCAACGCTCAACGGCCGCGATCGGCGGCCGCCGCACAACACGGATACGGTATTCCCGCATCGAAGGACCTCCTTCGGTGCCAGGCCCGGGGGCGTTGCTGCGCCGCCCGGGCCACCTTTAGCTTGTCGGCCGACGACCAGACCAGACTCGCGCGCGGATCTCAAGGCCAACGTCAACGAGGCGACGCCCGGGCCTGTGAGCGAGAATCAGGTATTAGGGTCGCTAGACTGCTCGAGCGCGGCGCGGATTGCCTCCACAAACGGCGCGTCCTCACGTTTCACATCCGCGCTGAGCGCCTCGAACGGCACCAACGACTCGTGCTCCTCTCCTCGATCGAGCATCCACACCACCCAAGCGTCGTGTACGTCGCTCGCGCTCACGGCCTCTCCCTTACAAAACGCAAGCAACGCATAGAGCCGAAACAGACCCCGGAGATCCTCGGCATCGTCGGGTAGAAGTGCCGGTGGCGTGCGTTGCACGATCGCATCGGCCATCGCGTCGATGTAGCTGCGCCCGCTCAAAGCGCCACCATCATGAGGGCGACGCTCAGCGCAGCGAAGGCAATAGGCACCGTCTGCTCGACAAAGCTGAGGGCTGCGTAGCGCTTACGCAGCGGTCCCTCGGCGCTGGCGAGGACAGCCCACTCATCCTTGTAGGGCGCTGCGGGCAGGCGCGTCTCCATCTCGTTGATCACCTGGAACTTGGCGCGATTGAGCATGCGATAGCTCCGCAGGGAGAGCCACCACGCCGCGGCCACCACGATGCCGGCGACGGCAAGGGGCCATCGATCGTGCTTCGGAAAGTCGAAAGCCGCCACGAGTGCGCTCTGCACCGTCAAGAAGAAGCTGTTGGCAGTGGCCCGTCGCGCGGAGACGCGATCGGCCATCTCCACCATCAGCTTGTATTGCTCGAAGAACTCGGCGGGCGGCGCATCGTCCGGCATCGCACCTACCGGTAGCCGGCGATGAGGGACTTCAGGTTCTTCCACGTCCACTTGTACATCTTGTCCGTTGAGCGCGCGGTGGTAGGCTTCTGGTTGCCGCCATCGCTGTATCCGGCGAGCAGGAAGTACGGCTTTTCCAAGCCCCGCGCGATCCTGACCTCCGCGGCAACCCCGGCGGCCTTGACCGTGTGCTTGCCACAGATGACGGCGACCTGGTCAGCGCGCTTGATCCGACCCTTGACCTTCTCCTTCCAATCCCCGGTCAGGTGCGCCTTCACCGACGCATCCGCGAACTCGAACGGAGAGTCGTCATTCTTCGACTGCCCGACAAGGAACTCCTTGAGCGTGGCGTCATGGTCGTAGTCGTACGAGATGAACAAGCGGATAGCCATTGCTCCGCAATCTAGCGACAGGGCCGGATGCCATCCGCGGGGGCCACTCGCCGGTCCCAGCGAAACGCGATACATTGAGTTCCAGATGATCGCGTCGGTGCCGTAACCGGCGTCGCCGCGGAGCGAAAGGCGGGGCGACGTGCCACAACGGCTCTTCATCGGTGGGTCCGAGGAGGCGCTCGACGTTTGCCGCGACGTCCAAGCCGAGCTGGAGCGCGATTTCGAGGTGGTCGTCTGGGACCAAGACGTCTTCAAGCTCGGCCACTCGGGGCTCGACTCGCTCCTTGACATGCTCGACTCCTCCGACGCAGGCATCTTCGTCCTGCGTGCCGATGACCTCAGCACGAGCCGTGACGAGGCGGCGCCCGTGGTGCGTGACAACGTGATCCTGGAGCTGGGTATGTTCATCGGACGGCTGGGTCGAGACCGGACGTTCATGCTCACGCCGAGCACGCATCCGCCGCGGCTGCCAAGCGACCTGCTCGGGGTCACGACAGCCAAGTACAAGGATGAGCCGGCCTCCTTCGGCGCTGGCCGTGCCTCAGTCGGGCCGGCCTGCACGAAGATCCGTCGAAAACTCACATCCCTGCAGCTGTCGGTCGCACCGGAGCCGGAGGCCCGCGAGCGCCTGGACCGCGCGATGCGACGTCTGAGCCGCGACCTTGGCCGACTGCTTGGTGGTGCCGCGGTACAGCCGGACCCACCAGATGGCAAACCGCTGAGCGTCAACGCGAGGTTCGATCGAACCTCGGTGGTCGTAGAAGCCGGCCGGATCCAAGACCACCCGATGGACAATGAAACCGTCGTGGCGCTTCCAGCGAACGAGTACTTCGACGACGAGTGCATCCATGATGCGAAGAGCTCGCTCGGCGCGTACGTACTGCACCACTTCAAGGACTCGCAGGACAAGTTCCGCCAGCAGGTGCGTGTCGCGCTCAGCGATTTTCCGACACAGCGTGTGCCCCGAGGAGTGAAGCGCATTGATGACAGCTACGGGATCGGACGTGCCATCTTCCTGAGCGGTCTCGCACCGCAGCACCGGATCATTCTGGTCTCGGCAACGACTGAGCGCGCTGCCGTCGGACTGCGCGCGGAGCCGCATTTCCTCTACGCAGCAGTCCAGGGCATCCTCGAGACACTGGGCGAGACCCGAAGACGCTCGCTCGCGATGCCTGTGCTCGGATCGGGCCACGGCGGCATCCCGCTGACGGTAGCGCTGCTCTTCAACCTCCTCGCCGTGAAGTCGCATCTCGACAACGACGAGAGCCCCCAACTGCGACGGCTGCGCATCGTGGTGTTCGACGCCGACGCCACGCAGGCCACCCGCGCCGCCGTTGAGGATGTCCTCTCAAACGCAGGCGCTGTCGTCCAGTGAAGCGCCTGAGCAGTTCGCGTGCACGATCCCTACAACTTGCAACGCTTCCAACTCGCCCAGGATCAGGACGGTATGTACGCGCGAGCGGCGGCCGAGCTGCGCGCTGGCCGGAAGCTGTGCCACTGGATGTGGTTCATCTTCCCGCAGATTGCGGGCCTTGGACGCAGCTCAATGTCGAAGCGGTACGCAATCTGTTCGATGGGGGAGGCCGACGCCTACCTTCGCCATCCCCTGCTCGGTCCACGACTGGTCGAGTGCGCCCGGATCCTCACTAAGCTGAGCGGACCGACGACCGCTGCGGAGATCTTCGGCCCTGTCGACGCGCAGAAGCTTCGCTCCTCGATGACACTGTTCGCAAGCGCTACATCGGCGAACCGTGTCTTTCAAGATGTTTTGGACCGCTACTTCGGCGGGGAGCGCGACCCATATACCGACCGGCTGCTCGTCCCAAGAAGTCGCCGATCACGCGCCTGAGAGGATCGCCGCGTTCACGACGGCGTGGTTTGTACGACGCCAAGTTCTCTCCACTTAGGAAAGCGCCTCCCCTTTGAGAAAGGTCATCCCGGAGGCTCTTTCGGTACAGGTCCCCTTTCGCTTTTCGCGCATTGCGGGAGCGAGCCGGCCATTCCGCGGCGTGCTCGCTTGTCGTCCAACCTGGACGCCTGCATGCATGCGTCCTTTCACGCGAGAGCGCTAGGACGACCAAGGCACGGCACCTTCGTCGGTGTCAAGGCCGGTTGAAATCTGGCCCTGTGGCGCCGGTTGAAAGGTGACCCCCCTGGTGGGGTTCGCGGCGGGCGTCGTGGAGGTGAAGCCCGGAGGGCGGGCCGGAGCGGCGCTCGCCGCGCGCGGGTCAGTCGGTGGGGGTTGGTGGGCGTGCGAGGTCGCGGTCTTTGAGGCGGTAGCTGTCGCCTTTGAGCGCGAGGATCTCGGCGTGGTGGACCAAGCGGTCGATCATGGCGGCGGCGGTGATGTCGTCGCCGAAGATCTCGCCCCAGGCGGAGAACGGCTTGTTCGAGGTGACGATCAGGCTGGCGCGTTCGTAGCGGCGTGAGACGAGCATGAACATGAGGTTCGCGGCTTGGGGGTCGAACGGGATGTAGCCGACCTCGTCGATGACCAGCAGCGGAATCCGGGCAAGGCGGTCGAGCTCGGTGTCGAGTCGTCCTGAGCGTTGCGCGTCGGCGAGGAGCGCGACCCATTCGGTCGCGGTGCGGAAGGCGACGCGGTGGCCAGCGAGACACGCGCGGATCCCCAACGCGATCGAGAGGTGCGTCTTGCCGGTGCCGGGCGGGCCGAGCAGGATCACGTTCTCGCGGCCGGCGAGGAAGTCGAGCTGGCCGAGATGCAACACGGTGTTCTTCGGGATCGTGGATTGGAAGGCGAAGTCGAACTCCTCCAGCGTCTTGCGTGCGGGGAACCGCGCCGTCTTGATGCGTGCTTGGCCGCCGTGGCTCTCGCGGCTGTCGGTTTCGGTCTTGAGCACCGTGGCGAGGAACTGCTCGTAGCTCCACTCCTCTTGGCGGGCGCGGTCCGCGAGCTTGCCCAACGCGGCGGCCGCGGCGGGGGCTTTGAGCTCGCGGAACAGGTGCGCCAATTCCGTCGTGGGGCGGCTCATGCGATCAGGGCGTCGTAGATGGCCAGGGATCGGGACTCGACCGCCGGCGCCGGGTCCGGATTGTCGCCGCCGTTGCGGCGGCGCTTGAGCGTCCGCGCGTGCTCGAGCGCGGTGATCGTCCGATGGCGCGCGAATGAGCGGGCGTGCCGGCAGGCCAGCTCGCCGGTGTCCAACGCGACCGCGGTGATCTCGCCCTCGCCGACGCGGACCTCGACCCGCCGGCCGACGAGGTCGGGGTCCAGCGAGTAGTCGCAGGTATCGAACCGCAGATAGGGATCCGGTGGCACCCTGAGCACCCACCACCGATCCGTCTCCGGAGGTCTCGCCGGCAGCGCGGTCATGACTCCGAGCTCGTCGGCGAGGCGGTCGACCGGGCGGGTTCGGATCGAGCGGTGCTGGCGCGCGTTGGCCTTCTCAAACCAGCCGTCGAGCTGGTCCTGGAAGTCGGTCTCGTTCGCGAACGTCCGGCCCGGTTCGAAGTTCGTCTCCGCATAGCCCTGCAGCCGCTCGACCGCGCCCTTCGCCTGCGGATCGCGCGGCCGGCAGAAGTGCCAGTCAACTTTCAGCTGGCCGCAGAAGCCGGCGAACTCGGCTGATGGCCGCCCTGCGTGGCCGTGGATGCCGGCTTGGCGGTCCCAGACCAGCGTCCTTGGCAGCCCGCCGAGCTGCCAGATGCAGCGCCGGATCCCGGCCAGCAGATCCGGCGTCTCCTTGCTGAACACGAGCGCGCCCGTCCCGGCGCGCGAGTAGCCCAAGCACGCGACGACCACGAACCCCCGGCGGGTCTGACCGTGGCCGACTGGCACCTCGCTCCGCGGCGTCCAGACGTCGAACTGGCAGACCTCGCCCAGCCGGTAGATCGTGCGTTGCGTCGTCCGGGCGGTCCGGAACAACGGCCGCACTTCGCGCAGATAGTCATCGAGGATCGTTCTGCCGCCATCCCACCCCAGCGGCCCAAGCAGCTCGCCAACACGAACGCCCGGCAGCGCCGGATCACGATCCAGCAGCCGATGGATCTCCGCCCTTGAACGGATCGAGCTTCGACCCCTCGACGCCCGCGAGTACCTCGGCGGCTCCGACGACCGCAACACCGCCCTGATCGTGTTGCGCGACAAGCCCGTCCGCCGCGCCAGCTCCTTGATCGAGACGCCACGCACGAAATGCTCACGCCGCAGCTCGGCCCAGTGCTCCACACCGACCACCTCTCTCACCGCCTCGCCTCGATCACCCACGGATCAGACGAGCCTCGGCAACACCCCGGACGCCTCCGCCAACGCCCCAGAGGGGTCAGATTTCAACCGGCGAAGGAGGGTCAGTCTTCACCCGGCGCCGACATGGGCAGCGGACGAACGGTGGCGTATGCTCAATCAGCCGAAATCCTGGTCTATCGAATGAGGCCGCCATGCGCTGTAGGACCAGTGGAAGGTTCGCGATCATCGCCCTTATCGGCGTGGGAATCATGGGGGCAGTCGCTCCGGATGTAACGGCCGCGCCATCGTCGCGTACCGTCCACACGGCAAGAGCGGTCTCGACGCGCATCACGGCCCGTCGCGGAGGGCGAATCACGATTCGGCACGGCGTGCAGCTCGTCGTGCCCCGTCACACGTTGATGTCGAACGGCAGGGTCTCCGTCTCGAGCGTCGGCGGCGGCTACGACATCAAGATCGACGTGCCATGGCGAGGCAAGCTGTACCTGGTGACCAAGCGAGCCGGCCACGCTCACGCGGTGAGGAGGCCGCTCGGCGGGCTGCTGATCCGGACGCCGGCCCGCGGGCATGGCGCCCGCGCCGCCGCGAATCTTCTGACGGGCGGTATCGGAGACTTCTGCCTTGAGCTGGCCACAGAGGGCGGCGAGGTTCTCAGCGGCGAGTTCGTTGCCGCGTGCTTTCTGCTGAACGCCGCGGGCCAGGGCATCAACGCACACTACGCCGCCATCGCAAGGTCGGAGGCCATCAAGGTTGCGCAGCAGCTCAGCCCCGCCTGCGCACGGGCGGTCCAGCGCGCGCCGGACCCGGTCCCAGTCTCGGTCTTCAAGACCCCAGCATGCGTCGGCGTTCACGCAATCGGCCCGTCAGACGGTACGCCTCTCGTTGTCGCGACGCTCGTGCAGTCGCCCGTAACCGGCATCCCGCTGACGCCCCAGCAACCGCCGGGCATCAGCCTGACGCCGCCACCGCCACCACCTCCGCCGGTATCTTCGGCGCCCGTCTACACAGTCATGAACACAAGCGAGACACCACCGGACGGCGTCTGGTTTCGACGCAGCCCGCACACCGCGGACACCGACCGGATCACAGGGCACGGCGTGTACATGAACGAGCGCGTCCAGCTCGACTGCTACGGCTGGGGAGACGCGGTCGGCCCGTATTCGAACAGCCTCTGGTACCACGTCCTCGACGTCAGCCGACCCACGAATGCGGGGGTTTCGAACAGCGGGTGGCTCAACGCCCACTACATCAACGACGGTGCCGTCGCGAACCAGCTCGACGGTGGCGTTCCGGCCTGCTGAGCGCTCGCGCTGTTCACCCAAGGCGATACCGCCCTCGCGCGATTCGAATGAACCGGCCGCCCAGCCTGGCATTCGAAGCCAAGCAGTCTTTGACCGATGACCACGGCACCGGCGTGCCCCGCACCGCCTCGACCTCGGCGCGCACCTCCCGCGCCTGCATGGGACGATTCGCATCGCGCAAGACTTGGATCACACTGGCAAGCACAGGACCGCGCTCAGGCCGAGGCTTCAATCGCCTTGGTGCTGCCGGTGCCTCCGCTGCTGCTACTCGCTCAGCTCGTCCAGCAGTCGCCGCAGCCGTTCCTGGATTTCCGGGTTGGACAGTGTCCCGACGAAGCCGTCCGCTCGGAGGTGGGACCTCGAGCTGGCGGCAGATCTTGCGCGCGAGGCCGTAGTCGATCTCGCGATGGCGCGGCACGACGGAACGAGCGCCGCTCGGCGCAGCCCAGCGGCTGTGGTTGCCGCCTTCGTCGACCTGGCGGCAGCCGTAAGCGCGTAGGTGGTGCTCCAAGTCGCGCCGCTTCATGCAGCGATCGTCAGATGCAGCGGCTCGCGCTCGCGGCGGTCGTCGGCTTCGCGCGGCTCGGGCGAGAGCATCAGGCGCAGCGCGTCGATCACGTTCGCGCGCGCCTCCTCTCGGGTGCGGCCCTGGCTGAAGACGCCGGCGACCTCAGGGATGGAGGCGATCACCCAGTCGTCCTCGCCGGGCTCGTAGACGATCGTCAAGTCGAGCTGCTCAGCCATGCGAGACACGATACCGGCCATCCCCGCCGCTTCCTACCCACGATGGCTGTGATGCAGGAGGGCGCTGGTGTTGACACCGCCGCTCATCTCAGGGCAGCGAGATACGCGACGAGCGCACGCAATCGCGCACGAGGGAGGTGCCCGTACGCGGGCATAGGGGCTCGGGGATCGCGGATCACATGCCTGATCGCCCGGGTATCGAGCCTTGCGCCCACATGGGTCAGCTGAGGTCCTGGTCCATCGTTGCCGGCAGAGCCGAGGCGATGACACGCCGGGCAGCCCGAGGTCAGCAGCACCTGCGCACCCGGTGAGTCGCGGTGCGGCACACCCACGTCCACCGCCGACGATGGGGCCCGCACGACTGTCCGGTGCTGCGTCGACGCGCACCCCCCAAGAGCACCGAGCAACGCGACAAGAAGCCCGGCTGCCGACGCGCGCCTCCTCATCAGCCGAACGGTAGGCAACCCCCGGCCGCTCGTGCGCCGCATCCAGCCGATCACGCCACGATCACGGCGCATCCACGCACGACCACCTGGTTTGCGCGACGCCAAGTTCTCTCCATCTCGCACACCGCTCCCCTGGCGAAACGTCGCTTCGGGGTGGCTTGCGGTGCAGGTTGCGGCGGTGTGCTCAGCCTTCGAGGCGCTCGGTCTTCTGGCCGGTGACCTCGGCGATGAGGTCGAAGTCCTTGTCCTGGTGCAAGACGGCGAGGCCGGCGCTCTCGGCGGTCGCCGCGATGAGCAGATCCGCTACCGAGGGTGCTCGGTGATGGCCACGGTCGGCGAGGAGGGCGAGGACCTGGACGGCGCGATCCTCGGCGGTCGGGGTGGCGTACTCGACCGGCATGGAGACAAGCGGCGGCTCGTGCAGCCCCGCATGGAGATCCCGCGCGTCCCGTGCCGAGTAGCCGACCTCGAGCAGCGTCACCGTCGCGATACGGGCCAGCCCACGCTCGATGCGATCGGCCCAGACCTCGACGTCGGGGCTGCTCGGGAGCCGGACCCGTGAGCAGCATGCGCATCGATGCGGCGAGATCCTCGGCGGAGACGTCGCGGATCAGAACGTCGGGCATACCGGAATGACATCGGGCGATATCCCGTTCGCCACGGCCGTCACTCGGCGTCTGACTGCAAGCGGCGCGCGCGGGCGCGGCGCTTGCCCTCGTGCATCGCAGCGACACGGGCGACCGGGATCGCGCGGCCTTCCTCGATCAGATCCGCGGGCAGCGGCTTCGGCTCGGGCAATTGGTCGGCCCACGGGTTGCCCTCACCGATCAGCGCCGGGACCGTGCGGATCGTGAAGTCGCTCGGCGCAACATCGTCGAGCTCGTCCCAGCGCACCGGGAACGAGACTGGCGCGCCCGGCCGGATGCGCGGACTGTATGCGGCGACGAGGCTCGCGCCGCCCGCGCGTGTGGAGTCGATGAACACCTTGCCGTCGCGATCCGCGAGCACGTACGCGGTCGTCGCCAGCTCAGGGTCGATGCGCGCGGCGCGCGCGGCGAGCGCCCGCGTAGCCGCGGCGATCGCCTCGATCGGCGCCGGCCGCGCAACCGGCACGACCACGTGCACCCCCTTTGCGCCGCTGGTCTTCACGGCACCGGAGAGCCCAGCGTCGGCCAGCGCCTGCTGCACCAGCCTCGCGGCGCCCACGACAACGTCGAACGCGGCTCCCGCGGGCGGATCGATGTCGAGCACGAGGTGCGTCTGGGGGTGGTCGGGCGGATCGGCCCGCATCAGCGTCGGGTGGTACTCGACTGCGCGCTGGTTGGCGAACCACAGCAACGTCAGTCGGTCGTTGCACAGCGCGTAGACGACGTCGCGCTTGGAGCGCTCCGCCCAGATCGTCACCGTCCGCATCCACGGTGGCGCGTATCTCGGGACGTTCTTCTGCATGAACGGCTTCTGGCCGCGCAGCGCCCGCATCACCGACAGCGGACGGTCGCGCAACTCGCCGAGCAACTGCTCGCGGACCGCCTCGAGATACTCGACCAGATCCCGCTTCGTCGCCTGCGCGCCGTCGAACAGCGGCTGGTCGAGGTTGGTCAGCCGGACCGCCTCGCCGCGACTCGTCGACTCATCCGACGCCATGCCGTCACCGTAGCGCGCTCCGCGTGCGTTCAGGCCTGCACCACCGGAGCGAGCACGGCGAAGGCGGCTTGCACGACGCCGAGTTCTCTCCACTGAACCTTGCGTCGCGCAAACGCGTCGTGTGCAAGCGACTGGGTGCTCTGATCCCGGTGTCGCGCTCGAACCGAGCACTGATGACACTCGGATCAGCACTGATATCATCGGTGCCCATGGTCCGTACCATCGTGCAACTTCCCGACGAGCAGGCAGCCGCGCTGGAGCGCGCTGCACATCGCCGTGGCGTGTCCAAGGCGGCCGTCGTGCGCGAGGCGCTCGGACGTCTGCTCGGCCCTGAGCAGACCGCCGAGGACGAGGCGCTGCAGCGCGCACTCGCCGCCGCAGGCTGCTTCGCGTCCGGCGTACCGGATCTCGCGGAGCGCCACGACGACTATCTCGCCGAGCGGTGACGTTCGTCGACACGTCCGCGCTGCTCGCGTTCCTCGATCGCGACGCGACTCATCACGATCAGATCGTTGACGCGCTGACCCCTGTCCTCGCCGAGCGCGCGGGCGTGGCCCACAACTACGTCGTGATCGAGGCTGAAGCGCTGGTGCATCGGCGACACGGTGCTGGTCCCGCCCGCAGGCTCCTGCAGGACATCGTCCCGTTGCTGGAGATCGCTTGGATCACACCTGAGCTGCACGCCGCCGCCGTGGATGCGCATCTCGCCGATCTTCGCGGACGGACGTCGCTCGTGGATCACGCGAGCTTCGTCCTGATGCGCACCCGCGACATTGATCACGCGCTGGCGCTCGATCGGCACTTCGCCGAAGCTGGCTTCACGGTCAGCCCGTCGTAGGTGCGATTAGCTTCCTCGCCGCACGAGCACCACCGCTCGCACGCAATCACCGACCCATGACCACGACCAGGCAGAGCTAAGATGATCGGACATCCTTCTGACCAGGGCCCGAAACGACGGCCCAGAGGAGCGCACCGTGGGACTCGAGAACCCCCTCCACATCCTCATCATCGCCCTCGTGATCCTGCTCGTGTTCGGCGCCAAACGGCTGCCCGAGCTGGGACGATCACTCGGGACCGGCATGCGCGAGTTCAAGAGCTCGATCACCGGCGAAGACACCGACGCAACGCCGGACACACCGACGCCGCCCCACCACCTCCCGCAGGCAACAACCGCCGGCGTCGAGACGCCAGCAACCACCCCAACCACCACCACGGAGCCCTCGCCACCGCGCAGAGCAGCGTGATGACCCGCTAGAGGACGCGCTGCGATCAGCGCCCGGCTCGTCACGGAGATACGCCGGCAGCGCCGACAGGACTGCTGGCCGGCACTGGCAGGCCCGGTGCGTCAGCCTGCCGGCATCCGCACATCCCGGGGGGTCCCTGCTCGAGGGGCTGAGATGGCACTTCCTAGTGTCACCACCCGCCGAACCTGATCTGGTTCACACCAGCGAAGGGAGGACATGCCCATGCCACCGCGCAGCGCCTTCCCGGCCACTGCCGATTGCCGCACTCAGCGCCGTCTCGCAAGCGAAGGGATCGTCTCGCCGGAGATGGTGCGCGTCGCCGAGCGCAGAGCGCCGCAGCGGAGACGGGTGCCGCGTAGCCACGAAGCCGCGTGCGGTTGCGCGGTCGCCCCGGCGCAGCGGCAGCCGGACGCGCTCACGTCGGCCCGGCGGCTATCTCGCCGTCAGCCGCTCGATCAGGTGGTCGACCGCCGCAGCGGCCGCGGCGTCGCCGACGTCGACGACGACCGACGTCCCCAGGCGCGTCCTGTCGGTGGTCACGACCTCGACCTGATTGGCCTCGATCACGTTGACCTCGAGCGTCGCGGCGCTCTTTGCCGCGGCGACGCCCAGACGGGTGAGTGCGAGGAGCAGCTCGGGCGAGGGCCCGCGGCCCGGCGATGAGGCAGGCAGCTCGGGTGCCTGGCGCCGACCGAGTCGCTTGACCGCCGTTCGGATGCCGGTCGCCGCCGAGCCGACGGCGTTCTGAATGTCTTGGTCCTCTCGGTCGGTGCGGTACGTGAGCGGCGTGACGCCCTGCAGGTCGCTCGGCAGGTCGACGCGTTCGCGGGGATGGAGCAGGAACGCCCGCTGCGGACCGAGCTGGCCGATGCACAAACCCAGCTCGAACAGCATGTTGTCCCGCGGCGTCTTGAGGTACTCCCCGCGTACGATCGACTCGTCGTCGGGTGTAAGGAAGAGCGCCGCGAAGTCAGTCGTTCTGGCGCGGTCCAGCAGGCTCGTCAGCGTCATGCCCCCCGGAGCGAACACCCCGTGGGGCCACACCGTGGTGACGAGGTCGTGATCGAGCACCTGCTGCAGCGCGTAGGCGTACTCCAGACTCTCGCTCGAACTCCCGATGAAGAGCGACGGCTGGCTGGTCATCATGTGTCCTCAGATTCGCCGCAGATCGAGTTGCAGCGCGTTCTCGATCAGCAGGTTGCGCCCCAGCAGAGCGTGGCGCCGAAAGCACAGCTTGCTCGCACTGCAGCCGAACGTCTCACAGCGACGGCTGAACGGCGAGGCGGTCCAATCCGGATACGCCCGGCCGCTGATCGTCACCCGCAGGGAGCCGTTCGTGCCCCGCTCGACATACGCATTCCCCGACAGGGTGTAGAACGCCAGCTCTGCCTCCCCGTACCGGACGAACTTGGCCGACTTGCCGGCCTCGACGTCCAGACCGAGCTGAAGCGCCGCCTCCAGATCGAACGCAGTTATGTCTAGTCCACTGTCGAAGTGGAAGTCCCGCGTGAGGTTGAGCGAGTACTTGCCGTCGTCGCTGGATTGAGCGACTCCGATCTTGAAGAAGGGATAGTCCGGCGACCCGGGGCAGCCGTCTTCGTCGCGAGGCGGTCGTTGCGGGTCGGCGTCCATGCCGGTCAGCTCCTCGAACTCCCCGCGCTCGTAGAACTCGTACGGCGGATGGCCCGTTCGGCTCGCGAGGCCGAAGACCTCGTCGTCCGGGGGTATGTCCGAGACGTCGGTCGCCGTCAGCAGCGGCTTCTGGCTCGACCCGCAGAACAACGACCAGACGACGCCTTGGTCGGAGAGCTTCGCCCGAACCGCGCTGGTGGCGGCCTGCGCCTTTCTGTCGAGCTGGAGCCGAACGACCATCGGGCTCTCGCGGTACGCCTCGAGGGAGATGTCGAAGGGGTCGAGAGATCTCGCCGTCCGATCCCAGCCGGTGAACTGGTCGCTGGTGGGTGGCGCGACCTCGTCTCGCTGCATGACGTCGCGAACGCGGTGGGCGAACGACGGAGCCGGTCTGTCCTCGGGTGCTCGCGTCTTCTCCAAGAGCGCGACGTTCATGTTGAGATCGACCAGCCGACGCCGGACGGCCGGGTCGTAGAGAAACGACGACAGCACGATGACCTTGGTGCGCTTGATGTCACCGACCTTGGCATACAGCTGCTCGAGCAAGTCGATGCCGTCGGAGCCCGGCATCTTGAGATCGACCAAGATGGCGTCGAAGCGGCCATGGCGATGGAGCGTCGTCAGCGCCTCTTCGGCTGTCTCCACCGCGATCACGTCATATCCGTTCTCTGTGAGGTCTGCGATGTGAGATCCAAACGCCTTGATCTGATCGTCGACCCAGAGGATCGTTGCGGAGTCCGTGCGGCTCGTTGTCGCAATGCCCATTGAGGTCACCAAGCTAGCGGTTCAGTTCGATGATGAAGCGGGTGGTCTGCAACGGGACCGACTCCACGTCGATCGTCCCGCCAAACGCCTCGATGATCCGGCGCGCGAAGAACAGGCCGAAGCCGCTTCCGCCCAGGTGCGAGGACCACATCAGATCGAAGACATACGGTCGCTCGTGCTCCGGGATGCCGAGTCCGTTGTCTTCGACCGTGATGACGGTTCCCCGCAGCCCGTGCTGCGACTCGCGCGAGTCGGCAGCGACGCGGATGTAGCGCTCTGGCACGTTCACCCGGTATCTGTGGAAGTGGATGGCGTTGACCAAGAGGTTCTCGATCACGCGGTCGAGGTCGTTCTTGCGGACGAACGCCACGACGTTGGGCCCACATTCGAGCCCGAGGTCGATCGATCTGCTCGTTGCAGTCGCGGTGTGCCGCGACACGGCGGCTTGGAGGATGGGCGCGATCGGCTGCATCCGGATCTTCGCACTGCGACGCAGCCGATCCTGGTGGATGAGCGCCTCGAAGTTGCTGCCCACCTGCGAGCTCAGCTCGCGGATGCTGGTGATCTCGCGCCGGATCTCGGGCGTGGCGAAGTCGGGCTTGGATCTCAACCGACGGTCGTACAGCACCTGGAAGCGGTTCACGCTGCCCTCGAGCGCGAAGATCACGTTGTCGATGCTGTGCGCGCGGTCGAGCGCTGCGAGTCCAAGCGCGGTCACGCGGTCGAACTCGTCGCTGATCGCGTCACGATGGAGCTCGGAAGCGACCCGATTGGCGAAGGCGCCGAACACGTGCTCCTGAATGCCTGGCTTCAACGCTCCGGGCTCCTTCGAGTAAGCGCCGAAGACGCCGACCATTTGCCGGCCCGCGTAGACCGGGACGAACATTCCCGAGCGCCAGCCGTACGTCTGCACCACGTCGGTGTGCCGAAGGTCGAACCCCTTCTCCTGCATCTCCGCCGCGTCGAGCATGTCACGCAGGATGACTGCCTGCTTCGCCTCGGCAACGCGTCCGGCAACGCCCTCACCGACTCTCATGTCCACTGAGACCTCGCGCATTCTCCCGGGTGCGATCGCGTAGGTCAGCAACTCTTGTCCCCGTCGCGTCCAGAAGATCACGGCGTCGACATCCAGGGCTTTGCGGCAGAGTCCCGCCAACTGGCTCGGCTCGGTCGCTGGCGTAGCGAGCGCGCGCAGCGCCACGTCGGTGTTCAGGGCCCCTTCGCTCGACACGCGAAAGCAGTATGACATCCACGATATTTTTGGAGCAACAATGAACCTGTTTACTTCGGCGATTGCCTCAGCTACGCGCTCGCCACGACGCTGGGCCGCCCGCTTCTCTGCACGGGCGGACGACTTCGCACAGGCCGACATCCGACGCGGCGCTCGCCGAGCCTCACCCGCCCACGCGGCGTCGCTATGCGCGCGGCACGTCGACGGCCTGGTCGAACGCGAGGCCGCTCGAGCCCGACAGCCGGCCCGTGCCCTTGCGGGCGCCGAACCAGACGAAGACGCTGCCGTCGCGCCAGCGCGTCCGCTGCCACGCCTGCGTGACGCGCGCGCCGGCGCGCGGGACCTCCTCCTCGTAGAGGAAGTAGGACTCCGGTCTGAGCGCGTCGAGGCCGGGGCGCAGCAGCGCGGTGCGCGGCCGCACGATCCCCGTCGGTCTGACTCTGTCGCCGTCGATGAAGCGTGGCAGGGCCGCGCGCTGGAGCTGGATCTGGCGGTTGCTCCCGGGGACGTGGACCGGCTGGAACGGGATCCACTGCTCCGGGATCTGCGTCATCGCCTCGTAGCGGACGGTCGCGCCCGTATCGAACGGGGCAGTCGCCGGCGGGCCGCCGCGCACGCGCTCGAAGAAGGCGCGCGTCTCGACGCCGGCCTCGCTGCCCGGCCGGCTGGAGCCGTCCGGCAGCGGCACGGTCTGCTCGACGCCCCACGCCATGTTCGCCATCTCGTCGTGGACGAGCAGGACCTCCTCGACGGCGTCGCTCTCGAGCGACTTCGGGACGGTCGGGAGCAGCAGCAGCGAGCGATCCGCCTGCTGCGCGTCGTCCTGCCCCTTCACGCTCAGGTTGAACATCGACCAGCGCTGCCAGTCGTCGTCTCTGCCGCTCCCGGCCGGCTCGATCCAGGTGCGCTCGCCGAAGACGTTCGTGACGGCCATCCCGCGCACGGTCGCGACCGAGCCGGCGTCGAGCGTGCACGGCAGCACGAACCAGTCGTTCGAGAAGACGAGCGCGAACTCGAGGAACAGCAGCTTCGCGACGTCGGTCGTCGCCGCGTCGACGCTGCCGACGTTCGTGCGGCGGTCCTCGAACGCCCACCAGCGCGGGTTCGGCATCCCGTCGAACGAGACGGGCGTGGGCAGCGCCGTGTACGTGACGGGGTCCGGGAGCTGCGCCGGATTCTCGCCGTGCGGGTCGAGCGTGGCGGCTGCGGGATCGACGTCGACGGCGTACCAGTCGAGGCGCCCGCCGAGGTGCTCGTCGGCGGCGAGCACCTTCTCCCCCTCGCTGGTCGGCGCCGAGCACGCGAACCGGTACTCCATCCGCGGCGGCTCCCACGCGTCCTCCGCGGTCGGCTCGGCGAACGTGCGCGCGGCCCACGCGAGCAGTCTCGCGCCGGCCGCGTCGAGCGCTCTGCCGTCGGCCGGGTCGGCGAGCACGATCCTGTCGGACGCATGGTGCGAGGAGGTGCGGCGCAGGTACTCCAGCAGCGCGCCGCCGTCGAGCGCGCGCCCGGCCGCGGCCGCGTACGCCTGCCACACCTCCGCGTGCGCGGCGCGACCGGCGTCTGCCTCGGCGGTCGGGTCGGGCTCGGTGACCGGGTATCTGGCGAGGTACGCCTGGCGGTAGTCCCCCAGCGGGGAGATCAGCTTCAGCCACCAGCGCCCGATCGCGAGCCGCACGTCGAGCCCCAGCGGCGCGGGACGGCGCTCGACGGTCGTCTCCAGCGGCACCGCCGGATCGAACGCCTCGGGGTCGAAGGCGCCGGGCCGGTAGCGCGTCAACGGCGTGTGCTCGAGGTGGAGCTTCGCGAGGATCGGGGAGCCGGCGTCCTCGCCGTTCAGCTCGCCGAGCTGCCACTGGCGCGACAGCATCCACAGCGCGTCGCGCACCTCCGCGCGCAGCGCGCGGTCGAAGGCGATCGTGCGCGGGCGGCCCTCCAGCCGGTTCCACACGGTGACCGACGGGAACGCGCGCGCCTTCACCAGCTCGTGCAGGTCCTTCACCTGCAGCACGTCAGCCATCGCCGACCTCCTTGTGCACGATCTCGGCAACCGTCGTGTTGTTGAGCGCCAGCGCGAGCCCGATCGAGACGCCGCGCAGCGTCGTCGCCCAGACGGTCGCGGGCAGGAAGCGCGCCCACGGCGTGCCGTCGACGTGGATGGGCTCGACGGCGCGCTTGCGCGCGAGCCGCAGCGTGTCGTCGAGCGCGCCCGCGACGTCCTCCCACACCCAGCCGCCGGTCTGCTGCGTCGGCAGCACGAGCAGCAGCGCCTGCGGCGGCTCGGAGCTGGGCCGGTCGAAGTGCGTGGCGATCGCCGTGTCCTGTCTGTCGGCCGGGATCACCTCCGTCCACTCGTCGAGCAGCAGCCCGCAGCGCCGCGCGGCCGGGTCGAAGCCCGCCGGCAGGCTGGCGGTGTAGAGCAGGCGGTCGCGGTCGAGCGCGGTGCCGGGCTCGAAGGCGAGCGCGAGCCATGAGTCGCCCGGCGCGTACGGGAGCTGCAGCGGCGTGAGCTGCGGCTCGTCGCGGCCGAAGGCGCCGGCCTGGATCGCGACCTGCTCCCAGGCGCGCGCCTGCTCGCGCACGCGCGCGACGCCGGTCAGCCACTCGTCCACGGGCAGCTCGACGCCGAGTCTCGCCGTCAGGTGCCTCGTCAGCTCGCCGCTGCTCGCCGCGGTGAGCGCCGCCGCCACCGCTGCGGCGTCGGCGGGCGCGACGCCGGCGTCGGGGACGAGCACGAACGCGTCGCCGAAGATCGCCTGTGCCGCCTGCGTGAGCGCCTCCACGCGTGCCGGTGCGGTCTCGGCGCCGTCGTGCAGTCTCATCGCCGCCGCAGCCGCGGTGGCCCGCCGTTCGACCTCTCTTTGCACGACCGTGGCCGTCGCAAGCAGGTCGGCGGCGAGCCGTCCCACGTTGCCGGGCTGAGCGTCGCGGCCCAGCTCGTCGCCGAGGTCGAACGGCTCGAGGTCGACGTCGGTCAGCGGCAGCAGTCCGTCGGCAGCGCTCAGCAGCGCCGCGAGCGTCGCCGGCGGTCCGTCGACGACGGCGGCGAGCTGGCCGAGCCGCGCGTCGAACGCGCTCGCACGCGCGGGGAGCGCGCTGCGCAGATCTCTGAGGTCGGGCGGCTCGTCGGTGACCGTCGCGGAGACGCAGATCTCGGCGCGCCGCAGCAGGCTCAGCAGCGTGCCGCGCTGCGACGTCTGCGGGTCGAGCCCGTCGTACTCGGCCAGCAGCAGGTCGAAGTCGTGGCGCTTGGCCTGCCACGTCTGCACGCGCGCGGCGAGGCGCGCGAGCAGCCCGGCGGCGCTCTCGCTCCGCTGCAGGTAGGCGAAGCCCCAGCCGGTCTGCGGCACGCCGTGGAGCGCCGCGCGGTCGAACAGCGCCCCCGTGTCGTCGACCGCCCCGTCGATCGCCGCGCCGAGCGCGGCCGGCGGCCCGCTGGCGAGGCTGTCGAGCGCGCCGACCTGTCTGGCGAGATCACTCGCCAGCCCCTGCAAGCCTCTCAGCGCGGCGACGACGGGCGCCGGGTCGCGCGCGACGTCGTCGGCCGCGGCCTGCGTCGCGTCGTTGGCGAGCAGCGCGTCCGCGCCGCGCAGCGGGCGCGCGTGGCCGACGAGCGAGCGCAGGCGCCGCACGGGAGCGGCGACGTCGAAGACGCGCACCAGTCTTCTGTCGAGCGCGTCGAGGTAGGCGATCTGCGGCAGCACGTCGAGCGGCACCGCGCCGCTCGCGAGCACGTGGCGGACGACGCGGTCGTCGAGCTCGGCCATCTGCTGGCCGCCGTCGGCGTGCACGACCGCGAGCAGGTCGACCGGCCGCAGGCCCAGCTCGGCGAGCGTCACCGTCGCCTCGCCTCCGATGGCGTCGCCGGGTCTGCGCGGGTCCTTCCACGTGACGTGCACGGCGATCTCGGCCAGGTCCGGCAGCACCGCCTCCAGCCAGCGGTCGAGGCGCGGCTCGGCGGCGGCGCGCGGCGTAGCGCGCGCGGCCGCGACGGCTCTGGGGTCGAAGTGCAGCGCGAGCCGGTGCGTGAGCGCGACGCCCGGCCGCGGGGTGCGCACGACCTCCGGCTCGGGCGGGTGGCCGCCGACCGACAGCGCGTCGAGCGCGGCCGCCGAGCCGTCGTAGCGGCCCTGCGCCGCGAGGTGGACGCTCTCGGCGAGCAGCAGGTCGCCGACGGCGTCGTTGACGTTGCGCAGGCGGTCGACCTCCGCCTCGATCGCGGCCCGCTCGCCGGCGCTCGCGTCGCCCGGCAGCACGTCCGCTCTGCCGAACGGGTAGCTCGCGAGTCTCGCGTCGGACTCGACCTGCTCGACCAACCGCAGGCCGTCGACGACGTTGCTGGCGGCGACGAGGTCCACGCTGGTTCCGGCGTCCGTTCTCGTGTCTCTGATGCGCTCGGCGACGAGCGGGAAGGCCGTGCGCAGCGGCAGCACGAAGCGGTCGAGCTCGAGCCCCGGGTGGCCGTCGTGCAGCCCGCGCTCGAGCCGGTAGCCGAGCAGCGCGCCGAGCCGCTGGCCGTTGCGCATCCCCTCCAGCGTCGCGAGCGCGAGCCGCACGCGCTCGGAGGAGAGGTTGACCGACAGCGGCGTGGGGTTGCCGTGGCTCGCGTTGGAGAGGTAGCCGGCGCGCAGCACCGCGGCGGTGACCGCCTGGTCGCTCGAGGGAGCGTGGACGTAGCCGCCGTTCGCGCTGTCGCGCTCGAGCGGCGCGTCCTGCTTGCGCTGGAAGACCCTCGCCAGCGCCTCGGGCAGCTCGACCGGCTCGCGCTTGGCGGTCGACGGCCGCACGTCGAGCAGGCAGCCGTAGGCGCCGAGATGGAGGCCGTCGGGGGCCTGCGCGCGCATCCGCTCCAGCCGCTCGGTGAGCCAGCCGATGCGCCACGCGTCGAAGCGGTAGCTGCACGTGTCGACGTGCTCGGCGAGCAGCCGCTCCAGGCGCGCGGTCGGCGTCGTGATGAGACGGCCGAGCGCGTCGAGCTGGTCGCGGAGGTGGTCGACCTCGGGTCGGCCGCCGATCTCCTTCGCGATCGCCTCGGCGACCGACAGGCCGGGGTCGCCGGTGATCGCCGCGTTCTGCTCCAGCAGCGGCGCCCAGCGGCTCTCGCTCTGCGCCGCCCCGGCGACGTGGACGAACGGCGGCTCGCGCCGCAGCGCCGCCAGCTGCGCGTCGGACAGCCCCGCGGTCCGCCGCAGGCGCACGCCCGCGTCGGCGTACCCGAGCACGAGCGCGTGCTGCAGCAGCAGGTACAGCAGCGCCGTCGGCGGGCGCCCGTCGAGGAAGCCCTGCTGCACGCGCAGCGCCTCGAGCGAGTCGCGCGCCGCCCGCTCGAGCCAGCGCAGGTAGTTGTCGCCGTCGTCGGTCCACACGCGCACCGGGTCGTGCTCGGACAGCGGCCGGTCGTCGACGACGTCGCCGAGCAGTCTGCCCTGTCTGTCGAAGAAGTAGCGCTCGAGGATCGCCGGAGGGATCTCCGAGGTCGGGTCGATCCGCATCAGCAGCTCGAGCGCCGGCTTGTCGAGCCCCGCTCTTACGAGCGCCAGCAGCAGCGCCTGCGAGAGGCCGAACAGGCCGGCGAAGTTGAAGACCTGGTCGAGGCTCTCGGCGTAGCGGAAGTGGTACTCGGCCGAGGCCGGGTGCAGGCCGAGCACCTCCAGCAGCGCCGCCTCGACGTCCTGGCCCGGCGTCCCGAGCGCCGTCAGCTGCGCGGCCAGCGCCTCCCAGTCGGCGTCGGCGACGTGCAGGACGACGAGCAGGCGCGCGAGGAAGGCGTCCGTCTCGCGCGGCCTCGCAGGCGCCGGGCGCAGCTCGCGCCGGAACGTGCGGTCGAACGCGATCGCCGGCAGGATCCCGTACGGCTGCTCGCCGATGCGGATCGCCGGCAGCGGGCCGCGGCCGCTGACGTGGTCGACGAAGAAGCTGCGCAGCTGCTCGACCGTGTCCTCCCCCAGCCGCGGCGCCATCATCGTCTGGGCGAAGTAGCCGAGCGTCGCCGGCCACAACGCGACGTTCATCGCACGCGCCTCGAGCTGGTCGACGCCGTGCGCGCCCGGCACCGTGCTCAGCAGGGACGGGTCGATCCCGAGCCCGTCGGCGAGCCAGCGGCCGTCGCGGCGCTCCAGTGGCGGCGGCGCTGGCCCGCCGAGGTCGCCGCCGGCGCGCAGCTCGTCGAAGGCCGCGTCGGCCTCCTGCTGGCGCGTATGGCCGGCGCCCTCCTGCTCGGTGTTGTTCGTCGGCGTGCCCTGCGCGACGAGCGACAGGCCGCTGCGGCCGTCGCGGTGGTGAGCGAGCAGCTGCTCGAAGCGGGCACGCGCCTGCTTCGGGTCGTCGCCGAGCCGCACGCCCAGCACCGTCACGCGGTCGGCCCCGTGCGCCCATTGGTCCTTCGACAGCTTCAGCTTGAAGCCGAGCCCGTCTTTGACCGCACGCTGAAAGTCGACCGTCCAGCGCAGCTCGTCGGGCAGCTCGAGGTCGCCGTCGAGCGGTCTGAGCGTCGGCGCGCCGGTCGGGTCGACGCCGACGTGCAGCGGCGAGGGGATCGGCTCGCCGAGCGCCTCGATCGGCCCGCCGGCGGTCTCGACGACGCACAGCAGCCGCTCGGGCAGCAGCTCCACGACCGGCGGCTGATTCCAGGAGCGCTCGCGGGCGCCGGCGGCGGCCGGGAAGCGCATCAGCACCGTGACGACGGTCGCGGCGGCGCGCGGGACGCCGGGCGGCGGCGGGTCGCCGAGGCCGAGTGGCCGCGTCGCCTCCCACAGCGCCTGCGCGCGGACCTTGTCGCCGAGCGCCGCGGCGAGCTGCTCGAGCGCGTGCGCCTCGGCGGCGCCGTCGGCGCCGTCGCGCCACGCCTGCTCCCACCGCTGCACGAGCGCGGCGGCCTCGGCGGCGCTGATGCCGTCCTCTCCCGGGATCGCGAGCAGCAGGGTGCCGGCGGCCGGCGGCGGCGGGCGGTCGCCGGGGTTGAGCGGCGCATGGTGCTCGGTCAGCCAATGGCCGCGCCCGACGCCGTGGCTGGCGACCAGGTTGCGCCAGGCGGCCCGCTCGCCGCCCTCGTCGCGCGCCCGCCAGACGGCCTGCCAGTAGCGGCGCACGCTGTCGACCTCGACGCGCGAGGGCTCGGGCTCGAACGTGTCGACCAGGCAGCTGTCGGGGAACACGCGCACCCACAGCTCGAGGCCGTTGGCCCCGCGCTTGAAGCGCGTCTCCAGCCGCAGCGGGAACAGCAGCAGCGGCAGCTCGTCGGTCAGCCAGCCGATCGCCCTGCGCGGGTCGGCGAGCGCGTCGCGGGCGATCATGCTCTCGCTCTCAGCAGCTCGTCGGCGTGGATCGCGACCATCACCGGCGCCCGATAGAGGAGGTACGCCCAGCGCGCGGAGCTGACCGGCGCGCTCGTGTCGACGTCGACGTCCTCGGGTCGCTGGTCTCTCTTGTCGACGTCGCCGGGGCCGAGCGGCGCCAGTCCGACCGGCGCGAAGGCGCTCGCCGGCAGGTGGCCGCCGGGCGCGACCGCGGGCGCGTCGGTCCACGCGAGGTCGTCGTACGTCTGGAGCGGCTCGCCGGCGGCGCGCGAGATGTCGAGCCCGAAGCACGGGTCGCCCGGACGCTCCTTGATGACGAAGAACCAGCCCGCGTCCGGATTCGGGTCGCTCGCCGGGTCGCCGCCCTTCGCTCTGCTCGCAGTCAGGTCGAAGCCGACGAACGTGATGTCCGGCGCGACTCTCGCCTCGTAGAGCGGCGTCAGCACCTTCGACGGCGGCGGCGCGTCCTGCTCGGCTCTCGTCAGCTCGGCCAGCCCGCGCTCCAGCGTCGTGTCGATCCCTCTGCCGCCGGGGCCCGGCTGCCACGCCGCGCGGTGCGCGTAGACGACGGCAGTCGGGTAGCGCTTGAGCAGCTCGCCGCGGATCAGCAGCACGAGCTCGCCCTCCTGCTCCTGCATCCCGCTGCGGCGGTTGTCGTGTCTGCCGAGGTCCGACCTGCGCGGCCACAGGTGCAGCTTCGGGATGTCGTAGAGCGACTCGCGCAGCTCGTCCGCCGACAGTCTCGGATCGCCGAGCACGCCGCGCACGTCCCAGAACTGGCGGAAGACGCTGCCGCGCTGGTCGGTCGGGTACTCGCGCCACAGCAGCTCGCGCGCCATCTCGTGGTTGAGCCCGACCATGTAGGCCTCGATGAACGGCTGGTTGGCCTCCAGCAGCGTCAGGCTGTTCTGCTCGACGAGCCCGATGTTCGGCAGGAACAGGTCGGTCGACAGTCTCACGAGCGGGTCGTACATCGGCAGGTCGATGCGCGGGTAGGCCATCGCCTCCTGGAACGCCTCGTCGAGCTGGTCGGCGATCCGTCTGGGGAACCTGACGCCCTGGCGGACGCGTCTCGGGACGGTCACGTGCGGGTCGATCGCGCCGACGACGAAGGCGACGACGACGCCGAGGTCGAGCGGCAGCCGTTGCGGCTCGCGCGAGCCGGCATCGCTCGCGCCCGCGAGCAGGCCCCAGTCGTCGAGCGCGTCCGTGAAGCGTCTGGCGACGTCCGTGCCCTCGCCCGGCTTCTGCTCGCCATGCGGGTCGACCAGCCCGAAGCGCTCGGGGTCCGGCAGCTCGGCGGCCCAGCCGGGGCGCAGGGCGCGCTCGTCGAGCAGCTCGACGAGACGCGGGTTGCGCTCGCCCTCGGGCGTGCCGTGGAAGGCGCGCGCGACCTCGCCGACGGTGGCGAGCCCGCGCGGCGTCGCCTTCGTCGGCGCGGCCGAGATCTCGCCGGCGTTGACGCGCTCGAGCAGCTCGGTCGGATGCGGGAGGGTGCCGGCGCTCGCCGCCATGCCGCGCACCAGCGGGCCGCGCGGGCGCAGCGCGCGCCGCAGCGGCGTCGAGGTCATCACCGGCGGCAGGAGGCTCAGGCCGCGCGTGTGGCGGACCGTCGTCCCGCTCATCAGCACGCGCGCATGGAGCGGCGCCGTGAGGGCGAGCGCGCGCCCCGGGTCGGCGGCGACGAGCGCACCGAGGTGGCGACGGTGCAGCGCGCCGGCGGCGAGCTTGGCGAGCTGCGCGCGGCGGATGCGCGCGTTCGCCTCCAGCACGTCGCCGAGCTGCTGCCAGGCGGCGTCCATGTACTCCTCCTGGTGCTGCTGCACGACCCGCGTTCCGAAGCCCGCCGAGGTCCGACGGCGGGGGTCGAGGTTGAGCTCGTGGACCCAGTTGTCGCTCGGGTCCAGCGGCGTGCCGTCGCGCTCGCGCAGCAGCCGCTTCTGGAGCGCGTGCCAGCGCGCGTAGAGCGGCAGCGTGATGACCGGGTCGCCGCCGGTCTCCTGCCCGAGCCCGCTCGCGGCGTTGGCGTCCTGCGCCGGCAGGTGCTCGTAGTCGTCGGCGAGGTTGACGGCGCTCGCCATCGCGACCTGGAAGGGGTGCGGGGGGCCGCCCTCGGTGCTGGCCCATCTCTCGAACGCGTCGGCCTCGGCGAGCTGTCTCGCGTCGAGGCTCTCGCGCGGGATCCTCAGCGCGCCGCCGAGCCGCAGGATCCCGTCGAACGCGAAGATCCCCGGCAGCCCGGAGCCCGGCCGCTGCACGTCGAACGGGCGCACGCCGACGCGCGGGTCGACCGGCTTGGGCTGCAGCAGCCGCACGAGCGACAGGAAGTCCTGCATCTCGCCGGTGCGGAAGTGCCAGCGGTGGTAGACCGGCAGCAGCACCTCGCCTCTGGCGCCCTCCCACGCGGAGGCCGTCGCATACGGCGCCGCGGACGGGTCGAGGCCGAGACCGGCGAGCCGGCCGCTCTCGAACACCGGCACGACGAACGCGTCGTAGCCGACGTTCGCGTCGAGCCGCCGCGGGCAGACGATCCGCGAGCAGGCGAGGTCGGCGTTCTCCGCCAGCGCCGCGCTGAGCCGCGGCAGCACCGCCCCCATGTCGGCCGAGTGCATCTCCGCCGCGCTCGCGGCGAGGTCGCGGTTGACGTGCACGTGCGCCCACGCCCACAGGTCGGCCGGCGCCGGCAGCACGCGCGCGTCGGCGACGCCGATCGCGGGCAGCGGCGCGCCCTGCACCGCGCGCTCGGCGAACTCGCCCTCCGCCAGCACGACGAGCGCGATCCACGGGCGCAGCCTCAGTCTGCTGCCGTCCGGCGCAGCAGGCGTGTAGCGCCATGGCAGATCCTCGTCGTAGAACTCGACGTGCGGCATGTGGTTCGGCTCGTGGGCCGTCACCTGCGCGCGCGGCGCGACGCGCACGATCGCGCGCGCGTCGAGCCCGGCGATGTCGCCCGGGCCGTAGATCTGCACGTCGCGTCTGATCGTCTGCGGCGCGAGCGGCGCGCCGCCGGCGACCGGCTGGCCGCTCAGCACCAGCTCGACCGCGATCGTCGCACGCGCTCTGACGCCTGCGTCGAGGTCGGCCGCCGTCACCGCGTTGGCGATCCCGTGGCGCAGCCACGGCAGGAACGAGTACGCGCCGAGCGGGGTCACGGGGCCAGCTCGAAGGCCGGGATCACGTGCAGCGCCTCATGCGGGCGGTCCGCCTGCTGGGCGGCGAGGAAGTCCTGCGCCATCGCCTCGCTCGCGAAGGTCGCAACGCCGGAGACGGGCGTGTTGTCCCGCTGGAAGGCGACGGCGAAGCCCTCCGGCCCGGTCTGGATCTTCTCCCCCGGCGCGAACGGGTCGCGCTTGTCCTTGAGGTGCTGGGAGAGCGGCGAGTGCGCAACGCTCGCGCCGGCGAGGAAGTGCGTGAACAGCGCGAGCGGGAAGGCGTAGAAGCGCGTCGGTCTGCGCCTGAAGGCGGTGTCGATCGTCGTCAGCGCGTAGCGGTTGACGCGCTTGACGAGCGCACCCGAGGCGATCTCCTGACCGGCCGGCGTCAGCTCGATCCCGCCCTGCTGGCGCTCGAACGCCGGCTTGCCGAGCTTGTCCGCGTCGGGCATCGTGCGGAACTGCGCCGGCGCGAACGACTCCAGCACGTCGCCCTGCTTGGCCAGCCCGCTGCCGGCGGCGAGCGTGAAGCGTCTCCCGTCCGACGCTCTGCGGTTGCCGACCTTGTCGATCTCCAGCTCGAGCGGCACCGCCCGTTGCGTGACGCGCAGCGCGCCGAGCGGGTGCAGCACGAGCGCGTCCGCGGGCTCTCTCGCGGGGTCGAGCCTGCGCAGCGACACGAGCAGGTTGCTCGGCGCGGGCGGCAGCGCCTTCCAGCCCTCGGCCTTCTGCAGCTCGGCGGCGAGCAGCCCCATCACCGCGACCGGGTCGAGCTGCGTGTCGCGCGGCTCGCCCCAGGTGATGTCGAAGTCGACGCTGATGTCGAAGAACAGCAGCGATATCGAGCCGGTGCCGCGCGCCCGCCACGGCGTCGGCCCCTCAAGCGACATCTGCACGCGGACGCTGAAGACGCCGACGCCGAACGCCTGCACCGAGAACGACGCCGACACCTCGATCACGAAGTGGAAGGGCGAGAACTGGAACAGCGCGTCGAAGCCGATCTGGCCCTGCACGCTGATCGCGGAGAAGCCGAAGAACAGGCTCGCTCGCGCGCCGAACTGGACGGTGTTGGAGGTGACGGCGAAGTAGCCCTCGACGCTCACCCGCGCGACCGCCTCGTTGATGATGTCGACCGCGATCCGCCGCGGCGTCGGGACCGGCAGCGGCGGCGGCGTGAAGCGCGGGTGGAAGCCGCCGACGCTCAGCACGAACGTCGCGTCGTCGCCGAACTGCGCGACGACCGCCATCTCGCCCTCGATCGTCAGGAACAGGATGTGCGAGTCGAACAGCGAGGCGAAGAAGTAGACGCGCTTCTTGTCGAACTCGATCGCGCCGGCGAAGTTGACCTGGATCGCGACGACGGCGACGTCGTCGGCCGGCAGCGCGACCTTCAGCACGCCGAGGATCGCGATGTTGCCGGGGATCTCGATCACGATCCCGAGCGCGAGCGAGACGAGCGTCGGCGTGCCCCAGCCGAGCTTCGCCATCGGCCCGATCAGGAACTTGCCGTTCTCGGGCGGGAAGATCGTGCGCAGGTCGCTGATGATCCGCGGCGCGTTCGCGACGACGTCTCTCGGGAACATGATCGAGTTGATCGCACCGGTGCGCACGCCGTCCATCAGCGGCTGCAGCCGCATCGTGCGGTTGACCCCGACGAGGCCGCCGACGCCGATCAGCGTGAAGCCGAAGCCGAGCTGTATGCCGGTGCCGAATTCGGCCGTGATGATCACGATCAGCGAGAAGCCGGGCGAGCCGTCGGGCATTCTCGTGTTCAGCAGCCCGATCGCCTTCAGCGAGAGGAAGCCGGCGAACATCAGCTCCAGCGCGCCCGCGTACTCGCCTCTGTCGGGGTCGCAGAAGAGGTAGCCGCCACCGATCACGACGCCCGCGTCGATCGCGAGGCCGATCCCCTTCGGCGGCTTGAAGCCGAGCGCGACGCCGAGCCCGCCGAGATTGCCGCTCGCGTCGCCGAATCTGAGGTCGGCCTTCAGGCCGAACTGCTCGACGACCGCCGTCAGCGGGCCGAGCATCGCTCTGCCGGTGACGCCGGCGCCGATCTCCAGCCCGCCGGCGCCGCCCTGCAGCTCGAGCGTGAGCGTGTCGATCGAGGCGATGCCGAGGTCGAGATGGAGCGGGATCGTCCACTCGAAGCCGCCCGATCCCTCCAGGTGCAGGCCGCTCTTCGAGGACCACACGAGCGCGCCCCCGACCTCGAAGCGGAGCGGGTCGGCGCCGATCAGGTGGCCGAGGAAGCCGTCGGCGTCGGAGGTCTGGATGACGATCGCGAGCTTCGGCGGCGCCGGCCCGCTGCCGGTGCCGACGCGCAGCGTCAGCTCCGGGTCCGCGAGCTCGCCTCTGAGCCCGACGCCGGCCTCGAAGCCGCCGGCCTCGAAGCGGAAGCCGCCCGGCTCGCCGACGACGATCCACGGTCTCGGCGGTCTGGCGGCAAGGCGCACCTCGGCGTCGATCGACGCTCCGCCCGCGTCGGCGAAGAACGACAGCTCGCCCGGCCGCAGCTCGGCGCCGAGCGCGGCGTCGAGGTCGAAGCCGCCGCGCAGCAGCAGCCGCAGCAGCGAGTCCGAGGGCCCTCCGCCGCCGCCGATCGAGCCGGACGCGAGCGGCGTGAGGGCGAAGCCGGCCGGCGGGGCGGCGGGCTGGCCTCTCGGCGGGATCGGCGTGAGCGCGATCCCCAGCTCGGCGTAGACGCTGCGGTCGACGCTCGACTGGGCGATCAGCGGGACCGCGAGCGTGCGCACGTCCGCGAGCGCCGGGTTGGCGTCGTCGTACCAGCGCTGGCGCAGCGCCGCGGTCGGCGGCGCTCTGCGCGCCGGGATCCGCAGCGCGCGCAGCGTGTGCCCGAGGATGTCGTCGAGGCGGGCGTGGTCGAAGCCGCCCGGCGCGCCCCAGCCCCACACCTCGCGGATCAGCTTGTCGGGCTCGCCGAAGACGCGCGAGAAGCGGTCCCAGCGGATGCTCCAGCGCTGGTACGGCAGGCGGCCGGGGCCGGCGGGCGTCTCGTGCGTGATCTCGGCGAGGCCGCTGAAGCGCAGGACGGCGAAGGCGATCGGCTGGTTGCGCTCGACGTGGCGCAGCAGCAGGGCGTCGGCGAGCGCGACGCCCGTCTCCTGCCAGAACGCGGCGCTGTCCAGCGGCGCCGGCATCCCCGCCGTCGGCGGCGCGGCGGCGAGCGCCTTGAACGCGCCGATCAGGCCCTCGAGCGCCTGCACGAGCGAGCCGACGAGCGCCGGATTCGGCGTCGCGGAGGCGGACTCGAGCTGCTGCGCGACGGCGAGCGCGGCGTCGAACGCGGGGCCGATCGCGAACGCGGTGCGGATCGCCGCCATCGCCCCGGGGTCCGCTCTGACGTCCCAGCCCAGGTCGGCGAAGAACGCCTGCAGGTGGTGCTCGCTCGTCAGCGCCGTGTCGATCGGCTCGAGCGCGCAGCGCACGCCGGCGGCGATGTCGGCGAGCCCGGCCATCTCAGGGACCGACGTCGAGCACGATCCCGACCGGGTCGGTGTCGTACGTGTAGCCGGCCGGTCTGCCGCGCACGACGACTCTCGTGTGGTCGAGCACGTCGGCCGGGGTGACGACCTCGGCGCCGCTCGTCCACGGCGGCATCGGATCGCGGAGCCCGTGCGGGCGCAGGCCGGGCACGCCGACTCTCGGCACCGTCTCGGGGTAGTTCTGGCCGGGGTGCGTGTGCTGCCACTGCGCCCACAGCCGGTCGATGTTGCAGTGGTGCATGAAGAAGACGGGGTCGTCGGGCGACGTGCCGGGCGACATCGAGCCGCCGACCCACACGTGCACGCGGTTGTGGACGTCGACGTTGCCGCCCGCGCTGACCCAGCCCTCGAGGATGTTGCGGAAGCTGCTGGTCGTGTTCGTGGCCGGCCGCTTCGCGCCGCCTCTGAGCGATCTGATCGTCGTCGGCGTGCCGATGCTCGTCGTGCCGGACTCCAGCAGCGCGTCGGCGGGCGCGCCGCCGGCCGGGCTGACGTAGACGCGGTAGCCGTCGGCGGTCCCTCTCGCCGGAGCGGGCGGCGAGACGACGGAGATCGCCGTCGCGCCGTTCGCGGGCGCGCACGCGCCGCCGAGGCAGACGGCCGTCGGCGGCGACGGCCGCGTCTCGCCGTTGCCTTTGACGTAGGTCGTCACGACCTGGTAGACGCCGGGCGCAAGCGACCCGCCGGCCGCGCCGGTGGCGGCCGGCGCCGCCGGCGAGACGAGGCCGGCGGACAGCGGCGGGCTGTCGTCGAACGGCGGTGCGTCGAAGCCCTCCGAGGCCATCGCGAGGTTGACGGCGGCCTGCCGCGGCAGCTCCGGTATGTCGACGCCGAACGTGCGCACGAGCTTGTGGGCGCCGCCGACCGTCGACCAGCCGCCGCCGTCTCTGAACGGGCCGTTGGAGACCGGCGTCCCGTCGCCACCCATGAAGGCCTCGTCCCAGATCTGGCCGCGCTGGCGGTTTGGCGTCTTGGCGTTGTCGTTGACCCAGTCCCAGTACGGCAGCATCAGCGTCCCGTCGCCGCCCTCGAGCGTGTCGGCGTGCTGGAGGTCCTGCTCGAAGCGGGCGAGGAAGTAGCGGTGCCAGGGGCAGAAGGCGGGACCTATGTGGGCGGGGTTGAGGTTCGGATCCGTCACGAACGCCGTGGCGTGGACCGTCGGGTACTGGTCGTAGCCGTACGCGAGCGCTCTGTCTCTCTTCATCCGCAGCAGCGCTCTGACGAACCGCGTGCGCTCGGCGGCCGTCATTCTGTTCTGGTTTCTACGCACCCCCACGGAGCACTCCCAGATCGATCAGCCGGACGATCTCGCGGGCCGCGTCGTCGACCGTGGAGAAGCGCCTGAACGGCACCGTGTGGAGGTGGAGGTAGCCGGACGTCAGGCGATGTGCCTCGAAGGGCGCGCCGTCGACCTCGATGACGACCATGTCGGCCGGCGGCGGTGCGTCGCCGGCGCCTGTGGGCATGCGGTGCTCGCCCGGCAGCTCGTCGCCGGAGAAGAAGCCGCGGAACGGGCGCAGGGGCTCGTCGCCCCCGGTGATGCGCACCGTGTGCCCATCGATCTGCATCTCCCGCGTGCCTTCGGCCACCCAGGGCTCCCGTCCCCTTGCCGCCCCTGCTGGCTCGCCACGCTATGGCGAGCGCCCCGCGCTTGTCAACCTGATTTCAGGTTTTTAACGTGCCGCCGACTTGACTTCCGACGACGACGGCGAGTAGAAAGCCGCCATGGGGTACGAGCTCAGGGGACGCTTCTTCGAGGCGTGCGACTGCTCGGTGCCGTGTCCGTGCTGGTTCGAGCAGAGCCCGGACGACGACGAGTGCACCGGGCTGATCGCGTGGCACGTCGAGCGCGGCACGATCAACGGCTTCGACGTCTCCGGCCTGACGGCCGTGAGCATGTCGCAGCACCGCGGCCACCGTGCCGCGCCGCAGCACCTGCACATGGCGCTCGTGATCGACGAGCGTGCCGACGACGGCCAGTTCGTCGCGATGACCGAGGCCTTCTCGGGCGAGCTGGGCGGACCGCTCGGCGAGCTGGCGAGAATGGTCGACGGCGCGCAGCTGGTCGAGCGCGCGCCCGTCTCGTTCACGACCGACGGACACTCCACGCAGCTGCGCGTCGGGCCGCGCGTGCTCGTCGAGTCGCAGCTGCTGGTCGGCTCGACCGGCCGCGTCATCACGATCAACGACGGCGTGCTCGCCAGCCTGCTCGACGCCGGCGGCGAGTCCGGCAAGGCGGCGCGCTTCCAGCTCCAGCTGCCGCACGTCGACGCGATCGACGCGACGGAGCGCTCGACGACGAGCGGGCGCTTCGACTACCGCTTCGAGGACTGACGCGATGCTGGCGCGGCTGCTCGACGGCCGCGCGCTGGCGGCAGGGCTCGGCCTGCTCGCGCTCGTCGCGCTGCTCGCGTGGGGCGCCTCGCCCTACGGCCGCTACCTCAGCCACGCGTACGAGCCGGCCTCCGTGTCCGGCCAGGCGGGCGCGATCGCGTTCTTCCTCGGCGGCTGGCTGCTGATGACGACGGCGATGATGCTGCCGACCGCGAGCGGCCTGCTGCGCACGTTCGACCGCGTCACGCGCGCGCGGCCGGAGCGCGAGCGGACGCGGCTGCGGCTGGCGCTCGTCGCCGGCTTCCTGTCCGTCTGGCTGCTCGTCGGCTACCTGCTGCGCAGCGGCGACGTCGCCGTCCACCTCGCCGTCGACTCGTCCGGATGGCTCGCCGCCCACACGGCGCTGATCGCGGCGGGCGCGCTGGCGGTCGCCGGCGCGTTCCAGTTCTCCGACCTCAAGCACCGCTGCCTGACCGCCTGCCGCACGCCGCGCGCGTTCGTCGTCGCCGGCTGGCGCGGTGGGCGCCCGCACGCGGACGCGCTGCGGATCGGGATCGCCTACGGCCGCTCGTGCGTCGGCTGCTGCTGGGCGCTGATGCTCGTGATGTTCGCGGCCGGCAGCGCCAACCTCGCGCTGATGCTCGGGCTGGCGGCGGTGATGGCCGGCGAGCGGGTCGCGCCGCCGGCGCTCGCGCGCCGGCTCGGCCATGGCGTCGGCGCACTGCTGCTGGGGCTGGCGGCGCTGCTGGCGGCGACCGCGTTCGTCTGACGCTGCGCGACTACTTGTCGCGCAGGAACGACGGGATGTCGATCTCGTCGTCGGAGATCTCGAGCGACGAGCGCTGACGCTCGTCGAGCGTGACGTCGCGGTCGCGGCGCGTGCGGCGCGCCTCCTCGCGCGCGCCGGACGTCGCCCGCCCGCCCACGCCGCCGCCGCGGTGGTCGAAGCCGGTCGCGATCACGGTCACGCGCACGTCGTCGCCCATCGAGTCGTCGATCACGGCGCCGAAGATGATGTTCGACTCTCTGTCGGCCGCCGCCGCGACGATCTCCGCAGCCTCGTTGACCTCGAACAGGCCGAGATCGTGGCCGCCCGTCATGTTGAGGAGGATCCCGGTCGCGCCCTCGACCGACTCCTCGAGCAGCGGCGAGGCGATCGCGGCCTTCGCCGCGTCGACCGCGCGCGTCTCGCCGGAGGCACTGCCGATGCCCATCAGGGCGGTGCCGGCGTTGTGCATGATCGTGCGCACGTCGGCGAAGTCGAGGTTGATGAGGCCGGGGATCGTGATGAGGTCGGTGATGCCCTGGACGCCCTGGCGCAGCACGTTGTCGGCTTCACGGAACGCCTCGAGGATCGTCGTGCGCCGTTCCACGATGCCGAGCAGCTTCTCGTTCGGGATCACGATCAGCGTGTCGACCTGCTCGCGGAGGCGCTGGATGCCCTCGTCGGCCTGTCTGGCGCGCTGCGAGCCCTCGAACACGAACGGGCGCGTGACGACGCCGACGGTGAGCGCGCCGATCTCGTTCTTCGCGATCTCGGCGATCACGGGCGCGGCGCCCGTGCCGGTGCCGCCGCCCTCGCCCGCGGTCACGAAGACCATGTCCGCGCCCTTGAGGGCTTCCTTGATCTCGTCGCGCGACTCGGCCGCGGCACCGTGGCCGACGTCGGGGTTGGCGCCTGCGCCGAGGCCCTTCGTCAGCTCGTGGCCGATGTTCAGCTTGATGTCGGCCTCGCACATCGCGAGCGCCTGGGCGTCGGTGTTCGCGGCGATGAACTCGACCCCGCGCAGGCCCGCGTCGACCATGCGGTTGACCGCATTGGTGCCGCCGCCGCCGACGCCGACGACCTTGATGACTGCGAGGTAGCTGCCGCTTTCCATGATGGTTACCGTCCGACCCTTGAGTTAGCGTTGAGGCTTTGGCCCGACTGCCAGAGTGCGAGAGTGTCGCACGTTATGGCCTTATTCGGCGGGCTGTCAACGCAACCCGCGTGTCGCAAGCGACGTTGCAGAACGCCTGACTCTCCATCAGAAGTCGAGCGTTGACCGGTGAACAGGGTTACCCTCGACCTCAGCTTTAGGCTGAGGTCAGGGCCCTGTCTGCCCCGTGCCGGCGCCGATCGCGCCAGACGGGCCGGTCGCCGCGCCGGCCGTTGCCGGGACTTGGCTCGGGGACGAGCCGGCGGACGCGGTCACCCCGGTCGTGCCGCTCGGAAGCGTCGGGACGTCGGACTCGCCGGTCGCCGGCGCGCCGTTGGCCAGGCCGCCGACCGCCGGGCGCTCGGGTGCGGAGACGTCGATCGAGCTCGCGCCGGCCGCGCTGGGGTCGGCGAGCACCGCGGTCGCGGCCGCCCACTTCGCCGCCAGCCGCCCGCCTGCGCCGAACCACAGGACGGGGCCGTGGGCGAGCTGGATCGAGAGCCCGTGGTCGGCCGTCGTGACGACGCCCTGCACGCGCGCGCGCAGCGCGGCCGGCGCCGCCCCGAGCGCCTCCACCGCCGCGACCGCGGCGGGCTCGGTGAGCCGCGAGCCGGCCGGCGCGGCGTGCGACGGGATCTGCGGCAGCGCGAGCGGCGCCGCCACGTCGCGCAGCAGCGTGCCGTCGGACGTGACGGCGATGCGGTGGCCGTCGACGACGACCGCTCCCACCGCGACGTTCGTGACGACGTGGATCCGCATCGTGTGCGGGAAGCCGGTCTCGACCTCGATCCGCTTGACGAGCGAGAACGGCGCGGCGGCCGTGTCGAGCGCGTCGCGGCGCACGTGCAGCGTCGTCATCGAGCGTGCCGCCTCCTCGAGCGCGGCGCGCACGCGCGCGCCCTGCGCGCCGTCGATGCCGGTCACCTGGACGGTGCGGACCGCGACGAGCGAGGAGTCGCGCAGCCAGAACCAGCCCGCGAGCAGCAGCGCGAGCGCGACGGCGGCGACGATCAGCGTGCGCGGGTGCGGCAGGCGCAGCGCCGGGCGAACGCTCCCGGCGCGGGCGCGGCCGCGGCGCAGCGCATGCGCGAGCCAGCGCGGCGCCGATCCGGCTCCGGTGGCGCTCATGCCGCCAGCTCCCAGTTCGCCGGCCACGTCACGTCGCCGAGCGTCTGCACCTCGGGCTCCAGCACGACCCCGAAGCGCTCGTGCACGCGGCGGCGGCCCTCGGCCATCAATGCGAGCACGTCGGCGGTGCTCGCTCTGCCGTGGTTCTCGACGAAGTTGGCGTGCTTGCCGGAGAAGCTCGCGCCGCCGACGCGCAGCCCGCGGCAGCCGGCCGCGTCGAGCAGCTGGCCGGCGCTGCGGCCCTCCGCGCGCGCGTCGTCGGGGTTTCTGAAGGTCGAGCCGAACGTCTTGATGCCGGACGGCTGTGCCGCCTTGCGCCTGGTGCGCATGTCGGCGAGCGTCGCCTTCACCTGCTCGACCGGCGCGGGCGTCAGCTGGAAGGAGGCGCGCGCGACGACCTCCCCCGCGCCGAGGTTCGAGCGGCGGTAGGCGAAGTCGAGCTGCGCAGGCATGCGGCGCTCGACGCAGTCGGCGGTCGCGACGTCGACCCACTCGAGCACGCGCGCGAGCTCGCCGCCGTACGCGTTCGCGTTCATCCGCACCGCTCCGCCGACCGTGCCGGGGATGTTCACGCCGAACTCGATCCCGGACAGTCCGGCGTTCGCCGCCCGCGCGGAGACGGCCGGCAGGCGCGCGCCACCGCCGCAGGCGAGCCGCGTGCCGTCCCGTTCGATCTGCGCGAGGTCCTTGTCGAGCTTCATCACGAGTCCGCGGACGCCGTCGTCCGCTACGAGCAGGTTCGACCCCGAGCCCACGACCCCTACCTCGTGACCCTGTTCGTGCGCCCAGCCGAGCAGCGCGGCGAGCTGCTCCGCGGTCGCGGGACGGGCGAAGAGCTCGCCGTGACCGCCCGTGCGCACGGTCGTGAGGCGCGCGAGCGGGTAGTCGGGCTGGACGCCGGGCGGCAGCGTGCCCATCACGCCACGAGCCTCCGGCCGAGCTGGTCGACGTCGCCGGCGCCCATCGCGAGGCAGACGTCGCCGGCTCTGAGCTGCGCGCGCAGGAAACGCTCGGCATCGTCGAAGCGCGGCAGCCAGGCGACGGTGCGCCCTTGCGCGGCGTCGGCGGCCGCGTCGGCGACGAGCTTGCCGTCGACGCCGGGGAAGTCCTCCGGCCGCTCGCGGGCTCTGTAGACGTCGAGCACGACGATCAGGTCTGCGGCGGCGAGCGCGCTGCCGAACTCCTTGGCGAGCGCGCACGTGCGCGAGTAGAGGTGCGGCTGGAAGACCGCGATCACGCGCTGCGGCGCGAGCGTGCGCGCGGCGGCGAGCGTGGCGGCGACCTCGGTCGGGTGGTGGGCGTAGTCGTCGTACACCTGCGCGCCCGTCGGCGTCCTGCCCAGCAGCTCGAAGCGCCGGCCGGCTCCCTGGAAGTCGGCGAGCGTCTGTGCGGCCTCTGCCGGTTCGGCGCCGGCGAGGCGCGCCGCCTCGAGCGCCGCGACCGCGTTGAGCGCGTTGTGGGCGCCGGGGACCTGGAGCTGCACGGGGATGCCGCGCCACTCGAACTTCGCGCCCTGGGCGTCGAGGGACGGGCTCGCGACGTCGTAGGCGACGATCTCGACGGGGTCCGCGCCTCCCCCGGTCACGCCCGCCCCGCGATCGGCCGTGCCCTCCCCGCCTGGCGCCGGCGCGAGCGCCCGCAGCTCCGGCCGGTCCCACACGACGATCCCCTCGCGCGCGCGCGCGAGGAACTGACGGAACGTCTCGTCCACGTCGAGCCGCGAGGCGTACGTGGCGTGGTGGTCGAGCTCGGCGTTCGTGAGCACGGCGACGTCCGGGTGGAGCTTGAGCAGCGAGCGATCGGACTCGTCGGCCTCCACCACGACCCACTCCCCCGCGCCCCAACCGGCGTTCGAGCCCGTCGAGCGGACGTCGCCACCGACGAGGTAGCCGGGATCCATCCCGCACCCGCGCAGCGCGTGCACGACCATGCTCGACGTCGTCGTCTTGCCGTGCGTGCCGGTGACCGCGATGCAGCGCCGCAGGGCGGTGATCTCGGCGAGCAGGTCGGCGCGGTGCAGCTCATGCTGGCCCCGCTCGCGAGCGACCGTACGCTCGGGGTTGCCCTCCCCCACCGCCGTGGAGTAGACGACCTCGGCGTCGGCCGGCACGTTCGCGGCGTCATGGCCCACGACCGCCGCGCAGCCGACCCCGCGCAAGCGCTCCAGCGTCGCCGACTCGGCCCCGTCCGAACCGCTCACGTCAGCCCCCAGCTCACGGGCCACGAGCGCCAGCCCGCTCATCCCCGCGCCTCCGATCCCCACGAAGTGCAGCCGCCTCCCGGCCCAGGATCGCGCGTCGTCCGTCACCCGCAGGACCCTAGCGGCCGGAGAGGGCGGGACTTCGAACAGCCGCGAGCAGCTCGCCGGCGATCTCGCGGGCGGCGTCGGGGCGGGCGAGGGCGGCGGAGGCGTGGGCCATCGCGGCGAGGTGGGTGCGGTCGTGGAGCAGCTTGCCGACCTCGTGGGCGAGGCGGGTCGCCGTCAGCTCGGCGTCGGGGATCACGATCGCGGCGCCGCCGCGCTCCATCCAGCGCGCGTTGGCCGTCTGGTGGTCGGCGGCAGCCGCCGGGTAGGGGATCAGGATCGCGGGTCTGCCATGGGCGGCGATCTCGAAGACGGAGCCGCCCGAGCGGGCGATCACGAGGTCGGCGGCGAGCAGCGCTTCGCCGAAGTCGTCGATGTACGGGCGGATGTCGTAGTGCTCGCCGGGCGATCGCAGCGCCTCGAAGTCGCGCGCGCCGGCGGCGTGGAGAACGCGGAACGACGCGCCCGCGAACGCCTCGACCGCAGCGAAGTTGATCGAGCGCGCACCCAGCGAGCCGCCGAACACCAGCACGACCGTGTCGTCGAGCGAGAGCCCGAAGCGCGCCCGTGCCGCCGCACGATCCGCGGCCGGCGCGGGCACCGGCCGCCCGGTCACGCGGTACCGGTTCCCCTCCCTCCCCGCCAACGGGAACGCCAGGCAGACGCGGCGCGCGAACGGCGCGAGCAGCCGGTTGGCGATCCCGAGGTGGGAGTCGGCCTCCGTGAGCACCAGCGGGATGCGCAGCAGCACCGCAGCGAGTCCGACCGGCCCGGCGACGTAGCCCCCGCCGCCCATCACCGCGTCCGCCCTCAGCGCCCGCAGCAGGCGCACGCACGCGAAGACCGCGCGCAACGCGAGCAGCCCGGCCCGCGCGGCCTTCAGCGGGTTGCGCCGGTCGAGCCCTGCCACGCGGATCGTCCGCAGCTCGTAGCCGGCGCTCGGCACCAGTTCGGCCTCCGCCCGCTCGCCGCCGACGAACGTGACGTCGGCGCCGTCAGCCCGCAGCGCGCCGGCCACCGCCAGCGCCGGAACGACGTGCCCCGCCGTCCCGCCGGCGGCGATCGCGATCCGCGGAGGCGCCGTCACGGTCGGGCGAGGTCCGGCGACGTGACGACGGCTCGACGAGCCGCAGCCCGGCGCGACTGCGCTCCGAGACGTTCAGCAGCAGGCCGACCGCCGCGAGGATCACCGTGAGGTTCGTCGGCCCGTACGAGATGAACGGCAGCGGCACGCCGGTGAGCGGCGCGATGCCGAGCACCACGAAGATGTTGAGCGTCGCCTGGCACAGGATCAGGGAGGTGAGGCCCGTCGCAAGCAGCTTCGCATACGGCTCGGTCGCCGCCCGCGCGATCCGCAGCCCCGACCAGGCGATCAGCCCGAACAGCGCGATCACGGTGCTGACGCCGACGACGCCGAGCTCCTCGCCGATCACCGCGAGGATGAAGTCGGTGTGCGCCTCCGGCAGGTAGAAGACCTTCTGCACCGACTGGCCGAGGCCGACGCCGAACAGCCCGCCCGAGCCGAGCGCGATCTGCCCCTGCACCGCCTGGAAGCCGCTGCTCGACGCGCTCGCCCACGGATCGAGGAAGGCGGTCAGGCGCGCCTGCTGGTAGGGCTGGACGAGCGCGAGCAACAGGATCATCACCGCGCCCGCAGCCGCCAGGTAGCCGAGGTAGCGCAGCGGCACGCCCGCCGCGACGAGCAGCGCGGCGACCGACATGCAGATCACGAGCGCGGTGCCGAGATCGGGCTCGGCGGCGACCAGCGTTGCCGCCGCGCCCGCCACGACGACGATCGGGCTCAGCATCCCCTTGAACGTCTGGATCCGCCGCGGATGGGCCGCGAGAAACTGCGCGACGTAGAGGATCAGCGCGAGCTTCATCAGCTCCGAGGGCTGGAAGGAGAGCGTGCCGGGGCCGATCCAGCGGCGCGCGCCGTTGATCGAGATGCCGATCCCGGGGACGAGCACGAGCAGCAGCAGGCCGAACGTGCCGATCAGCAGCAGCGGCGTGAGCTGGCGCAGCAGCACGACGCCGCGGCGCGAGAGCACGTGCATGACCAGGAGCCCGACGAGGCCGAAGGCGACGAAGCGCACGAGGAACTGCGTGCCGTCGCCGTGGCCCTGCAGCAGGTTGCGCGCCGAGGAGGCGCTGTAGACCATCACCGCGCCGAACGCGAGCAGGCACAGCGCGGCGGTCAGCAGCATCCGCTGCTCGATCGGGCGGGATGCGGCGGTGCGGGCGCGGCGCTCGGCGCGCGGCGCGCGGGTCGGGCGCGCGGCGCGCGGCGCCGCGCGGGCCGGCCGTCTGGGACGCCGCATCAGCGCGCCTCCACGAGCGCGCGGAAGTGGTCGCCGCGTGCCTCGAAGTCGGGGTACTGGTCGAAGCTCGCGCACGCGGGCGACAGCAGCACGACCTCGCCGGGCCGGGCGGCCGCGCGCGCGGCCGCGAGCGCGCGCTCGAGGTCGCCCGTCTCGTGAACCGGCACCCGCCCGCCCACCCCCGCCTCGCCTGCGGGCGCGAGCGCGGCGGCGATCTCCCCCGCTCCCTCGCCGATCAGGTAGACGGCGGCGCAGCGCTCCGCGACGAGCGGCGCGAGCGGCGCGAAGTCCTGCGCCTTGGTGCGCCCGCCGGCGATCAGGTGGACTCGGCCCCGCCCGCCCCCTGCGTCCGCGGGGTAGGAGCGCAGTGCGACGAGCGTCGAGTCGACGTTCGTCGCCTTCGAGTCGTTGACGTACGCGACCCCGTCGCGCTCGGCGATCGGCTCGAGCCGGTGTGCGACGCCGCGGAAGCTGCGCAGCCCCTCACGGACGGCGTCGGGATCGACGCCGCGCGCGAGCGTCACGGCTGCCGCCGCCATCGCGTTCTCGCGGTTGTGCGGGCCCGGCAGGCGGATCTCCTCGGCCGCCATGAAGCGCTCGCCCCGCCAGCGGATCGTCCCACCGGCGGGGTCGAACGACATGTCCGCGCCCGGCGCGTCGCCGAACGTGACGCGGCGGGCGGAGCCCGGCAGGTCGATCCGCAGCGCAGCCGGCACGACGGCGACCGCCTCGGGCGGCTGGCGGCGGAAGGCGTTCAGCTTCGCCTCGCGGTAGGCCGCGAGCGAGCCGTGGCGGTCGAGATGGTCGGCCGTCAGGTTGAGCAGCACGGCCGCCTCGGGCGCGAAGGCGGTCGTGTCCTCGAGCTGAAACGAGGAGGACTCGCAGACGATCGTCACGTCGGGCGAGATTGCCCCGACCAGCGAGGCGACGGCCGTGCCGACGTTGCCCGCCACCGCGACCGGCAAGCCCGCCTCGCGGTGGACGTGCCCGATCAGCTCGGTCGTCGTCGTCTTGCCGTTCGTGCCCGTCACCGCGACGAAGGGGTTGGGGAGCAGCCGCCAGGCCAGCTCCAGCTCGCCGACGACCGTGAGCCCACGCGCCTGCGCGGCCTCCACGACCGCGGCCGAATGCGGAACGCCGGGGCTCTTGACGAGCGTCGCCACGCGGTCGAGCAGCTGGTCGCCCTGATCATCCAGATGCACTTCGACGCCGTCGTCCGCAAGCCTGCCGGCGTCGGGCGCGCCGGCGTCCACGCCGATCACCGTCTCGCCGCGCGCGCGCAGCGCGAGCGCCGCCGCGACCCCGGAGCGGGCGAGCCCGACGACGAGGTACGGGCCGCCGGGCAAGGGCGGACGGGACGCGGAGGTGCGACGGGGGGCGGGCGGGCGGGCCACCTATCGGATGCTCTGCTGGTAGATCGTGAAGCCGACCGCCGCGCAGACCGAGGCGATGATCCAGAAGCGCAGGATGATCTTCGTCTCGGACCAGCCGCGCATCTCGAAGTGGTGGTGGATCGGCGCCATCAGGAAGACGCGCTTGCGGAACGTCTGGAAGGCGAGCACCTGGATCGCGACCGACAGCGTCTCGATCACGAAGATCCCGCCGAGGATCACGAGCAGGATCTCGGTCTTCGTCATTACCGCCAGCCCGGCGATCGCGCCGCCGATCCCGAGCGAGCCGGTGTCCCCCATGAAGATGTTCGCGGGGAACGAGTTGAACCACAGGAAGCCGACGCACGCCCCGACGAGGCAGCCGGCCAGCAGCGTCAGCTCCGCCTGCCCCGTCGTGATGAACGTGATGCCGATGTAGGCGAGCAGCACGATCGCCGCGCAGCCGGCGGCGAGCCCGTCGAGCCCGTCGGTGAGGTTCACGCCCGACGTCGTTCCGGCGACGACGAGGTAGATGAAGACGGGGTAGAAGATCCCGAGGTCGATCTGCGCGTCGACGATCCGCAGGCGCACCGTCTCCTGCAGGCCCGCGCCCTTCGTGGCGGCGAGCCACAGGCCGATCGAGATCGCGATCGTCGCCAGCAGCTTCGTGCGCCCGCGCAGCCCGAGCGAGCGGCGCCGCACGATCTTCGTGTAGTCGTCGAGGAAGCCGATCAGCGCGCACGCGATCGCCGCGCCGAAGACGCCGATCGCCTGCCAGTCGTAGTTCGTGAGGATCAGGAAGGGGATCGAGACGGCGGCGAAGATGATGATCCCGCCCATCGTCGGCGTGCCGGCCTTCGTGTGGTGGCCCTCCGGCCCGTCCTCGCGGATGTGCTGCCCGAACTCGCGCTCGCGGATGAACGCGATGAAGCGCGGGCTGAGGAAGATGCAGATGAGCAGCGAGGCGGTCCCCGCGATCAGCACGCGGCCCATCAGGGCTCGGCCCCGGCCGGATCGCCGCCGGCGCCTGCCGCGTCGCCTTCCGCTCCATCCCCACCGGCGGCGCCTGCCAGCGCCTCCGTCACGGCTTCGAGCCCGACCCCGCGCGAGGCCTTCACGAGCACTGTGTCACCGGCCCGGACGAGGCCGGGGACGAGCGCCGCCGCGGCGGCGGCGGCGGGCGCGAGCACCGTCTCGCCGTCGAATGCGCCGGCGAGCGCCCGGCTGCGCGGACCGACGGCGACGAGCAGGTCCAGGCCGAGCGTCGCCGCGTGCGCGCCGATCTCGGCGTGAAAGCGGGCCTCCTGCGGTCCCAGCTCGAGCATGTCGCCGAGCACGGCCACGCGCCGCCCCTCGCCGGCGGTCGCAGCGAGGTCGTCGAGGGCCGCGCGCATGGACATCGGGTTGGCGTTGTAGCAGTCGTCGATGACGGTGACGCCGTTCGCGAGCCGCATCCGCTCGCCACGGCGTCCGCTGAACGTCACCGTCACCCGACCGTCCGGGCGCACCCCGATCGCCCGTGCGGCGGCGACCGCCGCGAGCAGGTTGCCGCGCAGGTGCGCCTGCTGGAAGTCGAGCCGCAGCGCGACCCGTTCGCCCTGCGCGTCGATCTCGACGCCGCCGTCGCCGTCCTGGCCGGCGAGCGTCACGTCGCCGCCGGGACCGAAGGTGACGGTCGCGACGTCGTCGTCGGTTCGGCGGTGCTTGTCCAGGAGCGGCTCCCCGGCGGGGACGATCGCCGTCGCGCCGACATGCAGATCGGCTATCAGCTCGGCCTTCGCGGCCGCGATCGCCTCGAGCGAGCCGAGCAGCTCGAGGTGCGCCGGGCCGACGTTCACGATCACGCCGACGTCCGGCTCGGCGATCGCCGCCAGCTCGGCGATCTGGCCGGGCCCGCGCATCCCCATCTCCAGCACGAGCGCCTCCGTGCCCGCGGGCGCGGCGAGCAGCTCGAGCGGCAGCCCGATCTCGGTGTTGAAGTTGCCGCGACTGACGAACGTGCGGCGGTGCGGCTCGAGCAGCGCCGCGAGGATGTCCTTCGTCGACGTCTTGCCGGTCGAGCCGGTGATCGCGATCACCTTCGCCCCCAGCTCCCGCCGCCAGGCGCGCGCGAGCGCCTGGAGCGCGGCGAGCGGATCCTCCGCGGCCAGCAGCACGCCCCCTGGGGTGGCGGAGCCGGCCACGTGGCCGGCGGAGGCGGGCCCCCCGGCCCCATCCGTGGCGGAGCCGGCCACGTGGCCGGCGGAGGCGGGCCCCCCGGCGGTCCTTGCGCAGCGCGCGTCCTGCGCATGCTGCGGCGCGACGAGCACGCCCCACGCCCCGGCCGCGAGCGCCTGCGCGGCGTAGCGGCCACCGTCGTGCGTCTCGCCCGGCAGCCCGACGAACAGGTCGCCGGGAGCGATGGCACGGGAGTCGATCGTCACGCGCAGCGGGCCTGGCGCATCGGCGCTCGCAGACACAGGAGCAGCGAGCCGCGCGCCGGCCGCCTGCGCGACCTGCTCGGGCGTCCACGACCTCATCGCGCCGTGGCGGGTGGGCGGGGACGGAATGAACGCAGCGCCTCGCGCGCGACGGTCACGTCGTCGAACGGGACCTTCTCGCCGCCTGCCAGCTCCTGCCCCTGCTCGTGGCCCTTGCCGGCGATCACGACCACGTCGCCTTCCTCCGCGTCCGCGAGCGCCAGCGCGATCGCGGCGCGGCGGTCGACCTCCACGGTGACGTCGCCCGCAGGTCGCCGCTCGCGGTGACCGAAGGGCGAAAGTCCGGTCGGCCGCCGCTCGCGGTGACCGGAGGGCGAGAGCCCGATCCGCTCCGACGGGACCCCGGCGAGGATCTCGTCCACGATCGCCTGCGGCTGCTCCGAGCGCGGGTTGTCGGACGTCACGACGACGCGATCGGCGAGCCGCGCGGCGATCTCGCCCATCTGCGGGCGCTTGCCGCGGTCGCGGTCGCCGCCGCAGCCGAAGACGCAATGGAGCCGTGCCGCGGTCAGCTCACGCGCCGCGCTCAGCACGTTCTCCAGCGAGTCCGGCGTGTGCGCGTAGTCGACGAGCACCGCGAACGGCTGGCCCGCGTCGACCGGCTCGAAGCGGCCGGGCACGCGCCCGGCCTGCGGCAGCGCGGCGGCGATCGCCTCCAGCGGCACCCCGAGCGCCCGCACCGCGGCGACGGCGCCGAGCACGTTCTGCACGTTGAAGCGGCCGGGCAGCGGCGTGCTCAGCGCGATCGGCCCCTCCGGCGTGAGCGCGGTGAAGCTGGAGCCGGAGAAGCGCGTCTCGACGTCGACCGCCCGATAGGAGGCGTCGCGGTCGATCGCGAACGTCAGCGGCAGGCGGCCCGCGTCCCGCAGCTCGCCCGCGAGGCGCCACCCGTAGGGGTCGTCCACGTTCACGACGGCCACGCGCGGAGGCTCATCGGCCGCCGGCAGGAGCAGCCGCCGCTTCGCGAGGAAGTAGTCGTCCATCGTCGGGTGGAAGTCGAGGTGGTCCTGGGTCAGGTTCGTGAAGATCGCCGCCGCGACGTGGATCGCGTCCGCACGGCCCAGCTCCAGCGCGTGCGAGGAGACCTCGATCGCGCACGCCACGTCGCCGCCGTCGCGCATCGCGCGGAAGTCGCGCTGCAGGTCGATCGCCTCGGCGGTGGTGCGCCCGCGAAGCGGCGCGCGCTCGAGTCCGCCGACGAACGCCGTGACCGTCCCGAGCAGCCCGCACTGGCGCCCCGACGCCTCCAGCAGCGCCCGCACGAGGAAGGCCGTCGTCGTCTTGCCGTTCGTGCCGGTGATCGCCACGACGTCCAGCTCCGCCGTCGGGTCGCCGTGGAAGCGCGCCGCCGCCGGCGCCATCGCGCCCCGCACCGACTCGACCACCACCTCCGGCACGCCGAGCCCGAGCGGCCGCTCGACGACCAGCGCCACGGCCCCGCGAGCGACCGCGTCGGCCGCGAAGTCGTGCCCGTCGCGCGTGAAGCCGGGCACGCAGAAGAACAGCGTTCCCGGCCCGACGCGGCGGTTGTCGTAGGCGAGGGCGTGGATCTCGGCATCGACATCGCCGAGATCGGCGCCCGCCGCGCCCATCACGTCCTGCAGCCTCATCGGCGTCCGAGTCTACCCACGGCTCCGGCCCGCTTCGGGCCTCGCCGCCACCTCAGCTCGGTCTGATGCCGAGGTACGGGAGCGCGAACGCGACGATCTTCTGGAACGCCGGCGCGGCGACCTGGCCGCCGTAGATCGCGCCCTGCGGCTCGTCGACGACGACCGACACGAGCAGCTGCGGATCGCGGGCGGGCGCGAAGCCCATGAACGAGGCGATGTAGCGCGTTCTGGAGTACTGGCCGTCGGGGTCGACCTTCTGGGCCGTGCCGGTCTTGCCGGCGAGGTCGTAGCCGGGGATGCTCGCCTCTGAGGCGGTGCCGCCGGCCGCAAGCACGCCGCGCAGCATCTCGCGCACGCTCGCGGCCGTCTGCTGGGAGATGACCCGTCTGCCGGCGGGCTGGTTGACCGCTCTGCCGCCGATCGAGCGGATCACCTGCGGCGTGCGCAGGATCCCGCCGTTCGCGATCGCGGCGTAGGCGGCGATCATCTGCATCGGCGTCACGAGCTGGCCCTGGCCGATCGGCAGGTTGGCGATCGAGGAGCCGGAGTACTGCGCGTACGTCGGCACGATGCCGCGCTCCTCGCCCGGCAGCGCCACGCCGGTCCGCGCGCCGAAGCCGAACGTGCTGACCCACTGCGCGAAGCGGTGAGCTCTGAGCATCAGCGCGATCTGCACCGCGCCGATGTTGCTCGACCGCTTGAGCACCTCCGCGACGGTCAGCGTCTCGTCGCCGTGGGCCTCGGCGTCGTGCAGCGTGCGGTCGGCGACCTGCAGCTGGTAGGGCACGTGGATCGGCGTGTCGGGCGTCACGATGCCGTCCTCGAGCGCGGCGGCGACCGTCATCGCCTTGAACGTCGAGCCCGGCTCGAACGTGAAGCCGACGGCGCGATCCTGCCCCGCGTAGGGCGGCGCGCCGCCGGGATCGTTCGCGTCGACGCGCGGCCAGTTCGCGAGCGCGAGGACCTCGCCCGTCTGCGGGTTCATCACGATCGCGGTCGCGCCTCTCGGGCGGTAGACCTGCCCGACGCCCTGCAGCACCGACTCGACCTTGTCCTGGAGGTTCGCGTCGATCGTCAGCCCGACGTCTCTGCCGGGCTCGGTCGGGCGCTGGTCGTCGATCGAGATCGGCTGCCCGAGCGCGTCGCTGACGACGCGCCGCACGCCGTCCTGCCCGCGCAGCACGCGATCCTCGCCGTACTCCAGTCCGGTCCCGCTGCGCGGCTGCTCTCCCGCGCTGCCGAGCAGCTGCGCGGCGAGCCAGTCGCGCGGGTAGGTGCGCAGCGAGCTGGGCGTGAGCGTGATGCCGTCGAGGTGGAGCGCGGCGATGCTGTCGGCTCTGGCCGCCGGCAGGCGGCGCGCGAGGTAGACGAAGCCGGTCTGCTCGGACAGCTTGCCGAGCAGGGCGCTCGCGTCGACGCCGAGCAGCGGCGCGAGCTTGGCGGCGGCTCTCAGCGGCGCTCTGACGAGGTAGGGCGTCGCGCTGACGTCGCTTGCCGGCTCGGAGACGGCGAGCACCGCGCCGTTGCGGTCGGTGATCGTGCCGCGCGGCGCGGGCAGCGCGACCGTCTGCACCTGCTGGGTGGCGGCGGCGCGCTTGAGCGCCGGCGCGCGCACCGCGCCGAGCCAGCCGGCGCGCAGCGTGGCGACGCCGAGCGCGGCGAGGAAGACGAGGAAGAGGAGCCCGAT
>Ga0210410_10000452_pt1 | contig 46127 bp, 46 predicted proteins | sample IncBWC4MmetaG_FD_161058 | JGI IMG/M metagenome (GOLD analysis project Ga0210410, IMG submission 161058) | Forest soil microbial communities from Barre Woods Harvard Forest LTER site, Petersham, Massachusetts, United States - Inc-BW-C-4-M | ecosystem: Environmental > Terrestrial > Soil >...
GGCATCGTCTGGAGCCTCCTGGGCCCCAGAGTCTACCCAACTCAGGTGTAACGGATGTCCTGACACAACCTGTAACGGATGTCATGACACCATACAGCATTGCCATACCCCTACAACACTACAATCACGGCGACAGATTGGTTTTGCTGCATTCTTGAACTATTTTTGTCTGACTTGTCAGAAATTCGGTTTAACGGGTCGCGTGCGCCAACGGCGCGCGGGACCTACACTTGATGACCCCATCGGCAAGTCGCTTCGTGTGCGACGAAAGTTGGCCGAAAGTGCATGCGCGTTCATGATGGACGTGGAAGTACTCGCACAGGCGTCAGTAGCTTATGCAATGCCGTGCGGGTGTGGGCACGAGGCAGCCAGCCAAGTTGTTCACGGGCTTTGGTGCAATCAAACACGCGCGGCGCGAAGCTAGACCGCAAACGATACGGAGATACCGGCGCGGGGCGGCCCAACGTCTTAGCGAGCCGCTCAACACATCCCGCAAATAGGCAAGCCACATTCAACGGGATGTGGGTCGCCTTCAATCGAGGTTCCCGCGCGCGGATGTACAGATGCAAGAGTTCCTTGCGACTCATCAACTCGTTGTCCACGATTTGAAAGAGTTCGCACTGGCAGAATCTGCTTTGCGCGGCCAGAACGATGGCCTCAACGACGTCGTCCACATGCACCATGGGAAGCAGATTCGAGTCATCCCCAATCACGATCATATGGTTGCCGGCGCGGATACCCACGGCAGGCGAGATCAAGGGGCCGGATTCGGTCCAAATTTGCCCGGGCCGCAGAACGATCGCCGGCAGACCCTGGTCTTGGGCTGCATCCCGCACGATGCGCTCGGCTTCGAGTTTAGCCAGAGTGTAATGGCCTCGTTGTTGGGGTTCTGGCTCCAGTGGCGCCGACTCAGTGACCAGCCGGTTCGAGCGATGTCCGTTCCTATCGATGACGGCCAACGAGCTGACGTAAATCATCTTGGGTACGTGATGGGCGAGGCAGGCATCGACCACATTGCGCGTACCCATGATCGTGGCGGCTTCATGCGCCGCCCAACCACCACTCATGGCCGCGCCAATATGAAACACCGCCGTTGCTTCTTGCACAGCGCGATCCACGGCTTCGCGATCGCTAAGATCGCCCAGGACAACCTCGACGCGCGGGTTATCGAGAATTTCGGGTGGCGGAAGTCGCCGCACGAATACGCGAACGAATTCCTCTTCTTGGATGAGGCGCTTCACCAGAGCGCGGCCGAGTAAGCCGTTTGCGCCGGTCACGACGACGGCGGGCCGATGGCCCGTTTGGTATTGGCTGTTAAATTTGGATTTCGCGTGGTCCGCATCGCGGGCCACCTGTTCCGTCCAGCGAACGACCTCACGGGGCCGCTCAAGGCCGGCATCAACGTCATTCCTGGCCAGCGATTCGTAGAATGCGGCGACGAAGTTGTGGAGTCCCTGGTACGGTTGAATCCGACCGGCAACAAACCGAGCGGCGTTCCACACCAATTGAGTTGCCGACGAGACTGATTCCACCAGTGCATTGATGAAACGCTCGGCGGCCTTGGGTATGGGAAGCTGACGGCGCCGCGTCAGATACATCGCAAAGAGATCCAAGCGCAACGTACCCCGCGTGCCTTGAATGATGAGTTGATGTTGCAGCGGTTTGGCGTTCCAGGAAAGCTGGATGCTGGCCGTGCCCTTCGGGCACTGCACCAGTGCGCGCCAATCGTCGAAAGACATATTGGGGTCGCTGCCCTTCACGCCCGAGCAACGGAATTCCGCGCGAACGTCTTCAATGGGACCGAGAAATTCGCGCACCAGGTACAGGCCATGTACGCCCAGGTCGCGAAACAGGTAGCCGCCTTCCCGGTATTGCGGCGGTGGCAGACCTCGACGGTAGGACGGATAGTTGGAACTGCGCGAGTAGTCGACCGTCAGCACTTCCCCAATGGCGCCAGCCTTTACCAAAGCCAGGGCGCGCCTTACAAATGGGTCGCCCAACAACGAGTGATTCACGCAAACTCGCAGACCTCGTGTCTTGCTTTCGGCGATGAGGCGATCGCAGTCCTCGACGCTGGTCGCCAAGGGCTTTTCCACGAGTACATGGCAGCCGAGCGACAGCGCCTCCAGTGCAACATCCACATGGCAACGGGGAGGCGTAAGGACATGAACGACATCCAGCCCTTCGCCTGCCATCGCTTTCAAGGAGGCGTGGGAGGAAATGCCGAAACGTTGCGCCGTGGCCTTCGCGCTCGCCTCATGCATGTCGCAAATGCCTACGATGCGCACGTGAGGCAGCCGCTTCAGCGCCTTGATGTGAAATTCACTCACGTAACCGGCGCCAACGATGCCGACGCGGAATTGTCTGGATGAATCGGGCGTCATTGAAGTATGTGTGGGAGGATCTGTTCGGCGGCGTGACTGTCCGCTTCGGCCGAATGACTGCACTTTCTAGAGCGACGGTAAACTCCTAGTAACGTTGCAGGACAAACTTCGCTTTTTCCTATCGTCCTCAAGAACCATTCAAATGCGATTTCCAATATGCTGAGAGGTGCGGCAAAATAGAAGAATGGCCGTCCCTCAATGACTCGCAACTCTTCCTCCACAAGCCCCGCTTCACTCATCAACCTGGAAAGCAGTCGTCTCGTGTTTGCTCGATAAAATGTTGGGAAGACATTGCCTGGTTCGCGGCCCTCAGTCACCCGAATCATCCAGAACCCTACGCTTTTCGGCAAGAGCCTCCAACCCAAGCGAATTAACCAAATTTCGTAGCTGGAAGCGCAAGGTGTGTGAATTACAAGCTGGCCATCCCGATCCAGAACTCGGGCGAGCTCCGAAAAGACCCTCGAAGGCTCGACTAGGTGCTCTGCAACCATGTTCAGAGTCACTAAATCGAAACTGTCGTCCTTAAAGGGCAGGCTGCTAAGGTCACACGGAATAATTTTCTCCAAACTCCTATGTTGATGGTTAGATTCCACAACGGTATCGCAGCCCACCGCAAAGCGTGTCCGTTTTACAATTTCCATCTCTTGCTTCTCGTGATACCGGGCCAGAATCTTGTGGCCGCATCCCGCATCCAGCCAGCGAATGTCAGGCCGAACCACACGCGACAATGTTTCGGCGTATGCGAGATGCGTATCCTCCTGGTATGGCGCCAACAACGGCCGGATCCAAAGATAAGAGCCTCGGCCCAAATGCCGGTCAACCCAGGTCAAGAACGATCGCAACCTGTTCTTTTCCTCCATACCTAAAAGGCGCTCCCCGATTTAATGATTCCTTTTTTAGGCACTGTTGATATTCCTAACGCACGGAAAACTGGAGTTATCCTAGTTCGTGGCATGGCCCAATTCGTCTTGCGTTGTGCGCTTGTGGACAGGACGAGAAATGAGTTGACGCCCGTTGTTCCATTGCGCTGACACCGGCAAAACAAAGTCCGAGGAGGGGGAACGATGATTCAAACGGCAAATCGTAACTAAGCAAGACAATCGTGACCATCAGGGTAACCATCACAAACAGGCCAAATGGATTCCCCGCGGCGTACATTCGTCGGCCTCGACGAAATAAGTTCCACAGGAGGAACAGAAACGCTCCCACCGCCATCACTCCATTGTGATAAAGCGCGTCAGGCAGGCCCGAATGCACGAAATGTTTGTCGAGAGTAAGTTGGGAAGTACTAATCGCGGGATCCAGAATGGGATCAGGACTCACCAATGTCCCTTCGCCTGTTCCAAATAAGAGGCTCGCTGGATGATTGGCGAATTCTTCCCCAATCGAGATAATTTCTCCGAGCCGAACGCCACTCAGCGCTTCCAGGGATTCCAACGGCCCCTGAGACTCTTGCGCCAGCAGAAATTTGTTGGCGATGTGCTCGGGATCCTCCGGCATCACCGTCACGGAGTAGAAAGATGCGAGCACCAGAATCACGGATCCAACTGCAAGTCCCAGCAGGACGGCAAATTTCCGGCTGAAAATGAAATACAACGCCATGGCCGCCACCGAGGAAAGGAGCGGAGTCAACATTTGCGCCCGGACCAGAAGAATGGTCATCAAAATCAATAGGACGACACTGAGCCTGCGCACCCATCGCTTTTGGTCAAACAACATCAGATAGATGACTGCCGCGCAAATCATTCCGGCTTGATGAGCTGTCTCCGTCGTAAGGCGGTCTTGCTCTAGGCGTAGAAAGGCGTTGAACCGCATGAGATCCAGCAAGACCATGAACCCGTAGACGGCAACCATCCCTCGCAGAATCTTTTGCGTGCTTGCGGTGTCCTTGGCCAGAAAATAGAGCAGGCCTAAAACGACTGGCAGGGACCCAAAACGGTACAGATCGCCAACCAGATAACCCGAGTCATTGCCATGGGCCGCCCCAAGAACTCCGCTGACCAAGCACGCGCCAAACCAGATGCCCAGCAGCCTAAAGACCGTCTTGTCGGCCTCCGTGCGGATGGCCAACATTTTCTTGGCTTTCAAGCGCTGCACTGCGACAAACACAAAAAGGAACAACAGTGCCGCGAATTCCGCCACCGCCCAGGCGATAACTTCCGCGCGGTCGGGCCGTGCCAGTCCCATGCCGGGGAGAAACTGCAATCCAAACCAAACCAAAAACAGGAGGAGTCCCATCATTCCGGCCTTACCGCGAGGTCCAAAATATTTTTCAGCTTTCGATTCTTTTCGGTCAGAGAGAATCTCTTTTCGAGGTCCTCGCGCCCGGCCCTTCCCATGCGCCGCCGCAATTCGGCGTTTTCGATCAGCACGGCGGTCTTCTCCACTAGAGCTTTCACAAAATGCGGGTCCGGAGTTTCCAGTGCGCGCCGCACTTTCATTTCGGAAGTGTCCCAAGGCGGCAGGTGGCGATGGTGCGGGATGATCATCCCTGTCCTGCCGTCTTCGACATATTCGGGATTGTCGTAGTAGTCCGTGGTAATGACCGGAAGCCCGTAATTCATGGCTTCGAGCACGGAAACAGACCCCAGGTAGTGCGCGGGATACAAGTAAATGTCTGATTCGCGGTACATTTTTTCCAACTGTTCGTAGGGAACCAGGCTGGAGACAATGCGAAGTCCCGGCATGTTTTCATAGCGGCGGCGGATCTCTGGTTCAACGTCGGAACGCACGACCAGTTCCAGGCCGGGGAAACGTTGGCGCAGCACGGCAAAAGCTTGGAGCAATTCCAAACCGCCTTTGATCCTGAACCGGCAAGCCATCGTGCTGCCCACCACAAACAGGATTCGGACGGGACGATTGGCAGGCTTGGCTGTGGGGGCATACGGGGTGAGACGCCAGCCGGGACGCATGACGTGCAGCTTGTGCTCGAACGAATCCGCACGCAGATGCCGCTGCAGCGAACCTCGTGCCGCCTCGCTATGGCACATGATTCCCCGGCAATTCGGCGAGCTGAGCGCGCGCTCAATGACGCCGCGAAACCGGCGCAGGGAGCCATCATTGTGGCCGGCGAGCTGCGTGGCATCTTCCAGCCAAAGCACCCACGGCTCGTCGCGAAATACGACGGTGGATTCCGAATACGTCAAAACCGTGTCGGCAGGAGGTGACATGCGGCGGCGCATGAGGAGGCTGGTCATCAAATTCGCCGGGCATATTGCATTCGCGTACTGTTTCAGGCGCTGCATATTCCCGCTGGCATAAATTGAATCTGCTGCGGCACTCGACAACTTGCGGCGCGTCACAAATCTATATCCCTCGGGAGGATCGTCGAAGAGCTGCTTCGTCGTGGTTCCCTCTTGTCCGATGATATCGGCATAGACAATTTTTGCGCCGACACTCTCTGCGGTCTGCAACCTGTCCCTCCGTAAGAATATCGGTGGATTCAATACGATCTGAAAAGCTGGAGCAGTGCCGGCTGCGATTACGCGGAAACCCCCGTGACGGGGCGGCGCATTGCACTCGAATCGCAACAGGCTTTAACTTGCGCGCAGATATTCTCCACGTCCGTTTGCGTCAAGCTCACCGAGGACGGCAGCCACAAGCCGCGCGCGGAAATCTCCTGCGTCACCGGGTAATTCCCTTCCGCCCGGTAGCACGGCTGCGAGTGAACCGGGAGATAAAAATTGCGCGTCTCGATTCCTGCGCCCGCCATCGCGGAGACCAGAGCGGCGCGGTCGTTGCATAACAGGTCCACAAACCACGGCACGGTCTCCTGCAAATCCATTGGCGGGACGGCGATCCCCTCGGCGCCGGCCAGAAGTTCGCGATACCACCGGAAGATTTGGCCCTTCTTCTCGATGCGCTCGGGCAATTTGCGGAATTGCGCGAGACCGAGCGCGGCCTGCAAGTCCGTGAACTTGGAATTGAAGCCCAGGGTGTCATGCACTTCCGCCGTGCGCGAAAGACGCCCGTGATCCTTGATTCTGGCGAACGCTTCGTAGAGGTCTTTTCGCCGCGTCAGAATGATGCCGCCTTGTCCGGAGGTAATAATCTTCGTCGTGCCCAACGAAAACACTCCCGCATCGCCGCATGTTCCGAGAAATTGACCGCCCTGCGCCGAGCCCATGGCCTGCGCGGCATCTTCCACCAGCGCAAGATCGTATTTCCGCGCCAGTTGTCCTAGCTGTTTCATGTCGGACGCCCTGCCGTTTAGATGAACGGGGACAATCGCCTTGGTCCGGCGCGTAATTCGCCGTTCGGCATCGGCCAGGTCGAGAGTAAACGATTCCCTGCGCACGTCAGCGAAAATCGGTGCGGCTCCGGCAAGGGAAACCGCATTGGCGGTGGCGATAAACGTAAAATCGGGAACGATGACTTCATCGCCAGGGCCAATGCCGAGGCCTTGCAACGCTATGGTCAGCGCCACGGTCGCGTTATTCACGATGAGCGCATGGGGAACTCCAAAATATTTCGCGACCTGGTCCGCGAACTCCCGCGTTTTCCTGCCCTCCGTAATGAAACCGGAATCCATGACCTTTAGGACTTCTTCGCGTTCCTCGGCCCCGAGCACTGGCACAATCTGCGGAATTGTGATCATGTTTTGCCTCTGCTTTTCGATGTTGAAATGCAACGCGCGGCTAGGCCGAAGGTTTCCAGCATTCCACGTTTAAACTGATGAGCTTTCCGTGTTCTTTGTCCATGTGAGGCATGTAAGCTTGCGAGTGATCGTCAACGAGGCTGTGAATCGTCTCGCGCCAGTCGTAACGGTGAACGTCGCCGAAGCCGCCCTCTTCGAGCACATTCCGCAACGAATCAAAGTCATACACGGTCTTGTGATAGATCGCGGCGTTGCTCCCGGCGATTTCCATGCGGCCGTACAAGGGGCCCAAAATCGTGTCCAGTTGTTTATTTTGAAAATAAACCTCCGCCAGCGCCTCGAAGTCCGGCACGGCCAGGCGCAGCAGCCCGCCGGGGCACAACACGCGCCTCCATTCCTCAAGCACGCGGCGCACTTCGACGCGATCGAAATATTCCAGCATGTGAGACGCATAAATCAGCTCCGCCGCATCGCTCTCGAACATGTGCAGCGAGTCCGCGCCGCAACGAAAATCAATGTGCGGATAATCCGCGCGGTCGACGTGCACGAATCCCGGCAGGTAGCGTTTCCCGCAGCCCAGATGCAGCTTCAGTTTTGCGTTTGATTCAATGCGCGGCTGCGCTGGCGTGTTGGGTGCTGACGAACCAATCGATCGTTTTCCGGATGCCATCTCGCAACTCCGTGGGCGGGGTCCACCCCAGCTTGGCTTTCATTTTTGAAACGTCGAACACTTTGCAAGGCGCTCCATCCGGACGCGCCGTGTCGTAGAAAAACTCCCCGGACCAGCCCAGCAGTTCCCGGATGGTCTCCGCGAGTTCGCGGACCGAGCAGCCCTGGCCGCTGCCGAGATTCAGAATCTCCATTTCGTCGTACTGCCTGGCGGCTCGCACGATTCCCACTGCCGCGTCCTCGACGTACAACCACTCACGAACGGGTTTTCCCGAGCCCCAGATCTCGACGCGCTGGCTGCCGCTGTTCTTGGCGTCCCAGATTTTCCGGATCAGCGCGGTCAATGCGTGCGAACGGCTGGGGTCAAGATGATCTCCCGGGCCGAACATGTTCGGAAGCACGAGGTGGATTGAGCAGAATCCGCGCTCGTCTTCGTAAGCCCACGCCTGCACCCACTGCGCCTTGCGGGGCAGTCCGCTGGCCATTACCGAAGGATGCAGCGCGCCATTCCACCATGCGGATTCCTCATAAAGGTTGGAGACGCCGGGATAAGTGGAATTGCCCATAATGTTCACAAGCTTGTTAACGCCCGACCGCACCGCCGCGCGCACCGCGTGAAAACCAATCATCAAATTATCTTCATAGATATCGAGCGAGTGCTCCGCGTTGTAAGCTATGCCGCCGCCATGATGAGCGCAATTGACAAGGATGGCGGGTTTGGCTTTTTCAAGGAACGCAGCCAGAGAGCCTTCTTCCCGGGCGTCGACGCCGTTTTTGCGGCTGCATGTTTCGACTTCGTAGCCGCCTTGCGTGAACTCCTGGACCACATGCGCGCCGAGGAATCCACATCCGCCAAGAACGACAACTTTTTCCATCGGTCGTCTCCAATTTTGCCCTTAGCGCGCCGCGCCGGCCGGGACCACGGTTTCTGAGCTAGGAACCGCCTCGCGATGGCGCAGATACGATTCCATGGTTTTGGCAATTCCCTCTCGCAGTCCGGTTTGAGGCGACCAGCCGCCGAGCGCCGCATTCATTTTTTTCACGTCGAGGATCTTCACCGGAGCGCCATCGGGTTTCGTGGTATCGAAAACGAATCTGCCGCGCCAATCCGCGCGTTCCCGAATCATCTCCGCCAATTCCCGGATCGAGCATCCCTTGCCGCAACCCAGATTCATGATTTCCATATCGTTGTAGAGCTCCGTGGCCAGAACGATTCCTTCGGCGGCGTCTTGCACGTACATCCATTCGCGAACCGCGCGGCCCGTACCCCAGATTTCGACTTCTTCGATTCCCGCCTGTTTGGCGTCCACGATCTTGCGAATAAGCGCGCCCAAAGCGTGGGAACGCACGACATCGAAGTGGTCCTTGGGGCCGTAGAGATTCGGCAAGACAAGATGAATGGATTCGAACCCGGACTCCTGCCGGCAAGCCCAGGCATGAACCCATAAAGCTTTGCGCGGCATGCCGTATGTCAGGACGGTCGGGTGCATGGGGCCATCCCACCACCCGGATTCGGAATAAATATCCATCTCTCCAGGGTAGGTGCAATTGGGCATGATGTTGACGAGTTTCTTGATGCCCGCCTGGCGGGCTGCCCGCAGAACTGTGTAACCCAACAACAGATTGTCCTCGAAAATCGCCACCGGGCATTTTGCGTTGTACGCGATGCCTCCGACGTGAGCGGCGCAGTGCACCAGGATGTCTGGATTGGTCTTGCGAAGGTAGGCTAGGAGAGGTTGTTCCTGCCGCGCATCGACGCCGCTGCGGCGGCTGCACGCATCGACGTGGTACCCGCGCCGCCTGAACATCTCCACAACGTTCGCTCCCAAAAAACCTGAACCGCCCAACACTACAACTTTGATCATTTGAAACTCCCTAAACCCAATGCCATTCAATTAGCGATTTGGATCGGCGAGGTGAAGCGGCACGTGATTGCGTGTCGCTGATTCCTCGGACGCGGTAGCTTCCGAGTGAAGAAAGATTGGGTGCCGCACCCTTGCGGTTTTCAAGGGTGCGGTTTTTTTCATGCATAACCTTATTCAGTGCTTTGCGGGCCTGACCGGAATCGATCCATGGAACGAACCGAGTAGCGTCGCCGAAAACCCGCACCCTTGAAAACCGCAAGGGTGCGGTACCCGCGACCCAAAACCAGATCCCGTTTCAGGTCCTCCATCCAATTCCTATAGTTAAGGGTAGTGTCCCTAAACCGCTGCGCCCACGCAGTTGTGTTTTGCGGTGCCTTCCAAAAGAATCGTTTCGCGTTTCAAGTCGGCATCCACCATGATTCGCACCAGCTCTCGAAAAGACGTTCGAGGCCGCCAACCCAGCTTCGCGGCGGCGCGGCGCGAATCCCCTTGCAGATATTCCACCTCCAGCGGCCGGACGTGGCGCGCCTCGCTGGTTACATACCTTCGCCAATCCAGGCCCAGGTGACGGAATGCCTCCTCCGCAAATTCTTGAACCGAGTGGGACTCTCCCGTAGCCACCACGTAGTCGTCCGGCCGGTCCTGCTGCAGCATCCGCCACATGGTCTCGACGTACTCCGGGGCATAGCCCCAGTCACGCCGCGCGTCCAAATTTCCGAGCGCCAGTTTTTCTTGGATGCCCAGCTTGATCCGCGCCGCCCCCTGCGTAATCTTGCGCGTGACGAATGTTTCACCGCGCCGGGGAGATTCATGATTGAACAGGATTCCATTGGCGATCCACATGCCGAAGCCTTCGCGGTACATTTTGCAGATATGGTATCCGCACAGCTTGGCGGCGGCGTACGGACTGCGCGGCGCCATCGCCGATGTCTCGCTTTGCGGCGGCGGCGTCGAGCCGAACACTTCACTGGTACAGGCGTTATAAATTTTTGGATGGATGGTCATTTCGCGCACGCTCTCGAGCAACCGGATGGTGCCCAGCACGATGGTGTCCGCGCTGTATTCGGGAATTTCAAAACTGACCATGACGTGGCTTTGCGCCCCGAGGTGGTATATTTCGTCGGGCTGTATCATCCGCAGCAGGCGCCCGAGCGAACTGGCGTCGGTCAGATCGCCGCGCACATATTCCAGGCGGTCGGAACCGAACGCCTGAAGGAGATGATCGATGCGGCCGGTGTTAAAGCTGCTGGCCCGGCGCACCAGACCAAACACGCGGTATCCCTTCTCGAGGAGCGTCTCGGCAAGATACGACCCATCTTGCCCCGTCAATCCGGTGATGAGTGCGGTGATTGGCATTGGTGTAGTGGTTTAGGAGACGGTTTTGTAGAGGCCTCTCCGTCCCGCGTCTTTCGGGACGGAGAGGGCACGTTCTTTCTCAAGCCGAGGCGCCACGGTCATTGCTGGTTCTTTGGCTTTGAAATGGTCTGCTTAGTCTTGAGTCCAATCGCAATTTTCGTGAGGCTTCATCGGACGGGCTCCACATCCGCGATGTCCACTTCGGCTGCAATGGAACGCATGATCAAGTCGATGGAAACCACGATTCTGAACTTGTGCTTTCTCCTGACCAGAATCCCTTCAAATCCTTCGAGGGGCCCCCTTGTGACTCGCACCCGGCGTCCGGCCTGGAGGTACGGGTGAGGCTCCGCGCGGACCTGGCGGTTCAGCCTCTCGCGCAGGGCCTCAATTTCCGCGTCGGGCAAAGGGACAGGGCTTCCGTTGAAGCCGACCAATCTCGCCACTCCGGGCACTTGAAGAACGCGCATCCTTTCGCGCAACGGCAGCCGGATCAGAATGTATCCGGGGAAAAGCGGGAGTTGCAGTGTCACGCGCCGGTCTTTCCAGCGCCGCTCGGTTTCATAGAGAGGAAGAAAATGCTCGACCGAGCGTTCCGCAAATTGTTCAGCCAGACGCTTCTCATGATTCGCTCGCGTGTGTGCCGCATACCAATGCGCCTCGTCGTACTCACACGCCAATCCAGGCGGGCAAAAGATTGAGGTACTCGTTGTGGCCAGCGCCATCTTAAGAGCTCCTTGCAGTTTCGTTATTTCTTGCCGGGTTCGCCGTGTGGAGCCCTCACGCGTGGCACAGCTTCGCCCCGTCGCTTACAGAGGCACTTGCACCATAACTATCACAATTACAAGCGGTTACAGCACATTCGGGCAGCTATTGGCGCTCTTCCGACACGCCTTGCCGTCCGTTGAAACGGGTCCAAACTCTTTGGATGGCAACACCCAGTCTTGATCCGTTTGAGGATGTCCACGGCAGGTGGGACGCCGCGCTGCGATAAACTTCCAGTGCAAACACCCTTCGTGGGTCTCCCAGGTCCGTCTCATCCCAGAACGAATTCAGGGCCAGCCACACCATTCCCGTCAGGAACGCGATGCACGTTCCAAAAAAAATGATCAGCAAGCGCGGCGGAAATGATTTCTTCTCCGGCACGCTGGCCGGATCGAGCACCTTCACGCTGGGGGTTTCTTTCACTTCCTGCACTTTGGCCAGTTCGTATTCCCGCGTCAGCGTTTCGAACACCGCTTCCTGCACCTTGGTGCGGCGGTATAGGTCCGCGTAGGTGACGCCGAGCAGCGGAAGCTTGCGAATCGACGGGTAGTTGGGATCACTCGCAATCTTGTGCGGGGATGAAACGCCGCTTTCGTTTTCGCCGCCAATTCTCTCGAGTTGATTCTTCAGTTCCACCATTTGGGCGTGCACGGAGCGCACGCGGACGTTGTCATCGGTGTAGACCTGCTTTAGACCCTCAAGTTCGGATTGGGCGGCAATCAGCTGGCCCTGGAGAGTGGCCGCCCCCTCGATCATGGCTTTACCCTGCGCCTGAATATCGATGGCCGCGTTTCTGCTCGCGTATTGGCTGAATTCCTTTTCCGCCTCCGCCAGATCCAGCTGCACGGCTTTTAAGCGTTCTTCGAGGAACTCGCGCTCGCGATGCGCCGAAGAAGTGCTCATTTGATTCACCACTCGATTCAATTCCGCGGTGTACTCCTGAGCGATGGCTGTCGCTCGCTGCGCATCCGTGTCTGTAACCTGGATGGTAAGTATTCCGCTTTTGCGGTCTTCGAAAACGCCGCTGTTATTGGCCAGATCTTTTCGGGCATCCTCCGCGTAGCGGTCTCCGTAGACTTTCTGCAGTTGGAACTTGCTGACGATGTGGTCTTGGACGGTCCGGCTTTGCAGAATGCCAATAAAAAGCGCCCCCGAACTCTTCAACCCCAGCAATCCGCCGGCCAGCGTTCCGAGACTGGATCCCGCGTTGCTGCCCGAAGCCGCCAGCAACGCCATGCCGGCGCCCGAATTTACCTGGTCCGGAGGCATCAAATGCGCGGAGGATTCGAATTGCTTGGGAATCAGAAAAGCGACCACCGTGGACAGCACCAGGCCGGCGCCCGTGCAGCGCAAAACTGCCTGGCGGCGGTCCCACAGGCGCCGCAGCCTGGTCACCAGTCTCTCGCGGCCTGCGGCCTCCTCGGCCAGGCCAGCGTAGAGTGTGCTCTCCGCCGTGTCCGCCGGCAGCCCGGTCAAATTGGGTACTTCTTCCGCCATCTGCGAATCCCTCTCAATCACGACATCCCAACTTCGCGAAAATTATTTCCTTCTCTCACGTGTAAAACCAACTTCCACAATAGCCGTAAAATTATTTTGCGGACCACGGAACAACAGGGGGAAATGTGAAATGTGCTCGACTTGCAGCGCACTCTTCACGTAGAAGCCGCCGCGGAGGCGCATCTCATTGCGCAAACCGTAGTCCTGCCAGGCCCCTCCCTGGGGAATAAAATCCGAGCTCACCGAATTATGCTTATAGGAAAATCGCAGAGTGTCCTGCGGTGAAAGCCAGTAGTTGAACCAACACTCAATCGCGCGCCCGTCCCGGCCGACCGTGTTGCCGATGAGGTTGCCGTAGTTGGTGTAACCGCTGGGATATCCATCGTACATAACCTGGCCACGATTGATATGCGTGTGAGCGAGCGTGGCGCCTTCGGTCCACACGCCTTGCATATGGAAATCAAGTTTTGGTATTCCTGGAATTCGCGTGAGGTAGACTCCAGGCTGCCACGGATTTCTTGGCGGGTTCTCAATCGGCAAGATGTCGTCCTCGGCGTAGGCATTCCCGTACAGCACGATGTAGTTTCCGACCTTGGGGACATAAAACGTCCAGTCCATTTCGGAGTGACTGTCCCCCGGCACGGAGCGCAGTGCGGGATTTACAGCGCCGAAAGCGCTGCGGATCAAGTTGTTCGCCGTGAGAGGATCGCCTCCCTTACCTCCGATCGTGACGGTGCGGGCGAATCCGAGTTCCAGGGAGGGAAAGAGACGTACGCTGATTTTTTGGCCGTACTCAAATGGCCGTGGAACCTGCGAGTGTCCCCCCAGACGCCCAAAGAATTGGTCCATTCGAACGGGTCCCACACGTTCGAGAAAACCCGGCAGGTGAAACGGTTCCTGGTTCACCAGCCGTACCATGTTGACGGGCTCAATGTTGTTGCTCCACAACATCGAACTGTCGGTTTCGGGCGCCCAGGAAAGACTTTGCCTGCCCAGTACGAGTTGCCAGTTACTCAAATTTATTGCCGCGTAGGCATCGAGTAATTCGAGCCGGTTCGTTGCAGCCGAAGGTCCCGACCGTACCTGGGACCGATCAACCTGGTCCACCTGCGCGATGACGTTGCGGACAGCATCGGAAGGCGCGGGAGCGGAAGGCGCGCGCTGATACTCCGCACGGACGTAAATCGCCAGCGGCCCCGCAGCGGCGCCGAATGACCCGCCCGCCTGGCCGTTTGTTCCGCGCTCAAAGGGGCGGCCGAAATCGTAGGCCACGGTTTGTCCGAAGTGGTAGCTGTCGGTTAGTGGCGGGCCGCTGATCGAGACTGCTCTGGCATAGATCGATTCCAGATTCGCCGTGAAATTGCGGCCACCGCCCAGCAAATTAATTTCATATTCGAATTCCTGTGCCAGCCGGGATTGCACTCGCGCCGCCTCTTCGCTCAAGCCCTGACCTTGCTGCAACGATTCGCCGGCTTCTTCCGTGAGGCGCGCGCATTCGATGCGAGTCCAAGGCTTGAGGCCCAACATCGCGGTGTTGACATACCTCAGCGCCGCCAGCCTTTCGAACGCCCCATATACCCAGGTGTCGAGAGGAACAAACGTTGACCCCATGCTGCGGCGATCCCTGCGTTCTTCGCCCTCTTCGTTCCCCGAGAGCCTATCCAGGCCTCCTCCTCCCAGTTCCGGATCGTGATGCAGGCGATAAATTTGGCGTCCAATCAACCATCCAATCGTGGCGCCCACGACCACATCCGAAGGGAAATGCTGCTTTCCGAGCACCCGGGAGGCGCTCACTGCCGTGGCCAGCCCGTACGCAGCAACCTGAGTGATTGGGCCCGGATACTCGTGGGCTATGACACTGGCGATCGACCAGGCTACGCCCGAATGGTCCGAGGGAAACGAGACGCTATGTTGAAAGAAGTTGCCAAGCCCCTGGCCTTGGTTGGGGCGTTCTCTTCCAAACGCGTACTTGAAAGTTGTATCCACGGCGAAACTGTCGATCGCCGCCTCGCCCGCGAGGATGCCCGTCTCTCTCTGGTGGTCGTCGTGTGAAAGCTTGCTCCAAAGATAGAGTCCCCCGCCGGCGCCAACCAAGGAATAAACCCCATAATTGGAAAAGTTCGAGTAATGGTTGAGCTTTTTCAGGTCTCCAGAGAGAGCGGGAGGAACTGCCCGGTCGGTGGCGAAAAAACCTCCTGTCACTGCCGCCAGCGGAAACAGCCAGACGCCGTCCGCCCAGCGAAGGCGGATTGGGCTGGTCCAGATAGATTTTTGGTCGGATGCCAGATTCTTCAAGAACGGCACTCCCAGGGGGTTCGAATTAGCGATGGCCGGCTCATAGGCGTCGTCGTTCTGCTTGGTGGCTACATCATTCACCGGATTCTTGTCACCCCGATCGGCGTTCAACATCGCAGGCGTCTCGTCCGGGTGTTGGTCTTGCGGCTTGGCGTAGCCAATGGCAGTTTCGGCAACGACCAGCAGGCAGCTAGCAAAGATATATTTCGCGCTCCTTCGAGTCATAATCGGTCTTCAGTAATGCAGCGAGATAAACACTGTACTGGCAATGACAGTCGCCGCCTGCGCGGTCAGCAATACGCTTTGCCACTGCAAGCCGCCGCCGATGGCCTTTTCGGGCACCACTACCGTGTCACCCGGCTGTAGAGTGGCGGTCAGCATTTCCCCGCTCCACAAACTGGTTTTCGTGCCAACCACGGAGCCATCGGCCCGGACTACAAAGATCGCTTTCCGATTCGCGAGGCCAGAGGGGCCTCCGGACTGGCCGAGATACCATTTGGCACTCTTGCCTGGCCGGAACGAAACAGCAGTCGGATTGAAGACTTGTCCCGTCACCATGACGTAACTCGGTCTCTTGGGAATGACGAGAACGTCTCCGGCCCGGACTTCGATGTCCGCCGGGGTGTCCTTCCAACGATCGATTTGCGAAGAAATTCGAATGGTCACGCGGCCGAGCACTGGGCTGGCGCTCAATTGCTCGATGCTGGACTGCGCCTGTTGCAGGGCGATGGCCTTCGCTTCCTTTTCCTTGCCGTCGGTCTCGGGCAGGAGTTCGAGACTCGTTTGGGCATCTTTTAAACGCGTAATGATTTCGGCTTGCGCTTTCGATTCCAGCTCGCGGACTTGCTGCCTTTGCAGGACGGCGCCATATGGAAAGGCATTGGGTTGGAAACCGCCCGCTCGCTCCAAAACGGAACTGAGCCGCTCTCCGGGACGGATGCCGTAGGTTCCAGGATTTTTTAATTCACCTTTCAATGCGATGGACGCCCCGAGATCATTCCATCCGGGGAGTTGCCGAATCGTGAGGACATCCCCGTTGCGCAGAGCTGCGTTCGAATTGGAGTCGCCCGCGAGTGCGCCGGCAAGCGCGACCACTTGGTGTTGTCCCGTTAATTTCGAACCGTCCGACCATTGATACTGGGTCAGGTCGGCGGCCAGCGTATCCGCGCTGGGCTTCAATCCACCGCCAATGCGAATCAAATCAGCGACGCGCATGTTTGTTGACAGCGGATAGCGGCCAGGCTTCCCAACCTCGCCCTGGACATACACCGTGGCTGGTTCGATGGCGTCCGGGTTCCTGTGAATCAAGAGACGATCGCGCGGCTGAAGGATGATGTTCTCGAGCGGATCTCCTCCTAAGGCCCCGCTCAGATTGACGCTGAAGATTTTGAACTTGCCGTCGGACAAATAGCGGAACACCTGAGCATCGGCAACCTGCGCATCCGGGGTAAGTCCTCCAGCCAGGTGAACTGCATCGGCCAAATGAATCTGCCCGGATGTTTGATAGGTTCCCGGCAGGCGCACATCGCCCAGGACAGAGACCGTCGGTGGATTTTCGAAGTCAAAGCGGCTGTAGATGCGAACCGTGTCCATGGCTTGCAGGACCGGCGCGTGAGCAGGATTGGCAAGGGCATCGGCCAAATCAAAGCTTTCGACGCTGGGATGAAAATCCGGCGCGTTGAGGCGAATAATTTCCGCGTATCGGGTCGCAGGTTCGGGAAGCATGTCCTTGTACGAGGAGATGACATCCGAGACGCGCATGTCCGCGCGGAAGGAGTAGCGGCCCGGGCGCACGACATGCCCTTCCACATAAATTGTGTCCTGGTTGTAAGGCACAATCGGGAAGATTCGGATGCGATCGCCATCGTGAATTTCAAACGATTCGAGTGTTTTGGTTACTTCCGCGGCGTTTTCGGTTTCCGGAATATCCACGCTGAGCATGGTTTGATTTTGATGGGCCACGATGCGCTGCACTTCGATATGGCGTAGCGCGGCGGCTGGGAGCAGCCCTCCGGCCAGCTCGAGCACGCTGGCCAGGGACTTCTCATCGCGCAGTTCGTAAATGGCCGGGCGTCGCACCATGCCTTCCATGGTTATCTGCGGCCCGATCGGCGGAACTTGAACGGTGTCGCCGTTCTCCAGACGTTGCAGGTCCTTCTTCACGCCATGCAGGAGGAGGTCGTACACATCCACGGTCTCCAGGAGTTGCGGGCCGCGGAAATGATTCAGAATTCGCATGGACCCTCGCTGCGTCGGACCTCCCGCTGAGAACAAAGCGTTCAGCGGCGTGGACAGTGAACTGATATCGTAAGTACCTGGCTTATTAACATCGCCCACTTCATAGATGCGGATGGTCCGGAGACGAGCCAGCGAAACATCCGCCGAAACATCCCGGAATTGAGTCCTTAGAATTTGCTGCAAGTTCTGTTGCACCACGGCAAGACTCTTTCCGCTAACGAGGATCGGCCCTACCTCGGGCAAGCTGACGCGGCCCTCGCGATCTACGACGCGGTAAAGACGTTGCGATACGCCGCCCCAGAGATCGACAGACAATCCGTCGCCGGGCCCAACGACGTAATCAGGGCCGACCGGAAGATCCATGGGAATCGACTGCGAGTCTCGAGTTCCGTGTTCAAACACCTCCGCCCCAAATCTCCTGGGAGCGGCGGGGCGGGTGACCGCCTGTACGTACATGTCGTATAGCGACGGGATACTGTCATAGGGATTTACTTTGCGAATCATTTCCCGCGGTTGGCGGAGTGCTTCCGATGGAGCCGGCCGCTTGGACAGCTCTGTCAGAGGCGCCGGGGACACCTCGTTTCTTCCTGTTCCGTCTCCATACGCCGAGAGCAATCCGTCGCCCGCGTTCTCGATTCCATAATTGCGATTCGCTGAAGCAGAACGAGACTTTCCGCCGGCAGTTGCTCCACCGTTTTGAGGCGCGAGAGGGTTCGACACGTCAACGCTCGCTCCGCTGAACGAAGCAGGCGTTGAAATCTGAGAAGGATTGCCCACGAAATCCCGCCCACTTTGCATGAACTGCGCATGCATCAGGGTGTCCTCGCCGATGGCCGGAGAATTCGGGGGGGGCGGTGTTCCAGGGTTGGAGCCGGAGGGCGGCGCGCCCTGCTGACGTTCTTGTCTGGGATTTTCCGCAGCCGGCGCGTAGATTTGCGAACCATTACAGTCCGCGGCCATTTGCGAATCGCAGGAACCAGTGTCCTCTGGATTCTGAACTCCCCGCGGACTGGCCTGCGCCAGTTCCTCTTCCTGATTTTGGCGGCGCGCAATCCGCTTGGTGCGTTCCTGGATCAACAGATCGTGTTCTGTAGCGGCTCCTGAACCGGGACTAAACTTGGGGATGAGATGCCCGTATCGTTGAAGCAGCGCGGTTGCCAGAGACCGAAACTGGACATCCGTCTCCAGGCGGTCGTATATGGCGTCATTGGTCAGGTCCGAATCGGAAACGATTTGGCCGTTGTCGGCCGCGTCTTTGGCGACCCAGCGCTTCAATTCGACCATCAGCCCCGCGTCCTTGTTGAGAATCGATTTGATTTCCGCGGCCGAGGCGCCCACCCGGCTCATGTTCTGCGACGACAGACTCGATACATTCGTCGAAGTGCCGGTCAATTGTTGTGCGTGCGCAGCGGGCGCAACGCAAACCACTGGGAGCATGAATCCGGCCGCGGCGAAAAAGATCCGCGCGTTCGTTGCCACCCTGCGTGTCGATCGTCGAATTTTTTCCTGACGCACGTCTAACCTCCCACGTATTGGATCTTGCGCCGCAAAGTGCTGAGGATTCCGGCTTGAGACGCTTCCACCTGGCTGGAATGAATATCGAATGAGGCCCAGAAAAAGATGCTGACATTTCTCTCCGGGGCCAGGGCCAGAATCTTCATATTCGGATAGCGGAGCAACAGCGTGTCGCACAGCGAAGGACGACGGCCGGATTCATCCAGCGCAATGATGAGAAAGTCAGGATGCGTACCGTCGACCGCATTAGCAATTTCCTCTTCGTTTTGAATTTCCGCGACGATTTCGATGTCCGGTTGTTCGAGGATGGTCTCTAACACCAACTCGCGCATCAACCGGGGTTGATTGGCGACGACGACGCGAATAGGCTGGGCGATCATGCTTGACTCCGTTGCGGGAAACACTATCGGCGAAGTGCGGAAAAAATGGCAGGTTCAAAGAAGGGCCAAAACAGGTACCAGGGAAATAACCATTGGGTACTCATTGCTGTACCCATTGAAGTCTGAATGCGGGCCAGTTCCGTACCACAGGTATGCCCACTCGAAGGTGAGAGCAATCTAACCCGTCCAAGAATGGCCGCTGGGTACCCTTTCTGATTTGGGCACACACCGCAACTTGTGGCCGAAAACAGCACGTGACCAGGGAAGGTTCATGATAGGGTTGATGTGGTACGAGAGAGTCCAGCGATTTCATTCCCCCCTTCTGCTTCCGAATGAACGCCGCGTGCTTGTGTTGACATCCGTTTGACGCTTTGGTTTTTTGATCGCTCGGTGGCACCGAGGTTGTAGCTCGCCTCTTTAGAGACGAGGGTTTGGTTGCCAATGGCGTGGAAAACCCCTGCGTCTGACCCCTCCCGCCGCGGCGGGCTCAGGGCAAGAGACGCGGGCTACAGCAACCGGCAGCATCACTAGGGATGTCAACCGAGCAGGATGGCCTGGAGAGTTTATTTTAAGGGATGGTGATGAGCGCTAAGATTTCTGTTTTCCTGGTGGCCGGCAATCGGCTGCTTCGCGAGGCCCTGGCGAGACTTCTCAGCAAGAGGGGCGATTTCGACGTGTGTGGCGTCTCGCCGTGCGTGCCTGAAGTAACTTCCTCCATCGCCACGCTCGGTACGGACGTCCTGATCCTGGATTCGATCACGGTGCAATTGTCGGACTACGCGCTGATACCCGAGATCGCCAAGCAAGCCCCGAACGTCAAAGTGATCCTCATCGATATGGAAGATGATCCAGAGGTTTTTCTGGAATGCGTTCGAGCAGGCGCCGTGGGTTATCTGCTGAAAGACGCCTCCTCGGCGGATGTCATCTCCGCGGTGCGTTCCGTCGCGCAAGGGCAAGCCATCTGCCCTTCGCAGCTTTCCATGCCTCTGTTCCGGACGGTGGCGCGGCAATGGACTTCCGTTCCAAGCTCACAAATTAAATTGGAATTGGGTTTAACGCGCAGACAGCAGCAACTTGTTCCCTTAATCGCGCAGGGGCTGACAAACAAAGAGATCGCTTCACACTTGAATCTCTCCGAGCAAACCGTGAAGAACCACATCCACAGGATGCTGCGCCGTGTGGGCGCCAGCGATCGCTTGCAGGTGATTGATTTGACGCGTTACCGCGGTGTGTTCCGGTAGGTCTAGCGCAACTGACGACTAAACAATTGGAAACAGCAACACGAAGAACCCCACTCGTAACTCGACGTGTGGGGCGCCCCAAATCATTTGCGCATTTGGCGTCCGGGCCACCCGCCACATCTAAAACTGGTGCTCTTGTGCCCGCTGTGCGACGACCCAACCAAGTGGCTTTGATGCATACCGAAGTGCGACCGCGATGTATGGTCCTGTCTCGTCAGTTTCAGTCCTGAAGTGCAAGACCTCCCAAGGGCCCGAGCCAGCCATGTCAAACACATATCTGCCGCGAAACCGTTCAAAACTTTGAAACCAGTCGCTAGATTGAACACGATCCCATTGAGCTGGCGTCCACGCACCTGCTGTCGGCGGTCGAATGTAAACCTTGCCAATGAATTCGGTCACGCTAAATTCGCGAAGAATTTCCAATGCGATGTCTGGCTCTCCTGGTCGAGGGTACGGTGGTGGAGGACGAACTCCAAGGGAAGCCACTCTTCCCTTTGTAGGCCAGCGAAAAGTGCCGTACGCAAAAGGTCGTTGGTTCATAATTTTGGCTCTGGGATCTCGACATAGCCTTCTATTTCGTTGCGCAACTCCTTGTACGACTCCCAAATCGTTTTCACCGTGTTCTTTAACTCAAATCGGCTCCAAGTCTTATAAAATCGATCTTTCGTGTCGGAGAAATGCTTGTCCATGTCAATCGCCGGAGAAGGTAATGCTAAGGAGGCGGCACCTGCGAAGAAATGCCCTATGTCCACGGTCGCGGTCCCTTCTTTTAGGAGCAAAACGCCCTTGTTGGCACCCTTCATCGCGCCGTACTCAAAAATTACATTGGGCCGAAGGCCATCCAGGCATACAACTCCGAACGTGGATCTTCTTACTTGATCCAAAATCAAATCATGTTGGCTCTTACCAACCTCAAGGCTCGAAGGCGTGCGCTTTATCTCGAAGTGCCCTCCAAATACGATCTCCAGACACTCGACCAGGAGCGCAATTTGTGGTTCGCCGGTCGAATAGGAGACAAAGTAGAACGGTTTAGTAGGCAATAATTCCCTTTTCGCAGGTGCGGGTCTCTTTTTGTTGGGCATTGAGGATTGTCTTGGTTACGCACTCGAAAAACTACTCCTTGGTCTATGCGGATTGCAAGTAAAACCTACTCGTTATGTTTGGCAAATTTGATTGTAGCAATGGATGAATTTCCGATCGATTACGATAGTAGGTAGATTGCTCCTAGAATCAGGCCCAACAGATCACCAATCGCTCTCGCAAACCGAGGAAACTTAAGGCTTCCTCCGAACGAAGCTTTCAGCTCCCGAAAATCATTGAGAACGTAGCCAACGCCAAGTACCCATGCAATTGCAACATTGGGTCGAACTCGAAGCCAACCGAAAAGAACGCGTGCGAACCATACAGCTATAAACGCCTCAGCAACCGAGAACAAACCACTAAGGAGTCCATACACAAAAATCCGCGGCATTGTCCGTGGATTCCCGCTCCTGGCGTTGGGCATCAAAAGTAAAGTTATCGGTAGAAATACAAGCTGGCCAAGAGCACCGAATGTCGGAGCTAAGAAAAAGGCGATCACGTAAGCAGCTAGATTGCGAATCATTCATAGTCTCCGATTCCGGTGGTGCATCATCTCCGCCAAAGTGCGCCCTTACATCGTGAATCATACCCTCTAAGTTTGGCAGACTGTTGGTGTAGGCGAAACCTTTGACCTACAACTCACCCAGACTTTGCGGTTAGGGCTGGTAATCGGAAAAGCTATACCGTAGAATTTCAAAGGGTTGGGCGGTTAGCTCAGCGGTTAGAGCGTCCGGTTTACACCCGGAAGGTCGCGTGTTCAAATCACGCACTGCCCACCAAACAGGAATCATCGCACGGGGCCGTGGTTCTGTCGGTTTGAATAAGGCCCTCTGAGCTGCGATGGGGAGAGCCGAATCCCTTGCAGGAGGTTTAGGCCGTGAACATCGAAATCCACGATCCGGCCCTGGAGGCCAGAATCCAAAAACAGATTCAGGCCACCGGCTCTGGCAGCGTCGAGGAAGTATTGGTCCGTTTACTGGAGACCAAAGAAGAACAGGACCGTTGGCTCTTAGAGAACCGGGAAACAATCAACGCAAAGATCAAGCGCGGCATCGAGCAACTCGAGCGCAGCGAAGGAATCCCGGAAGATCAATTGGATGCTCACCTGGCAAATCTGAAAAACCAAACCTAAATGAGCGCGCGGTTCGTTCTTGCCCCTCAAGCGGCCCTCGATCTCGTTGAAATCTGGCGTTACATCAAAGAACAGAGCAGCCTCACAATAGCAAACCGTATTGAATCAACCATCCGCGAACGAATGGCTTTTCTCGCGGGAACACCAGGTGCCGGGCACCGCCGGAAGGATTTGACTGACGAGGATGTGAAGTTTTTCCCTGTCTACTCTTATCTAATCGTCTATCGGCCCGAGACGATGCCGCTACAAATAGCGTCCATTCTTCATGGTCGGCGGGACGTGGAGCAAATCCTCAAAGGCCGCGAATGAGCGACGGAGCCCCGCCCACACGAAAAAACCTCCGTCCGACTTGGGACAAAAGGAACAGCATGTGTTAAATTAATTGCCGCACGAGCGTACGGATATTTATTAGCGGTTCATTGGCGTTTTTGCGAGGGACAGCTGCTACTGTAGTCGTTGTCGGCAATCCTTACGCTTTATGCGAAGCTTGCAAGAGTCTTATCCCACAAGGATTTACACCAAGTCGTTGATTGCACGGTCGGGGCCGTAGTTCAGTCGGTTAGAACGCCTGCCTGTCACGCAGGAGGTCGCGAGTTCGAGTCTCGTCGGCCCCGCCATTTTCACCTAATAGAATCAGTGAATTAGCGGAGCGTCCCCTTCGTCGCTCTCCTGAATTTGGGTCCATTTGGGTCCAATAACCTGCTCCAGTCGCTCCACTGCGTCGGGTTGGTGCCGCAGAATTGTGTGCGTGTAAATTTCCATCGTGACGCGAGAAGAGGAATGCCGAAGCTGCGCCTGGATTGTTTTCATCGACTCACCCTGAGCATTCAACAGCGTTGCATGTGTGTGACGGAGTTCGTGCCACGAAACACGGGGCACTTCTGCGGTCTTACACGCGGGATAGAGAACTCGCCAAAGCAGGTTGTGCGTGTCGTGCGGTCCGCCCTTTTCGTTGGGAAATACCAACGCGTCGGGATGCGGCTCACTTCCCTGCTTCTGTCGGTGTTGCTATAGTGCGTTTACTACCTGCGGCCCGAGCGGAAGATCTCCGACGCTGCTCAAAGTCTTCGGCGAACCGAAATGGCCTTGATACACACTCTCGCGAATGTGCAAGACGCCGCGATTGAGGTCCACATGCTTCCATCGCAGCGCCAACACTTCTCCGATGCGACAGCCGGTCAACAGCAGCGTGAGCACAATCGTCCGCCCGGGCTCATCGAGGACTGCTAGTAGTTTCTTGGCTTGATCCTCGGTGAGGAAGGCCCGTGGTGGACCTGGCTCACGCCGCGGTAATTTGACCATCGTCGCGACGTTCTCGGTTGAATAGCCCCACTCCACGGCCGTGTTGAGCATTTTGCTCAACGCGTGTTTCATGTGAGCGACCGTTTCCCACGCGAGGCCGACCTTCAACTTCGCGTTGAGAAACGCTTGCACTTCTTCCCTCGTTAGATCGCAGAGTCGCCGATCTCCGATCGCGGGAAGAATGTGAGTGTCGAGCATATAGCCGTAGTAGCGTTGCGTACTGTACTTCAGGGTAGGAAGAACCGTGGGTGCCCAGTCGTTCCTTGCGAACTCAGTCAGCGTGCGCACGGATTGCGGGCGATGATGTCCCAGGTTTAACCGCCTGAGAATCGTGTCCGCGACCACCCATGCCTGTTTCTTTGTACCAATTTCGCTGACTGCTCCAAGCACCACAGATCTCCTAGTATTACCGACTTTACCACCGGAAAGCAGAACGGGCTCGTAGTAGCGGAGCACGTACACTTTCCGTTTTGTGCCGCGGATCAACAGACTGCCCGTTTGGTATCGGCGGCTTTTGCGTGCCATCGTCGTTTTCACCTCCACGATGGCCCGCCCAGCTTGTTCTGCGTTCCGTGGCATTGTAAGCGCTGGAAATCCCATTGTCATGTTCCCCGTTGCCGCTCCAGCCACGCGAACACATCCGTCTCGCGAAACCGCCAATACTTTCCGAGTCGGAAGCCGGGGATTCGTTGATTCGTTCGGAGTCGCGTGCGGTCGTACACCCAAGACGGAGGTACTCGCAGAAGGGCCGCGACATCTTCGACGGTGAGCAATTGTCCATGTTGAAAACGTTTCCTCGCCAGGGAGTTACCTTTTTCGGATGACGCGATTTCCTCCGTCGAGGCAGTACACTCGGGCGGAAGATCGTCCAAGGCGAATTTTGCCGAGGCTCTAATCTCAACCTCTAACGGATTGCCGACGTGCACGCGACGCTGACTTATGCTCTTCATCTATGAATCCAAGAACGTGCCCAGCTCGCGAACATGGGGCGTATCGGGGCAATTTGCTTTCATGGCAATGCAGCCGGCTGACAGGTTCGCGACAGTTCAATAGAAGTTCGAACTCGGCACTTCCTTGCAGATCGAGAATGCCGGGATTTGCTGAAGTACCCATTCACGTCTCCCCTTCAAGAAATTTGCCTCCAATAGACGAGTTCCATAGCGAGGTTCAGAATTGAACGATAGTCATCTATCCGAAGACATTGAGTCCAAGTGATTTGGAACGTGATTCGCTTGCGAAGTTTTGGTGATATTTGTTCTTTCGAGGCTTTCAGGAGATCGGGCTGGTCGATCCGCAAATGCTTTCTCTATGTGTTTCTGGCGGGTCACTGGGAGTATCTTTCGGATTCTATCGTCAACCATGACTGTACCTCCTGTTCTCATCTGGAGGAGAGAAGGAAGCAAATCGGTTTGGCGTGCCCAGAGATTCTCTGCTCCTGATTTGCTTGCCACCGATACTTTTTGCGCTGCTTCACCAATTCTCAACACAGCTGGGGGCCGAGCTGTGATTTGCTCATCCATATTGTGAACCCTGACAAATCCCAAACTGTTAGGTGGTGCTGATTGAGATTGCAAATCATGACCTCCAGGCCGTAATTATACTATACGTATAGCACCATGTAAACGGAATTTTCACTCCAATAAAGATTTACTGCAGATCAGTTCCGGGGGCCTCTTCGAGCACCTTGCGCAACTACAGTTGGACTCGCTGCAGAGTACGTCTGAACAATGCCCCTGCCTCGATGCTCTCCGAGGTAGTTAGCTGGGAAAAGTCGGCGGTGAGAAAAGACAGTAGTGCAAGCAAGTCAACGAGGTGATAACCAAATATGTGAGCGGATGGGAGATTCAGATTCTGGGAGTGTTCTCATTCCTTATTCTTGGTCTAGGAGCAACCGTCCCTCGCGGATTCTTGGAACCCAACCAGAATGGTGGCTCAAGTGGGGCTATCGGCTCCGGCCCGACTTTGCGTGTTGCCATGCCGAATGCAATTCATTGCCAAACACCTTAGCAGCCCAATCCGGGATCGTTTGTGCGGCTTTGCTAAGTTCGCCGCCGGCGAAGTGAGCGACCACGCGGAATGCCCGGTTATGGACGGTGTTGTCGTAGACGATCAACTCGTCGGCATGCTTGCGGACTTCAGCAAGATTCTTTGTTGCCTCTCTATACGAGTCAATCATGCTTGACACTGACTCGGCTTTTCCACCTCGGCTCATACGCACCAAGATCCGCCCGACATTCAAATTTGCGTCTTCTGTGGAAATGAAAAGCACCTTCGTTGTGTAACCGGCTGCCTTGGCTTCGTTCAGTAATTGCGTGTCCACGCCAATTTCTTCGACGGCAAATGAACGCCGCTCATTGAGGAACGGTTGTTGCTGTTCCCTCGCGGCGGGAACCAGCGTAGGGATGGCTTCCTTCAGGTATGTTTCATAGAAAGTTGTTTTGCCGGCGCCCACCGGTCCCGCGATAATAAACAGTGCTGGCTTGTGCTGGTTCAGGCTGTTATTCCTTCGTCTTCAAGCTTGCGCGGGCCTTACTGCGGGCCATGCTCAAAGGTTGCATCAAATCTTTTAACGGGATATCGCTCTCCGTCAGGCGTGACTTTCACCGTCGCTTTCAGATTGCGATCGTATTCGTAGTGGGTTCCATCTGGCTCTTCTGCAGTGATGGAGACCGATCGCGTTGTAGGGAGCTCGGAGAGCATCCGGTGAAGTTCCCGACGTTCCAGCTCCGACATTGTGTCGTAGGAATGTGCATTTACGCCGCGCCGCTTCGCTGATCTTGTGGGTTTGATTTTTCCCGTCTTTGAGTAAAAAGCCAGAAGAGCGCTATTCACGAGCTGATTCATCGAACATTTCCGCTTCCGCGCGACTTGCTGAATGCGCTTGCGAAGGCGCCGCAAGATAACGACTTGCGTCTCTCTCCCGGTCTGCTTTTGTCTCGATTGAAGGGTGACAAGCTCGACGCTGTTCAGGTCGACGGCCAGAAGGGCGTCGTTGATCGAAGTCGACAATTCTCCCAAATACCGAGGTTTATCCCGCAGGAGCTTGTCGAGGGCGCATAAGAGCCGGACATTGTAAACTCCAAAATGAACGCTTCGCCGTTTGGGCACGATTCCTACTGTCTTTGGACTGGGATTCCTGCAACCGAAGGTCTGTTGGGGTCCATGGATGAGATATATACATGACCCTCAGGAGTTGTTCAAGGGCCTCATACGATCCAACATGGGTGCAGGGTGCTTCGAGGAGGATGCCGCTGTTCATGCGCACATCGAAACGGAAGCCAACAGTAACCTGGATGGTTGGCTGAGTGCTTGGATTCTTGCGCGTGATTTCTGAACCGAGTTCCCCGAGCTCCCACCCGACCGAGCTGGATACCAGGCTCTTTCCAACCCCGTACCGCCTCGCAGTGGGATGTAAATCGTGGCTCCCTGTTCCGTTATCGTTTGTTCTTGTCAGTTGAGCCATCCGTTCCGTAGACCTTGGCGTTCAAATCCCGTCTACCCCGCCAATGAAAACCAGGCCTGTTTTCTTGTAGTCGTTTTAGATTCGCAAACGGGTCCCGCTCTTCAACTGCCCCTACTTTGCTTTCCTGCGACCCTTGCGCTGCGGGAGATTTGTCCGGCTTCCCCCAGCTGCTGGCCGCGGTTGGTTTCCTTATTTTTCTGGCGCGCGAGATAGCCAGGTGAAAACCGCGATAGCTAATCTGTAGCCCTTCCTTTCGCAGCGCTTTCCAGATCGCTTTGAGACGTTGGCCTGAGTTCAGAGCCGCTTCGATCCCGGGAAGAAGAGATCGAATGAGCGCAGATTGTGTCTCAGGCGCCGCGGCGGCAAGTTTGTCGAGGCAGCCCTGATAGTCTTTACCCATTGACACGTCCTTTATACTGCTGTATGTATAGCACCATGGCATTTGGATGTAAAGCACGAAAAGGTTCTGAGTGAACGGACATGAACGAGAGTCAACAGAAGTCAACACGAGTCATCAAAAGTCATCACATATGAACGCGCATCAACACTTCTCGTCAGGAATGAACACTCTTCGACGGCAATAGGAGCGTTGTGCATGCAATACAGGTGGATCATCGGCGAAAGACACCGGTATTGGAACATAAAGGGTTGGGGCCACTTTGTGGCGTTTTTCCGCCATAACCGCCTACATTTCTTACGCTTTGCTTGGCACCACTTCGAACAGGAAGTGGTGCCGCTGCGGTACCACCCTTGAAAGGGGGTATTTCGTGGAAAAGAAGGGCTTTTCGCGCAATTTTCGATACCCATCCGCCAAGCTACGGGATCAGGTTCGCGCCGCTGTCAAGGAGCGCGGTTTTCGTTCCGAGCAGGCATTCCTCATTGCTGCTTGCGAGCACGAGATTCGGCAGGGCGCTAACACCGAGGCGACCGAGCAGTTTGAGGCGCGGGTGGCCGCCACGCTTACGAATCTGGCGAAGCAGGTGCAGGGACTTCAGACGCTTGCGCACGCGCAGGTTGCCCTAACCGACGTATTTCTGAAATACGTCATCACTTGTGTGGTTGAACCCCCGGAAGATGCGCTCCCTGCCGCGCGGGTTCGCGCCAGGTTGCGCTACGAAAAGCTGGTGCGTGCCGCCGCGGAAGGGATCTCCAACAAGAACAGAGACACTCTCAAGGGAATGGTGGCCGATGAATGACGAACCCCTAATTCGATAGTTGTCGAGAAAATCGAAGGACAGCTCAAACGAAGACCGGCGTCAGTATAGTAGTGTTTTGCGATCCATGCTTCGCCTCGTCCAGATGTCGAAATGGGGACAAAAGACGCGCGGCACGCAAGGCGCAGGCGGGAATGCCTGTGGGTACCGTACCCTCATTCAGCCCGTGGCCGTCCGCCTCAGCTACTCGGCGAACAAGAATCCAGGCCCATGTAAGGCCCACGGAAGGTACGTGGCCCGTGAGAGATCGACGAGGGGGAAAGGCTGTATTCCTGACCAGTCACTACATCGAACTTGCCCCAGGCCTTCCGAGGCACTACCTTTGGAAGAGTAACGGGCTTTCTCGCCTTGGTCTGGCATCAGTCTGCCCGCTGGCTAGGAGCGCTGGACCTTCCCGCCCCTTCATGACATACAGGACTACTTTAACCCGGCTGGCAATGCCGAGTTTATTTTAGACGCTAGTTTTCAGGCACCGGTTCGAGCCGGGCCTTGATCCCAAGACATGTGTACTGCTCCCCGCTAATGCAGAAAGTCAGGACCTCTCTTATTACTACACCTGCGGAAAGCCAAGAAGGTTTCGCGCGGAGTGCGATTTCCCGACTCCGCGGTGAAGCCGGTCGTCATTAGTACTCCTCGATCCGGCCAGTGATCAATGCGCGCGCTGCTTCCAAGCTCGAGTACTCCGACGTTCAGACTTCCTCTTCTTTCAAGATGCGATCGAACGGTTCGGACCTGCCCCCCATTTCCGCACGCCTCATACTGCGACGTCCGGCCCTGTTGATCCGGTGTCCAACACTCGAATTCGATTTCATAACGTGTTTCGTAACAACCACGCCTAAATCGGCGGATTACTGGTCACTTCCGAAATGGGAAACCACTCTTAGGACAAATGAAAGGATTTTGGAACATTATGGAACAACACCCTCAATTTTGGGGCGATTTTCAGTAACTCCGAGGCGTAGAGGCAATCGAATCAACAGAATTTATGAAGCGGGCGATGTGATGATCCCGGGCGGGGCAGAAACGGTTGGAATCAGTTTCTGGGATCAGAAAGAAAACGCGGAAGCTTACAACCGAGAAATTTACCCTGAAGTGCAGAAACTACTAGCGAAAGTGATTGAGGGAACTCCTCAAGTTCAAACCTATGAGGTTTCCCGCTCGACCTTTCACAAGATTGCCGCTCGAGCAACAGCCTAACGCTATCGACGCTTTACTTTTCTTCAGGGGTGGGCTTGGCTCGCCCCTGAAAACGGAAGAACCTTCATGGTAGCGGGCAGACCGCTTGTTCTCGGTTCAGTGTAGCGCCCGTATTCGCTGGCCAATGCGATGATCTCTCGCGTCAGCGAATCCTCATCTGCTCGGTAAAGTCCCTCGTAGCGTTGTGTCCCTCCTAACTGTCCTAGCAGCCGGCTTGCGTCGCAAGCAGCTAAACTATGCCCACACTTATAGCCGGTCGTAGGAGAACGCTGCTGTCACGAAAATGTCCCGGTAATCGCGGCAAAACGCTATGAATTGCGAACAAAAGGTGAATAAATCGGAGAAGTTGACTCATCACGTTTCATCGCAACTTGCTGATTCTCCTCGGAAAACCCCCGCTCCGGCAAATCGTGATTAAAGAAAGTTAGTGGCTGTTAACCTACGTGCTGCAAGTTTGAATCTGACCTGGGGCCGTGTGCTACGAATGTGCATCGGCGGTTGTGATTCACAGGAGTTGCTTTGCCTTTGCAATAGGCGCGATCTTAGCCTTGACCGCGCGGATGCAGTTCTCGGGAGTGAGCAAAATCTGTAATCCTCTCCTCCCAGCAGATATGGAGATTACATCGCAAATCTCCGCAAGCTTGTCGATATATACCGAATAATTCTTCTTGCACGCCAGGGCGGAAACTCCGCCACGGATGTAACCGGTCGCGGCTTGCACTTCTTTCAAACGCTGCATCTCGACCTTCCGATCTCCTGTCTGGTGAGCGAGTGCCTTGAACTCAAGCTCTTCGTTCGCAGAAATTACCGCCAAAAAGATTCCGTTTCGGTCCCCCTGTACGGCAAGGGTCTTGAAGAGCTGCTCAGGTGGCAAGCCGATCTTTGCCGCCACCGAATCCGCGGACAAATCGTCGGAATCCAAGTTGGACTCTCGCAACTCGCACCCACTCCCAAGTCCACCAAGAACCCGCAGTGCGTTCGTCTCGACCACTTACCGCGTCCTCCTCGAGGTGGATGGGTCGGCCGATCGAGCTGGCCAGACGATCCAGGTAGGCACACAACGCATCTCGCTGGAGTATGAGGCCAGCGAATACAGCCACTGGTCTCCTCGTCCCCGATAGACGTTATGGCTATTAAGTACCAAAAACATGTGAGCGGCTCTCCAAGGGAAATAATTTATGCGGGCCACGTCGTCACGTTAGATCCTACGGCTTCTCGCTCGGGCATTTTGATGTACACTTTGATCGCCTAAGATATGCCTGTGACCAGGCGATTCGCTTGCGCTGCTTATTCGCGCGTTCCCCCAAATGGAGGAAGATCATGGCAATCATGCATGGCAGTTATGGTCGAGCATCTTCACGTTCCGGGATGTGGTTAAAAAGGGTTGCGTGGATCATTCCGATGCTTTGCATGATCGTGGATTTCCACCCTCTTGCATGGGCGGCGACGAATCCCGACGGTGGCGTTGCGGGATTGAAGCCGAAGTTTGGCGACATAGCCGGCATCAGAACCCGATATTACGAGTTGGGGCAAGGCGAACCGATGCTGCTGATTCATGGCGGTGGTTGGGCTGGTTCGTCAAATGCGAACAATTTCTCCACTGTCATTCCTGGTCTAGCGAAGCACTATCACGTATATGCTCCCGACCGCCTTGGGCACGGGTTAACGGACAATCCGAAGAACGACAAAGATTACAATCAACAGGGCGAAGTCGATTTCATATACCAGTTTATTCAGACCATGAAAATGAGCCAGATTCATCTCGTGGGCCATTCTTCAGGAGGGGCTCTCGCGTTTTATCTGGCCATCGAACATCCGGAGGTTGTGAAGGATCTGGTCCTAATTGCCCAGGGATCTGAAAATCCGGCCGCGAGCGATGGTCCCAACAAACTGGATGTTGCCCTCGAAAAGTGCCCCAAGGATCCTTACTACGACTCTCTGAAGTGCCGTGCGGGAGCGCTTGCCTGGTTGCCGACTACGTTTGATGAGGAATATTGGCAGGCTGCGGCAGAGATGGGGAACACGCCAAAATCCAAGGAAGCCGCGGCCAAGCTAAAAGCTGGTGCGGGCGAACCACAGCGCGATGAAGAGTACGGAGTGTGGCGTGACAAAATGTGGGACCGAGTTAGAAAGGATGGCGCGCTGCAGATGCCGGTGCTTCTCTATGCTGGAAAGGATGACATTTTGGATTGGGGTGCGAACGAACCAAATGCCATGCTGCGCGGACAATTGGGTCTGCTCGACATCATCGGTGCGAAAAATCCGAGAGTGCAGATGATTATCATGAATGATGCCGGTCACTTCATGTATCGAGAGCACCCGGAACAATTTACTCATGACGTTAATAGCTTCGTGGAGTATTGGAAGCTACAGAAGTGACGCAGAAGTTTGTTATTTTGACGTTCGGCGAGCATTAGTTTCCTCCAGGGATTCCTGAAGGGATGACGGATCGCCCACGCCCCGACTACAAGATGAACGTCAAGATACTTTCACTCTGGCTGGAGGCCGTCCACAGCCAGTACCAAGGGTCCTGCTAGAAGGTCAACTTCAAGCCCAACTGGATTGCGCGGGCGCCTCCGGTTCCGAGGATGGGGTTCGTTGCTGCTTGGTCAGGCGTTATGCACCCACAGCCGAAAATCGGCGCTGAAGGATCGTTGCCCGTAGCCGGACCCGGATTCGCCAGAATAGTATGATTCAAAATGTTGAAGAATTCGGCGCGGAACTGGGCCGTAAGCCGTTCTTTTACCGTCCAATTCTTGAACAAGGAAAAATCCCAATCGCGGAAGCCAGAGTCGCGGAAAATATTCCGACCCGCCGTTCCGAAGGTTCCCACTGTTGGAGCAACCAGTGCCGCATTGCCTTGCACGTAGCACCCAAAGGAGGTAGTTGTATTGGGGTGCCCAGTGCACTTGGACCACAAGGGCATGGACTGCGCGGCCGGAAGCGGATTCCCATTTTTGTCAGTGCACCCGCCGTCGCCTGGGCCTGTGCAGAACGGAATCGGGTTGCGACCCGAAGTAAAGTCGCTCGGATTCCCAAAGAAGTCCCAACGGTCCTGATTCTCGCCAGTTGCACTGATGTCATTACCTGTATCGGTCGCCGTCCACGGTAACCCGCTCTGGAGCAACACGGCCGAATTAACCCTCCAGCCCTCGAGAAGTTGTCCCCACGATTTCTTCCCGGGAATGTCATAGGTCAGCGAGATAGAGAAGTGATGCCGAACGTCGTAATCCGAATTGCCATATTCCAGGTTTGGCTGCAAGCTATTCTGCGGAAGGCTCTCGTTGTAGTTTGCGGAGTTGTCGTCCAGAGCGTGACTATAGGTGTAACCGAAAAGAAAAGACAGATGGTGATAATTCCGCGCTGTGAGCGTCGCCTGCAGAGCGTGGTAATTGGAGATATCGAGGTTGGTCAGATAGCCAATTTCCTGCAGGTAGGGATACTGCCCGTAAAACGGTCGGTCGGTGATGGCATCGCAGTTGCCGCAGGCGATTTCCGCAGGAGATTGCGGGTTGACCTGATTGAGGTCCACAACACCTGGCAAGCGACCGCCATGATTACCGATATAGTTGGCTTCCAAAGAGAGGTTGCTCGTCAAGGAGTGTTGAATGCTCAGATTCCAACTACCGACGTAGGGTTGAGCGAGGTTTCGATTCACGGCCAGGATGTTGCACGGTGACGGGTTCGACCCGAGGCCATCGCCGCATTGAAACCCACCCGCTGCGGGTGCAGGCAATACGGGTCCCGCTAAAGTCCAAGTGAGCTTCGAACCCGGGTATGTAACGGTGGACGACGCAATGCCATTTGTGGGGCTTAGCGGTGCCTGCGGAGTTCCGTTTGCCAAAAACAACTGGTAGGCCGTAGGGATCGCAGTGAGACCGGGCGGGCGCCCAGGAAGGGCAATGCTGGCCATCATCGCGCTATTAATGATATCTATGAAATAGATCCCACCGCCGAGCCGAACAACAGTCGTCCCCTTTCCCCCGATGTCCCAGGACGCACCGATACGCGGAGAGATGTCCTTGTGATAGCCGTTGTAAGCGGACTTGATGTTAACACCCACCTGCTCGAGACCCACCTGCGGTTCCCAGTTGCCAATCAGATTATTGGCCTCAGCGAGTGGCGTAAAGTATTCGTAACGCAGACCCAGGTTCAGGGTCACGTGCGGCTTGAGGCGCCAAACATCCTCGAAGAAGCCGGAATATTCCCACTTCGTCAAAAGGCGAGCGGCGTCGCCAACGAGCACGATTCCCTGATGAGGATTCCCGGCGAGAAAATCCTCCAAGGGGGTAGATCCCGCGAAAAGGTCACCCGGCTTGTTGTTGAAGCGGAACCGGCCTCTACCGCTGCCAAACGCCCCATAGCTTGCACGGAAGGTGAGAATCTCGCCCCCAAACTTAAAGGCGTGCTTGCCGCGCAAATAGGAAACCTGATCCACGAGATCGTAAGTCGAAGTCGGGCCATATTGTTTCGGCAAATTAGCATCGGCACCTAGTTGCGAGAAGCCAGTCATCTCAATTGTCGGGAAGCCACCCAAAATTGGATTCGTCACGCCCGTGTTTATGCCATACGTGCTGAGAGGCGTCAGGTGGTCGGCTGCCGAAACGATGCGATGATGGTGATTCCAGCCGACCCGGACATCGTTCACCCAGCTGGAATTCGGGGTCCAAGTCCAGCTCGTGGTGACAAATTCGGCCCGAAGTACCCCTAAGCTCCTAAAAAAGGGTTGAGTGATTGTTGTGTCCTCGGCGGTCGAGGTACCGTTACCGAAAAAATACGAACCAGCGAAGGTATGGTGATCGTTGCGATGGTAGTCGATTTTCCCGATTATGTTATAAATGCTGACCACGTCGGGAAAACCGAGAGCGACAGAACTGCCGTTCGAATTGTTTGACCCGTACAACGGCAACAATTTTAGACTGAGCGGGCTTAGCGGGATGTTGTTTTTTGCTAGCTCCGCCGAAGCGTCCGGAATGCTAACGCTTGTACCTGTCGTACCTCCGACCGACGCCGTAGTTGGTATGTTTCCGACAACTGAATTCCCTACGTTATAGGTCAGCCGCTCGAATCCACCAAAATAAAAGAGTTTGTTTTTGACGATGGGCCCGCCAGCCGTGCCTCCCCATTGTTCCAGAGCCACGGGGGAAACGGTCTGTCCTGGAGTTGGTGGCAATCCATTGAAGTCCAGGGCATCCCAGGAGCCATCACGCCCGAACGCATACGCCGTACCGTGAATGGTGTTTGTGCCCGACTTGATGCCAACATTTATAACGGCTCCGGGTCTCCGGCCGAATTCCGCCGGCACATTGGTCTCGACATTGACCTCCTGGATGGCATCGATGGGCAAAACCGTCGCGGCGTCACCGGATGGGAGCGTGGAATTTACTATGCTCTGGCCCGTAAAGGGCTCATCATTATCCAATCCCTCGATGAAGTAGTTGTTGTCCTCCGGGCGGAGTCCGTTCGTCGACGTGGTCAGAGTTCCGCCACCGGGGCGCATCACCACGCCCGGACGGAGTACGAGCAAATTCTGGTAGTTGCGGCCATTCAGCGGGAGATCGGTGATGGTCGCATTGTTAAGGGTTCCGCTGATCGTGGAGCTGGTAGTGTCCAGCAGCGGGGCGGCCTCTGTCACTTTAATCGTCTGTGTGATCTGACCAGGAGTGAGCTGGACGTCAATGCGGGCATCCTTGCCGAGTTCCAGCAAGATGTTCTGGCGCTCGAACGCCTGGAAACCGTTAGCCGTGACGCGAACGCTGTATGTGCCTGGCAGCAAGTTGGGCGCGACGTATTCTCCGGCCTCACCAGTGGTCAAATTTCGCGCGACACCCGTCTGCACGTTCGTCACCGTCACCGGGGCACTGGCGATCACGCCGCCCGATTGGTCCGTCACGGTTCCCAAAATGCGCCCTGTATTGACCTGCGCGAACAACGAGACACACATCGTCAACAGGCACACACTCGCACCCAACAGTTGAATCGCTCTCCGCCCAATAAAAGTGAAGTAATTCATAGACACCCCCTAGCGCGATGCGCATCCGATCTATCCCGCTCTTTCGAATGGGGAACCCTGGTGGAATGATGGCCTTTGTACATCCGGCAATATCGGGTGTCAACAGAATTATTTTTCAATTGCAATTTCGAGTCGCGTGGGAGTTGCGCGGCTGTTTCAGTTCTAGTGGAAGCAACAAAAGAACGGGATAAATGATCGCATCCACGACGGCACCGTTGGTGAATTACGATCACTTTCAAACAAAACTACAGGATTTCAACGCCTTCCACGCCATTACCTTGCAAGCGTTCAGCGCAAAAACCATGACAATTAATTCCTACACTTTCAGATTAAGATGACCACCCAATCGATGTCCCCAAAGCAGCAATCGCCGCCGTCGGCGGCAACTCAATTGGAAAGGAATGGTCCTGACACCGCTCCGACGACGCTTTATCCACAGACTAAAGATCGCCTTAGGGCACCACGCAGGGACCCTGCGGTTGAACCACGCCTAATTCCTAGAGGTCGGAGCACCCGTTCAAACTGAAAACAAGTCGAAGCGTTGGTTCATGCGATCCTTGGACGGCGGAAACGTGCCAGGGCGAGCGACACAGGTAACGACAACGAAGCGCGCTGAGTCACCTTTATTTTGCGATGAGAGTGTGCTGCCGTATGAGGGTGGCTGATGTTGTAGATTTGCGCTTCAGCAATTCATCCTAAAGCTGGCTTATTTGCTCGTATCAGCGTCGATGCCCGACGGTCTGGCCAGCGTGTCCCGGTACTCGAGAGCCTCCGAAGGAACGCATAAGGTTTCCGCAAATTCCTGATTCTTCATCCAGTAGTAGTGAGCTCTCATAAATGTCCACGGCTTCGTATAGAACTTCGGATCATCGAGCGTGGCCACCAGTTCCAAATTATATTGGTCAACGCGCGTATAACGTTCTTCGATGTGGGCGGAGGAACTTCGCGGATGTCCGGCCTCGTCCAGCCAAGCTCGTTCGTCCACACCCGTAGTCTGAATAACGAATGTATTGTCATTTTCCCAGTGGCCTACCGAATACCCGTAATACCTCGAATCGGGCGCGCCTTTTACATCCACCTTCGCCGGAAGTTGGCGCCCGTCCAGCCAGATCTCACGCCATACGCGCTGCTGTTCGTAGTTGATAATCATCCGGTTTGGCGCTGATCCAAATAGCATTCCTCCTCTACTGCTCACCGCGTGGGCGTAAAGGTCCCGAGGAAATCCCAGAGGATCACACGTTATGGACGGGTCGTTTGAAGGCGGCAGGCCACCGCCTGTGGACGCAGCGCGGACTGCTGCGGCGCCCAAGTACGGTTTGTTGATCTTAAATCGTGCTTCGCCCGCGGGCGTCATGGGGGGCATCGGATCGGCTTTGGTGTTTTGCGGCCCAACCCAAGCTCCCGAGAGTTCTTGCTTGGGAGCTGGTCCGGGTGGATCCGGCATCTTGGGAACGCCTTCAGAGATAAATCCCTCTTTCGGAGCTCGCCGCGTTGGCTGATCGGCCGGGGAAGTCTGTTGAGCTTCGATAAGCAAAGGAAACATCAAGGCGACCGTCATCGCAAGCATTGGTGCACCCACTCTATACCGAATTACCTGCTTTCCTCGAATGCGTCTTGCCATTTCCACTCCAGGTCGTACCTGAACAGTCTTGTCTATTGTTTTTTCTCGCTTGCCCGCGCAACTGTATCCCGTCGTCCCCCGTAGAGCTAATTCAAGGACGGAAATGACCTACTTACCTGCATCCGGATCGTATTTCGTCTTGCCCCCTGCGTCCCCTCCAAGCACAGTGTCGTGCAATACAGTACCGTCAGCAAGCACGACCTTCTGGAGACGACCGACGGGGTTGCCGTTCTTGGAAGCGTACAGGTCGATGGTGATCACGTCACCGGGTTCGAGTGAAGTCTTGGACCAACCAATCAGCCGCAGAGCCTGAGGGGCAGCAGTTTCGCAAACCCAGTGTACGACTTCACCGCTGGCATTCTTTGAGTCAAAAAAGATCAGGCTGTGCGGATTGGCCCATGCGAATTTCGTCACAGTTGCCGGTTTTAATTCCGTTATCTTGTCCGCGTTCGCCGCGGTTCCATGATGCGCCAATGCAGGGCCGCAAAGTGCTAAAAGACCGACGGCGAGGCCAAAAGACTTGAACAGTTGATTTTTCATCCGGCACCTCGTTGTGAATATATATAACTATTCAACTATCTAACTTGCAACAAATGTTTGTCGCTCTGTGCGGAAAGCGCCCCACAAAGAAAACTCAGTCTTCATTCGACGAGCCGAACGCAGGCGGGGTGAGACCCCCTCAAACCATAGTTTACCTGCCAACTCCGGTGTCCGCTCGCGCTCCGTTATCTGCCCCGGTCTGAGTATCCCTCATCACTGTGCCGTCGGCCAAAATGACTTTATTGAGACGCCCAACCTGCAGTCCAGTCTTGGCTTTCCAGAGATAGAGAGTGATTACGTCCCCAGGCTTCAGCGTAGTTCTGGTCCAGCCGATAAGACTAATCGCCAGGGTACTGCCAGTCTCCGTAGTCCAACGCTGGACGTTACCCTTTTCATCCTTATAATCGACAACGATCAATGGGTGGGGATTAATCCATTTGTACTGCACAACTACAGCATCCTTCAACTCAAGGGGCTTACTCATATCGTAAGCCGCAGCCCCGTGATGTGCGAACGCAGGAGCGCAAATAGCCAGAAGTCCGGCGATCAACGCAATGAACGATAGCGCCCTCGTTTTCATGGTGCACCTCCGAAGCTGAAATTTTGGTTTCCCTAGGACCGAGATAGTGGCCACGATATGCCGACCGTCCGCTGGTGTCAGTGACGTAGCTTGACGTCCGCCCGTTTCAGAAATTATGGTAGCGAGCGCAGGATGCCGAATGTTTGAGATTTGATCGCAGCGACATCGCAAGCCGCGCTTGAATGGACTCAACACGGATTGTCATTCCTCTTCGTCTATCTGCGTTGTGGCGCAGCATTGGGATCGCTGCCAGCAGGGTCACCCATCGTCTTCAAGTAGTCCATCACATCCGACGGTAAGCAGAGCCATTCATCGAGTTGTTGATTTGGAATCCACCTGAAATTAAACGTCCCCAGCGAAAAAGGCTTGGTGTAAATCTTCGGATCGTCGACGGTGATTGTCATCTTCATGTCGTTATGGCTGGTGCGCGTGTAGCGTTCCTGCACGTGCGCATCGATTGTATGCGGATACCCGGCGGAGGTAATCCAAGTTCGTTCGTCGAACCCTGTGGTATCGACGACCAGAGTGTAGTCATCTTCCCACTGGCCGACCGAATAGCCGTTATACCTGGGATCGAGCGCGCCTTTTTCATTTGCGCCCACATTGGTTGGAAGCGCTCGCCCGTCCGTCCAGATTTCTCGCCACGTGTCTTGAAATTGCAGCAGCATAATAATCCGGTTCGGAATTGTCGCGATTGAAAGCCCTCGAATTTCGTTGATCATGTTCTGCGGTACTCCAAACGGATCACAATATCTTACATGAGGGTCGTTGGTGCCCGCCGGGCTGAACTTCTGCAGAGGTTTGTTTTGACTCATCAGTTGCACACCTAATGGAGTTAGTGATGGCTGCTCGGCCCCTTGCGGACGTGGAATGCCTGACCCGGACCCGGGTCCGGCCCATGTGCCAGTCAGATCGCGCTTCGGAGCCGGTCCCCCATCCCCGACGGATCTGTCGGTCGGGTAGAATTTCCATGGCGAGCGTGTCTCATTGCCCTTTTTATCCTGAGGCTGAGCCATTTGAGCCGTAGCGACTAACGAGAAAAACAGCACTACCATTATGCCCATCAAGGCGCGCGTAAATGGATTTCGCATTTCGATGCCTCTCATCGAGTTTTTATGTAGTCCCGGTTTGCCAATAGTTTACAGCGCGGAGCATACCCTTGGCTGAACCGACGGTCAAGGTGTTCGTCGAGATTACCGTTTTAGAAATTAACTCTACAGTGCTCGAGGCGTATGGTCGCGCCACGGAGGATTCTATGCAAGGAATAGCGGCATACATCCGAGCAACATCGCAGTTCGCAGCTGGAATCATGGTGCCCGCCAGTGCAAATCTCCCTGCCGGGATCACGCACATTGGCATTTGGTCCGAAGAGGTGAACGCCACCGTCACGCGGCTCAGGCAGGCGCAACGCTGACCGACGTTCGTCCAAGGGCTCAAACCGGCTCGCGATTGTCAAACATTACCCACACCAACGGAATCCGATTAGGGCTGAATGAGCAACCCGCCGCGTCGCTGATGAGAAAAGCAATGGAGACTTGGAAATAAGTGTCTGCTCTCTTTTGCCGTGCCGATCACTATCTATAACTAGGTTGGATAAACATGTCCAACGAGGATTCGGGTCATTGCTGAAGTTTGTGCAATGGCATCAAGTGAAGTATATTAGCGCCCTCGCGGGAGTCGAAATCGCAGCTCTCTCGAAATTCCGGAAGACATCTGGCAATTGAAAGTCGGCGGTAGGAAATTAAAAGGGGTTCACGCGCGTGTATGCTCTTTTGTATTCCATCACCAAGTGGCTGGAAAGCACCGGGTGGGCGACGATCATCCGCACTACCCGCATTTATCCATTCATTCAGCTGATTCATTTTTCAGGCTTAAGTCTGTGGCTCGGAACGAACGTCACTGTCGATTTGCGTCTCCTGGGTGTCGGTAGGAAGGGGCAAACTGCGGCCCACCTCTCGGATGCCTTGTTCGCTTGGAATTGGATCGGGTTTTCCGTGGTTGTCCTCGGCGGGTTCTTATTGTATTCAGGGATTGGATCGACGTACCTGGTCAATACTGCCTTTCGATACAAGTTGGGCTTGTTCGTGCCACTAGCGCTCGCATGGCACATTGTGGTCCAGCGGAAAGCCAGCACGTGGGGCCGTGAGTCTGACACACCGGTCGTCGCTAAACTCGGAGGTTTGGTCGAAATATTGTTATGGCTTTGCGTGGTCACAGCAGCCGTGGAGATTCCGAACTACTGAGACCGCGCTGCGATTGTAGGCTATGCGCAGCGCGTAATACTTAAGGACTGCCGAGAATTTTTTTAAGATATTCTTCGCGCCAGCCAAAAGGGAGGCGGCATGAAGCTTGGATTGAAGCGAACGATTCTCCGTGCGGTCGGAGCGACGGTTATAAGTCTGCTGGGCGTTGAGTTGGTACGCGGGCAAGCTGGTGGGCCAGAGCAGAAACCCCTGATGGCGGAAGATGCCTTCAAAAATATCCAGGTGCTCAGAGGCCTTACCGTAAATGAATTCATGGAGACGATGGGATTCTTTTCCGCCTCCCTGAACGCGAACTGCACGTATTGCCATGGCGACGATAGCGGCGGCAACTGGGCAAAGTATGCCGACGACACCCCGCTTAAGCAGACCGCGCGCAGGATGGTACTGACAATGAATGCCATCAACAAGGCCGAATTTGGTGGAGAACGTAAAGTGACGTGCTACACCTGCCATCGATTTGCCAATCGGCCTAAAGTCACCCCGAATTTGGCCGAGCAATATAGCACTCCACCTCCCGAAGAGCCGGATCAGATCTCCGAGCAAGCTCCCGGGCAACCTTCTGCCGACCAAATTCTTGACAAGTATATTCAGGCGCTCGGCGGGGCCCAGCGCCTATCCGCCGTCACCAGTTTTAGTGCTAAGGGAACCTTCCAGGCGTACGATGATCCCGAGAAGCGACCTGCAGAGGTCTACGCCAAGGCTCCAGGTGAGCGCACCACGATTATGCATGCGCCCTCTGGAGACAGCACCATGAGTTGCGATGGCCGCTCAGGTTGGATCGCGGCACCAGAGACGGACAAACCGGTGCCGGTTGTTGCGCTGACTGGAAGTGATCTGGACAGCGTTAAAATCGATGCGGAGATGTCTTTTCCAGCTCGGATCAAGCAAATTTTCAGCAAATGGGTTGTGGGCTTCCCCTTCACGATTAACGATCGCGACGTCAACGTCGTCCAGGGAACTAGTGCCGGCGGCACGATTGTGAAGTTGTACTTCGACAAGCAAACATCACTGCTACTGCGCATGGTGCGTTACACCGAATTGCCGATCGGTTTCATTTCCACGCAAACTGACTTCTCTGACTATCGCAACGTTGCCGGAGTCAAAATGCCCTTCAAATGGACCTTGACTTGGGTGGATGGGCGGTCAATTTTTGAAATGAACCAGGTGGATGCCAACGTCCCAATTGACGCGACGAAGTTCGCCAGACCGACACCGCCTCGACCTGCACTGCCGTAATTTGGACGTCTCGTCCACATCGCAGCGGCAGTGAATTCCGCTGAGTGTGCCGGTCGGCCGTGCCAGGCAATTTTTCCCCGGGAGAGGCTCCTAGTTATAACTTGTGCGGCCATGACTGGCGCTCTGGAAAGAAGTCAGCAATCGTTATCTGAAGGGTGGCGTTACTGAGGTTTTGTGCTGCAATAAGGAGCGAGACCCGTACGTGGCAGGGAGCGGAATACTCGCCTCACTGCTTCAGATATGCCATGCCTAATGTTTCGCCATTCGGGAGTACGACTTGTAGCACACGCCCGACGGGCCTGCCATTCTTCACGGGTTCCACTGTGACGGTAATTTCATCCCCAGGCTTGAAAGACTTGTTGCTCCAACCACGTTCGATCATGTCGGGCGCATTGTTAGTCTCCGCCACCCAATGAGCGACGTTCCCGCTGTCATCCTTCACATCGAACTTGAGGAAGCAATGGGGGTTCGCCCAGAACCATTCTGTGACGATTCCTTTCATAGTAACTTTTTTCCCGGTATCGAACGCCGCGTTGCCGTGGTGTGCGAAAAGCGGAACCGAAACGATCAAAACTGCGGCTGCCATGAAAAAAAACGTTAATAGTTTTCCTTTCATGGACGACCTCCTCATATCTTCGCAAACGATCATACCCTAATTGCAAAACTTTTCATTAGGCGCGAATTCTAAGACCGGTTTCGGTGCAAGTCAAATGCGGTTACTTGTTTTGCAAAGGCGCGATGAGCGCCTATGAAAATTCAAACTACTTGTCGTCCTTGCCGCTGGCGACATCGCCGTATTCCTTATTGTATCTTTCGATCTCCGACGGTATGCACATCATTTCAACGACATCATAATCGGGGGATTGCAACCTCATGGGAAACTTATTCATGGCTACCCATGGTTTTGTATACATCTTCGGGTCATCAATCGTAACCGTTAACTCCAAGTTGTCATGGTCCAAGCGGTGGAAACGTTCCTCCACGCGCATTGCATCGCTAACCGGACGCCCCGTCTCGTCCAGCCAAGCTCTCTCATCCCCCATAGTCCCGACTGTCTGGACCACAAGCGTGTTGTCGTCCACCCAATTGCCCGCGGAATATCCGTACCACTTTGGCTCCGGAATTTCCTTCGGAAGGTCCCGCCCGTCCGTCCAAATGGTGCGCCATCTTTTTTCAAATTCGTACAGGATTACCACCTGACGCTCGTTCTGCATGATCTGTGTGTGCCTTATTTGATAAAAATCCGCGCGCGGGAACCCTAGAGGATCACACTTATTCCTCGGATCGTTGCTAAACCCTTCGAGCACAGCTGCGTATCCGAAGAGCGCCTTATGGGACTTTAACGTTTGTAACCCCAAAGGGGTATAAGGTGGGTCGTGTTCTGGCTTTCCGTCATACGGCATGTCCTTCGGTCCATTTGCCTGGATCCCATCTCCCGGGCCCCGGGCCGGCTCCCAAATTCCAGAAATGTCATGCCGTGGTGCGGGGGCGGGCTTTTGATCCTTCGCTTGCTTAGAAACAGGTCGCCCCCAACCGTCGCGAAGGACCCGAGCTGCAGGGGTGGCCACATTCTGATCCTGCCCGGCTGCTGACTGCTGAGACCGAGCGGCCGGAGCGAAGGTCAGGGATGCGAACGCCGTTAGTCCCACTAGTGCAACAACACGATCACGCATTTGAGAGATCCCCTTCGTTCAGGCACTAGAACAAATTTTGTTTCCACAACGCGTACTTCTACTTCCTCAGTTACTCATTGTCAAGCACGATCCCTTTGGCCTCGCCGCGCTCAACCAGGTCGCGTACCGTTCGGCTTGGAGCAAACGGGGATACTCCCAAACGAGAAGTAGGAAAGATTTACTATGAATTGCGTGGTGCGAGAACCTGCTGTAAAATCGTCCCCGGCATCGTAAGGCAATGCAAACACCGAGGCCGTCCGCAAAGAAATTTGGAGGGATGCTGTGAACAGTAAACTTAAAACAAGTCTCCTCGTAATTGTTGGCCTGTTAACAGCTTCAGTTCCGCTGTTGGCACATCATGGAAACGCGGCGTATGACGGCAAGTCAGTCACCGTGAAGGGAACTGTGACGGCATGGGTGTGGAGCAATCCTCATAGCTTTCTGAAATTCGATGCCAAGGATGATAAAGGCAACGTCATACATTGGATTGGCGAGTGGAACGCTCCGTCCACCCTAATAAACTTTGGCTTCACCGCCAAGACATTCAAACCCGGAGATGAGATTACTGTCACCATGACCGGAATGGCCAAGAATGGCGCGCCAGTCGGGCGTGTCACGAAAGCCGTGCTCCCCGACGGCCAAGAGATGAGTATGGGCAATGAGCGGTGATGTTTGATCGACCCCGCATGGGGGTGTTAGTGCGTGGAACATCGCGCAGCGGATTGAGTTTGCTTGTCTGGGGACGCGTTGTCCCGAGGTTGAATTCAAGGGTGGAGCCTATACAACTGCGAGGGTTCCGAAAATGCTAAAGCGCTTTGTGACCTCAACGATAGTGCTTGCAGTGTTGACCATCCCACCGCTTACTCGTGCTCAGACCGGCGAAAAACGGGAATCAGGAAAGAACATTCATCGCGACGGTTGGGACCGAGTCGTCCCTGGAGCAGTGAAAGGCCAGACTTCAGACCCCGCTCCTGTCCGTGATCTTTCCGGGATTTGGGAGCCGACGCCAGGATATAGGGACGGAGTCTTTGCTACTGGCCCGAGGCAATACCCATCGGACGGCAAGCCGGAGCATATTTTGCCGTTTACCCCCGAAGGGGAGAAAGCGTGGAAGTCCCACAAGCCGGGATTTGGGACCACGGCAGTTCCTATTGCGGAAAATAACGATCCGTTTGACATGTGTGACCCGATTGGGTTCCCGCGCGTGGAGCTATTCAACCTGAGGGCGATCCAGGTATTTCAAACGAAAAGTCAAGTCATGATCGTTTACCAGAACAATCAAGTGTGGCGCAATATCTGGATGGACGGGCGAGATCTCCCCAAGGAGATTTTAGAGCCGCGGTGGTACGGGTACTCGGTTGGAAAGTGGACTGACGACTCTACGTTTGTCGTCCAGACAGTGGGGTTGGATGAACGGACCTGGATTGATAACGTTGGGCGCCCACATAGCGACCAATTGAAGGTGGAGGAAACTTTCCACCGCGTGAACCATGACATCGTGGAGCTCACCCTGACGATCATCGACCCGAAGATGTATACAAAACCTTGGGTGGCCCTGAACAAATTCACTCTAAGGTTGCAGCCAGAGTGGTTCGATATTCGGGAGATGATCTGCTCACCCTCAGAGGCGGCGGACTATAACAAGACGGTTGCCGAACAGGCTGCGGCAGCCGCAGCGGCCGGCGAAAAGAAGTAGTTTAGCGGTATCCCGTGTTGGGGACACGAGGATAGAGTTCACCTCGAATTAGCCGCGCGATCACACAGACACGCACATCCCCGCTGCTCCCGAAGCACTAATTTCTATGGGCTCGCAACAACGAAGCGCGGCTAGAACTCGCCCCGCTTGTTCATGCATAATTCCTATATAGGTATAGAAAGTATCTTATAAAGTCCGCCGTTAAGAAATCGTTTTGCATTTAGGTTTAAGCTGTGAGTGTTGTGGGTGGGCGCAGCGTGATCAGGTTGGCGCAGAAAAAAGCGCGCAAAAAATAAGGGATGCTTCGCAGAAAGCGG
>Ga0210410_10000453_pt1 | contig 46126 bp, 23 predicted proteins | sample IncBWC4MmetaG_FD_161058 | JGI IMG/M metagenome (GOLD analysis project Ga0210410, IMG submission 161058) | Forest soil microbial communities from Barre Woods Harvard Forest LTER site, Petersham, Massachusetts, United States - Inc-BW-C-4-M | ecosystem: Environmental > Terrestrial > Soil >...
GGCGCATTGCCTCGTGTTAAGACGCCCGCGACGCCTGTCAAGCCGTCAATTCCCCTATTGTCGGCTAATCGGAACTTATCCACTTCGCACTATCCGATTTTGAGTGAGCTTCGGATGAATTTCTTCTTGCTGCGCATGAAATCAAGAAAAGACTTTTGAATCTCTCCTTCGCGCTGTGGTGACCACGCCATGACCAAATCGATGCCGCCCCTCGGATCGATGAGCGGGCAGAAGGAAAGATCGCTGAACCGGCTATGTTGAAGGCCGGAAGGCAGCAGCGTTACGCCTTCGCCTGCTTCTACCAATGTAAGCACGCTGGAAACGAGATTCGATGTCTGGGCAATTTTCGGTGAGAAGCCGGCCTGAGCACAGAGCGAAGTGATCTTATCGAAGAAAGTGGGTGCGATGTCTCTGTCGCATACAACGAAGCGCTCATCGGCTAGATCATAAAGGCGGAGCGGCCCACCCGCGAGCCGATGATCTGCGGGAAGTACCGCCACCACTAGGTCCGTATACAGCAGTTCGGAGCGGAGCTGGGCATCGTAAGGAGGCTCAAGGGGCCGCATGAAGCCGATGTCAATCGAACCGTTGAGCAGTGCCTCCGGCTGCGCCCGCGAGAGCATCTCCATCAACGAGAGCTGCACGCCTGGGTAGAGTTGGCGAAAGCCGCGGATGATTCCCGGAAAGAATGCGCCGGTTCCCCAAATCAGAAAGCCGATCGTGAGCGATCCAATCTCGCCTCGTGCGGTCCGTTGCGCGATGTCGACGGCGCGATCGGCAGCTGCTACAACTTTGCGCGATTCCTCCAGAAACCTCTCGCCGGCGCTCGTCAGAGTTACTTGCGACTGCGTGCGATTGAGCAGCTTCACACCGATCTCTTACTCTAGATCGCGAATCTGCGCACTGATAGAAGATTGTGAAGTATGGAGCGCGCGGGCGGCGCGATTAAATCCATTCCAGTCTGCTATGGCGCAGAAGTAGCGGAGATGCCGCAGTTCCATATCCCGGCTCCTATCGAGAAAAGCGAATGCTGCGTTCGAAACAAAGCGTGCTTCCAATGGACAAAATCCTACTCTATCTGTTTGTAAGGTTCGCTTGAGGCTGCCGCAGCGGATGCAGTCGCAAGCGAAAAATCCCAAAACAAAGGAGAAACTCAAATGGCAATTACTCAAATGGCAATTACACACGAAAGCGTTCGCGAAATCTTCAAAGGACTAGAGAACGGCGATGGCTCTGCTTTCTTCCAACATGTCGCCGACAACGTCGACTGGACGGTCATGGGAACGCACCCTCTGGCCGGTCACTACCTCAGCAAGAAAACCTTCATCGAAGGCACCTTCGCAAAGCTGGGACAGGTTCTTCCCAATGGCGCTCAGCTGCATACCGAGAATGTGATCGTCGAAGGCGATCAGGCTGTGATCGAGCTTCATTCGCTGGCGACAGCCAGGAACGGCATGCGATTCGATAACCGCTACTGCTGGGTGGTCTATTTTCAGGACGGATTGATCGTTCGCGTGCGCGCCTACCTCGATTCGACCATGGTCGCCCCGCTATTCGAGGAGAATCCGATTGCATAATCGGCGAGAATATTTCGCTCTACGGCGTTCCGGTACCACTGTGTACGACATTGTGTTGACCGGATCGCCACCTGTTTTCAAGCGCAACTTGCGACCAAACAATCTGAAAGGAACAACTATGAAACCGAAGAGACTAACGTTCGCGATTCCATTGATCTTTGCTTTGCCCGCCTGCTTGCCTGCGCAGGTTACGAGGACTTAGCCAGCCTCCGGGTCTGCGGTCCGCAGACTGTCTGGACAGGCTGCGGGTTCCCCCGAAAGGCACCGGCACCGCTGACTTGCTAGGGATGCTTTGGATTGCGGCGTATTACGATTAGTCGAAATTAAAAAGAAAGGCGTGCGCCAGCCTGAAGGTTGCGCGCCTGTCCGCTTCCGGTAATTTGCCCGAAGGTGCCTCCCGTGACGCCTCCATTTGGCGAGTTGAGGTTTCGATTGTTGAAGACATTGACACCTTCAATCCTGAGTTCCAGAGTGACGTCCTTCTCGAAATTCTGGCGGCGAATAAGGCCAAGATCCCAGTTCCCGTATAACGGACCGCGGAGATCGGGCTCGATCCGATTTCCGGTGCCTACCGTAAAAGAAGCGGGAATTCCGTAAGCGGTGGTGTCGAACCAGTGCAATGGGTCCTGGCCGCTCTTCAGGTGGGGGTCGTGCAGCCTGTCGGCGTTGGCGGAGATGCCAGGAAGGAAGGTATTGCCAGGCGCGGTGATCACGATGGGAAGGCCGGAACCATAGGTTGTTATGCCGCTGAGTTGCCAGTTGCCGAGCAGTTGAGAAGCGATGCCGCTTCCTAAAATCCGACGAGTCGGACCGAATGGCAGTTGGTAAATATAGTTGACGATGAGATATTGCGGCCGATCGTACTCTGCCAAACCGCGCGATCGGCCCAGATTGCTTGGATCGACAATGGTGGTGGCGCGGCCGTTGTATCTCTCCGGTATGGTGTTGAGTTGTTTGCTGAGCGTGTACGACAACTGCAACATGAGTCCGTGCTTATCTTGATGCTGCATTTGCACGGTAAGCGCGTCATAGTATGTGTCCCCCACAGGGGCGCGATTCCATGTCACGCCCGTGTACTGCGGAAATGGAACGAGTGTCTGGCTGAAGGCGATTGTGGGGGCGCCGAGGGCACCAGGCAACTTACCGGCATAGGGGTTCGGAACCTGCTGAAAGAGCGCCGGCCCGTAGCTCAATGCGCTGATCGGCGCTGAATTCCGGTTCAGGTTGTACCAGATGTGTTCACCGCGCGAACCAGCATAGGCAACGGTCAGAACGGTATTCCCGGCGATGGAGCGCTGAATGCTCAGATTTCTGGATTGCAGCAGAGGCAACGTCCCCGGTCCAAACGGGTCGCTGATCCCGGCGCCGACCAGGTAACTGGGCGGATCGAGATAACCGGCCACGAACGGGTTATTCAGCGACCCGCCCGGTGGTGGAGTGTTTGGCGCGAGCGATGGATTTCCCAGAAATACGGGGGTTCCCACTTGAAATCCTGAACCGAGCACGGTGCCGCCGGAGTTGGTGACGTAAAAGAGCCCATAGCCACCGCGAATTGCGGTCTTGTCGTTCAGCTTCCAGGCAAAACCGAGACGCGGCGCCAGGTTCCCATAGCCGGTTGTGGACTGTTGTCTGCGGTTGCCGTTCACGCCGACGAACTGAAGCGCTCCGGGGAGTCCCAGAACGGGATCCGGCTTTTTCGGGTCGAACCACGCAAACTGGTTGTGACGGTCTGTCCATCCGGTTAGAACGTCGTAACGCAATCCCAGATTCAACGTGAGGTTGCCGGTGAGTTTGTAGGCGTCGTCGATGTAACCGTCGAAGTTCTTTTGGGAAGCGGCGATCGGAGGATCTTTGGTAATCTGCCCGCTGCTGGGAAGCCCCAAGAGAAAGGACGCAAATCCCCATCCTGCATTCCCACTTGAAACGGAGGGATCGGGGCCTTGGGTAAAACCTCTGCTGAATGAAAAGTTTCCAGCAGGCCAGGTCGGCCGGAATTCGTTGAAATAGACGAAGAGATAGTCAAAACCCGCTTTGACGGCATGGGGACCGACGATCCAGGTGAGATGAGCCTGTCCTTCATAGCTGCCTTCGCCATCCGTAAAGGAGGCCGACGATGTCGGCCCGAGCTGCGATTCATCCCCTATATTGAAGTTCGGGAAGATTGGTGTCGTGACCCGGCTCTGGAACGACGCTGGCAGGCCGAGCGTTGTTGAATCAAAGCCCGCGCTGAACATCTTGGTCTGATTCAAAGTGCGGTCGAAGTTGCCGCGGAACTCCGCGAGCAGGTTCGGACGAATCGTCCACGTTTCGCTCACGACTCCTGTCCAGGCCGTGTTGAGAGTCGTTCCCGGATCGCCATTGCCGCCTGCTTGCGGAAATGCGAGCGTGACGGTTGGCGTGGTTGCGTTCGAGGAGACGCGGCCGACTCGAACGAATACTTTATGACTCTGTCCGAAGTTCTGATCGACACGTGCCAAAAAGTTGTCGCGTGTCGTAGTGCGGCTGGGTGATAAGACATAGTTGTTGTAAATCCCCTGCACCCCGGGGTTGTTGGGCAGCGGATAGTAGGCAAGCACGGCTTGTGCGATCGCGTTGATGCGACCCGGCGGAACAACGTTCGGTACGCCGTTGTAGGAGAACTGACTTCTCGTCCACTTGTTGGTCGTACCCGGAACGAGTGTCGTCGTCGTGGGATCGTAGATCTTGATCTGCTTGCCGTTTTGATCTACAAGCCCGGAGAAGTCCCCGGCGCGCATGGCCGCCGTAGGAACGGAAGCCGTGATCGCATCGGGAACCGAACTAGGGGTGTTTTCATAGTTGAAAAAGAAAAAGGTCTTGTTGCGACCGTTGTAGACCTTCGGGATAAGGACGGGCCCGCTTAGACTGAAGCCATAGATGTGCCCATGATAGGCCGCGCGGGGCAGTCCCACAAAGTTCCTGTACCAGCCATTGGCATTCAGAATGGTATTCCGCAGGTACTCGTAGGCACTGCCATGAAATCTATTCGTTCCATTTTGGGTCGTCGCGGTGATGACGCCGCCGCCGGACATTCCGAATTCGGCCGAAAAATTGTTGGTAATTAGCTTCAGTTGCCCGACCGACTCGGACGGAGGCGTATAGGTCGAATCGCCGGTCGAACTGTTGATCTGCGTCCCCGAGTCGAGCAGCAGATTGCTCGTATTCGCCATGCCTCCGTTGATCTGCGTCTGCAACGCGGAGTTCTGTTCCGGAATGACCCCGGGCTGCAGCAGCGCCAGGTTGTAAGCGTTCCGCCCGACCTGCGGCAGCCCAAGAATCTGTTGGCGGGAGACAGTTCCGCCTAACTCCGAGTTTTCCGTCTCCAACTGGATCTCATTTGCCTCAACGAAGACCTGCTGAGTGACCGCCCCCACAGCGAGTTTGAGATCGACGCTGGTAGAAAGATTCACGGTAAGATGCACTCCTGAGACGGTTGCGATAGAGAACCCGTGCGCCTCGGCGGTAACGTCGTAGGTTCCCGGGTTCAGATAGGGAATGGTGTAAGATCCGCGCGCATTAGTAGTTGTCGTGCTTGCGGTCCGGGTCGACACCTCTCTGACCGCAACCCTTGCGCCGGCAACAACAGCTCCTGATTGATCTGTCACGGTCCCGGTAATGGTCCCCTGTTCACCTTGACCGAACGTCGATTGTGGATGGGCAGCGATCATGACGAAGACAGCGCACCAGAGACTCGTTCTCAGGAACGGTGACCTGCTGCCCCCTGGAGGGAGGTTGCGGCGAAAGCGAAAGCAGGGGATAACGTTGAACCATATTTTTTGACCGATGCAATTGAGTTGAACCATGTTGCCTCCTATCTACGCCCCTCCCCGCCATGGAAAGCTCAGCTCAGAAAACAATGGTGGCTTTCTCGCGGCAGCGAAAGTCTGAGACGTAGAAACGGGCACAATAGTACACGGATTTAATAAATATGGCAACGCTACCATAAACAAAAAAGAAACCTCTCCAATATAGTTCTGGAGATACTCTTTCTAAAACCAGTGGTCTTTGGCAGTCAATTGTTTGACGTCAGCGCTGAATCCCCATCCGAAACGGTCGCCAATCATTGCGAAGGCGGATATCCCCCAACGAAGTCCTCATGAAGGCTCTTCTTTGCACTACTCCTCCTTACAGCAGAGCACTCCGCGATGAGCGGCCCAGCGTCGGAACGGGTGTTGTATTACTGGGAATCGACACGGCTACCCTCTCCAACAACGAGAACATCCTTCGCCCTGGAATCGGGAGTAACACGCAAACGTACAATCTTCCCGTTCGCAACGTGCCCCTCAATGGTGGTTTGATACGGCGCATGCAACTTGAAATCCGCAGTCCAGTCCTTCGGCCAGGCCGGCAGCAGGTCGATACGCTTTCCGTCAGTCTGCATCATCATCATCTCTAATGTCATCATCCCCGTTCCCCCATCGTCCAGGTCGGGGGTCCAATCGGCGCCAGCCTTCCAAAACCACTGAAATCGCTGAGTGCCGTAATCTTCGAATTCATGAACAACAGCCTTTTGCGCGGTGGGGATGAGCCCAAGAACCGCGGCTTGCGGGCCATCCTGACCCCAACAAACATCCCAAGGGAATCGCCGCGCGGCAAATGTGTTTCGCGCCAACGCCAAATCTGGCTTGTCAATTCCGTAGAGGCGATACGGAAAGACGGTGTAGAGTTCAGGGTTTTCTCTATTGCTTGTCTTGCCGTACTCTTCGGCAGGCAGGATGGTTGGCACTCCGTCGGGATCGCCTCTGCCAAGTGCCGGCAGTTTTCCGCGAGCGGTTTTGCCGATCGGGATCGGCGGCAGCTCTTCGAGCATGCGACTCCAACGATCGCGCTGCGCGGGAGCGGTATATTCGGGTGATAACTGTAGAAGACGAGTCAACACATGCTTGAGGCCGGCCACGTCAGGCGTGGGATTCACCGCATCGAGCTGATACGTCTCGAGAGATTGAACGGGCGCAAGTCTCAGCTTTCCGTCTGCGGCGTGCGGCCAGTGCACGTCGTAGTAGGTGACGATCGCATCCGCAAATGGAATTATCTTTGCGCGTGCAAAATCGGCGTCTCGGACGACATCGTATTCATCCAGCATTTGCGCAATCACTTCGAGCGTTCCTTGGATGTGATAACGCATCCAGGCGCTTTGCAATAGCGTAGAAGAGTTGTCCCACCCGAAGTCGTTGAGGTTCGGCAACCCCCAGAAGTATCCTGTCTCGATGAACGCCGCGCCGGCATGATGATAGTAGAGCTGGGTGCGATCTTGAGCCATCGGCAACGCCTTGAGATACATCTCAAACCACGGTTGCAGCAGGTCGAAGTCGCCGGTCATAATCAGCGGCCAATAGAGTAGACGATTGTTCTGATTCCAATAGGAGCTTCCCCAGGCCCGGAAGTCGGGGTTGTGGTCGCCATTGGTCGACTCTCTGTCATCCGGCATGTCGTGGCCGACCGTGAATAGCCCCCCATTGAATTTCACCGGATAGGTGCCACGCGAGGAAGAGGCCATCATGTAGCGCTGCATGATGTAGCCCTGAGATACCTTCGCAGCATCGTCGGTTCCTTCCACGTGAATCCAACTCCGCTCCCAGAAATCCCGCCACCATCGCTGATGTGCAACGAGTGCTGAGATGTAAGGAACTGCCGTTTCCGCTCCGATGAGAGAATCCAGGCCGGCCCTCCAAGTCGTCGGCGAAGGAGCTTGGGTCTCCGTAAGGGCCACCACATCTAACCGAACGTTCTGCGCTGGCGCCGCAGACCTCAATGTACGGTCGTCGACCGCAACCATCCCAGTTCCCGTTAGGGCGGCCCCAAAACAACGATGCAGGAGGGGATCGGGATACTTCTTCTCGACAGCTTGCATGTGCTCCTGCTCGAGGACAAGTGGATAGAGGCTGGCCGTGTTGTAGTGGTACCAGGTAATCTGGCCGTCACGACCAGGCATCACCGTATCCGCTTCGAAATCGAGCGGCACCGGATGTTTGCCGAACTCAAATAAGCCGCCCTTGTCCGGCGACGGCTCGTTATAGGGATGGCTCTTCGTACGCCAGAGTTCAAGTTTGGCGTCCAGGATCGCGGGATGGTTAAGTCGTGCTTCAATGTGGATCACCGGACGCTTGGCGTCGACCCAGACCTGGATAACGTTTTTACCACTCCGGATCTCGATGCTTCCATCCTCAAGATGCAAGGTCTGCGTAAATGGCACGGCGCCTGCAAAAGGACTGGGTGCAATATGGATGCGTACCCTGCCCAACTTCAACAACTTTCCCATCTCCGACCACGCATCGGACTTCGCAACCAGCAAGACCACGTCGCCGTTCTGCTCCGTCCAAACATTTGCCGCCAGATCGCCATTGCCCACGGGCATCGAGTCATTCTCGTCGTTCCCCAATGTTTTCCACGTCACATCATTGACCGCAACAAAGGGCTTTCCTGTGGTCGCTGCCATTGCCGATCCCAGGCAGACCTGAAGCACTGTAGCTATCAGTACCACACCGAGAATCGGTCTCATCGACATCCTCTCCCATACTTGTAGAAGTGAGTCTCTTCTTGTGACAGGAGCGGTGCGCGCCTTTCGCATGCACATGGAGTGAATCTCGTACTCAACTTCTTCAATCTCTCGAGTCATCTCTTCGGTCCCCCGATCGGCGTTGAAAACCTAGGATATATGGTATCGCTGCCATGACAAAGTAAAGCTACTCACGTTCTGTGCTTCAGTGCGACCAGACGGTTGATCGGGGGTCTCTGCGGGGCCAGTGGCGCTTGATGAGGCCGATCGCTACCTCTTCTTGGGAACGCGACGTCGATGCAACGGACTACTGCTAGCCAACTGCGCCTTGCCGTCGTGCATCGAGTGAATGAACTAGGTTCCCGAAGCCAATAGATGGCAAGCCACTGTGTTTACTGTACTGGGAGAACCAGCCATTGTCTCCAGATGCAGAAGAACCTGTAGCGATTGGCGTGATGCATCTTGCGTGAGGTGGCAGGACTGGAGTGTTGCTGCCCACCGAGCAGGGTCTGCCACCAAGTTCCCTGCAGCCTCGGTACCCTCGCCGCTTGCTCCAGCAAGAATCAGCACCCGGCCTCCATAGCCAGGGTTGTGGAAGACGCTGATGATGGCGAACGATTCTCCGGTATCGTAACCGCCGGCGGTGGGGATGTATTCGCTCCTCTCACCGCTTGCTGGGTGAACATCGCGGATAAATTCCCGCTGGGTCTGAGCATCGAAGGCAAATTGGAAGTCAAGGACGGGATCGAAGATAGATGTCCAGGGGTTGGACCGAGGACTACCGAGAAAGACGAGGTTCTCATCTGTCTGAAGGTCCTTGACACGGAAGTTTCGCGCCGCTTTGACCAAAAGACGGCCTTGGCCCGGAGTCATCAGCGACGCCAGGTTCGCGATAATACTGCCATCGAAAACCGATATCTTGTCCCCGCGGAGTATCTCTTTCATAAAACTGATCTGCGAAGGTGTGAGATTACTCGTGCCGGGAGGCAAATAGGATTGATTCGCGTAATCGGAGAGCGACAGACTACTATGCGAAATCCTCTGTATTTCTTCGATGTTTGGATCGCTGGCGACTATGAGCACGCGACGAGAACCGTCGAAGAGCGTCGCCCAAGGTGCTGAACTCGAACCCTTGACCCGCTTCCCTGCTGTGATGACACGCTCAAGGGGGTTCATGATCGAGAGCGCGATGCCCACCGTCAACGCTATCATTCCAAGAATAGGCAGTATCCAATACTTCCAGCCAAACGTGGCCCCGTGCTCGGAGGCAGCCAGTCGAGTAGGCCCGGGGTCGGGAATCTCTACCGGCGTCTCTGCAAGCGGGGGCTGATGAGCCAAATCATCCGCTTCCACCCTTGGAATACGGATCAACTCCGGGATATATCCGCCTGCGGAGAGACTGATGCGGAACTCTGATGCATTCCCGACGCCGCTATAGTGTTGCACAAGACGCTTGCGCACATCGCTGGCCGTTACCCGAACAATGGCATCTACACCGGTATCGTAAGCGGGTGAGCGTCCGAAAAGTTCGACACCGATCGTGCGCTCCTTCAGGTCTGCCATCTTTCCGGCCGCAGAGTGCCAGATGATGTATTCAAGAAACTGGGCACTGCGGGGGCTTCCCTTAAATGCCGGACCTTCGATGATCTCGTTCAAATAGCGCTTCAGCAGCGTCTTTCCCTCAGGTGTGCGAGCCACTTGTGCGATGTCCCAGGTGGCCGATGTATATCCGAATTCAGATGCCGCTCCCATGTTTTGGATACCGAATCCTAGCATAGCAAGTGTATGGGGCGGCGAAGCAGAGCCGGTTCAGTCCCCTTGGAGTATTCCAGGTCTCAATCGACGCACCATTGAGCTAAACCAGGTCGACATGACCACGCAGGCGAATATCTGCACTGGACGAGCCGATCATTAGTTGCACGGGCCCAGACTCATAGACGAATTGACCCTTGACATCGTCCCAGTACCTTAGCGCGATGTGGTCATGCGGCAGAGAAAACGACACCGTCTGCTTTTCACCCGGTTTCAGGTTGACACGTTGGAATCCAGCCAACTGCTTGATAGGCCGCTGCTGCTTGCCTCCAACCTGCACATAGAACTGTACGACTTCGGCTCCGGCCACATGTCCGGTATTGGAGATGTCCGCCGAAAGGGCAATTGCCTTATCAGACTGGAGACGGTCGCCCCCGATGCGAATGTTTTGATAGTCGAATGTCGTATAGCTCAACCCGTAACCAAACGGGTAAAGCGGATCCCCATGAAAATACATATACGTTCTGCCATGTTTGATGTCGTAGTCATGGAAATTTGGCAGCTGCGTAACGTCGCGGAACCAGGTCGAACACAATTTGCCTCCCGGATTGTAGTCTCCGAAAAGAGCATCTGCGATCGCATTTCCCTGCTCCTGGCCGGCGTTCAACGAACATAGGATCGCCGGCACATTCTCCTTTTCCCAATTCAGAGCCACGGGACAAGATGAATTGACGACAAGAATTGTGCGCGGATTGGCTGCAACCACAGCCTTGATCAGTTCATGCTGAACTTCCGGCAGATGGAGATATTCTCTATCACGACCCTCGTCGGAGAGCAGGCGATTGTCGCCGACAAATACAAGAGCAACTTCCGATTCCCTGGCGGCCTTCACCGCGTTCTCCAAAAGCACCTGGTTGCGGGGCCCAACGATCGTGCACCCAGGAGCATAGATAACCTGCGTTGCGGAGGGCGCTGCCGGTTTTGCCTGGAAGAAGCTGAAAGGACTGAAGATTGAAGAATTGATTCCGGGCCTGGGACTTGAACCTGAGAAACATGACATGGCTTCCAGTGACGCCAGACAGCGGAGCGCTGACCGCCTTCCACACATTCATTCCTCCCGTGGCCGGAGCATGAACCGTCATTGCTGGAGTTCCGCCGAGCCCATCGAAGTGGATATCGATGTCCCCGTCCGCGCTACTCGCGAATTTGAACTCAATGGAAGTCTTTCCAGAGATATCCAACGGTCCGTATTGGGCCCAGCCGTTGTTTCGAATCGCGGTCAGCAGTTGAGCTCCATCCTCCGCGAAGTCCACGATCGGACCACGAAAGTTTGAGGTGCTTACGTACTCTCCAGCGGGTACAGTATCGCCATAGGGCACCGAGCCCAACGCTGTCGAAACGCCGAGGTATGGCGACACGGGATACGTGGGGCGACCGCTGTAACCGCCCAAATGGCACGAACCGCCCATCGGTCCTATGATCGCCACCTTCTTCAGCTTGTGTTTCTCCAGCGGGAGGGACTGTTTCTCATTCTTCAGCAGGACCAACGATTGGCGAGCTGCCTCCCTCGCCAGACTCCGGTGCTGCTGCCCTTCGATAACTTCGGGGGACAAGCCGCTCCACGGCACATCCGCCGGATGGTCAAACTCGCCAAGCAGGAATCTCCCGGTCAGAACTCGCGTCAGCGCCGTCCGAACCGCTTCTTCCGACACCAGGTTGTCTTGACAAGCCTTCTGCAAGTGTCGCGAGTAGGTATCTCCGCAGTTCAGATCAGAACCGGCTTTGATTGCCAGAGCAGCAGCTTCCGGACCCGTTTGCACATAATGGTGGGTTTGATAGATATCGTCCACTGCATCGCAATCGGAGACAACGTAGCCTCTGAATCCCCATCGCTTGCGAAGGACTTCAGTCAGCAGCATGGGGTCGGCAACACAAGGAATTCCCCATAGAGAGTTGTAGGAAGCCATCACACTAAACACTCGCCCCTCAGTCACGCACGACTCGAAACCGCGCGTGTAATACTCCCAGAAGCTCCGACGGTCCGGTGCAGCATCTGCATAGTCGCGATCTGTATCCGTTTCATTGCAAATGTAATGTTTGGCACAGGCGACCGTCTTCAGATACTTCAGGTGATCGCCCTGCATTGCACGCGTCGTTTGCACCGCCAGCGTCTGGACAAGTAACGGGTCCTCGCTGAAGTTCTCCTCACAGCGTCCCCATCGCGGATCCCGCAATCCCATATTGACCGTCGCGGGGGAAAAGTAGGTCAGGCCATACCCCGTCTTATTGTGATAGGCACGGGCCTCGTCGGATACGGCGGTATAGACCTGATAAACCAGGTCTGGATTCCATGTACACCCCAGGGCTATGGGCTGAGGGAACGATGTGATGGGGCCGTCCACGTTGACTCCATGAAGCGCCTCCGACCAATAGTTGTATCGTTCTAACGCCAGTTTGGGCAGAGCCGGCGCGTGGTGTACCAATTGCTGCGTCACCTCTTCGAGGGTCATCCGGTTCACGAGTTCCGCCGCCCGCCGCGAGGCGGCCTCGAAGGATGCGTCTGAAATGCCGTGAGCGTCCACAGCGTTCTGATTCGCGAATGCGTGCCGACCGAAAGTGGCAAGCACAACCGAAGCCATCGACGTTGCTAGGAAGTCTCTGCCGGAGAATAGAACCGGAAAGATGCTAGGCAAGAGTTTCTGGGGCTTCATGTGGAGACTCCTTGTCGTCATAAATGTGGCTGACTTCAAATGTCACGGTTGTATGGGTGTCATCGAAGGTGGAGCATCCTCTGGGTGGCTGCCCCAGGTCACGTTCGGATGGCTTCCCATCTCCAACACAAGCTCGCCTCCAGCTGCGATAGCGGCATGTTCAAACCACGGCTTGTCCCAGAGTTTTCCGTTGAGCGTAGCGGATTGTATGTATTTGTTCTGCGCCGAGACATGGTTGGCTATCACGGTAAAAGTCTTGCCATTGCCCATCGTGATGCTGCTGCTCGCAAAGATAGGGCTTCCGATCTCGTAGATCGGACTTCCCGGGCACTCCGGATAAAACCCGAGCGCACTCAGGACATACCACGAAGAGGTCTCTCCGCCATCATCGTCACCGGGAATCCCAAGCGGGCCATCTCCATACCAAACGTCCAGCAGTTGCCGGATACGCTTCTGTGCCTTCCAAGGCTGGCCGGAGAAGTCGTAGAGATATGGAATGTGGAAGCTGGGCTCGTTGCCCTGTGAGTACAGTCCAACGAGACCAGTGGCGTCAGGGAATTGGCCAAGGAACTGAAACTTCGAGGTGCCATACTGTTCTACAAACAGTTGGTCCAACCGTGTGTTGAAGGCACTACGACCGCCCATGAGTTGAATGAGCCCCTCCGGATCGTGTTGCACGCTGAAGGTATAAAGCCATGAGTTCACTTCAGTGGTGTAGTCTCGTCCTCCCTGGCCGCCGCCTAGTATGGGATCGAAGTGTTCCACCCAACGCCCGTCGGAACTCTTCGGCGACATGAACTTGGTAGCGGGATTCCAGACATTTTCGTAGTTGTGCGCAAGCTTCGTGAAATAGGCCGCATCCTCTTGCTTACCGAGTACCTTGGCGACTTCCGCAACAGTCCAGTCGTCATAGGCAGTCTCCATGGTCACAGATACGGCTTGACGACGTTCTCCCGTGACTTGCGAAACGCTCTCCTTCTCTCCCCATGCAAGCGACGGGAAAAATCCCTTGTCGAAGTAAACATGGTCGAGCGAGGTGAGGCCGCCGCGTTGCCATGGTAATAGCGTGGCTTCGGTGGCGTTCTTGCGCATCGCCTCATAAGCGAGGCGCAGGTCGAAGTCGCGGTAGCCTTTGTTGTAGGTATCGAGAATCAGTTGATCGGCATGATGGCCAATCATGACAGCCTGCTCCCCGGCTACAGAGGGAAACGACGGCATCCAGCCGCTCTGCTGATACATCCGAAGATACGAACGAACCATGTCCTCCTGCCGGTGCCCATCCAACAGAAGCTGGAGGGGGTGCATGGAGCGAAAGGTATCCCACAAACCATCGTCGACATAGAAGTCGTGCCCGTCCGTGTTGTGGACTGCATGATCGTATCCGGAAAAGTAGCGACCATCTTCTGAGATATCCGTCATACGGCCGAGGGACCGCCAAAGAGCCGTATAAAAAATAGTGCGCTGCCGTTCGGTTCCGCCTGTAGTTCTGACTTGATTGAGAACACTGTCCCATTGAGAATGCGCCGCTGTCTTGACAGCTTCGAAACCCTTGCCGCCGGCATCCAAGAGCAGGTTGCGCTTTGCCTGGTCGACACTGATATAAGAGAGGCCAACACGCACCTCGATCTGTTCGCCGGCAACGGTCGATTGCGTCGACACAAAACCAATTTCGTCCCCACGAACGCTGCTTTCATCTTGAAGATTATGGTTCTGCCACGTCTTGTAGCTGCCGAATGGCCGTGCGAACTCTGCATAGAAATACAGCCGCGTCTCCTTCGTGAGGTCCAAGGCGGTCGCTACGGTGCCAGTGATGCGCTGGCTTCCTTGCAGCGCGTTTGGGCCCACAACTGTAAGCTCCGCACCTTTACCCATGGAAAGGCTTATGTGAGCGCTGGACGAAGCAGGCAACGTGAAACGATAAAAACCTGCATGTTGCGTTGCCGTGTACTCCGCCCTGGACGACCATGTCTGCAGATCAACGGCATAGTAATACGGTGTCGCCGTCTCGAAATCGTGGTCGAAGTCAGAAGCATAGGCGCGTGGCTCAGGCCTCACCTCACCCGTTGAAACCATGAGCATTCCGACACCCGGGGAAAAGCCGTATATCTTGTCGGCGAGATAGCGATCCTGAATACCCGGCGTAGTGACAGGGACGAGCCGCGCCATGCCGTAAGGAACCTGTACGAAGGGCATCGTTGCCGAAAGCAACTGGCCAATGCTGCCGATGTTCGGCGAGACGTAGTCGACAGGCGGTCTCTGTGAACCGTCGGCAGCCAGCCCACGGACTGAAGCAAACACAAGAATGACGGAAAGAATGGAAGGTTTTCTCATGGTGTATCGGTTCTCATCTCTTAGGGCTTCAGCGTGAAATTCGTTGTAAGTCCCGCACGAGAGTTGCCGCCAACCCAAACGACGAACGTGCCAGGCTCAGTGACCCACTTGCCTTCCGCATTCCAGATCGCAAGTTCGGACTGAGACACATCGAAACTCACCGTCCGGACTTCATGTGGCTTCAGATGAATGCGTGAAAAGCCTTTCAGCGAACGTTCCGGGGTTTCAACACTTGATGTCTCCTGACGGAGATAGAGCTGCGCTACTTCATCTCCCTCGCGCTCGCCTGTGTTGGTGACGTCCACGCTAACCCGCACTGAATTGTGTGAAGAAGCCGGAGGAACCCGGACAAGAAGGTGTGCGTAGCCGAAGGTGGTGTAGCTGAGGCCGAAGCCAAATGGGAAGAGGGCTTCTCCGTCGTCGTCGATATACTTCCGCTTCCGCGATGGATCGGCATTGTAGAAGTCGGGGAGTTGCCCCGTGCTGCGCGGAAAACTCACGCTAAGTCTGCCTGCGGGATCGTTGTCGCCGAAGAGTGTTTCAGCGATCGCCTGTCCTCCAAATTCGCCGGGATACCAAGCCTCCAGAATGGCCGGCACATGTTCTTTTGCCCACGGTATCGTAAGTGGTCGGCCGTTCTCGAGCACCAGGATGACGGGCTTGCCGGTCGCAACCACTGCTTCAAGCAATTGCTCCTGGTTGCCGGGCAGATCTAGATTGCTGCGATCAAACCCCTCACCTGAGATCCCCTCACGCTCACCCATGCTAAGAATGACGACGTCCGCTTCCCTCACCTTGCTCACTGCGGATGCGATGTCTTTGCCGTCGTCGAAATCGACCTTGGCCTGTGGTATCTCCTTGTGGAGGCCGTCCAACAAACTTAAATGCAACCCGTTCCCTTCCTTCTCGTAGTCGCCGTAGCGAGCGACGTTGCCATTGGGGCCGATCACCTCAATGTTTGAGGTAGATTTCGAAAGCGGCAAAAGTCCCCGGTCATTCTTGAGCAAGGTCATCGATTCACGCGCTGACCGAAGCGAAACGGCAAGATGCGCCTGAGATCGATAGGTTCGGGCACTTAGATCCGGATCGACCAATGGCCGGTCAAAGAGGCCGAGCATAAACTTCACGCGCAATACGCTGCGAACGGCTCGATCCAGATCCATGGCAGAAAGCGTGTTTTCGTGGACGCAATCGATCAATGCCTGCTGAAAAACGCCATGTCCAAAATCGTAGAACTGCATATCCACGCCCGAACGAATGGCTAAACACACGGCCTCCTTCGGGGTCGCCGCCACGTGATGTACCTTGTACAACCGTTCGATCGCCCCGAGATCAGAAAGAACAAAACCCCCGAAGTCCCATTCATCCCGAAGAACTTTTTTCAGGAGAAATGGATCGGCCGTCACAGGAATGCCGTCTATCTCGTGATATGCGGCCATGGTAGCCATGGCATGACCGTCGCGAAAAGCCGGCTCGAACCCCTTCAGCATAACGCTGCGCAACTCTCGTTCTCCCATATGCACTGGCGACGTGTTGGTCCCGCCTTCAGGCGAACCGTGTCCGGCGAAGTGCTTGGGCTCAGCGACGACACTCTGGTCACTCTGCAGGCTGCTGCCCTGGGCTCCGCGAACGTAAGCCAATCCGAGCTGTCCGGTCAGGTACGGGTCTTCCCCAAAATCTTCCTCGACGCGGCCCCAGCGGGGTTCACGCGCCAGATCGAGAACCGGCGCCAGGATCATGTCGACGCCGTGTGCCCGCGCCTCAGAGGCGATGCTGGCGGCGGTCTCCTGGGCGAGCGAGACATCCCACGTGGCCGACAGGCCTATGGGTGCGGGGAAGACGGTTCCGGTGTCATAGCCGTGCAGTGCTTCTTCGACAAAGAGCACGGGGATGCCGAGCCGGTTGTGAGCCATGACCCATTGCTGGATGGCGTTGGCCTGCGCCGGGGTGGGATAGAGATCATGGATGCCGCCCACCCCGAGCGAACCGAAGAGCGACTGGGCATTGGCCGGAACGAATGCAGCAGCTGGGGTGGCATGCGTATCGTCGCTGTGAGCATCCACCAGCTCCTTTGCTCCAGCATAAAGGTCAAGTTGACGAACCTTCTCGGGGAGCGTCATACGACCGAGCAAATCGTCGATTCGTGCCTCAATTGGCGCTTGTGACTGCTTATAGATAGGCAGAGCCGGCGCGGCCGGCTGTTGGGCGGCTGCACCAGTCAGCGAGGTGCAAAGACCCCACGCTGTCACGAGAAGCAATGTCGGTCGCATTGTCTTGGCCGCGCTCTCATACCCTTGATCTCTCTTCTTCACATTCCCTCGCCGGTACAACTTTTTGATAGAGGAACCCTTACCGATCCGGTTTGAATATCTTCAGATCGATAGAGTTCGCGATCGCCCTATGTCCCGCGTCATTCGGGTGAAGGTGGTCCCCGATGTCATAGGCCGCCAGGTACCGTGTTGGATGGGCCGGATCATGAGTTGCAGCATCCTGATCCACAATCCCATCGCAACCGCTGCCATCGCCGCGAATAAAGCTGTTGATCTTCTGCCGCTCCGTCTCCTCCGCAGGCGTCCACGCTCGCGCTCCTTCGAAGGGGGTCAGCGTTGAACAGATGAAGCGAATCTTGCTCTCGTGTGCCCGCGCGATCAGTCGCTGCAATGCAGCGATTAACGCATCTGCGAACGGCGATGGTCGTCCACCAAGATCGTTGATTGGATCGTCGGAGAATATGACCCAGCGGACATTCGGTTGCTGGAGAACGTCTCTCTCAAACCGATTCTCGGCACTTTCACCCGAACCATTGACGAGAAGCCTATTTCCACTGATTCCCAGATTGAGAACCCCTATCGAAAGGCCTTGGCTGATGAGACGGAGAGCTAGTTGGTCAGGCCAGCGATGATCGGTATCATCCGCCGCGTTGTATCCTTCGGTGATCGAGGCTCCCAAGGTTACGACGGTTCCGCGGAGCGAAGGTTCGTCTACGTCGAGACCAGCCAAAAAGTAGATGCTCTTCGATATCTCAGCGTTCTTCATCTGCTCCGCTGCGCTTGCGTCACCTGCCTGGACATAGCTGGCCTGATGTGCAGATTCATGGAAGGTCGCGGGACCTGTCGTGCCGGGAAGATACATACTGACCGCAAGTTCCGCCAGTGCTGGAACGTTAAAAGGAGTCGGATCACTGAACGCGCTCCCACCTGCGGGGATAACTATTTTCGTGCTCTCTTCAAATCGAAGCTGATGGTCGGACAACTTGATGATCGAAGAGCCCGATCTCCGGAGAGCCAGATGAACGTCCTCTACTCTCAGTGGTTGTGTGCCGAAAAGGTTCGATATCTTCAAACGGACGCGCTTGCCTCCAATGCTAATGCGCACGATTTGCCGCAGCGTCTGGTCCGTAAAAGTCTTCCCCGAGTTGTCATGCATCTGGGCGATCGCCCATGTTCCTGTCCAGCTTGAAGCTGGCGCGCTCGCCATCCCCTTATTAGGGATCGAGGCCACAAGCGGCAGACAAACACCCGCAGCAAAGGTCACTGTCCGGCGGATCGCGTTCCGCATGATGGTGCAGACCGTGGCGATCATTCCACTCCTTGCGGCGCGGAATCATTCACTGCGATGCTCTTCCCTGCCGTTCCCACAGCCCACTCGCTGGGAGTGCTCCATCGCTCAGTCCTGTTTGCGCCGACGAGACTGACAGCACGTAGAACGGGAGACTGCCCATCCGCCGATGCAGTAATCTGCGCACGGAATCTGACCTGATCCCCCGTCTTTGTGCTCTTCAGGGAGTAGACGTGCGTTCCGGGCCCAAGCTCGATCGTCAGCGAGTTCAGGACCTTCCCAGCTTTGTCCCCCGTTTCCACGGTCAAAGAGAGTTTGCTGCCCGCGGGCAACTCCGTCACCGCCTCCAAGCTCTGGACGCTATCCGCGTAAGGACGCCAGGCTGAGGTGTAGCCGCCATGCTGAAGAGCATCGTAACCATTCTGAACGAGAAGCCTGACAAGTTCAGGTGACAGGCAATCCTGAGTAACCACGACATCGTCCATTGTGTAGCGGCCATGCTGAAGTGTCGCCGCATCGCCAATTGATTCAAGAGGACCAGTGTAGGAGGCCAGATTGCCCGTCCTGTCCAGGGAACCATTCAGATACAGAAAGGCCTTCTGTAAAGCGGCATCATAGGCATACGTAACATTCACCCAGGTATTTTGGGGAACATCCTTATTCCCAATGATGTCTCTCCCGTGGAATCCAAGGAACAGCTTCTTATTGCGAATGCCTGCATCCAGAATCGTGCCAGTATTGTCCTGGTCGGCCCCCATCGGCGCCTGGCCTCCAAAGAGCCCCAATTCGTCCTTATCGCCCAAATCATCAATGCGAATCCATGCGGAGAGTGTGAACGACTTCCGGTAAAGTTGTAGCCCTCCGGCATCAATGCTCGCAGAAGACGACGTCTGAAGTCCCTCCCCAGACCTGCCACTTACCCATTGAGGCGTTCCTCGGAAGGAAAGCATCTTGCCCGTATCCTCGTTGCGAGTGCCAGTCCCTCTACCCTCATTCAATTTAAGCTCCACGAGCGGGTTCCGGAGAACTAGATTGATCCCCCCGGGAATCACGACCACACGTTCCGGCTGGTCGCCAATTTGCACGCGATGTAGCCCACCTATCGCGAAGTGATGGCTTAGCGCCACTCTTCTCTTTTCTCCCGACTCGAGTGACAAGGATTGAAAGTCTGTCGATACCTGGCCATCCACTATCAGCGCGAGTTCGCCCTGATAGGGAAAGCTTCCAACATTTCTGGCCTCTGCGGTCAATTGAAGGTCAGCATTGTGGTCGACGTCAAACCGAAGATCTTCAAACGTAAGATGCGCAGGAGAGGCAACAACAGAGATCGGCTTCGTGATGATCTGAGAGCCTGCCACAAGCGCCATGCTACCCGGCTTATAGACCGACACTGCAAACGTATGCGACTTCTCTTCTCCCGGCTTGACTTCGAAGCTCCATGAGCCCAGTTCCACGCTGTCGTAGAGCTTTGCCTCCGTGACATCTGTCAGATCTCCATCGTTTTTGACGGTAACGGTCACCGCAAATGGTTGACCGGTGCTTGCCTTCTCCGGCACATCCAACTTGTAGGCAAAATGAGCGGCATACGCTCTTGGCTCAGTGAATTCCCCGGAAATTCCATACTCAGGATCAGTGAAACCTATCTTCGCCTTCCTGTCCTGATTGATGTCTTTGGGAACATCAGGACTTACCCCGCCAACGTGGATCCTGAATTTGCCGGGCTCGACCCGGCGAACCATATTGGCATCAAGCAGCGACAGTTGGTACGGAGTAAGGTCGAAGGTTACTCTTCCCACCTCTCCCGCTTGGAGCGAAATTCGCTTAATGCCCTCCAATTCGATGACAGGTGTACTTACGGAAGCGACTTCGTCGGTTATGTAGAGCTGTGCGACCTCGTCCCCGTCGCGATCACCGGAGTTCCGCACATCGGCGCTTACGGAAACGAATCCCGGATCGTCATCTTTCGGCTTGATACGGAGGTTGGAGTATTGGAATTTGGTATAGCTAAGTCCATAACCGAAACGATACTGAGGAGTAAAGGGCAGGTCGTAGTAGCCATAGCCTCTTCCCGAAGGATGATAGTCATAGTTCAACGGGAGCTGGCCAGGAGTTCTGGGCCACGTGACAGGAAGGCGTCCAGAAGGGTTGTGAACGCCGAAGAGGAGATCGGCCGTGGCGTCACCCCCTTCTTCGCCCGGATACCAAGTCACCAGAATGCCGGGAATATGACCCGACTCCCAAGCCAGAGTGAACGGCTTCCCATTCACGATGACCAACACGACCGGGGTTCCCCCGGCAGCAACCGCCTTGATGAGTTCGCGCTGCGCTCCGGGAAAGTCGAGCGTCGCGCCATCGCGGTTCTCTCCCGTAGTCGCTTCGCCGCCGCCGGGATAAGAGTTGTCCCCTACAACAAGCACAACAACTTCCGCCTTCTTCGCAAGCGCGACCGCTTCGTTGAACTTACTGGTGTCCATGGACAAGGGAGTCGCGAGACCAGGCGCGTAAAGCACCTGTGTGTTTGGTCCTGCATGGGAACGAATCCCTTGCAGGACAGTAATCAACTGATGAGGAGCCAACTTAGGGGAGTAATCACCGGTTTGACCAAGATCGGCATTGGGGCCAATGACCGCAATCGTCTTAATATCTTTATGCAGCGGCAGAATGTGGCTGTCGTTTTGGAGGAGAACCGCTCCTTCGATCTCGACCTTGCGAGCCAGTTCGCGCGATTGCGCGGTGTCGTATTCCGGCAGTTTGTCCCAAATCATCTTGTCAGAGGTCGGATGATCGAAGAGGCCAAGCCTGAATTTTGTCCGCAGCGTGGGCCGGACAACAGTATCAAGCTGCTCCTCCGTTACAAAGCCGTCCGCCACGGCCTTCGCCATCGCGACCTTGTAGAGGCTCCCGCATTCCATATTGACGCCGGCCGCCGCGGCGAGAGCGACGCCCTCTTCCTGTGTTTGCACAACGGCGTGCTTGCTTAGGAAGTGCTCAGGAGCTCCGCAGTCGGAGACTACCATGCCATCGAATCCCCATTCCTGGCGAAGTATCTTCTGCAGCAAGGTGGTCGAGGCGTTGTCCGGAACTCCATCCCAAAGGCCATACGCCGCCATAACACCCCCGGCGTGGGCCTCCTCCACGGCGGCTCGAAAGCTCGGCAAGTGGATCTCACGCATGGTGCGGTCGGACAGACCGATATCCTGACTGTCGCGGCCGCCCATAGGTTGACCGTGGCCGGCAAAGTGTTTTGGAATGGCAACCATCCCCTCCCCTTGAAACCCTTCGATCCAGGCCACACCCATACGACTGACCAGGTAGGGCGACTCTCCGTACGTCTCCTCGGTCCGGCCCCATCGGACGTCTCGAACGACGTCCAGTACGGGCGACCATGACGCGCGAAGATGGGCCGCCTTCGCCTCAACGGCGGTCTGCCGGCCGACCTTTTCAATGAGATCAGGATCAAACGTCGCCGCCATGGAGATCGGCTGCGGGAATAGGGTAGCTCCGGTCGAGTACGATTGACTGTGCAATCCTTCGGTCTTGAGAAGCGCTGGGACGCTCAAGCGCTGGATACCGGTAGATCCCCATGAATCCACTATTTGGGAGACCTTTTCCTCGATCGTCATCCGACGCAGTAAATCGTCAATTCGATCTTCGACCCTAGCACCAGAATCCAGGTATTTTGCCTTCTGCTGTCCGACAGATGAGGCCGTCACAATTGCCACAAAGCCGTAAGCAAATAAGCGACTGATTCTCATGACTACCTTGTGCCGTGTGGAAGTTATCAACAATGAATCTTGAGCTCGAGCCGTCATATGGTAGCGATGCCATACAACGATACGTGGTGTAATTCACAGCTGTCAAGGAGACCGGCCAGTTGGAACCTGTCCCAAATGATTTCGTCTTGCTGCAAAACACATCAGCCAGTCGCAGATTCACCGACGTAGTGCGTTGACAGCTGCTTGGCGAACTCTCGGATCGGAAGAGTGCGCAGCCTTCTCGTAGTGGGTTTGTGCTTCGGACGTTCGACCATCATGCGAGAGAAGGGTGCCAAGCCTTAGATGTGCCTCACCATTTTCGCTATCATGTGCAATCGCCGCTCGAAATTCGCGTTCCGCCTGCAATGTGTCCCCAGTTTTCACCAGCAAATCCCCAAGATCCAGACGGAACGGAACGGTTGTCGGTTCCAGGCGCACGGCCTCCTTCAACTCAACGAGCGCTTTCTCCAGCGATCCGGTCCGTGCCAAAAGTATCCCGTAGTTGTGGCGGACGTGAGCATCAGCCGGATTGATTTCAACTGCTTTCCAGAGATGAAACTCTGCCTCTCTATAGTGACCTTGGCCCGCCAGAATGCTGGCCAAGTCGTTATGAGCTATGCCAAGGTCGGGTTGCAGATTGATCGCGGACCGGAACAAGGACTCGCCGGCAGCCAGATTCCCCTCCCGAACCTGAGCCAAACCGAGGTAGACCGTCGCGTCAGGCAGATCCGGATTGATCGTCAAAGCACGCTGCAGGACCGCTTTTGCCTTGTCGAAATTCCCCTGCCGCAAATACACATCTCCCAGATTCGTCAGGACGGCGGTGTCGGAGGGAAGCACCGCTGCGGCCTTCTCTCCGACGAAGGCGGCGCCTGTCAGATCTCCCGCGGTTGCCAGCGTCGCCGCCAATGCCCGCAAAGCCTGGGGATACGCCGCGCGATGCAGTAGAGCTTCTTCATACCAGGGCACCGCCTTGTCGTACTGTCCACCCTTGGAATAGGCTGCGCCGATCGCGAAATAAAACTCGGCGTCGCTAGACCTGTCGTTTTCAACGGCTTGCTGGAGTTGCACGATGCCGGCGGCAAGGTTGGAGGCATGTTCGGTTTGAGCAAGAGCAAGGTATAGATCGCCGTTTGGGATCTGGGCGAGAGAGTCGGGATAATACGGAATCACCTCGCCTTGGTATGGGATCGCGTCTTCCTTGATCGGCGCCAAGAAGTCACGACGGGGCTTGTACCGTTGAATATAGTGGTCGGTCATGACAACATGAACGGCGTCATCGGTCCTCCGCTTCCACATATGGCAGGTGAGACAGTTCGGCTTCTCAGTCGACGCTCTGGCCACTTCCGGCCGTCCAACAGGCTCTCCCGATGCGTGAGCCTTGGTATGGCATCCCACGCAGATCGCGACATAGTGCCCGGTCGCTTTGGCACCGATCAGCTCTTGGTGGGGGTTGTGACAAGTGATACAGGTCATCTGGCTTTTCAGAAAACAACCGGACTTCCTGAGGCGATAGGCCTGCTGCGCAACCTCCATCCGTTCGTCATAGCCGGTACCCACCTTGTGATCGAACGACAACTCATAGTCCGGCAGCGACTCGCCTGGCCAATAGGAGAATGGGGTTCTATCAATCTTCAGAATGGAATGCGGTAATGGAGAGCTCGTGGTTTCCAGATGACATTGCATGCAGACATCCATCTGTCGTTCACGCGTGAGCCTACCGGGATTCACGATGGCCTCGCGGATAGTTTCAAGGCTCGCGCCCGGCGAAACAGCGGCCTTGACGTGCCTGCTTCCCGGGCCATGACACCGTTGGCAGTCGATTCCTTCGGGAATCGTACCTCCAAAGGTTTCCTCATCGTCGGTGGTCGGGCTTTGCCGGCTGAACGACGGATAGGCGTTGTGGCAGAACATGCACTCAAAGACGATGGGACGACGGAAGTCCTGTTGGTCGGTACGGTCATAACCTGGACTCATTCCCCAGTACCCGCCCAACTCGCTGTACCAACTCACAGGGAGTTCAATGAGCTTCCCCTCACCGGTGAGGTGGAGATATGTACGTGCATGGTCACCCGAACCGACGACATAGTCGATCGGCTTCTCGATGCGATTTGCCTGTTGATCTTCAAAGCCAAGCTGATATCGCTGCTCATAGAGCTTCCCGTCTCTTTCAAGCATCGTGTAGTAGCGGTCCGATGCCTTGTTGTATAGGGTGTTGTGCGTTTTGAAGTTTTCCGTTCTATCACTCGCATTCACGCGATGAAACGATCGCCCCATACCGGTCTGTCGATACGTAGCCGCAATGTCGGCGTGGCAACCGGCGCAGATGGAAGAGTCTACATATTCGGCCTTGGGCTGGGCCTGAACACGCGCCGGGCGAGCCCCATACAAGATGCACATGATCGCAACGCACACGCCCGCCAGCCCAAGCAGTACCGAGGCGACCCTGCGCCATCGCGAGTTGAGTTCTCTCCTCCTCATACAAATAAGTCCGCCAACTGAACAACCCTACTCCGCGAACCCATAGCGCCTGCTGGCAGGACCATCGTCAGTCGTCAAGGCTTTTGCAACGCCGAATGTAGAGCATCAAGAAATGCTCGGTCGCTGGAGGTAAGCCTTGCGGAGAAGGTGTCATCGCCGGTCTTATGAACCAGTTTCACCAGAAAATGATTCCACCCTTGCTGTAAAGGCAGTCCAGAAGCAATCGCGTTCTCGCCTCCTGTTGGACCGGCAAGAACGCTCTTGCCGTTGAGAAACAACTCGACCTCATCCTTGCTCTCGAGCGTGAGATTCAGTTTCGGGACGTTCGGCTCGATGAGCAAGTTATCGAGAGAACGCGGGCTCTCCAACCAAAAACTCAGAAAGACAATCGAGTCGTCCGAGGGACCGGAGAGTGGAGGACCATTGAGAGTGAATTCGGTTGGTTCTGCCCTGAGGCTCACCCAGCGGAGATATTGAACTCTCTCATTATTCCGGAACTTTGCCCCGTCGGCGGGATCGACATCGTGGTTCGTTGCGCCAATCCCTGCGGCTCTGAAATGCCCTGCTGCCAAAGTTCGTACCAGAGTCCCGTTCTTGAGAAATGGCTCGCCCACGTCCACCTGCGGACTTAGCCCAACCCCGAGATTCTCGAGCAAACGTCGGTCCATCAGCTGAACCTTGTAGACTGGCGACCATGCGGGAACGTTGATCAGTAGCAGCCTGCCGCTTCCCTGCTTGACCTCAACAATCGCTGCGCCGGATGGCTTGGACTCCTCTTCAGATCGCAGTACCATCGCTGTCTTTGCATATTCAGCTTCTTTGTTCCATTTGAGCCAATCGGTATTTGCAGCCTTCAACAGAACGGTGCCCAGTTTGACAAGTGGGCCAGAAATGCCCCCCTCAAGGATGATCTGCGGCGAGGATTCGGAGAAATAGAGATCCGATGGGTTCAACCCCGCGGTCACAGGACTGGCGGTTACCGGCAGAAGCGATGAGCTCTGCCGGTCTGTCAGCTCTACAGGAGCCAGAAACAGCTCGTTCAACTGTGGCAGCGTCTTCGGCTCCAACCCCCACACAACCACGGTTCCTTCTTTATTAAGAACGGCAGCTATGGCGGCACGTGCGGTTCCATCAGGCGGCGTGCGTCCGTCGATGAACATCAGATCGGGCGAACTGTCGTGAAGCAGGTTTCGTGGGACGCCGGCAGCCAGAAGTTGTCGCTCTAGTTCTCCGTTTGGCCCGGAGAGAATGGAGATGCTTTGGATTGGCTTCGCCTTTGCTGACGACGAATGAACGGAGTTGGCAGGCTCAACCGTCCACGGCAACTTCACAACCGGATCGCTATTGGCATCTTTGATTGCATCGAAGAGCGGCCACGTCTCGTATGGTTTGAGCGCAGGATCATATCCTGGATTCAGTGTCGTGGAGTATGGCCCCAATCGTTCCGGCTGCACGCCCGGTCTACCCTCTTCAAACGCAGAAAAAAATATTCCGTCGGTTAACTCCGGTGGGCGGGCGGTATCCAGCATTCCTAAAGGCAACGGACGCAATCCGTACCAGACGAGGTTGAACACGCTCCGATAGTCCGCATCATATTTTCTTTCTTCAAGCAGGTTCTGATAGGCCTCGATTGCTATTCCTTCCATTCGACCTTCGAATGAAACATACGCGCGCTCCCCGTTTATCTTGGCAACCTGCTCTGGGGTGGCATAGTAGGCGCCGCCCGCCTCACCAACCCCCCAGGGCTTGCCTAACTTCTCTGCCTGCAGCATGGAATCGGACCCACCATAATGAAGCATGTTGACGGGCAGACGTCCGCCGCCATCCCCATCTCCATCGGCCGAGATCCATTGCCGGGTCGAATCGAGTTGATGCGCTATGCCTGCCCAGGTCGAATAGTATTCATAGAGCGTCTGCAGCATCTCCGGCGGTCCGTGAAAGACGTTCATGATCACTGGCTTTACTTCATTGCAAACGCTCCACCCAAATACGGAAGGATGATTACGGTCCCGGGTCACTAACTGCGCGACATGAGTCTTCGTATCCTGCCAAAAAGCCTCGGAGTCGAGCTTCGGACCTCCATCGCTCGCCCAGATCGCCGTTTCATCCAGGACCATGATGCCCATCTCATCGGCAACATCCAGATAGAATTCTGGATAGGGTTCTGCATGCAGGCGCACTGCGTTTGCATGAGCATCATGCAGGGCGCTGAACCAGGCCCATGCATACCTTCGAGTCATCTGCGGAATTCCAAGGAAATGCCATGAATCGCCCTTCAAAATAATCGGCTTTCCGTTCAGTTCGACCGCGGAGCCCTTGAACTTGAACTGACGCCATCCGAAGCGCTGGTATTTCGCGTCGACAACATGATTTCCGCTCTTCACGTCGACGATCAATCCGTAGAGGTTTGGCTGCTCCTGAGACCACAGTTCGAGTTGCGAGTCCACTCGCGCCAGTAACGTAACAGCTATCTCCTGATGTCCAGGAATACGTACCGACGAACTTGTCAGACGGAGAGCCACAGGGGGTTCCAGCTTCCAGAGAGGCTCCGGAGCGTCAACTCCGTCTTTAGCTGCCAACGAAGTCCACCGGTGAACTTCGCCCACGAGATCGACCGAAGCGTCATCGGCGGTGTCGTTCCGCAACGTTACGTCTATCTTAAGCACCTTCTCGCTGACGTCCGGCTGCACAAATGTGCTAGCCACCCTGACAGGAGGCGCGCTAACAAGATCGACATCCTGCCAGATGCCCACGATATGCTGGCCCCAGAAGGATCCTGCCTGGTACTCTCTCCTTCCGTATTTTCCTCGGACGTCAAAGAGCGATGCCTTGCGCATACCCACAAGAATTTCATTACTCTCGCCGGGTATAACCAGGTTGGTGATGTCCACATCAAACGTGAAAAAGATATCGAACTTCTTCCCCGCATCCTTTCCGTTGACCAGGATGCGCACATCTCCGGCGACGGCCGCGAAGTGCAGGAGAACCCGGTCTCCCTTCCACTCGATAGGAACCTGAACGGTGCGGCGCAACCATCCCATCTCCACCGACTCCCAGGCTGCCGGATAGCTTGGAAAGGTGCGGAAATCCCCTCCCAGCCCGCGTCGGTTCGCAAAACTGTTTACGTTCCAGGGCGAGGGGACCTTAACCCGGACCGTCTCCCACGCCGAGGGCGCAGGCAAAGGCAGTTCGGGAGCCGGATCGACTCCTTCATGAAAGTTTTTCGGCAAGGCAACAGGCTGAAACTGCCACGAGCCATTCAAACAAATATCGTGACGGAACGGCTGCTCCGGGGAAGGCACAAATTGACCTGTAGGAGCGAACGCATGTTTGAACTCAGTGGATGCCATCGCCGTTCGAGCCAGCCCGCTCAAAATGAGAACCAACACGCAGAATCGGCACAGCGATCGCAATACCACTCGAAGCCTCCATAACCATCTCGGCACAACGCCATCGAGCCACAAGGAGAGCCTTAACGTCCCATGGGTCATGGTGAACGTACTATACAATTGGCGCGTATGACATCGCAACCATATTTATAGGCTAAGAACAAAAGCTATAAGGACTACTAATGCTTTCAAGAAGAAGATTTCTCGGCCAGATTTCTGCTGCAACCGCTTTTGCTTGGACCAACACGGCTCACGCGGAAACACCGACCCCTCTCTCAAGTGTTCTTCAAAATCCGACTTCGCCGGATGCAGAGACTTCGCTATGGAAGTCCTATGGAAGGATCGTGTTGCATCATCTCCAGGACTCCATCATCGTTCAGGATGGCTTCACGATTGAGCAACGACAGTATGGCGATTGCGAATTCTCCTTTGACGGGAGAGCACCGCAGGGAGCGCCCGAGGTACAGATATGGAGCGGCATCAAATGTCGAGATCGTGACAGCCGATACGTGTTCGCCTTACGTGGCGGGAACAATGATGATCTCTATCTGGCTCGTTACGGTGCCGATGGCGCCGCTAAGTTTCTCGGCATCGCACCCTTGGAATTTCATCCGGATCCGGGCGAATGGTACACGCTTCGTGCGGTCACACGCGGCAATCGTATCTTGATCTTCCTGAATCAGGAGACGACTCCACGCATCAACGTGATCGATGACGACGCGCCGTGGACCGAAGGAGGAGTGTCGCTCGGCGGAGGATGGCTACCGGCGGAGTTTCGTAACCTGAAGATAAATGTCCTCTCCGCGACGGGTTCGTCCGCAATTGATGCGCTGGGTGACATGGTGTGGAAGGTTCCAGAGACCGACAAGAGCCAGCTTCGGGCACATCAACGCAATGCTTATCTTCCAGCGGAGTTGCCCTCGCTCGACCAACCGCGTGTCACCTGTTCGCTTGATGGAAGCTGGCTCTTCCTCCCGGATCAAGAGCTTGCGCCATCGGCTGCGCCGCAATCGGAAGTTTTTGATGACCATCAATGGCATGTGCTGGACGTCCCCAACTTCTGGACTCCGACGCTGTCCTGGCTACACGCTGAGACGGGCTTCCCAAAACTCAAGGGCATCTCCTCATCAAAAGGCATCTGCGACAAATTCTATGAAGCGGAGATGAACCGGCTCGATGGATACACCTTCGATTGGCGGACGACCAAAGGAGGGTGGTATCGACATCATCTCAATCTCCCGGCCTCCGTCTCCCACTGGCGCTTCGAACTCTGCTTTGACGCAATCGCCAAAATCGCAGACGTATGGCTGAATGGTATCCAGGTCGGCTCTCATGTCGGCATGTTCGGGGAGGTCCGCTGCGATATCAGCGGTGCGGTAAAACCCGGCAAGAACCTGCTCGCAGTTCACGTCGTGGGACATATCGATGGCCGAAGCACCAAAAACGAAGTCCTCGGCGTCGCGGTGACAGTCGAGGTCACCAGCGAGATGCTCTCGTCTTTGCCTCATGGCATGTATCCCAACGATGCCAGCGGGATCTGGCAACCCGTCACATTGTTGGTTACCAACGAACTGTGTGTGCAAGAGGTATACACAAAACCGCGTCTCAATGGCCTGGATTTTGATGTGACGGTCCTCAATGCCACGACCGAAAAAAAAGACTTCAACGTCTCTTACACGATCACTTCCGCTGCAGATGGGGCAGAACTTTATTCTGCGAAGCAAGCGGCGTCGCAAACCGCCGGCTCAGCCGCAGAGATTCTGCACCTGACAACTCCCGATCTGAGCCCTAAGCTCTGGTCTCCCCACGAACCACATTTGTACGTGCTGGAAGTTACACTGACCTCCGGGAATATCGTTCTGGACAAGCATAGGACGACGTTCGGATTTCGCACATTTACTACGGACAAAGGCCGGCTGATGCTCAATGGACGGCCCTTCTGGCTTCGGGGCGCTAATCACTTTCCAAACACCCTCCGGCCAAACGACAGAGAACTCGCGAAACACTTCATGCAGCTTGCGAAGGCAGGCAATGTCGTCGCGACTCGATCGCACACCGTCCCTTACACCAGCCGTTGGCTGGAGGCCGCTGACGAGGCTGGCATGGCTGTTTCCTACGAGGGCACATGGCCATGGTTAATGCTTGAAGGAGACCTGCCGTCCAAGGACCTGCTATCCGTATGGAAAAAGGAGTTCCTTTCCCTCGTTCACAAGCACCGCAACCACCCGTCCCTGATTCTCTGGACAGTCAACAATGAGATGAAGTTTGAAGTTCTAGAACGAAAGGATCCGACTCTCTTACGGGAAAAATGGGAGGTCCTGAGCGATATGGTCCGCTCGATCCGCAAGACGGACCCAACGCGTCCCGTTGTCTGCGATTCAAGCTATTGCCGCCAGGAAATTGGGGCCGAGTACGAGAATCTGGTTCGTCCGAGCGCTTTCGACGACGGGGACATCGACGACGCCCATCGGTACTACGGCTGGTATGAGCCGTCCTTCTTCCACTTCTTCCATGGCGAATTCGGCAAGAAGGCTGCCTATCCTGGCCGCCCACTCATCAGTCAGGAGATGTCAACCGGTTATCCCAGAAATGACGACGGCCATCCCACTCGCTTCTATCTATTCCAGCACCATACGCCACAGTCTCTGGTCGGAGCGGAGGCTTACGAAAACCGGGACCCCTCCATTTTTCTGCAACGCCAGTCGTTTATGACCAAGGAGCTGGCCGAAACCATACGCCGGACAAACCGTGGAGAATGTTCCGGGGTTCTCCACTTCGCCTATATCAGCTGGTTCAAGAATGTCTGGAACACACAGACAATAGAACCGCTCCCCACTTACTACGCGCTCAGAGATGCGCTGCAGCCAATTTTGGTCAGTGCGGAACTCTATGGCCGGCATTTCTACTCGGGCTCCAAAACTCCAATCAGGATTTGCATCATCAACGATTCCGAGAGTGGCAAGGAGCTCCCTCCTGGGAAGCTCATCTGGCAGGTAAGGAGCGGCGGTAATGTCCTTGCGACGGGCGCGCTCGTGACCTCCGCAGTTGGCTACTACTCGAATATTTGGAGCGAGTTTGTGTTGTCCCTTCCGGTGGAACTCCATTCTTCCCGAATCAAGGCGACGCTCACACTGCTCCTTGAAGTGAACGGCACGGTTCAAAGTAAGAACTCATACGACATCACGATAGCGACGCGTTCCTGGGCAGACGAAGGCCTGAAGCGTCCCATCGCCATCTTCACCTCAAAGAACAGCGTTCAGCCTGCAGCGCTGCCGATTGCCGGCCGGGAGATTACTTCCCTACAGGACGCCAGATCAGAAGAAGTGGTGATTGTTCCCAATGCTGAGGTCGTACTGGGTGACTCGAAGGTAGAGAGCGAACTCCGGCAGTTTGTGATCTCCGGAGGACGCGTCCTTCTGCTTCACGCCGGCGCTAGGCTTCCATCCCTCTTCCCCGATCAAGTGAAGACCTTCCGTGCCTGTCCCGGCGAGATCGTTTCCATGCACATACCGGAATCGCCGGTGTTCGACGGACTTGAACCCTTGGATCTAGCGTGGTTCGAACTGGGCGGAGGACGCATTCCAAGAGCGTGCCGGGGTGTCTATCAGATTGAGTCTCGACGAGCTGATACAAACATGCTCGCTGAAGTCGTAGATATCCATGGCTACCTTAAGACGCCCGCTGACCTGGTAAAGTTCAGTGGAACTCCATTGGTGCAGCTCAATGACGGGAAAGGCAAAGTCATTGCGAGCGAGATGATGCTCTTCGAAGCCTTACAGGATCCTATTGCAGGAAGGCTCTTAACGAACATCATAAGAAGCCTAGGCTCTTAAACGCGGCCATCCTAAGGGCCTTCGGAGTTCAGTTCGCGCAATACAAGCGTCTTCGTGGACATAACAGCTGCGTGTGTGGGCGCATCAAAGCTGCCACCAATTGAAGTTCGCGCCTCCATCATCGAACCAATTCGAACAGTGTGGTAAGAATTCGTATAGGTGCCTCGCCCTGGTACTGATTACCTGCTACCGCTGACAGTGACGGCCTACAGGCGAAGCGTGAGATGCATGCACTCTTCTGTCATAAGGCATATCGACGTTACCAGACGTGGCAACGCATGTTTGGTCTGTTAGAAAGTCATCAGCACCTGCAGAACGATCTCCCGTCCGTTGCCGTTATCTGAAGTGATTTGCCCGAACTGCGAGTTCGACGGATTCATCTGTGCGCCACCAACCATGGCGACTCTTTGATGGTTGAAGGCGTTATAGAGGTCCGCCCGCGCTTCAACCTTGAACCGCTCATTCGGATTGAGCGTCCTGCCTAAGTTGGCATTCCAGTTCGCAAGCCCCTGCGAACGTACGCCTTCGACATGTCTCGGAAAGTTACGTAGATTGTATGCGTTTGGCTGACACGAGGAGTTTAAGACGAAACCGGTGCCTGTGTAGGTACAAGTGGTAATCGAGTTCACGGTACTAGCGGTCGCACTTACCGATTGTGTGTTGAAACCGTAGATCGTAGGAGTGTTTCCGGAAGTGTTGTACGTCCATTTGTTAAGCCGAATGCTATTTGGATCTCCAACGAAGAAGATGTTCGGTGTTCCGTTCGGTGATCCATTTCCTGAAAACGTAAGCAGCGTTCCCGGATTCGCTTCAAATGATCCAGATAGTTTGAATCCTCCGAAGAGCATGCTCATCAAACCATTTCTTGCAAAACTTTGTGTTCTGCCGAACGGCAGCGTGTAGACCCAGGTTGCGGTGAGACGCCACGGCGGGCTAATCAGGCTGGATTCGACGCTGGGATGCGTATCGAACTGATTTTCATAGAAATCTCGATCCTTCTGAAGGTTTTTCTGAAAGGCAACATTGGCCACTAGGCCATGGTTGACTCTCTGGCTGAGATTCGCCTGAAATTCCTGGAACTGCGAAGTGCCAACGGAGGGATAAAGGCGAAGAGCGTTCAACTGAGGATAAGGACGAACAAGGTTGGCAACCTGAATCGTTGGAGAGGTTACGTAACTGCTTTTGCTCAGGATGTTGTAGTACACAGGGTCGCTAGTCTGAAGGCCACTTAGATTCGCTAGGTAAAACGGATTTGCAACCCGGCCGCCGAGCAGATTGTTATTTGCAGAATTCGGCTGATTGCCTCCGACATAAAAAGAGCCGGGGACCGCGGTCGCGGTGAGAAAGCCCGAGCTGTAGGTTCGAGTGTTGTTTGAATTTCCGTCGAGCGTAATATTCGTAGTTCGCGATCCGACATATGCCAGCTGCACCATTGTTGATCGTCCGAACTGATGCTCTACACTTGCCTGCACTCTCCACGAGCGCGCCGGTTTGCGATCGTGAGGGTAGATGGCAATCGTCGCTGAGCTTCCAGCATAATAGTCGGCTCCGAGCGAACTCCCAACCGCAGGAACGAAGCGCGTTCCATTCGACACCGGAAATGGATTGGACAGAGGTGAGGTGCCTGGCACAAAGTCTGTGCCGAAAACAGTCGATGAAGCGACGGGCCCTGTAGTGGCCGAGAAACCATCCGTGTCGATAGTCGCGCTTTCATTGAGCACGTTCAAAGTGTCAAAGTAAAATCCCGCTCCGGCACGAATCACAGTCGTGGGGTTGATCGAGTAGGCTGCGCCGAGTCGGGGCAAAAACCTCCAATTGTTTTCCCATTGACGAATGGATGCACCGTTGACTCCAGCATAGATAGGTCCACCCTGGACCGGCAGTGTGGCTGGCAACACTGCGCGCTGTGCCGCGGTCGCCGTGGCCAAAGTCGCCTGGTATGCTGCCTGAACGGCTGATGCAAAAGCCAAATGTGCATCTGGATCCCAACCAACGATTTGGCGGTTGTGCTTCTCAGTTGGACCATATTCAAACTCGTACCGTATTCCCGGCACGAGCGTGAGTTTGCGGGTCACTCTCCAGGTATCGCCAGCATAAAACGCATAGTATGGGTTGGAACGAGACGTTTGAGGAACAGTGGTAACTGTAGACGTGGATTGTATGCCTAACAGAAACGAGGCATAACTGAGCCCTGTGTTCGTAGTTGGAAAAGCGCCGTTCGTGCCATCGTTTTGCTGGACAAACGTATCGTCGAAGTTGTACTGCCCGGATGGTCCCACAGTAGTGTTAGACGCCCCAGGGCCGCCTATGACCACATTTTGCTGGCGCCATTCGGCGCCAGCTCTCCAGGTGCTCGCTCCCCGGACGGTTGTCAGATTGCCGCGAAACGCAAGCGTCCGATAGATGGGGTTGGAGAAGACCGTACCGCCGATCTGCTGGTACCCGCTAATGCTCAGGATCGGAAATTGAGCGAAAGTTCCTGCATACTGATCCACGTACGTCGGGAGACCAAGATCGCTGGGTTTGTACTGCTGCAAGCTGGGATAATCAAAACCCCCACCGCTGTAATGCATGCCGCCGACTGTAACATCGATGAACGTCGTCGGCGAGAGAATGTGAGACCATCCCAAAGCTCCAATGTTGATCCATTTGTCCTGGTGATAGGCCATGAAATTGTTCTGCAGGAAGGTCGTGTTGTGCAGGGTGTAGTGTCCACGACTCCACCTGAAGAAGATGTGGTCGGCGTTGTTGACGGCGTAGTCGTAGCGATTCGTGACCGCACGGTACGTGTTATAGCCCTCTGGCTCGTAAATGAAATTGTTCCCCGATGCACCCCCGGAATTCGGATTCGGAAGATACGAGTTGATCATCTTGACGATCGGAAGGCTGGAGATCAAATTCGAAGGGATCACGTTGCCACAGAAGGGCAAACGACTTGGATGGCCATTGATCATAGTTACCGAGTAGGGATTGTAGAGTTGGTACTGACCATAGAATTGCGTTCCGGCTGGACAACCGGCAGATTGGAACAAAGTGGCAACCGCGCCCGTTGGAGTCGAACCTGGTCCAAGATCGGAGAAGTTTCCGGTCCTATTTTGCGCCGACGGCACGGCAATCGTATTGGAATTCGCATTGTTCGGCGATTCGCTCAAGACGCCCACGAAGAAGAAGAGACGGTTTCGTCCATCAAAGATCTTTGGGATAAAAACCGGTCCGCCGATTCCCGCATCTCCGAAGTTTGAATGCGTTCCTGGGTAATTGAGTTGACTCTGATCGAGCCTGCACGCTGCTGAACCTGGATTTGCGCTGCAGTTGTCTCTAGTAAGGGCATATTGATAATTCAACCGTTGGAAATGTTGCATCCCGAAATAGCGCAGATCATACCGGCGGTACCTGATACCGCCATGAAGATCGTTCGTCCCGGACTTGGTGGTCTGGTTAAGGGAAATTCCGTAGGTATGGCCAACCGAAGCATCAAACTGCGTAATGTTTACACTCGTCTGCCCAAGTTCCTCTGCAGACAAATTGATCGCCTGACCTCGTTGGTTGGACATGTTTGGGGCGCCATCGAGGCTATATTCGTTGGCTCCAATACGCCCATATGAGCCAAACTGCGGTCCGGCACCGTTCCAACTCGGATCGGCGCCTCCCAATTGATAGTTCTGTGCATAGTTCGACTGGACACCAGGGGATAACATGGCAAGCCAGATTGGAGCCTGTCCATTGGGTAGAGCCGCCATCTCCTCCGAGGTGAGAACCTGCCCAACCGATACCGTTTGGGTATCGATCAAAGGAGATTCACCATTTACGACCACGATCTGGTTGGAATTTCCAATCTTCAAGGCCATATCGATACTAGGATGGCCGTCAGCCAGCAAGACAATGCCGGAGTGAACAGTCTTTTCAAATCCAGAGGCAGTAACAGATACCTCGTAGTTTCCAGGGTTAAGGTCCCGGACCTCATAGTAGCCAGTACCGTTTGAGGTCGCGTTGATGACCACATTTGTGTCCGTGTTCCTGATGGCGACAGCAGCGTGGGGAATGCTGGCTCCAGCGGGATCGGCGACAATGCCGGATATGATTCCCTGGCCGGTCTGAGCCACCGCCGCGGACGGAAGGCCCAGCAGCATCGCCGCTGCGAAGACGACAAACCCAAGCCTCGCGAGAAGGTCTATTCTTCCCCGTCCCGCAATCTCCCTGATGAGCATTTGGAATACAGCGATCTTTGAATAAGTCACCTGGCAACTCCTGTCGGATAGCTTTTCTACGGGAAGATGAGTCAATTTTGTTTGTTTATGGTAACGCTGTCATGTTGTTTGCTCGAAACACTACGCCTCGCAATTGACAAGTGTCAAGTACTAATCTGTGAGGGCATGTGACTGAACATCTCGATCTTCCTCGAGTGAAAAGAGGCGCCGTTGAGAGAAAAGAGAGTCTCAAAGCAAAGTTCGCTTCCCACAGTCGCAGACGTTGCGCAGCTTGCCGGCGTCGGGGCCATCACTGTATCCCGTGTTGTCAATGGAAGTGGATATGTGAGCCACGAAAAGAGAAGGCGGGTTAAGGCCGCGATCAAAAGCCTCGGATATCGGCCAAATCAAGCGGCCCGTGTTTTGAAAGGGCACAGAGCACGAATGATCGGCCTGATCGTCCCTGACTTATCGGACCCATTCTTCGGGATGTGCGCCGCGGCAGTAGAGGAATTCGCATTTGAACGCGGCTATATGACCTTGATCGTCGCTTCCCAGAGGAGCGAGGAGGTTGAAAAAAACGAAGTGGATATGATGATCGGCCAGAACATCGCCGGCTTGTTGATCGTACCGTCCCTTCCAAACAATCGTCTAAAAAAGCTCTCCTCGAGCGGGATACCGATTGTGGCACTCGACAGACCATTGCAAGGTTTGATTGGCGATGAAGTCGTCGTTGACAACCTTGGTGGAGCCCAGACTGCGGTCGAGCATCTCTTATGGCACGATCACAAGAAGATTGCCTGCATCGGCTATGACAAGAACTTCTACTCAATCAGTCAGCGAATTCTGGGTTATACAATCGCCCTGAAAATGGCCGAGCTAAAACCTGACATATACGATGAAGCCTCGACGAGTGAAGCGGTAAGCAAGATCATTCGTTCCTGGATGCAAGCGAAGGATCGGCCCTCTGCTGTCTTTTCTCTGAACAATGTCACGACCTTACGCGTCCTGCAGTCCATCAAGGAAGAAGGTGTCAAAATCCCTGATTCGATTGCTGTCGTCGGATTTGACGATTTCTCCCTTGCGCCTCTCCTCTCGCCACCGCTAACAGCTATACGCCAGCCTGCGCATGTTCTGGGAAGCCAAGCGGCCAGACTCTTGTTTGAACGCATAGAAAATTCCGAAGACGATCCAAGGCGAACTGGGATCAGAATGGTATTGCCAGTTGAATTCATCATTCGCACATCGTGCGGTTGCGGAACTGTGTCGAATAAGAGACGCTCGTCAACTTGCACGAATTGTGACCCTACTTGCCACAAGCAAAGCTAAGTAAAGCAAGCGCCCTCGCCGGGAGCATTGCGGTCTCAGATCCCTTCCCGCCCACCTCAATCTCGCAAGGACCTTACCGCCATGGAGGTCCCGGGTGTGTCGGAACTATTGCCGAAGGATGCACTTCGCCACGGAACATTCGGCCGATTTCTCCGGCCAGCCTGAGGTACCAATCGTTTGGTAGCTTGTCTCCGTCCGCATCCAGAGTCAGCCAGTATCCCTGTACTGGCGCATCTGCCCTCGATGGGGCAGCCTTCAAGATCGCGGTGCCCTCATTCACTTCATCGAACATGGCGATCTTGATGATCGAGGCTCCGCTCTTTCGGGCGTTATACGCTTGTCTCCACAGAAATTCCCCACCCAGCCTCGGAATCTGGTTTTCCGGTTTGTCCCGGTGGCGATTGTGCCAAGAAAACCCTGGGAAGATTACCGGCATATACAGTTGATGGTTCTTCTTGGCTAGAGCGAGATCAGGAACCAGGTGGGTGCGCTCCCAGGCATCGGCTTGACTGAGCGTGGCATATCGTCCCACGGTCCACGGCTGAACGATATCGAGTTGTGCGTATACAGCCGCCCATTCGGGGTCCGTAACGCTGTCCCCACTTAAAGACCCCCATCCGGCCGGCGTGCCCCCCATTACCTTGACATCGGCGACATCGTGGAACCACTGGATGATGGCAACAGCCAACTTTGGGTCCACGATGTGATTCCCACCGCCGGCAAGACCTAATCCCCACAGAGATACAACCGGTTTTCCTTGAAGTTTGAGATACGCCGGACTCGCCGTAACGCCGACAGTGCCCGCTAAGTACGTCCAATCGGTTTGCAGTTGCTGAAGCACCGTCTCAGGGTGACTTCCGCTCAAATCGTACTCCACCACGAATACCCGGCCGTGGTCCTGCGCGCTAGCCATCACGTTCCTAAGAACAACATCGCCTTCGGAATGAGACGAAGCAATATCCCCTACGAACCGTTGCAGCAGCGCGCCATCGATCCTATAGGTCTTCATCCATTCGAAATGCTTTTCCACGGTTTCCTTGGCGAAGGAGGAGAAAACATATGCCTGTTTGCCACCGATGGTCATATTTGGCAATGCACACAGCGAGCGGCCACTCAGTTCATTGACATCCGGATAGAGATCAATTGACAGTGTTTCCGGTGAAGGAACCCCTCGCGACCAATGGCTCCAGCTATTACGTGGCGAACCATCTCCCGGACAGCGAAACCACCCCTGGTACCCAACCAACACCTTGGCCTGCATATCCTGACCAATCGCGTCGTGCTGCGCGCTCGCCAAGAACGCCAAGAGAACCGTGATCGTCACACACCTCAAAAATACAGGCACAGAGAAACCTCTAGAAATCTGCTGACAAAGTACGACCTCAAGTGTTCGATTCGACGTTGAGCCACCAGAATTCGACAGTCGAATCGTGATTCTGGCAGACGTTCGTCCGAGCTCTTACACGCAACGACAATCCTATAGAATCATTCTTTAGATGGCAACGCAACCATATCGTGACATTGGGGTCATCATTTTAATATGAGCAGTCACTCGGTCACCTCCAGTCCCGGGTCCTTTCGACCCCCCTTCTATCCTCGAACTCCTGTGTATCGGCACCTCCACCTGCTCCTGAGCGGAATGACCGGACTCATATCGCTTCTATGCGCCTCGGTGGCCGCACAGGATGTTCCCACCACAACCTTGCGAGTACAGAGCCAGCTAGTCGTTCTGGACATTGTGGTTACCGATCAAAGGGGCAACCTGGTGACCAATCTCAGCCGCGACGACTTCAAGGTCTCTGAAAAGGGGGTACCGCAGGAAATCCGGAATTTTGATGTTCCTCACAAGATCGACACAATTCCGGTAACCGCCCCTAAAGATAAATTCGAGCGCGAAAACTGGGGTGACGCCCCTCTGACTATGATTGTCATCGACGAAATGGATACTCCGTTCGAGGAGACAGCATACTCACGCCAGGAAGTTGATCGTTATCTGAAGTCACAGCCGAGCCTGCTCAAACAGCCCACCATCATTCTTTGGCTGAGCGATTCCGGAATCCATCCTGTGACGTCATTCTCTCGAGACCGGGATACTCTCATTACCGGCATTAACTCCCATAAGGCCTCAATGCCGGATAAATTCAATCGGGGTGCTGTCGTCGAGCAACTGAGCGCCTCCCTTTCCGCGATACAGCAATTGGCTTTGTTCAGCCGCGGCAGCAAGGGCGACAAGCAGATCATCTGGGTGGGGCGGAGCTTTCCGGGGATCGACGGGACGGTATTGGATAAAAAACAACTGGACCTCATGAAAAAGGCCATCAGCAGCACCATTGACCTTCTAATGCAGTCCCGAACCACCATCTATGTTATCGATCCGACCGTGAACGCAGCTCCGCGGCCCCAGTTCATAAACGACGTCGGAGGACCGAGCACAATTACTCCATTTTCCTCGACAGACCCTTTTGCAACAGGATTCAACTTCATGAGCTTTGTTGAGCAAACTGGCGGAAAGTATTTTTACGGACGTAACGACCTGAACAGCGAGATCGAAGACAGCATCTCCCGGAACACAAGCTTCTACACCTTGACCTATGTGCCAAGCGATCCGATCCAAGACGGGAAGTACCGCAAAATTGATATCCGCATGAAAGACCCGCATCTCATCGTTCAGGCCAAACAGGGTTACTATCCCACACAGCCGGACCAGGGCACTGTAACGGCCAAAGATCTGCAATTCGACTTACATGAGGCGCTCGTTTCGGGAATGACCTACAACGGAGTCGGTTTACGGCTACAACGCTGCCAATTGGGCCCCCGAGGTGTAGCCACCTGTGACGTTGCAGTCGACAACAATTCTCTAATGGAAGAACCTGGCCCCGATGATTCGGAGCGCGCATCCATTGTTGCCGTACTCTCGGCGCTCGACAAGAACTCCGTACTGATCGCCAACAGCGTTTATAAGTTTGCTTTGAAGCTTCCCAGCCAACCTGCTGCAACGAGTTACACCAATCTCCCGCTGCGTCTGGCTGTCCCTCCCAATGCGAAGACCATCCGGGTAGCAGTTCGTGATATCACCGGGCGGATTGGGACCACCGATCTCGATCCATCCCAGGTCAAGGGACTCATTGCCCAACCCAGGTAAACCGAAAGAATGAGGATGTGAAGTCAATCCCGCTCACAATTCCGATCGGAGAAGTTTGGCGAGAATCATATTCAACTCTTGGCATGTTTCGCTGCAGGGCATCCGCAGGAACCCCGAATCACAAACTCCACCGGAAGCACGAGTTTTATGCCGAAACCGCCTTCCGGTCGCTTCGCCGCCGCAATCCGTTCAAATAGCAGCTTGGAGGCTTGAACGCCAAGGTTTGCGGCTGGCTGACGGATCACGGTCAACGGAGGGGAAAGAAGTGCTGCTAATTCGAGATCGTCGAACCCGATGAGAGCGATCTTTTGCGGTATAGTCAGGTCGACTTCACGCAGCGCCCAAAGGAGATGACGTGTGGAAACATTGTTGAGTGAAAAAATGGCGGTCGGACGGTCTTGACTCTTCTTCCAGCGGCGCACAAGCTTCTGCGTGTCTTCAAGGGTCTTGATCTCGTCATGAATTTCGGGCTTCAATCGAGACGCACGCATCGCCTCGGTGTAGCCGAGGATGCGATGTCCGATAGCGTATGAGGTCTTGTCGTAGCCAACACACGCAATTCTTTTGTGCCCATGCTCGATGAGGTGGTTGACCGCCATCTGGGACCCCCCGAGGTTCTCAACTACGACCTCGTCGGCAATGGCACCTTCCAAAGGGCGGTCGAAAGCGACGATCGGTACGTCGGTCTCCGACAATTTGCGCAAACTCTCACTTGGTAACGATGGCACCACAATGAGACCGGCCACGTTCTGCCCAATCATCATTGCTACCTCGTTTTCCTGCAACTCCCGATTCCGGTTGGATGCAACAATCAGGGTCATGTAACCGTGTGAGGACGCATACTCCTCAATCGCTGCGGCGCACTTCCCGAAAAAGAGATCGGCCAGATCTGGAATGATCAGACCAATCATTTTGGCGCGGTTGCCTTTGAGCACTCTGGCAGCCTGATTCGGCCGATACCCAAGCTTCTTAATAGCGTCTTGGATTCTCTTCTTCTTTTCCGCACTCACATAGCTCGTCTCGTTGACCACCCTGGAGACAGTGATCGCACCGACACGGGCTAGTCGTGCGACATCAGCTACCGTGGGCATCGACGACTTTCGCTTCACTCGATGATTCCTTTGGACGATGACTTCGTTAGCGGGGATGCCCCGATGCGCACTCAACCCGCGTGATCTTTGTCGGTGCAGATGAAATTATAAGTGCCGACGGCGCACGTCGACCGCTTTCACGGACTTATTCCCAGAATTGCTGCCCGTAAGCGCACCCTGAAAGGTCGGTAACGGTTCCAGCGACCATTCACCGATGCGCTCATAACGCTAAAAGACACGGCAATTCACGGCATCGACGTTACTCGGAGAACCGGCCAACATATCGAGTCGCAGCAGAATTTCAAAGTGTTCCGGACCCGATGGCCCGATCCCACATTTCTTCAAGGTAGTCTCCAATCGGGGAATGTCGTTGACAAGCTTCCCTGCCGCCTCCGTTCCCTCAGCGTTTTCGCCGGCGAGGAAAAGAACCTGTCCGCTTTGATCCAGATTCTTAAGGAACGCCACGATCGCATACGACTGACCCGTGGCCCAACCCGGAGCGGTCTCGACATACGATGGAAGCTCTCCAGGGCGAGGATGAACGTTGCGGATCACTTCTCTCCCGGTCTTAGGATCGTATTCGAATTTGAAATCCAGACGGTCGTTATAAAGATTCGACCACGGGTTGGATCTCGGACTGCCCAACAAAATGAAGTTTGCGTCGGTCTGCATATCCGAGAACTGAACATTTCTCGCTCCGTGGACCGCGATCTTCGACGAAGTCGCCTGCGCCAATTGTCCGACCGCCATCGCAATGGGTGTGTCAACCACAGAAGCCTTGTCTCCTCGGAGAATGACCTGACAGAACCGGCGTTGCTCTGGGGTCAGAAGATTCGGATCAGGAATGTAGTGGTGATTTGCATAGTCAGAGAGGGAGATCTGTCCGCCAGTGAAGCCTTGAATCTCGGCTATGTTCGGATCACTGGTGATGATTTGCGTGACTCGAGAGGAGCCAAAGATGGAAGACCACGGAAGAATGGCGATATGTTCTGGCTTGCCCAAGCGGTTCCAGGCCACAACGAAGGCTGCAAGATTGAGGGCCGAAATGAGCAAAACCGCTAGCACGAAGCGAAACAGCTCAACCCTGCGCCTGGAGGTCGAGTGCGCGTTGGACCCTGCCGCCGGCACATGTTCCTGGATACGGGCACTGACGGCAGACAACAACTGCTGTTCAGAATGGGAATGAGATTCACGGGTGATTTTGGGTAAGTAGGACCCCGCTGGAAGACTGATTCGATACTCCGCAGCCGCTCCGGGACGGCCATAATGTTGCAAAAGGCGCTTGCGCACGTCGCTGGCTGTCACCCGAACGATCGCGTCGGCGCTAGTGTCGTACCCAGGTGGCCTGCCAAAAACCTCAATCCCAAGAGCCCGCTCCTTCAGGGAATCGAAATCTCCGGCAATCGCTCGACTGACGATGTATTTTAGAAATTTGCCACTGCGGTGGCTGCCTTTGAACGCCTCTCCCTCCAACACCCCATTGAGATGCTGCTCGAGGGAGGCAACATCCCAAGACTTGGCACCGATCTCCGGGATCTCTGTTCCATGCGCATCATTAATAGTGATCGGTTGCATAGAGTATTTTGGCGACCCAATTCTAGCATCTGGGTACCGCGACAGGAGACGAAGGGTTCCCGCTCACGGTACCGACACAGCAGGGCTGCGCTCACGGCGCCCCGTGCCGCCTCAGGTACGTACCGTTAGCGCGGACCGAATGTTCTATGCCTTTGTTTTCAATAACGTACTGTGCAGGTTACAAGTCGCCGGAACGTTGAAACCTTTCCCTCAAGTCCACTAGCTTCGACATGGCCCAGATACTTGCACAGCTACCGTTCGACCATTCCAATTGGTCATCGCAGCTTTCAGTTGGCGCATGATCACTCCTGGCACGCATCTTGTGGTTTGAAGAGCTCACAGCAAAGAAAGAGACGGCAATGACGACCGGGATTTTAGCAAGTGAAGCGAATCTCACCTCGAGCGGGTTGTTGTCCTCAAAGGCAATTTGGAAAAAGGACAAAGCCTCATCCGCCAACGCCACAAGGACGCTCCGGCTTGACAAAGCGACCGGCAGGCGGGCAGGAGGACGAATAGTGGACCAATCTCTTCTAGGTGGGCTCCTCGATCCGAAGTCGTCGTCCCTGTCCCTTGCTGCGCTGGCGCAGGCGGCTGCCTTCTCAGGGAAGCGACTGGTACTCGAGATACGGGACGAAAATCCGGTCAAGATTATCCGGACATCGACACCGGGAACTTAAGTTCCAAGTTCGTCCCGAATGGGAGGAGACCGTCACGCCTGGCAGAGAGAGAGAGAGAGAGAGAGAGAGAGAGAGAGAGAGAGAGAGTGAGGATTCTTTACGAGGGCTCGTCAGGCTGCAAGTAACTGGTTCGTGGTGCCGGGAGGGGGGTCGAACCCCCACGAGGTTACCCTCGGCGGATTTAGAGTTTCCCGAGAATACCGTAGGTCTATGATAAATAAGCGTAATTGAGCGTAATTAGTGAACGGCCTAAACCGTGTCCCCTCCGTAATTTAGCGTAATCGGACGAAAATAGACCAAACTGACGTCTGTACCCGAACCTGTACCCGAAATCGCAGAGCTGTTCCGCTCGCGTTTACGCTTATCCGGCAGCCGTAGTCCCCACACTTTTGGGATCGCCCCAGTGGGAATGCCTGCGTGTCAGCAAGAGATAAATGACAGCCATGACCATCACCATGAGAGCATCGACAAAGAACCAGCCATATCCCAACACGAAAATGTGACTGAGAATTACGGCAGTCATCCACACGACAGTCAATCCCGCTCCCCATCTGGCTGTCTTCGGGATCAAGAGGAGAAGCGCCACCACCGTCTCGAACACACCTGACCCAAGCCTGAACACCGGCTGAGATACCAAACCATGAAACGTTCGCGACATCAGTGCAAACAGGGCCACCGAATCCGGCACCCCTGCAAACTTGAGAAAAATGGCGGCATAAAGAAGGTTCACGGAAACAAGCAAGCGTATTGGCAGTAGTGCGAGTCTTTTACCCATAAGAATTTACCCCTTCGACCATTTCGAACCGGCCAATGCTTCGCGCATGGCTGTTCATTTCTGCGTCTTTATGAACCGGGATCATTGGTTTCCGGTCTTTGCCGCAGCTTGCTCGATTAAATCTGCGACTTCTTTCGGGTGAGAAAGCATTGGCACATGACTGGAGGGAACAGTGATCGAGGTGGCCTTCATCGTCGTCGCTTCGGCCTTCTCGAGCTCCGGAGATACAGCGCGATCGTTGCTGGCAATCACGAACCAAGTTGGCTTGCTCTTCCACGCGGCGGTCGTAACTGTAGCCCCAAAAACAGCTGCGGCTGTGGGACCCTGTGTCGCCGTCAACAGCTGCTTCTCTTTCTCTGTCAGATCCTGGGCTAAGTCCTCAGCAATTCCTTTTGGAGTCAGAGTCAAAAAGCCATCAGGATCGGCGTGGATTTCGGCGCCTAGAGGAGTCGGCGGATACGGCTTGGAGATCGAAGCAACGGACTCACCATCCGGCGGCGCGAGCGCAGCCACATAAACCAACCCGACTACCTTTGGATCGTTTCCGGCCTCGGTGATAACCACTCCCCCATAGGAATGGCCCACAAGCAGTACCGGGCCATCCTGCAATGCGATGGCACGCTTGGTGGCGGCAACGTCATCAGCCAGCGAGGTCAATGGGTTCTGCACCGCGACCACATGCAATCCTTTGGCCTGAAGCAGTGGAATCACTTTGGACCAGCTCGATCCATCGGCCCAAGCACCGTGAACAATGACAATGTTTCTAACCCCTTGAGGGGAGTTCGCCTGAGCGACCGCTTCCGTGTGAAGCATCGCTGTCAGTAGGCTTCCTGCAATTGCAATCAAAGCGGTTCGATATGTTTGCGAGAGTGTCATATTTTTTCTCCTGTTGTGCATCAAGGTTGAAGTCATGGTTCATCGCGTTCTTGCCGCAATCACAGCCCGCGCGACGTGCCGCACTACGTAGCGCTATCTAACTCGCGAACGGCGATGCAGGAAGTCGACGATCAGGTCTGTCGTCGCCTGCGGCTGCTCTTCCGTGATCCAGTGCCCGCAATCCGGGATGATCACATCTTCGACGTTATCGGCGACACACCGCATCACCTTGCCGATCATGGGGCCGAATGTAGCTTCGCCGCCGAAGGCCAAGACCGGCATCTGAAGCTTGCCCTGCGCAAGGAACGTCCTGTTGTCGGCCGCATCCTGCCTGAACGCGAGGAACTGGGCAAAGCTCGCTCGCATTGCGCCGGGTTGCGCATAGAGCGCCGCATAATGCTGGCGCTTCGCTTCATCAAACCGCTTCTCGTCCCGGGAAAGTTCGTTCCAGAAGCGGTCGAGATAGATGCGCTCGCGGCCGGCGACCAGGCGCTCCATGTCTTGACCACCGAAGCCAAAGTGCCACATGGCCGGATCCTGTGTGATCTGGTCCCAGGGTCCGACGCCGGGCAG
>Ga0210410_10000454_pt1 | contig 46093 bp, 51 predicted proteins | sample IncBWC4MmetaG_FD_161058 | JGI IMG/M metagenome (GOLD analysis project Ga0210410, IMG submission 161058) | Forest soil microbial communities from Barre Woods Harvard Forest LTER site, Petersham, Massachusetts, United States - Inc-BW-C-4-M | ecosystem: Environmental > Terrestrial > Soil >...
TCTCCTTGGTACGACGAGGAAATCGAAGTTGTCGGCGAATGTGCAGATGGAAAGCAAGCCGTGGCCGCGATCGAGCGAACCGGACCCGACCTGGTCTACCTGGATGTGCAGATGCCAGAGATGGATGGTTTTGCGGTCCTCGACGCCATCGCCGGCGAGCAGATGCCGGTCATCATTTTTGTGACGGCCTACGATCGCTATGCGGTGAAGGCTTTCGAGGTACACGCGCTGGATTATCTCTTGAAGTCTTTTGACCGCGAGCGCTTTCACGCCGCCTTGCGTCGCGCCAAAGAGGAAATCGCACGTTCGCAGGAAGGTCTCTGGAACGAACGGCTGAGGGGTTTGCTCGAAGACCTGCAATCTCGGCAGAAGCGGTTGACGCGCCTGGTCGTCCGGTCGGCAGGTCGAATCTTTTTTCTGCGGGTGGAAGAGATTGATTGGTTGGAGGCAGCGGACAATTACGTTCGCATCCACGTGGGCCGCGAATCTCACTTGGTCCGCGAGACACTGCAGTCGCTCGAAGATCGCCTCGACCCTTCCCGGTTCCTTCGCATCCACCGCTCGACTCTGGTCAATCTGGATCGCATCCGGGAGTTGCATCCCCTCTTTCACGGCGACTACGTAGTCAAACTGGTGGACGGCACCGAACTGAGTCTTAGCCGCAATTACAGGGAACACCTCGCCGGGCCGCTGGGCCAGTTTTTCTGAAGTGCTCTCATCCGCCGCAAGGCTAGCCGTCACATTCTTGTAGCGCCGCCGTCCCGGCGGCTGTCGTGGAGGCGTCCTCACCCGCGAGAGGACGGTTTTTGCCCGCATTTCTACTTCAGTTCTTGCAGCTTTGCCGAAGCCATTTGGGCGGCTTCGGTGGCGGGGTTTTCCTTTTGAATGATTTCGTAGATGCGCTTGGCTTCGAGCGGCTGATTGTCGGATTGATAGGTCGCGGCCAATTCCATTTGAGCCGTTACCTTGCCGACGGTGGAGGTGGGTTTTGCGGCCAGTTGTTTGTAGAGATCGATTGCCTGCTTGTTGCGGCCGGTGTTGCGATAAAGCGATGCCAGGGCCATCCGGGCCAGCCCCGACAAGTCGCTATCCGCCGACGAAATAACTTTCTGAAGTTCGCGTTCTGCCGCGGCTTTGTCTCCGAGGTCCGCTGCCGTCACGCCCAGAAAATAGCGGGCGAAGTCGGCCGAATGAGTATGGGGATAGTTGTCGACGATGGCCTGAAACTGCTTGTGAGCGGTGGTGGCGCGTTCGGCGGAGCTGGCAAAACTTGGCTGGTCTGGCTGTGCCGGCATGTTGGGCGGACGCACCGGCGTATTCAGAGAGCGCACGGCCTGGCTCATCTCCAGGCTGGCCTTCTGATCCTGCTGGTTCAAGTAGTACCATGAGCCGGCCGCAGCAGCAGCGAGTACCAACACGACTACCGCGGCGACCATCAGTTTGTTCTTATGTTCCACGGACCAGTGAGCGGTTTTTTCAGCCGCGTCAATAGTGACTCGGCTGAACCGGTCCTGCTTCATTTGATGACGGGTCTCTGCGCGCACAACTTCCCTTCTGGATGGATCAGAGTGGGATTGCCAATCACTGAGTCTAACAGGCGAAAATCAGCAGCGTCAAAGGGCCGCGGCTATTTCTGCGCTTCTTCCAGACGCCCTTGTTCCAGCTTTTCCTGGCACTCGATGCAGTGGCGGGTCCAGGGCACGGCCTCGAGGCGCTTGGCGTTGATCTCCTTGCCGCAGGCTATACACTCGCCGAAGCTGCCTTCGCGAAGGCGGGAAAGAGCTCCTTCCACCATTTGCAGGAGTTGGCGGTCGTTGTTGCTCTGATGAAAGAGAAATTCCTTGGTGTAGGAACTGGCGGCACGGTCGGCGATATCTTGCGCCGAATCCTCATCGATGGTGCGCCCGTCCTGCTCGGTCCGCGAAACCATGCGGCGCAACTCGTCCTGCCGTGTTTCCAGTCTCTTTTTGAAAGATTCCAGTTTCTTTTTGTCCATGGATAATAACTTCACAATCTGTGGTCTTCCTAGCTCGTTTCCGCCCTTAAGGCCAAACGAAGATGATAAGCGCCTAAATTGAGATGCGTCAACTGCCTCTGGAGGTGCGGAGACGCGCGAAGAATTTGCCGGGGAGTGTCGAGGTGCAGCTTGTGGTTTCGCTGCGGCCTGGACGTGCAAGCAACGTCTGTACAGAATGGGCAGCCAGATTTCCGCTTACTTGGTTCTGCCGTGCGACGGGTCGGGCGTGGTTGCTGTGTTTACGTCGATGTGCAGGCGTTGCACGGCGCTGATTCCTGGCGGATAGCAGTTGCCGTCGGGATTGTAGGCGGGACAGCTCGCGGCGACTTCGGGTCTTTTCGGAGACTGGGCGAATTGCCATACATTGGCAAAGCGAATGCCACTGTCGGCAGGATTCGGTTCTCGTTTGGGAAAAGCACAACCCGGCGATGGCGGACAGGCATCGTTCGTCACCCAGTACGCGATCTTTCTTGCGCCAGCATTCTGGCGGATATCGTCGGCGGTAACGATGCTTTCCCCACCTTCTTTTTCGGCTGAAATCCCGGAACAATAAATGCCGGCCGCGAAGCCTCCGGCAGTTATTCCGTCTACCCACGCGTAGATGTAGGCTTTCTGTTCGGGAAGCATGCGGCCGCCTTGTTCTTGATCCAGGAAGATCACGGTTTTCGCTGGGAAGCCCTCGCGCCGGGCTGCGGCCACAGCCTTCTGCGAATCCGATTTACCGAGTCTGCTGGCATATGAAACCGATTTCAGCTCATTGAACAGCCGGCCGTTGAACAGTACGAGAAATCCGAATCCCGCCGATTGTAAGGTCTTTCGTTTGCCGCTCCATGTGTTGGTCTTTGCGCTCGGCGGATGGTTGAGCCAGAAACCGGTGTAGGAAAAGGTTTGGCGAAGAATTTTCAAGTTCTGGTCGCCAGGATAATTGTTGCGGTCGAAGCCCAGGTAGGCGGGAGCGCTCGCGGCAGGTTGAGATTGTGGGTTGACCGTTTGGAAAGGCGTCGACACAACCACGGCAAGCAGAAGCGCGATTGGTTTCACACAAACAATGTTACCCCAAGCCCACAACCGGGTTCACCGGCTCAGGGCAGCGATACATTCCTCGCGGATGCTCCATATTTCATCGAGATTTCGCCCAGCGGCGATTCCGGTTTCAGCTAGCCAGCGCCGCAGAAATTGCTTGTGAATAGTTCTCTTGTAATCGCCAATCTGTTCAGGAGCGATGCTTTCTTCGTGCAGAAAGCGAGCAATCGCATCCAATGGATGAACGTCAATCTCGCGTGTTACATCAACTCGATGGCCACGGAAACGGAGATAACAGTGAGCCTCAGGTAGCGTTGCCAGTCCGTGCTTTTTGAGGATGAGCCCGATGCCGGGCGTGTTGCGCTCGTGCATTTCGTAGATTCCGAGGCTCAGTGCCACATCCACATCTTGTTCAGTGGCCAACCTGCGAAGAAGAGCGTGCTTGGTGCTACAGGTCCCGCGGCCTTCGCACATGACAGTGAGCGGGTCGCTGACGTTAGAATTGCGACCATACGGCAAGCGACTGACAAATCGGGCGGCCATTCGATAGTCGAGCGCGCCAGCCTGGATGAAGACATTCGAGATATCGCCGCCTGGTTTGAGCGCGACCGGTTCGAGCACATCCCACGAATACATCACGGGTTCCATCCTGCGACCGTCATCCTCCGATGTGTACCATCGTCCTCGATGCGGGCACGAAGTCCGGTTCGCCGATGTGGTGACGTTCTTCTTTTTTCTGCACCACGGCGCGAATGAATTCCACCAAGTCTTGGTCCGAAGAGCCACGACTCATTAGTTCATGCAGGTCGTGATCCCAGACCGAAAACAGGCAGGTGCGGATCTTGCCGTCGGAGGTGATGCGGATGCGGCTGCAATGTCCGCAGAAGGGATGCGAAACGGGGGCGATGATTCCGATTTCGCCGGTGCCGTCGTCGAAACGATAGCGGCGCGCGGTTTCGCTGCGGGCATGCGGGATTTCGACCAGCGGCCGGTACTCCGCCATGCGCTGGACAATTTCATCCAGCGTAACCACGGTGGCCGGTGACCAGGTTCGGTCCTCTTCCAGCGGCATGAATTCGATGAATCGCACGATAACGCCTTGTTCGCGGGCAAACATTCCGAAGGGAATGATCTGGTCTTCGTTGAAACCGCGCATCAGCACGCAGTTGACCTTCACCGGCCACAGGCCCGCGCGCCGTGACGCACGGATTCCGGCGAGCACGTGGTCGTATCCGTTGGGCACGCGGGTGATGCGCGCGAAGCGGTCGGGATCGACCGCGTCCATGCTGACGGTGATGCGGTGCAGGCCAGCGTCTTTGAGCGGCTGCGCCATTTCGGCGAGCAGGTGACCGTTGGTGGTCATGGCCAAGTCGAGTTCTTCACCGTCGCCGGAGCGTAGCTTGGCCAGTTCACGGACGAAATCGACGACGCCCTTGCGCAGCAGCGGCTCTCCACCGGTCAAGCGGATTTTCTTGATCCCCAGCGCCGCGAATATTCGGGCCATGCGCAGGTAGTCGGCGAAAGGCAGATCGCCATAGAGCGCGCCTTCGTTGCCGGTGCGGCAATAGACACACTTATAGTTGCAATGATCCGTGATGGAGATCCGGAGATCGGTGATGGGGCGGCCGAATTTGTCGGAGAGAGCAGCCATTAGCACTTGGCAATTAGCACTTAGCCCATAAACCAACGCAGGCCAAATGCCAAGTGCCAATTGCTAACTGCGACTGCTTTCGAAACTTCTGCATTAGATTCACCTGAAGCTGAAAAGGAGACACGCAGACGGGACAATCCCGGCGGGCGCTTCCTTTCCAATGTGCTCCTTGCGAAGCACGGGAGGCGCGGACGTTTCCATTCGCACCCTCAGAGTGATTCTCTTTACGAACTTTGCAAAGAAAACCGTTCTTCGCCGCCGCGACCAGAGTATGCCCAGAGGCCGGGGCGGTCGGAAACTCAATTCAATTATAGACCTCGGGAGGGTTGAATCCGAAGTACGTGGTGTGCTTCACATGCCGTCGTAGTTCGGGCCGCCGCCGCCTTCGGGTGGAACCCAGGTGATGATTTGATAGGGGTCGGCGATGTCGCAGGTCTTGCAGTGGACGCAGTTCGAGGGGTTCAGGCTGATGCGCTTGCCGTTGGGCTGCTCGGCGTCGTCTACCATCTCGTAAACGTTGGCCGGGCAGAAATTCTGGCAGGGGCTGCCGTATTCTTTTACGCAACGCGTGTTGCAGATGTTGGTGTCGTGAATGACCAGGTGCGCGGGCTGATCTTCTTCATGCTTCGTGCCCGAGTGATAGAGGTCGGTGAGTTTGTCGAAGGTGAGCTTGCCGTCGCCTCTCGCGGGGCCGAGCAGATGAACTTCGTGGCCGCCGTCGGCGGGCAGTTCGGCGAGCTTCTTCATGTGTTGATAGCCGGCAGTGGCGGGATAGCGGTTGCGCAGGCCGCGGCCTCCGGTGAATTGCTGAATTCCGGCGTGGAATAAGCCGGCGAAGAATCCGTGCTCGAATCCCTGATGGAAGTTCCGGACCTTCCAAAGCTCATCTTTGATCCAGCTGGATTCAACTTTCTTCTGGAAGTCACCTAGCACAGCGGCGGAGGAGTCGTCTTTCCTCAGCGCCTCGAAAGCAGTTTCGGCGGCGAGCATGCCGCTCTTGATCGCCAAGTGAATTCCCTTGAGGCGCTGCGAGTTGAGGAAACCGGCAGAGTCGCCGAGGATCATCCAGCCGTCGCCTGCGACCGGCGGAATCGCCCACCAGCCGCCATAGGGCAGCGACTTCGCGCCGTAGCGAATCATCTTGCCGCCTGCGAGCAAGTTTGCGACGAAGGGATGCTGCTTGAAATCCTGCAAGACACGCTGCGGATCGAGGCGTGGGTCGGGATAGTCGAGGCCGGTGACAAAGCCGAGCGAGACGATGTTGTCCTTGCCGCCGTAAATCCAGGCGCCGCCATATTCTTTTGTGGTCAGCGGCCAGCCCATCGTGTAGATGACTTCGCCGGGCGCGATGCGGCCCGAAGGCACTTCCCACAACTCTTTTATGCCTTGGCCGTAGGTTTGCGGATTGCTGTTCTTGGCCAGATCGAATTTTGTGATCAGTTGTTTGGTTAGCGATCCGCGCGTGCCTTCCGCGAGGATGACTACTTTGGCCTGCAGATCGTATCCTGGCTCGAAGTTCGATTTTCGGCGGCCTTCTTTGTCCACACCCTTGTCGTCGGTGCGGACGCCAGTCACGCGGTTGCCGTCAAAAAGCAACTCCGATCCCGCAAAGCCGGTGAAGATGGTGATTCCGGTTTCTTCGACCTTGCTGCCCAGCCATTTCACGAATCGGTTGAGCGAGATGACGTAGTTGCCGTGATCGCGCAGCGGCGGCGGAGTGATGGGAAACTTGAATTTGCTTTTCTCGGTTAGGAAGTAAACTGCTTCCTTTGTGACCTCGGCGTCGATTGGAGCTTCTTTCTCGAAGCCAGGGAGCAGTTCGCGCATGGAGCGCGGGTCAAGCAGCGCGCCGGAGAGACAGTGCTGGCCGACCTCGCGGGCTTTTTCGAGCACGTAAATGTTCTCTTTGCTTAACTGCGAATCGGGATTCTTCGAGTTGTGCAGGTCGATGAGCTGAGAGAGGCGCAGGGCGCAGGCCATGCCGGCCGGGCCCCCGCCGACGATGACCACGTCGGCGGGCATTTGAGGACGTTCCACACCTTCAATAGGTTTGCGGAAAACGATATTCATAGGTCAACCGCTGAGAGATGTCGAATGAATGGCATTGCTCGTCCTAACTTCGCCACAAGGTTACGGTCCGCGGTGATGAACTCGCAATCCATTTCAATCGCCAGGGCGCAATAGAGGGAATCGTAGGCTGAATGGCGATGTGTTATCGCCAGCGAGAAGGCGGGTGCAGCCAGACGCTCCGATGGCTGGAAGTTCAAAGGCAGAGTGAGCAGGTCCCTGTAAATCGCTTTTACATCTGCAGGCTTCAGATCCTTGAGCACAACCGATCGCCGCCACAGTGCACTCGCGGCTTCAATCAGCAGCAGATCGGGTGCATACAGGCTAACTGTTCCGATCAGGAAGGCTGTCAAGAGATTCTCCGCCTCGGGGTTGCCACTCTCGGGCAGAAACCACTTTAGCGCCACACTGGCATCCACCACGTAGTTCAGAATCGGCGTTCTCTCTCTTCCCGGATCAACTCGGAGCTATCCGACAGTAAGCCCACGCGGCCCCGAATCTGTTCGCGCCGGCGGCGAATCCGTTCAAGCAGTGCCTGGCTGCGATCAGGGAGCTTGGCCTTGGTCTTTCGTCCGCTCGACATTGGCTTCGTCGCTTTACGCATCTGCCCTCCCTCCCTGGTCAGGAGACTGTCCAAACCATATTCTAGTCCGGCTGTCTGATAATCAAACACTCTAGGCCGCAGACTCGTAACGAATGAACACGGTCATTTTCTTCTGCATGAGAAGTAGGCCTCGATGTCTTGCAGGTCGATGACCGGGGAAACGATGTCGCCCACGATCTCGGCGCTGCCGATTATGTCTCCCAAGAACTTCCGCTTGCGGTCGGGTCCGGCCGGAACGACTTCCGCAACGGGGCGGCCATGACGCGTAATCCGCAGAGGGCTGGCGCGTTTTGTGCACTCGTTCAATCAGGCCAAGACACTTGGCTTTGAATTCGGAGATCGGAACATCGTCCATGACCGCTATTTTATCTACCCGTCAATAAAATAGTCGATTCATTTTCCCGTTCAGCTCCCCGCCTTTGCCTTCTTCACTTCTTCGATCAGCGGCGGGACGATGTCGAACAGATTGCCGACCACGGCGTAGTCGGAGATTTCGAAGATTGGCGCTTCTGCGTCTTTGTTTATTGCGATGATCGTGCGTGCGCCCTTCATGCCCACAATGTGCTGAATCGCGCCGCTGATGCCGAGCGCCAGATAGAGCTTGGGCGCAACCGTCTGACCCGAGGAGCCGATCTGGCGATCCATGGGCAGCCAACCGGAGTCGCAGATCGGGCGTGACGCCGCCAGTTCTCCTCCCAGAGCTTCGGCAAGCTGCTTGGCCAGTTCGATATTTTTTTGTTCTTTGATTCCGCGGCCGACGGAAACGATGATTTCGGCTTGCGTTAGATCGACTGCTTGCTTGGCTTCTTTGAAGACTTCTTGCGGCTTATTGCGGATGACTCCGTCCGCAATCTGCACGTTCACCGTCTCGACTGGAGCGGGGCTGGCTCCGGCTTCGGCTTTATCTCCGCGAAACGCGCCGTTTTGGAAAGTGACGAACCAGGGAGCGTCGCAGGTGAAACTCACGTCTGCGGCGAGTTTGCCCTGAAACATTTGGCGCGTGAAGAGCAGCTTGCCGCCATCCTTCTTGTAGGCGATACAGTCGCTGATGGCGGTGCGTCCCATGGCCGTGGCCAGCTTGGGAATGAAATCGCGCACCTGATAAGTGTGCGGCATCAGCACCAGCTTCGGCTGCTTTGATTCGATGAATTGCTTGAGCGCGGACGAGAAGGCATCCGGGGTGTAGGGTTCGAGTTTGGGCGACTCAACCGCGTAGACCTTCGCGACCTTCTTGGCGGCAACTTCGTTGGCGAAGTTCGCCACGCCGCTGCCCACGACCGCGGCTTCGAGCGTCCAACCGGTCTCGGCGGCAAGCGCTTGACCCGCGGTGAGCGTCTCCCAGGAGACGCGGTTCAGTTTGCCTTCGCGTTGTTCGAGGACCACTAGAATTGTGTCAGACATAAATGCTGGTTCTAGCTCCTAGCTCCTAGCTTCTAGCTCTTGGCTACCGGCTACAGCACCCGCACTTCGTTGCGCAGCTTGTCCACCAACTTCTTGGCTACTTCGCCGGCCGAACCTTTCAGGAACTCCGTGTTCTTGGTTTTCTGGGGCACGTACAGCCGTTCGATCTTTTGCAAGTTGCCAGTGATCGCACTCTGGACTTCGGCCAGTGCGACCTTGCGCAGCGGCTTGTTCTTGGCCTGCTTGATGCCGATCAAGGTGGCATAGCGCAGTTTGTTGATGCCCGACTGAATGGTCAGCACCGCGGGCAGCGGCATATCCACGAATTGGAAAAAGCCGGCCTCGAGCTCCCGCTTCACCCGGATTTCGGAGTCGCTCTTTTCGATGTGCATGATGATGGTGGCGTGCGGCCAGCCCAGCAGTTCGGCCAGCACCACGCCGGTTTGCGCGTAACCATAGTCGTCGGACTGCAGGCCGGTAAAGATTAGATCGAATGCTTCGTCTTTAATCGCGGCGGCAAACGCTCGCGCGGTATTCAAGGCATCCAGGCCAACGAAGGCGTTGTCTTCGAGATGAATGGCGCGGTCTGCGCCTTTAGCCAGCGCTTCCCGCAGAACCTGCTGCGCTCGCGGCGGGCCGGAGGTGATGACGACAACTTCTCCGCCATGCTTCTCTTTCTGCCGCAACGCCTCTTCCAGCGCGTAGGCGTCGGGTTCGTTGACTTCGTAGGAAACATCTTCACGAATCCAGGCGGCTGACTCGTTGAGCTTGAGCGGCGCATCCTTCTGCGGCACCTGCTTCATGCAGACTAGAATCTTCAAGCCAGTGGCTCCTTGTGTCCGGCTGGTCGGCGTACCGAGAGACGTTGCGAGCAACGTCTGTACAGAAACCTATCGACTAGTTACGGGCAAACGAGTCAGTATAAATGAGCGGTGCGGGAGAGAGGAAACGCGGGGCGGAAAAAACTGCGAGCTACTCGGTAAACACGACTGACTGCACTCCTGAAATTTCGAAGCGCTTGCGGCAGCGCATGTTCTTGCAGGCCATCATGTCGTCCCTTCGGATCATGTAGGTACGGGCTTTGGCGAAGCGGGCACGGTCGCGTTCGTCGGCCCGGCCGGGAAGCTGATTTTTCTTGGTGCGCACCAGCCAGTTGATTTCGTACTCGGCGGCCTGCTGGCAATGCGGACAGTTCAGGGTCGCCACCTTCTTCTCCGGCCGTTCGTCGAAAAACTCGCGCTCTTCCATAAGGGTCTTGAGGTGAGGCTTGAGCGCTCCTAATCAGCACCAAGCCTAGTGGGAATTATTGCACATTCCGGGCGCGCGACTGGTTACACTCTAGGTTGGGGACACTTTTGGGAGCAAGGAAAAAGAAACCGAAGCGGTTTACTGCGGTCGAGGCGGTGAAGACTATGGCCCGGGCGCAGATTGGTGAGCCGCCAGCGTCCCGAGTGGTTCCCGACCGCAAGAAAAGGAAAACCGAGAAGCACAAACCCACATTGGCGAAATTGTTGGATGAAGTTGGCCGATAGGTTGCTTAGTTGAACGTCGCCGTAACGGTGAGATTGTTGGTCAAGTTATTTACAGCACAAGCTTGCGGAGATATAGATTGACAGTTTGACCAACCTGCAAAAGTGGCCCCAGTGTTAGGCGTAGCCGTCAATGTTAGCGAGGTACCACTCACAAAAGCCGCGCTGCACACCGTTGGGCAGCTAATGCCCGATGGAGAACTGGTCACGGTCCCGTTACCTGTGACAGCCACGGTAAGAATCGGCCCAGCCCCGCCCGTGAAACAAATGACGTTTGCGGTCATAGACCCGGTTACTACGGCCCCCGAAGAGGATACTGTTCCAGCATTGTTCGTCGTTACTGTCGCCGAAACGATGGAGCCTCCACAATCTACGCCCGTAGCGGTTAGCAAACCGGTAGAGTTGACCGTCGCAATGCCCGGGGTATTCGATGCCCATACGACTTGGTTGGTAATGTCCTTCGTTACTGGCGGGTGAATATAGGTGCCGTAGGCTTTGAGCTGAACATTCAACCCGGCGTCGGCAAACACCGGAACGTTGGTAGCCCCGAAAGTTTCCGTCGAGGGTTGGATCGAGATGGATACCAACTGTTGATCATGGCCGCAACTGGGCAGGAACAGGGTGGCCGCGCAAACCGTAATCAAAACCCAGATTCGATTCATTCCATCTCCTGGAGTTGAAGACTCCTGCTTATTTTAGGGGAGCGCGTCAATTTAGTGGAAGAATTTTCACAAAACAAGCAATTGAGGCGTTTCCTCCCAAAGGTCGCGTACTCGGGCTACTACGCCAGAGTTTCCGCGACGAATCTCGCGAAGTCCTTTACGTCTTTTTCCGTCGTGTCGAACGAGCACATCCAGCGGACCACCGATATCTCTTCATGCCACAAATAGAAAAAATAGCGCTTCTGTAGCTTGGCGATGGCTTGGCGCGGGATTTGTGCGAATACTCCGTTAGCTTCTACCTTGTAGACGATCTTCACTTGCGGGATTTTACTGACCTCTTTCTGCAACAGCGCGGCCATGCGGTTGGCGTGCTGGGCATTTTTCCGCCACAAGTTGTTCGAGAGCAAAGCATCGAGTTGAGCTGAGATATAGCGCATTTTCGACGCCAACTGCATCCCTTGCTTGCGCCGGTACAGGAAGTCGCGGCTGAACTTCTTGTCGAAGAAAACGACCGCCTCGGCGCCCATGGCTCCGTTCTTGGTCCCACCAAACGACAGCACGTCCACGCCCAAGTCGCGCGTAGCTTCCCGCAGAGTCAGTCCCAGGCTCACGGCGGCGTTGGCAATGCGGGCGCCGTCCATGTGCAGGAACATGCCGCGTTCGTGGGCGAAGCGGGCTAGATCGCGAACCTCCCGCGGTGTGTACACCGTTCCCATTTCGCTGGCTTGCGTGATCGAGATGACGCGCGGCTGCACATGATGCTGGTCGCCAATGCCGTGATAGGCATGGCGGACGGACTCAATGGTCAGCTTCCCGTCCGGGGTAGGAATGGGAATCAGTTTGCAGCCGAGGAATTTCTCGGGCGCTCCGCATTCGTCGGTATAGATGTGGGCGCCCTCGGCGCAGATCACGGCATGATAGGACTCCGTGAGCGCCTTCAGGCTCAGGCAATTCGCAGCCGTTCCGTTGAACACGATGAAAACCTCAACATCCGAGCCGAAGTGCTGCTTGAACTTGTGCACCGCGGCCTCGGTATAAGGATCATCTCCGTACCCCACAACATGCCCCCGGTTGACGGCGGCAATGGCTTGCAAAACTTTGGGATGGACGCCGGCATTGTTATCGCTGGCAAAACTGCGGACAGGTTTCATGGCATCAACAATGTAGCAGAGTGAAGTGTGTGGTTGACTGGGGTACATGAGGTTTCGCGTTCACCGGCAAAGCCTACGCCGGGCTGGGCTATAATCTCGGCATCCTCTCCGTCATGCGTATACTCGTCTGCCTGGGGCTAGTGGGGTCCGTCCTCGCGTTTGCTCAAACAACTCCGGCGAAAACTCCGTTGCCCAGGTTCGACGACGTTGCTAAAGAAGCCGGCCTGACGGTCTCCCATATTTCATCGCCCGACAAGCGCTACATCGTGGAATCGATGAGTGGTGGCGTGGGCCTGATCGATTGCGACAACGATGGCAGGCTCGACATTATCACTGTGAACGGATCCACAGTCGATCGCTACAAGCAAGGTGGCGATCCCATGATCACGCTTTATCACCAGGACGAAGGCTTCAAGTTCACGGACATCACAAAGTCCGCTGGTCTCGTCCGCAAAGGATGGGGAATGGGCGTGGCTGTGGCCGATTATGACAACGATGGTCTGCCCGACATCTATGTAACCGGCTACGGCGGCAACGCCCTCTATCACAACCTGGGCAATTGCAAATTTGAAGATGTCACCGAGAAGGCAGGAGTGATGGGGGGAGGCTTCAGTACCGGCGCGGCCTGGGCCGACTACGATCGCGATGGCCGCGTGGACTTGTTCGTCTCACGCTACGTGCACTTCGACGTCAATAAACTGCCCGACTTCGGCAAGAATGAAAAGAACTGCAGCTTTAAGGGTATCCCGGTGCAGTGCGGCCCGTGGGGCATGCTGGGCGAGTCCGATCTGCTCTTTCACAATCGTGGCGATGGGACGTTTGAAGAAGCTTCTAAAAAAGCCGGCGTCGATGACCCCAACAAGTACTACGGCCTCGGCGCAATCTGGGGGGATTACGACAACGACGGCTGGCCCGACTTGTACGTTGCCAACGATTCCGGCCCGAATTATCTCTACCACAACAAGCGTGACGGAACCTTTGAAGAAGTCGGCATGCTCTCAGGAGCGGCGGTCAGCGGCGACGGTTCGGAGCGCGGCAACATGGGAGTGGATTGGAGTGACTATCTGCACGAAGGCCGGCTTTCCATGTTCGTCACCACGTTTACCGAACAGCCCGACAGCCTGTATCACAACCTCGGAGCGCAGGGATTTTCAGAAGTAAGTTATCCCGCCAGACTGGCAAAGCCCACGTATAACCCGGTGGGTTGGGGAACGGGATTTTTTGATATGGACAACGACGGCTGGCCCGACCTGTTCATCGCCAACGGCCACGTGTATCCGCAGATGGATCAGGTCCCCGGCGCTCCGCGCTTTCGCGAGCCCATGCTGTTGTTCCGCAATAACCGCGATGGCACCTTCGAGGATATTTCCAGCGTGCTTGCTGGAATCCCTGATGCATCGCGGCGAGGAGCGGCTTTCGGCGACCTCAATAACGATGGGAATGTGGACATCGTCGTGATGAACACCGGAGAACCGCCAACCCTGCTGCTGAATCAGGGAGGAAATAAGAATCATCGCGTGCTGTTCAAGCTGCTGGGCACAAAGAGCAATAAAATGGCAATTGGCGCGCGGGTAACGGTCAGAGCGGGAAAGCTGGTGCAACTCAGCGAGGTTCGCGGGGGAGGCAGTTACCTCTCGCAGAATGATCCACGGCTGCACTTCGGTCTAGGCCCCGAGGCAAAAATGGACGAAGTCGAAATCAAATGGCCGAGCGGCAAGGTTGAATCTCTGCACGACGTCCCGGCAGATTTCATCTATACGATCGTCGAGGGCGAAGGCATACAACAAAAGACGGCGCTACCCGCTTTGTTTTAATGTAGGCGCGGGCTTCCTCGCGTGCTGGACCGGCAAATGAACCCCGAGAGGAACGGGGGCCGAGGCACAAGCGGCTCGAGTTTCTGCCAAGTATCACGGGGAAACGTGCAACCACCATGCTGCCGTTCAAACTGATCTACAGCGAAGACTACTACCTTCCAATCGGCGCCCACGTTTTTCCGGCGGAAAAGTATCGCCGCATTCGTGAGCGGCTACTTGAAACGGGCGTCGCCGAAGCCTACGACTTCCTAACTCCTCAACCCGCCTCCGATCAGGATGTGCTGTTAGTGCACACGCCGCAGTACGTGCACAAGCTGAAAACAGGAACACTCTCCGCACGCGAAGAGCTGGAGATGGAAATTCCATATTCGCCAAAACTGGTCCAGGCGTTCTGGCTGGCGGCGGGCGGATCCATCCTCGCGGCTGAGTATGCGCTCAAGGATCGCATCGCGTGCAACATCGGCGGCGGATTCCATCACGCCTTTCCCGACCACGGCGAAGGCTTCTGCATGATTCACGACGTGGCCGTTGCCATCCGCCGCATGCAGCATGATGAGAAAATCACGCGCGCCATGACCGTGGATTGCGATGTCCACCAGGGCAACGGCACAGCGGCCATCTTCGCCAGCGGGCGCATTCCGGCGGGACCGCTTCCCTCGACCGCTGCTTCCACTCTGAGTGCTGCATCCGCAAAGGTGCGCAATGCTCATGCGGGCAACGTGTTCACCATCTCGATCCATCAAGAGAATAATTATCCGATGTGGAAGCCGCCCTCTTCGATCGATGTCGATTTGCCTGACCAGATCGGCGACGACGACTACCTAGCCTGGCTCGACAACGCGGTCAGTTCCGGCCTGCGCCAGTTCGAGCCGGAGTTAATCTGCTACATCGCGGGCGCCGATCCCTACCGCGAAGATCAACTCGGAGGCCTGGCGCTGACCATAGAGGGATTGAAGCGCCGCGACCAGTTGGTCTTCCGCGTTGCCCGCACTCGCGATATTCCAGTGATGGTCACTTTCGCCGGGGGCTACGCACAGAACTTGGAAGATACCGTCACGATTCATTGCAACACGGTGATCGCAGCAAAGGACATTTTCAGAGACTAGTCGGGCCCTGGTGGATGGCGCTTGAGAACGTGTCAGAGACGACTCCAGCTAACTGGCGACGGTTTTGATTTTGAGAACCGGACTGACGCTGTGGATTCGCGAGGACTGCAACTCTACACACTTCTGGCAAGAACATCTGAAATTTGCGTCCCTCGGAAGGGCGAGATGGCCGCACTTATCGCAAATGAACCGTCCGTCCAGATGCGGCACCATGGGCCGAAACTGAACCCCAAGGACACAATAGGGGCAGCGAACTAGTGTCAGGGTCATGGAATTCCTGAATCAGACGGCGAAAGCAAAAGACAGCGTTCATTCAAGAACCCGTGTCACCGCTGCTTTCGCCGCCCGTTGGCAATGAATCTATATTCAAGTGAGGCACTCACGTAATGGCCCAGCCGTGCCGTGCGCTGGCACGGGAGTGCCACCACGGTGTGATCTCTGCCAAAGTGTGACGGATGCATTTCGCTATTGGCCATCGTGATAGATCACGCCGAGCGTGAAGCGAACTCCGCGCTTGAGCCGGCTCACGCCGTGCCGCAAGCTAACCCGATAAAATCCTCGGCTGCCTTTTACCGGACGGTATCGCGTCGCGAAAATAAGAACCTGTCCTTGCTGGGCGGTGATGACTTCGGCTCTCGATTGGGCGCGAGGCTGCTGTTCGACAATCACGAATTCTCCACCTTCATAGTCGGCGCCGGGTTGGCTGAGAAAACAGGTCAACTGCAAAGGGAAGGCAACCGCACCGTAGACGTCCTGATGGAGACAGTTGAAATCGCTGCTCTCATAATGCAGGAGTAAAGGCGTTGCCCGCGTCTGCCCATTGCTCGCGCAAGTTTGCAGAAAAGCGGAATGCCGCTCGGGGAAAACCTGAGACAAGCCGAGGGCTCGATTCCACTCATTGGCGAGCGGCACGAGATATGAATAGCTGTGCTCCCGCAAATTCTGGACGACAGTGGGCAAAGGGTAGTCAAAATATTTGTAATCGCCGCGACCAAAGCGGTAGCGCGACATAATGATGTGGCTGCGGAATGCACCCTCCGCGGGGTACAGATCCACCAGGCCGGCACATTCGGAGGCTGTGAGCAGAGGTGGAGTCAGAGCGTAGCCGTACTGCCCCAGCGACTCTCGAATGGCGGACCAATCTAAGCTGGCCAGCCTCTGTGAAATAGCAGTCTCCATAAATTGCTTTTCTCCGGATTGTTAGCGCTCCCAGTGTAGGAAAAGCGCCAGCGGTGTGCTATCCGGTTCTTGCGGCGAACTTCCAGTTTAATTCGGGAACCTCCGCAATCCCGTTTAGCTTCACGCCCAGCCCGCAACCTAAAGTTCACAGAGAAGAATGCCGATAACACGCAGGGTAGAGAAGGACTGTTTCCATGAAGCTTCGAGCGGTCTTTGTATCTTCGCTGCCGAGTCTGCCGTGGGATCGGGCAACACTTACGACTATCTGTATGGAGTGGGACCGAAGTGATGTGACGTCTCGGTAAAATCGAGGCGGGCTCTAGAGTTGGTTTCAAAAACCGTGCCTGGCGAACGGCTGCAAGCACGACTGAAGAGTTGCTGAAAAACGTCGAAGTCGGCGACTGCAGTTTTGAAAGGGCACAGCTGGGAAGCCGTGCCCTTTCAAAACTCTAACGCCGAGAGTTTTCCCGCAAGCTCTGAAGTCGTGCCCTCCTGAAACCACCTCTACTTTTTCTTAGATGCCACTTCGAGGCGGGTCTCCGCGCGCTTCAGGTCGCCTGCGGTGCGATTGAAGTCTTCCACGGTGTTGCAGGTGGTAAGATGCGATTCCGCGCGCTGCTTGGCCTCCTGGGCACGGCGCGCGTCGATTTCGTCAGCGCGCTCCGCCGTTTCGGCAAGAATAGTCACTTTGTTTGGCAGCACCTCGGCGAATCCCCAGGCTACTGACAGGTGACGAGTGTAATTGTCTTTGAGATAGGTGATCTCTCCAACCGCGAGTTCAGTGATCAGCGGTGCGTGTCCTGGGAGAATGCCCAGGTAGCCGTCCTTGCCGGGAATCTGCATCTCCTCCGCCAGGTCGCGGACGACCATCTTCTCCGGAGTGACGATCTCGAGTTGGAAAGTGTCTGCCATACTGTCGTTGGTCATTCGTCGTTGGTCGTTGGTCGCTGGCAACGTCCCCACTACCGGCTTTTGGCCGACGACCAAGGACGAACGACCAACGACCGCTCCTATGCTACCGCCTTCAACTTCTCCGCCGCTTCCAGCACTTCGGCGATCTCGCCTTTCATGTAGAAGGCCTGTTCTGGAATGTCGTCGTACTTGCCTTCGTTGATTTCCTTGAAGCCTTTCACCGTGTCGGCGACTTTCACATAGCGGCCTGGTGCACCGGTAAACTGTTCGGCGACGTGGAACGGTTGCGAAAGGAATCGTTGAATCTTGCGGGCTCGCGCTACCGTCACTTTTTGGTCTTCGCTCAACTCGTCGATGCCCAGAATTGCGATGATGTCCTGCAAGTCTTTGTAGCTTTGCAAAGTCTTCTTCACTGCCTGTGCCACGTCGTAGTGTTCCTGGCCCACGATGCGAGGATCAAGAATCCGCGAGGTTGAAGCCAGCGGATCGACGGCCGGATAAATTCCAATTTCCGTTAAGGCCCGCGACAGCACCGTGGTTGCATCCAGGTGAGCAAAAGTCGTAGCTGGCGCCGGATCTGTCAAGTCGTCGGCGGGCACGTAAATCGCCTGCACCGATGTGACGGATCCCTTTTTCGTCGAAGTGATGCGCTCCTGGAGTTCGCCCATCTCAGTTGCGAGATTTGGCTGGTAGCCCACGGCGCTGGGCATGCGGCCCAGCAAGGCTGACACTTCAGAGCCAGCCTGGGTGAAGCGAAAAATATTGTCGATGAAGAGCAGCGTGTCGGCGCCTTCGATATCGCGAAAGTATTCGGCGACTGTTAGTCCGGTTAGAGCTACTCGCAGACGCGCTCCGGGTGGTTCGGTCATCTGGCCATAAATAAGCGCGGCTTTGGAATGCTCCGGATCACCTGGCTTGATTACGCCGGACTCGGTCATTTCCAGCCACAAATCGTTGCCTTCGCGGGTGCGTTCACCGACTCCGGCAAAAACGGAAAATCCTCCGTGCTGCTTGGCGACGTTGTTGATGAGCTCCATGATGACGACGGTCTTGCCCACGCCTGCGCCACCGAACAGGCCGATCTTGCCACCTTTCAAGAATGGCTGAATGAGGTCGATGACCTTTACGCCCGTTTCGAACATCTCGGCTGAGGTCGCTTGTTCCTCGAACAACGGCGCCGGACGGTGGATTGGCATAGTCTGAGTGTGCGCGATCGGGCCAAGCTGGTCGACTGGTTCGCCGATCACGTTCATCACGCGTCCTAGCGTGCCTCGCCCCACGGGTACGGAAATCGGTCCGCCCTGGTCTATGGCTTTCATGCCGCGCACCATGCCCTCGGTGGCTTCCATGGCTACACAGCGGACGCGGCCTTCGCCCAGGTGCTGCTGCACTTCGACGACGACGTTGATCGGAGAGGGAACGGTAAAGCCGTCGCTCACAATGCGAAGCGCCTCATAGATCGGCGGCATGGTGGCCGGGTCGAACTGCACGTCCACCGCGGGTCCTGCGATTTGAACTACGTGTCCAACATTTTCTGGCATAAAACCTCAGCTTTTGGCTTTTAGCTCTTGGCTCTTAGCTTCTGACTCGACAACAAATCGAAATCTGGTGATGGTGCATCAGTGCAGCAAGGCTAAGAGCTAAAAGCTAAAGGCCAAAAGCTAATAGCTGCTGTCTTATCCTGCTGCGGCTGCGCCGCTTACGATCTCGATAATCTCTTTCGTAATCTTCGCTTGACGGGCGCGGTTCATGGCTAGCGTCAGCGAGTCAATCATGTCAGTCGCGTTGATGGTGGCTGCGTCCATCGCGGTCATGCGCGCCGCGTGTTCCGCTGCCACCGATTCGAGCAGCGCACGAAAGACTTGGATGACTACATATTTCGGCAACAGCGACCGGAACAACTCGTCGGCAGGCTGTTCATAAATATAGTCCACCGGAGAGGTTGCGAATTTTGCCGCAGCCACGTCCATCTCTCGGGTGTCCGCGGGGCGAAGGCCAACTCCAGCTTCCTTCGCTGCCTCGAGAGCCCGCTCTTTTTCCTTCTGGCTCATTTCCTCGGCCTGGGCAACGCTGACTTCGCCGACCTGCTCGATCGGCAATATTTTCTCCACGATCAGGCGTTGCGAGATCACTGATTTGAATTCATTGAAGAGAACGTAGACCGAATCAATTTCGCCCGTGGAATAGCGGCCGATCGCGCGGCTAGCCATTTCCGAGACCATCGCGTACTCAACTTTGCTCAAGACTCCAACGTGCTCGCCCACCAGCGTAATCCGCGGGGATTCCTTCGACTCCACTGTTCTCGGAGGAGCGACCGCATATCGGCGACGCAGGAAGTCGCGCCCTTTGCGCCCGATGGCCTCGATCTCGATGTTCTTACCTGCGTTGGACTCCAGGAAGCGTGTCGCCGCTTTCAGAATATTGGTGTTGAAAGCGCCAGCAAGACCTTTGTCTCCCGTGACCACAATCAATAGAACATTGTTTTCCGGACGCTGCGCCAGCAGCGGGTGCTTTGGCTCACCCGTATCCGGATCGTAGATTTCCGCGCGCGAAACCAGCGACTTCAACACATTGGTCAACATCTGTGCGTACGGACGCGCAGCCAGAGCACGCTCCTGGGCGCGACGCAGCTTTGCCGCCGACACCATTTTCATGGCTTTGGTGATCTGCCGCGTGTTGGTCACGCTGCGAATGCGGCGTCGGATGTCGAGAACGTTTGCCATTTTTTGGTCGTTAGTCGTTAGTCGTTGGTCGTTGGCTTCTAGCTGCTGGCTTCTAGCTAGGAGTTAGTAGTGCTATTTCGCTACTGCTTGCCTTTCCGCTACGAACGTCTCCTTGCATTCTTTAATCGTTTTCGTCATTTCGGCTTTCAGGTTGTCGTCGAGAATCTTTTTCTCCATGATGGTGCGCAGGAGGCCGGGATTGGTTGCGTCCACATATTTGTATAGCTCGGCTTCAAAGTCCCGCACTTGGTCTACCGGCAGGTCGTCGAGAAATCCACTTGTACCGGCAAAGATGATCAGGATCTGTTTGGAGAACGGCAGCGGCGAAAACTGTTTTTGCTTCAGGACCTCGACCAGACGCTGCCCGCGATTCAGTTGGTTCTGGGTCGCCTTGTCGAGGTCGCTGCCAAACTGCGCGAAGGCCGCGAGTTCGCGGTATTGTGCGAGTTCGAGCTTCATGCTCCCGGCAACTTGGCGCATCGCCTTGATCTGCGCGCTGCCGCCCACGCGGCTTACGGAAATACCCACGTTCACGGCCGGCCGCACGCCGCTGTTGAAGAGATCGGTTTCCAGGAAGATCTGGCCATCCGTAATCGAGATGACGTTGGTCGGAATGTATGCAGAAACGTCACCGGCCTGAGTTTCGATAATCGGCAACGCGGTCAGCGAGCCTCCACCCTTTTTGTCGCTCACTTTCGCGGCGCGCTCCAGCAGCCGTGAGTGAAGATAGAAAACATCTCCGGGGTAGGCTTCGCGGCCAGGCGGACGCCGCAGCAGCAGAGAGATTTCGCGATATGACGCCGCGTGCTTGGAGAGATCGTCGTAAATCACCAGAGCGTGCTTTCCGTTATCGCGGAAATACTCGCCCATAGCACACGCCGCATACGGCGAAATGTACTGCATGGGCGCGGGTTCGGACGCAGACGCTGCCACCACGATGGTGTAATCCATGGCGCCGTAGTCGGTGAGAATCTTCACTACCTGGGCAATTGAAGACCGCTTCTGTCCGACGGCGTTATAAATGCAAATTAAATTGTTGCCTTTGTTGTTGATGATGGTGTCGAGCGCCACCGCGGTCTTGCCGGTTTGACGGTCGCCAATGATCAACTCGCGCTGGCCCCGGCCAATCGGAATCATGCTGTCGATGGCTTTCAAGCCAGTGGCCATCGGCTCGCGCACTGGCTGGCGGTCAATGACTCCCGGCGCCAGGCGTTCCAAGGCGATGAACTTGTCGGTGGCGATTGGGCCCTTGTCGTCAATGGGCTGCCCGAGCGAATTCACAACCCGACCGACCAGGGCATCGCCGACCGGCACGCTCATGATGCGTCCCGTGCGCTTGACCTCGTCGCCCTCCTTGATCTCGGTGTACTCGCCGAGCAGCACGACGCCGACCTGGTCTTCTTCCAGGTTCATGGCGATGCCGGCCACGTTGTGAGGAAAAGCAAGCAGCTCTCCAGCCATGACCTTGTCGAGGCCGTAGACGCGGGCAATGCCGTCGCCCAAGGTGACGACAGTGCCAACTTCATCGACGGCAATCTTGGATTCGTAATTCTCGATCTGTTGCCGGATCAGCTGTGTGATCTCGTTTGCTTTGATTTGGGCCATAAGTTTCGTTTCAAGTTTTTCCAGTTTGCGATTGGCACTCAGCAATCAGCAATCAGCATTCAGACCGTGAGTTTCATGTCGCGAATGCCACCAAGCGCCTTGGCTGATTGCTGAGTGCTAAGTGCTGAGTGCTTGTTTTATCCTCTCCAACTGTCCATTCACCGAGCCGTCATAAATCGTGCTACCAACCCGGACGACGGCGCCGCCGAGCAGGGCCTCATTGTGCGAGTAGCGCGCACGAATCTTCTTGCCGGTCAACCTTTCCATTTGGGCTTCGAGGATGCCTCGGTCGGCCTGGTTGAGTTCACGGGCGCTGGTAACTTCCGCCTCAGTGAATCCCAGGCGCTGATTGAGTTCCTGTTCAAACTGTTTCACGATCGGCCCCAGGAAACTTATGCGGCGATGATCGATCAGTACAGCCACGAAATTCCGCACTGTGCGCGAGATTCCCTGGCGCGCGACGATCGCATCCAATACAGCACGCTTCTGCTCCGCATTAATTGACGGAGTTTCCCAGACCGCCCGCAGTTCTTTGCTGCCAGCCACCAATTCGGCCACGGCTTGCGCCTCTTGCAAAGCCTTGTCCGGATCGTGACGGCCGCTAAAGACAGCGTCGGCGAAAGCGCGGGCGTAGGTGTTGGTTACCGAAGCCATGCTTTATCGGCCGCCTTTCGGTGCTTCGCCACCGTTGGTCGAAAGCTGTTGAGCAAAGTTGCGCAATAGAGCCTGATCGGTAGCGGCATCCACGTGAATTTGTTTTTTTGCCAGCGATACGGCGAGATCGGCCGCGTACGCAGTAAGCTCGCGGCGCGCCGCCTTGGCCGCGGCCGCGATTTCATGTTCGGCTGACTCCACGATTTTGCGTGCGTCCTCAAGAGCCGCAGCTTGAATCCTTTGCTCTTCGGCCGCGGCTTCTTTCTCCGCTGCGGCGCGCATTCCGCCGATCTCAACATCCAGCTTGGAGAGCCGCGCTTCAATCTCGGCGAGACGCCGGTTGGCCTCTTCGCTGGCTTTGCGCGCCTCTTCCATTGCCTTTTGGATGAAAGCGGTGCGATTGCGGAACGCTCCCGGCAGATTCTTTTTTGAGAGCCAGAAGATCGCCGCGGCAATCACCACGAAGTTCAGCAGGACGCAGACCCAGTAAGCGTGCTCCAAGTCCAATCCGGTGAGTTTGGCAACAAAGCGAACCGAGGGCGAGTGCTTAAACTGCGATTGATCGTCCTCGCCGGCGGCCTCGCGGGATTCTTTCACCAATTGCTGGCTCAACGAACTCGGTCGCCCAGTGGAGTCGCTCGACTGTTGGAAGGCGATTATCGAAAAGTGGCGGGCCCGCGTGGCCGCCCGTCCCGACGGTGCGAACGAAATGAGTAGAAGGAATATCGCCAAAAACCGGTAAGCTTTCCGCGCGTCCAGGCACGACTGAAGCTGTACTCTTCCCAACTCAACGTACAGCGACGCTAATTTCATCGACCACCGCCTGCGGGAGCCGGCGCTGTTCCCGGCTGCAAAACAATTCGGATGATTTCGGCGGCCAGCTTCCCGCTCTCCGCCTGCAGGCCGGCTTGCGCTGTGGCCGTATCCTTCTCGATGGCAGTCCGCGCCTGTTCGATCTGGACCCGCGCTTTGCTCTGAGCCTCGGCCAGGGCCGCGGCTCGTGCCTGCAATGCCTTCTGCCGCAGCGCTTCCTGATTCTTGAAAACCGCCATACGGGCTTCGCGCAGGCGCTGCTCGTATTCCGCAGTTCTCGCCTCGGCGGCGGCAATATCGGCGCGCGCCTTCTCGACTGCTCCTTCGGTCTTGCCCCGCCGCTCAGCCAGCACCTTCACCAGCGGCTTGTGGACAAGCACGGTGTAGAGTCCATACAGCAGGACCATGAAGACAATGGTCGGTATGGATCCGAGCAGTAATTCCCCTACTTGTCTGAGCGTCTCGTCCATGTCCTAGGCTAGATCAGAATGTCGATTGAAAGAGGGCTGTAAGAAACCATTAAACCTAACATCCTACAAGGCTTAGTGTCAACGCGCGTGCTTGTCCAGGAATAGGGACGGGTTTCAACTCTGGAACGTACTTTTGGACAATTGTCAAGCCCTTGCGGAAAGAATACTTGACTTCTGGGATAGCGGGTCTAGCATGGAGTTATCACCTCCGATCCAATTCAGGATCGAGTGGGCCGATAGCCAAGGACTGTCACCGCTTCTTGGTTGCCGGCCCATTTAATTTGCCGGCAGATCACTTTTTCTCTCCCGCTTTCGTTAGAAGCATGATGACAACCCCCGCGATCGCAGCGACGGCCAAGACGCCGAAAAGCTTTCCCATGTCCTTCTGCAATTCGGCCAGTTTAACCAAGTCGAGAACGTAGAGGCTGAACAGCAGAGCGGCTAGGACAACAGCGATTACGGCGACCAATAGCAGAAATTGCTTCATGATTCGGAACCGCCCTCGTTGCGCGTTCGCCTCCCGCCATCCGCATTCGCGCGAAAACCGTCTCGCCCTAGGGGAGGTCTATTTTGTGGCGAAGATTATGCTTTTGCCCTCGTCATGTCAATATGCGTCATGTCAATATGTATCGATGGGCTAAGCACTGGGTTTCTCCACCACCCACTCCCTCACCCTTCTCAGCACCGACTCGGGCGCTTCCGCTTCCAACTCCACTAGCCCATCTTTATATTTGCGAGAGTAAATGCGCGCTCGCGCCTCCAGTAGCGCCAATGTCTTGCCTTCTTTCTGCGGCACCCGCAAATGGATCCGGCTCAGGGCGTCTCCCTGTAGCGTCTGGTCGATCCTATCCAGAAGCGTGCCCATTCCGATGCCTTTCGCGGCCGAAACGTGAACTGTCGTGGCGTCGTCGCGCAGGCTATCGCGCTGCCGCGGAGGGAGCAGGTCAACCTTATTCATTACTCGCAGTCGCGGTTTTGCATCTGTCTCCAACTCCTTCAACACCTTTTCGACTTGCGCATCCTGTTCGGCGGAGAGCGGACTGCTGGAGTCGGAAACCTGCAAGATGAGTTCTGCACGCTGCACCTCTTCCAGCGTCGCTCGGAAAGCGGAAACCAGCGTGTGCGGCAGGTTCCGAATAAATCCTACGGTGTCCGACAGCAACACTTGACGGCGCGAAGGCAGTGTGACCCCGCGAATTGTCGGATCCAGAGTCGCAAACATTTTCGGCGATTCGAGCACCGCCGCCTGGGTCAGCGCATTAAATAATGTGGACTTCCCGGCGTTGGTGTAGCCGACCAAAGCGATCAGCGCTACCGGGACCGATTCGCGCCGCTGGCGCTGTTGCGTCCGGATGCGGCGGACGTTCTCGATTTGCTCTTTGACGTGGCGGATTCTGCGGTAGATTTTCCGCCGATCGGTTTCGAGTTGGGTTTCACCCGGACCGCGTGTCCCAATGCCGCCGCCCAGTTGCGACATTTCAATTCCGCGGCCGCCCAGCCGTGGCAGCATGTATTCGAGTTGCGCCAACTCCACCTGCAACTGGCCTTCACGAGTGCGGGCGTGTTTGGCAAAAATGTCGAGGATGAGCTGGGTACGGTCGATCACCCGCGTGTTAACAACTTTTTCGATATTGCGCTGCTGGGACGCGGTTAGGTCGTGATCAAACAAAATAAGATCGGCGGAGACCGAAGCCGCTGCGCCTGCGATCTCTTCAAGTTTGCCTTTCCCGATCAGTGTGGCCGGATCGGGTTTATCGCGGTGTTGCAGGAACTCGCCGGCAATTTGCGCGCCGGCGCTAGTAGCCAGTGAACGCAGTTCTTCCAGCGATTCTTCCGCACTGAACTCTGGAATGCGGGGCGCTTTGGACGCTCCGGGCACACTACTGGCACTGTCTCGGGCCGCCTCTGTGCCTCTGGTTCGCGAGCCTTTCGCTGTCTTGGCGGCTGGCCCGGCTCGCGAACGCAGGCGGTATTCGATTCCGACTAAGAACGCGCGTTCCGTCGGACCGCGATCGGCAGCCGTCGAAATCGAGGCACGCCGCGTGCGCCCTATCCTGCCTGATTCTCTGGACTCTGAACTGCGCAAAGCGGGGCTGCCTTATCCGTCCGTACCGGACGCGCTCGGGGCTGCGCCGGCCTCGGCAGCCGGAGTTGGAGCCGGAACCATAGCGGGCTTCTCGCCATGGCCGTGAGCTACTCTTCCCATCGCTACGGTGGAAATAGCATGTTTGAAAATCAACTGCTCTTGATTATTGGTTTCAAGCACGACGGAGTACTTGTCAAACGACCGGATGCGCCCAGTCAACTTGACGCCGCTCAAGAGGTAAATGGTGATATTTAGTCTTTCCTTACGTGCGGTGTTGAGGAAGGTGTCCTGAATGTTTTGTGCCGGCTTATTTTCCATGCCGATCTCCTTAGCTTTCTCAACTGCGAAAGCTTTCTGAACTGCACCGGGTCAGATCCTCAGGCCGCTGCCAGCACGGCTTTGAGGAACAGGGGGGAAAGCTTGGGATGCTTGTGCGCTCTACCGCGCCTGCCGCACCCCAAAGCAACTCTCCGTACAATACGGCCTCGCTGCCCACTTTTCAAGCAAATGTGGGCCCGGGTGTCCTAGCAGGCGCAGGGCCACACGAAACCCATCCTTTGTGTACCCTTACACGTCCCACTGGCGCCTGCACGGGCGAGGACGCCGGCGCCTACATTGGTATTTGCGGGATGTCCGGCCATTCCGGTAATACGGCGGTCCACTTCGCTGAGTTCCCACTGTCATTGCACGTCCTTGAAATCGGGTAAGATTCAAGTCTCATTAAAGCGAGGTCAGCTACTCCATGTCTGAGGTCACCAACCCGCCCTCCGCGAATGCAGACCAGGCGTCTCCCGCTGCTCCCACGGTCGAAGTTTACGCCGTGTATGGGGTCGAGCCTGAAGTCCAGGCCTATGCGATGGCGAAGTACTCGCGCTCGGCGCTCTCCATGAAGGAGTCGCTCAAGGAAATCAGCCAACAGAAGGCCGAGAAGTTTCTTAACACCTTCTACTTCCAGTACGGGCATAGGTCGATCGCGGATCTGGCGCATGTGGCCCTCGCCATCGAGCGGCTCTCCATTCTGGCGGCGATTGCCGTGGCCGACGAGCAACGCTGGGATGGCCAGGAACGCTCCACCCGCTACCAGGATTTCAAAAAGAGCGGCTACTTCACCCCCGACTTCGGCAACGACCAGCAGTCCCGCACTCTCTATCAGGAGACCATCGAGAACCTGTTCGCGGAATACGAATCGCTTTCCGAGCGCACGTTTCGCTACTTGCTCGACATCACACCCAAGCCTGCTGAGATGAAGCAGGAAGCTTACGAGCGAACCTTGAAGGCTCGCGCTTTCGATATCTCCCGCTATCTGCTGCCGCTTTCGACCAACACTTCCCTGGGAGAGATCGTCAATGCCCGCACGCTTGAAACCCAGGTCTCGCGCCTGCTCTCGCACACTCACAAAGAGGTTCGGAACCTGGGCGAGTTGCTGAAGCGAGCCGCCGTTTCTCCGGCGTACAACGCCTCTCACGCGGGTTTGCGCGATCTGGTGAACCAGATCCGAGCGGTTTCTGCGGAGCTGGGCGAGCGAGCCGAGCAAGAGTTGCTGCGCGAAGTACGCATGGCGCCGACGTTGGTGAAGTATGCCGATCCCAACACCTACGAGATCGAGAGCCGCCGTGAACTGCGGCAAGTCGCAACGGAGTTGCTGGGAAATTTGCAAATCGCGCCATCTCCAACGGTTGACTTGCTCGACGAAGAACCGCTGGAAGTGGAATTAGCCACGACCTTGATCTATGAGCACAGCCACTATCCCTATCGCCAGATCCGGCAAGCGATAGAGGGCGCGGGAGAACGGATTCGCCGCGAAATCATTGAGCTGGGACTACGGCATCGCGGCAAGCACGACGAAATGCTGCGCGCCTTCTGTGCCGGACAGCAGTTCCGCTTCGACATACTCATGGACGTGGGCGGCTTCCGCGACATGCACCGCCACCGCCGCTGCATCCAGATCGGACAGGAATTCACCACCAAGCACGGCTACGACATCCCGGACGAAGTGAATGCGGCCGGCGCGCGGGGAAGCTACGACGCCGTTATGAAGCGGACAGAAGAAGCCGTCGAGCAATTGGCCCAACGAACTGGAACGGAAGCAAGAGAAAACGCCCAGTACGCGATTCCGCTAGCCTTCCGCAAGCGGGCATTGTTCAAGATGGATTTCGCCGAAGTCGTCTACATCTCCGAACTGAGGACAGGGCCTGCAGGACACTTCTCTTACCGGAACGTAGCGTATGTGATGTATGAAGCGTTGGCAAAGAGGTACCCCGCGCTGGCGAAGCACTTAAGAGTCACGGACGTGAGAGAGCCGGTAGATTTGCTGAAGCGGTGACTGCAAAAGAGAGGCATGGTAGGCTGACGCTATGCGAGTCGCCAAGAAGGCAAAACTCGATCACGATTGCGACCGGTCACGCGTGCTACGCCGGAAAGAGTTGCTGTCGCTTGCAGGGTCGCTTTCCGCGGAAGAGGCAGAAACTCTGCGCACCGCTATCAAAACCATACGGAAGAACTGGCGTTGATTTTACTCTGTGACTCTGTGTCTCTGTGGTGAAGGATTTTTACGCGTACATCACTTTCCGGTCACCTTTCACAATCCTCCCCACTGTAAAAGCTTTTTCCCCGGCCCGCTCCAGCAGGGTCTGAGCCTTCTTGAACTTCTTGGACGGAACCACCAGCAGCATGCCCAATCCCATGTTAAAGGTGCGGAGCATTTCGTCGCGTGGGACGTTTCCAAGTTGCCGCAGGTGTTCGAAGATGGGAGGCACCGGCCAGGAATTGATCTCGATCACCGCCGCGACGCCGCGGGGAAGTACGCGAGGAAGGTTTTGCGTGATGCCGCCGCCAGTGATGTGAGCCATCGCCGATACGCATTCGCCATCCGCCAGCAGACGCTTAACCGCCGGCCAATAGCTCTTGTGAGTTTTCATCAACTCATTGCCGACTTTGCCCTTGAGTTCATTTACATAGGATTCCGGCGTGTAATGAGCGACTTCAAAAAGCAGCTTGCGGGCGAGCGCGTAACCGTTGGTGTGCAGGCCATTCGAGGCCAAACCTAAGATCACATCGCCCACCTCGACGGCCTTTCCGGTAATGATGCGCTCGCGCTCGACCACGCCCACAATGAAGCCCGCAAGATCGTATTCGCCCTCGGGATAGAAGCCCGGCATCTCGGCAGTTTCGCCGCCGATCAGGGCGCAGCCGTTATGTTTGCAGGCCTCGGCCAGGCCCTCAATCACTTTTTCTGCGACTTCCGGTTCGAGCTTGCCAGTAGCGAGATAGTCCATGAAGAAAAGCGGCGTAGCGCCCTGCACAGCGATGTCATTGACGCAGTGGTTCACCAGATCCGCGCCGATGGTGTGATGCACCTTCATCTCGAAGGCGACCTTCAGCTTGGTCCCGACCCCGTCCACACTCGAGACCAGCACCGGGTCGAGATACTTCGTCTTGTCAATGGCGAACAAGCCGCCGAAGCCGCCGATTTCGCTCAGCACTCCACGAGTAAAGGTCTTGTGAGCGAGGTACTTGATCCGCTTCTTGGTGCGGTTGGCGCGGTCGATGTCGACACCGGCGTCGGCATAAGTAATGGGCGTGCTGTTTGAGGAATCCTGGGCCACGGGTGCAATTCCGTCCCTTAAAGATTACGGGGAACGCTGGGCGTTTGCGTCTCGAAAGGAGCGTTTAAGTGCGGCTCATTGTAGCATGTTCGCGAGGCACGCAGCGGGTGCGCTGGAGTTCACACGGCCTTAGCAAAAGAAAATCAATTGGGAGTATAGTTTGGTTTTGCTTTGGTTTCCAAAGTGGCAGTTCCCTGCGTAACGCTGCCCGTAGACCACTCGGCTCCCAGCATAAGCCGGTAAGGAGTAGGGCTATGACAAGTACAAGAACAAACCAAAATCCCCTTTTCGCGGCGCGCTTGCGATGGCTGACATCGGCAGTTGTTTTGCTTACGACGCTTGCTTCCACTCCGACGGCCCAGGCACAAACTTTCACTGTGCTCCACAACTTCGCCGGGAGGCCAAACGACGGCCGAATGCCGACGGCGCCTTTGATCCAGGACGGAGCGGGCAACCTTTATGGCACCACGTTTGGTGCGGGCGCCTTCTCCGGCGGCACAGTTTTCAAGGTGGATGCGAGCAACAATGAGACCGTGTTGCATAACTTCTGGGCGGGGAAGTGGGGAGTGAATCCCGGTGGAGGCCTCGTTCAGGATGGGGCGGGGAACCTCTACGGAACAACTCGAACTGGCGGAGACCTGCGGTGCAACCTGAACCGTGGTTATGGTTGTGGAACTGTGTTTAAGCTGGATACCACCGGCCATTTGACAGTACTACAACGCTTTCATGGATGGAACGGGGACGGTCCCAACGCCGCTCTGCTCCTCGACCCGGTGGCGGGCAGCCTTTACGGTACGACAGTCCTTGGCGGCGAAGCAAGCCGGGGTACAATCTTTCGGGTGGATATAGCAACTGGCCATTTGACAGTTCTTAAGAGCTTTCCCAGTTCGTTCGGCTTTCCCACCGGCGGTGTGGTTTTGGATGCTGCGGGCAACCTGTACGGTACCACCGCTTCCGGTGGTGGTGCCAACTGCGATTGCGGAACGGTGTTCAAATTGGAAGTCTCCCGCGACTTCGTCATACTGTTTGGCTTCAATGGCACCGATGGCTCGGGCCCCGACGGGGGTGTGGTCCTAGACACGGCAGGCAACCTATACGGCGTTACCATCGCCGGCGGCAACAGCGCCTGTTCCTTGGGTTGTGGAGTGGTGTTCAAAGTGAATCCCTCTACCCTTCAGGAAACTGTGCTGTACAGCTTCACCGGCTTAGCCGACGGCGCATTTCCGGCAGCGGGTGTGATTCTAGACTCGGCGGGCAACCTGTACGGCACCACGCGCCTCGGCGGTAAAACGAAATCCGCCGGCGGCGGCTTTGGGGTGGTCTTCAAATTGGACACAACCTTGACGGAGACGGTGCTGCACACATTTTCCTCTAAGGATGGGGCGCAACCCGAAGCCAGCTTGCTGCGCGACACAGCGGGTAATCTCTACGGCACGACAGCATTCGGCGGCTTATCTGCTTGTAAGAATGGCTGCGGCGTGGCGTTCAAGCTGACCCCCTGAACAATACAGGGTTCGTCCAGAGATGCGCTCGTGCGAATCAGACTACAAGACTGGCGCATGCTCGAAGGTCTTCGTTCATCCGCTAGTGAGTCACGTAGGTCGAAAAGTAGTAGAACAGTATTCCAAACAGAGCCAGCCCAGAAATACCGTACGCGGTAAGGACCCATACACCACGGCCTTCCCGTGACCGGCGGGGCGATTGAGTTCGTTGTTCCATGAAAACCTCCAGGGTCGGAAACATGGCGGCGCGCGAGGCGTCACCCTTTCATTGCCTGCCAATCGGCAGGTGTAACGGCGCAAATCTTACTACATTATCTGGGATGGCAGCCGGGAAAATATTGGCAATTTGTAAAATCCGGGTAATTTATTTCCCGCGATCTGCTACTCTGCCGTGCGATGGACTATCTTTGGACACCTTGGCGCTATGCCTACGTCACCGCAGGCTCGAAGACCACCGAATGCATATTTTGCGATCTCCCCAAGGCCGGGGACGACGCCAAAGCCCACATCGTTTACCGCGGCCAGCACTGTTACATCGTGCTGAACACCTTCCCCTATACGCCGGGGCACGTCATGGTGGTGCCATTCGCGCACCTCGACGAACTGCACAAATTGCCGGTCGAGGCAAGCCACGAAATGATGGCTCTGTCCCAGAAAATGGAACGAGTGCTGCGGCAGCTTTACGCGCCGGACGGAGTGAACCTGGGCATGAACATCGGCAAGGCCGCTGGGGCGGGCGTCGCCGGACACATCCACATGCACGTGCTGCCGCGCTGGGTGGCGGACGCGAATTTTGTTTCGGTGATTGGCGAAACGCGAATCCTGCCGGAGAGCCTGGAGATCACTTACGGGAGGATTCGAGAGGCGCTGGAATCGGCGGTGCCATCCTGAGCGAGAATCCGAAGGGCGGAAGACCTCGCCCAGGATGAACGCCGCGAACGCAAAAAGCGCACAATCGCGAAACCAAGTTGCGGGTCGCGATGCTCCCTATGCGCCAATGCGCATCCCGATAAAACCCAGCGGCGGGGGAAATAAAATGAACGATTCCTCCCGCCCGCCGTTATGAAAACACCGGCTGCCAAAGATCAGCCGGTACTGAACAGGAATCAGCAGTGGCTAACGAAACCAAGATTAGGCCGGAGGGAGTCCAGGTTTGTCACAAGAATGTCAAGATTGTGTAAGTTTTTGTAGGCGGAATGGGCTGAGAATTAGCGCAGCCTGACCTGAGCGTTCAGCCCTCCAGGAGCTCGTCCAAGTCCTTTTCGCCAATCAAATTGACGCCCAAATCCTTGGCTTTGTCGAGCTTGGAGCCGGCGTCCGTCCCCGCGACCACGTAGTCGGTTTTTCCGCTGACCGAGCCCGCCACGCGCCCGCCGGCATCCTCGATCATCTTCTTCACCTGGTCGCGAGGGCGGGTCAGGGTACCGGTCAGGACAAACGTTTTGCCGGCGAGTTTCGTGCCGCGTTCTTTCTTTTGTCCAACTAACCGCACACCCAGATCATCCAGTTCCTTGACCAGCGCCCGGTTTCTTGCCTCCCGAAAAAATTCCGCGATACTCTGCGCGATGCGCGGCCCGACTTCGTTCACCTGCTGGAGTTCTTCCTCGGTGGCATTCATGAGCGCGTCCATCGACCCGAAATGCTCGGCCAAAAACTGCGCAGTACGTTCCCCTACGAAGCGAATCCCCAGCCCATAGATGACACGTTCGAGTGGCAGCTTCTTGGAGGCCTCGATCTCACGAAGCACATTCTGCGCCGACTTCTCGCCCATACGCTCCAGCGATAGCAGATCAGCCTCAGTCAGCTTGTAAATGTCGGCAACATTTTTCACCAACCGCCGATCCGTCAACTGGTTCACCAACGCTTCCCCCATGCCGTCGATGTTCATCACCCCTCGCGAGGCGAAGTGCAAAATGGTTTCGCGCAGCTTGGCGGGACAGTTGGCATTCACGCAGCGGTAATCCACTTCCCCTTCGGTGCGAACCACCTTCGTGCCGCACACCGGACACTTCTCCGGCATGTGGAACAGCTTGTGGCCGCGCGGATGATCCTTGTCTTCGACTACCCGCGTGACCTTCGGGATCACGTCGCCGCCCCGCTCGACCTCCACCCAGTCGCCGATCTTGACTCCCAACCGTTCGATCTCGTCCAGGTTGTGCAGAGTGGCTCGACTCACAGTGGTGCCTCCGATCGGTACAGGTTTCAACATCGCTACCGGAGTCAACTTGCCGGTGCGGCCGACTTGCACCAGAACACCTTCAATTTGCGTGATGCCCGCGCGCGCCGCGTACTTATAAGCGATCGCCCAACGCGGCGCTTTCCCGGTATAGCCGAGTTCCTCCTGAAGAGCGGTTCGATCCACCTTAACGACGATGCCATCGATTTCGTAAGGCAGCTTTTCCCGCTTCGTTTCCTCTTGCTCGATGAATGCCCAAACCTCTTCAAAGCTTCTTGCCAGCTTACGGCTGGCATTGACCTTGAATCCCGCGGCATCGAGAGCGCTCAGGCTTTCCCAGTGCCGGTCGAAAAAGGTCCGCCCGTCTCGCAGCAACATGTATGCAAAATAATCCAGCCGCCGTTGCGCAACGATGCTGGGCTCAAGCTGTCGCACGGTTCCGGCGGTGGCGTTGCGCGGGTTGGCGAATAACGAGAGCCCCTTTTCTTCGCGCTGCTCATTCATCTTTCTGAAAGCCGCAAGCGGCATCAGCATTTCTCCCCGCACTTCGAAGTTCGCAGGAATGCCCGCCTTCTTAAGCTTTTCTTTCGGAATGGAAAGCGGAATCGATCGCACGGTGCGCACATTCAAAGTGACGTCTTCGCCGATCGAGCCATCGCCGCGCGTGATGCCACGAACCAACTTCCCATCCTCATAAAGCAGAGCCAGCGACATGCCGTCCAGCTTGAGCTCGCAGACGTAGTCAATGTCATTGCGCCCGCTGAGTTCGTGAACCCGCCGCTCCCAATTGCGCAAATCGTCCACGTTGTAGGTATTGTCGAGCGAGAGCATGGGTGAGGAGTGCGCCGCTTTGACCACGCCTTCGCGTGGTTTTCCGCCAACGCGTTGCGTAGGGGAATCGGGCGTGACCAGCGTGGGATTCTCAGCTTCCAGCTGTTTCAACTGATTCATCAGCCGGTCGAATTCAGCGTCGCTGATCTCCGGGTCGTCGAGCACAAAATAAAGATGTTCGTGGCGCCGGATCTGATCGCGAAGCGCTTCGATCTTCTTTTCGATGTCTTTCGCAGCCATCGAAAAAGATTATAGGCGAGGAACTACGTGGGAGTTTGACGCGACCGTGTGGCGCGGCCGCCCCGCCCGCGAAATGCCAATACGCAGAAGCCGCCACTTCTCAATACCGCTTGTTCTAAACTGTCCTCCCATGCCCATCCTCCAAACCGAGCGCCTCTCGCTTCGGGAATTTGAGCCTGAAGACCTGGACGCTCTCGCCAAGGTCCTCTCCGATCTCCAGACGATGCGCTATTACCCGGCCCCGTTTGACCGTGCCGGTGTCGCGGATTGGATTCAGCGCAACCGCACTCGCTGCGCAAAAGACGGCTACGGCCTGTGGGCCATGATCCTGAACTCTACCGGCGAACTAATCGGTGACTGTGGACTAGTGCGGCAAAGTGTCGACGGAGCGGATGAGGTCGAAATCGGCTATCACGTACGCCGGGATCTGTGGGGCCAGGGATACGCGTCCGAAGCCGCACGAGCGTGCCGGGACTACGGATTTGCGAATCTCGAAGTCGACCGGCTCATTTCCCTGATCCGCCCCGAGAATCGTGCTTCATGCCATGTGGCCGAGAAGAATGGCATGACGATTTGGAAAGAAGTAATCAGAGCGAATTTGCTACATTACGTCTACGCGATCAAGCGAGACCAAATCCCCACGCAGCTCGCGTGATCAGACGGAGACTGCTATGCCCAAACCCGCGCCAGCCGCGTTCTCACTACCGCAAGCTTTGCTGACTTCCTTCGATACGAACGACCGCATCAACCACTACATGATCGAGAACCTGCCAGCCGAAGCGTGGCGCGCCGAGCCGCCGGAAGCCAAGGGACGAACCATCGCCGCGATCGTGGCTCACCTGCACAACGTCCGCGTGATGTGGCTCAAGGCCGCAGCCAAGGGAAGCAAGATCCCCGACCAACTGGATCGCACCACCGTGACTCCTGCCCAGGCAACAAAAGCGCTGGAGCAGAGCCGGGCAGCTCTAAGCGCCGTAATAAACGCGGCGTTGCAAAGCGATGGCCGGGTTAAAGGATTCCGCCCAGACGTGGCTGGATTCTTCGGCTATCTGATCGCTCACGATGCCCATCATCGCGGCCAAATCTGCATGCTGGCCCGACAGGTGGGCCACCCTCTTCCGCAGAAGACGATGTTCGGCATGTGGGAGTGGGGCACAAGAGGAAAATCCGAATAACGAAAGTAGGGATAAATCGTGTGGAGACGGGTCTTCGACCCGTCCCGAGTCGAAGACTCGGCAGTCGGGCCAAGCCTGCACTCACAACCCGAGGGGAGCCTACGCCGTCCGACATCTTCGGATAGAATCCCCGTGTCCGATGCGCAAAGCCATTCTCCTCTACAACCCGCACTCCGGCCGCGGCAGACACCGTCTATCAGACGTCGAGGCCGCCCTCGCAGTTCTGCGAAGCGCCGGAGTCGAAGCGTCGGCCGCGCCCACGCGCGCCCCCTCGGATGCAACCGGCCAAACCAGACAGGCGATCGCCGACGGTTGCGATACCGTATTCGCCTGCGGCGGCGACGGGACCGTTCACGAGGTATTGCAAGGATTGGTCGGCAGCCAAGCCGCACTGGCCATCATTCCACTGGGCACGGCAAACTCGCTGGCGCATGATCTGCGTCTGCCTCTCTCTCCTGCGGACGCTGCCCAGGCCGCCCTAGCCGCCAAGCCTCGCCGCATCGCCGTCGGCCGCGTTGAATATTTGGACTTCACGGGCAAGCAAGCCGCGCGATACTTCACCGTAACCGTCGGAATCGGAGTAGACGCGCACCTGTTCTACAAATTAAACCCCGCAGCGAAACAACGTTTCGGCATGGCCGCCTACTGCGCAAAGGCAACCCGGCTGTGGCTCACCCACAAGATGGAGGATTTTGCGGTAGAGATCGCGGACGCAGGGCAAAGCCGCCACGTGGAAGTTTCGCAGTTACTGGCAGTCCGCATCCGCGATTTTGGCGGAATCCTGCGCCAACTCGCCCCCGGCGCATCGCTCGATCGCGACGACCTTCGCCTGGTGCTCTTCCAAACCCACAGCCGCCTGGCATACCTGCGCTACATCCTGCGTGGCCTCTTCGGGACTAACTGGCGAGTCCCCGGAATCGAACTGGTCTACAGTGCGGGCGCAGCCTGCCGTGATGTCGGATCGGCCACAGGGAAGAAGTCCCGCATCTTCGTCGAAGCCGACGGAGAACTACTGGGAACACTGCCCGCGGATGTGTCCATGGTCCGCGACGCCGTGACTCTGCTGGCGCCTGATTGAGCAGCACGCTCGAGGAGCGACAAATCTTCGGCAAACAACTCAGATTGAGGCACTGCAGCGCCTCGAAGCGATTCGGGATCGAATCTCACTGGGAACCGGGAGCCCCCCGCCGAGGCCGCCATCCGCTGGCTGACTATGTTTTAAGCAGTTTCCAATCTCGCATTATTGAATCTCAGAAGCTCAGAAGCTTCGAATGGGCGGTTCGTCATTGTCTTTCAGGATGCGGTAAAGCTGCTGCATCAGATAGGTGAGCTTCTCGGGGTTTTCTTCCTGAATAACTGCTTGAGCGAAGTACTGCCATGTTTTCCGGGGGTCTCGCGCCATAGGTAGCTGCTTCTTTCAGGGTATTCGAGTGGGTAACATTTCTCCCCGCTCAGACCATCCATACCCGCACCAATGATCGGACGTTACAAGGTCGAAACCAACCGGGATCAAGCACAGCGTTTCATCATGTCCGACACTTCCCGTTTGATCTCCAACAAACGTCCCTTTCGTAAGGCGAAAGCGGATTTCTCCAGCTCGGTATGCTGACTCTTGCTCCAATACCGCGCGGTCGTGACTCTTAGGTCGCTTATTTCCTGTCTCATGCTGCTGAGACGTTCAGAAATGTAGTTCGCATCCATCATCACCTTATGATCTCCAGCCGATTTCAGAGGGAAGCTAAGAGGAAAAACTTCAGATGGGCTGACTTAGTTCAGAGGACCTGAAAGAGTAACAAGACGTAGCTTGCTCGATCACAATGCTAGGCTTGTGCCCAGCGATTGTCAAACGCGCAGTGGCGCGGGTTGAATCGCGACGAACCTTTGGGTGGTGTCCTGGCCGGGCTGCTACTTCTTTGAAAGCTCGCTCTCGAATTGATTTTCAACTTCTTCGCCACTAAGCGGGTTCTTTGCGTTGGTCAATAGGATCGAATAGACGACTTTGTTGCCTTCAACCTGAGCGGTGATAAAGGCTTTTTCGTCCAGCAATTCTTGCTTGGTGAATTTCACTCTTCTGCCATCTGCAAGTGTTCTAACCCACTCGTTGCTTGGCATTCTCAGTCCCCTTAACAGGCGAGTTCCTCAGTGCCGCTTGGCCTTTCGCTTGCGTAGAAGAATGCGTTTCACTGCGGCGGGCATTTTGTTGCCGGTGACTTCGCGGTAGATGCGTTCGATAGGAGTCTCCGTTCGGTGCCGACGTACTTTCATGCAGCACTCCCGCGGGCGATTTATCCGGATCATACACCTATGACGGGCGGGGCGTAGAAATCTTCTCAGGGGCTCACTCTTTGCCATGTGGACAAGCATGATCAGTTCGGCGGCCCAAGGCGAATCTGTGGAATTTCAACCTGCACTCTTGCCGAATTACCAGTCCTTGACTTGGTCTTCTCACTAGGATATTATCTAGACATATTCATTAGCTCCTTGACAATCTCAACTTTTGAATTGCTTGTCGGGAGCGGACCATTTTGGAACTGAACAGCAGCTAACTCCTTATTCCGGAATATTTTACGTATAAGTCCTTATTCCTCAAAGATTTTGGATGTGGTCTGGCCCTAACCCCATCATTCCAAAAGACCAGGGGGGAGGGGGGTCCTCACCTCGCGATCCTTGCGAACCGCACCATGAAATGATCAAAAAGACAATCACGACGTCGCCCAGCCGACAGCCAACGGCAGAGTAATGTATTCTCTCTAACTCAGACCACGAACAAGGCTTCAGCAAACTTTGGAACCCATTACCCACTTCCTGACCGGCGCCTGCATCGGGCGAGCCGGACTGAATCGCAAAACGGCGCTGGCTACGGCCACGGTCGCGCTGGCCGCCGAAGCGCCCGACATTGACGTCCTTGGCGAGTTCAAAGGACGGGTTTTTGGCTTTGCGCATCATCGCGGCTTTACCCATTCTTTCCTGGGCATCGCGCTGGTGTCGGCGGTCGTGGTCGGCCTCATGTATGGGGTCTGGCGGCTGCGCGGACGAAAGCTGAAGGATCCCAACCTGCCGCCGCGCTGGGGATTGCTGTTCGGCTTCGCATATTTCGCGGGGCTGACCCACATTCTGCTCGACTACACAAACAACTATGGCGTCCGCCCGTTCTGGCCGTTTTCCGAAAAATGGTATTCGTGGGACATCGTTTACATCGCTGACCCCATCATTGCGCTTCTGCTGATTGCCGGACTGGTGCTGCCAGTTTTGTTCTCCTTCATCGATCGCGAGATCGGCGTGCGCCGCCAGCAACCCGGAGGCCGCTGGGGCGCTACCCTGGCCTTGCTCGGCGTGGTCGCGCTGTGGGGAGTGCGCGATTACGAGCACCGGCGCGCGGTGAACGCGCTCGAAGGCCGCACTTACGAGAGCGCCGTTCCCATCCGCGCCTCGGCCTTCCCCTCGTGGTGGACTCCATTTCGATGGGTTGGCGTGGTCGAAACCAGGAACTTCTTCGCCACCATGATGGTCGATTCAACCGTTCCCGAGGTCGATCCCGATGGTGAAATGCAGATTCTCTACAAGCCCGAGGAAACTCCGGTGACGCTCGCAGCCAAGCGATCCTACCTCGGACGCGTCTATCTCGACTGGGCGCAGTACCCCATCACCGAGACTGAGCCCCTCGAATCGGGAGAGCAGGGCTATCTGGTTCGTTTCAAGGATCTGCGCTTTCAGCAGCCCGGACGCACCAGTCGAAGCGTGCTCTCGGCAACCGTTGAATTAGATCGCAACTTGAAGGTAGTCGAAGCGAATTTCGGCCAGCGCGGAGGCGGAACCTCCTCGAAAGGCGCGGGCGCGAGCAAAGCGCCCTCAGAATAGTCGTTCTCCGCCATCTCTGCGGCTGTTCTCGGCGCTCTCTGCAATTTAAGATGTGAGGTTCCGCAGTGCCAGCGACAATGCTGACTTGACGCCGCCGTCCGCACAGGCCACAATCTTGTTTGAGATTATTGAGTTGAAACCATTGAGGTGATCCAACATGCTGGCCTACTTGTTTGTAGTTCTCGCCGTCGCGGTACGGTTCATCCCCCATCCCTGGATGTTTACGCCGGTCGTCGGATCCCTGCTGTTTTTCGGAGCCCGTGGATCGCGCCGCCAGCTATGGATCCCGTTTGTGCTCCTGGCCGCTTCGGACGTGGTACTGACCAAATGGGTGTACTCGTATCCCTTTTCCTGGGACCATTACGTGACCTTCGCGTGGTATGCTGCCGTTCTCTGGCTGGGCACAAGGCTGGGCGCTAAGACCAAGTGGGTGCCTGTGGTGGGCGCGGCGCTAGCCAGCTCAGTTTCATTCTTCCTGCTGACCAATCTGGCTTCCTGGGCCTGGCTGGATATGTACCCGAAGAACCTGAGCGGAGTGATGATGTCGTACGCGGCTGGCTTGCCATTTTTCCGCCACGCGCTCGCCGGCGATCTGCTTTTCACCGTTGCGATGTTCGCTACTCCGATGGCATTGCACGCGCTGGGTAACGCTTTCGGAAGCCAGGGGCGATCATGCGGCGGCTGCCTAGTAGCATAAATCTTAAGTCGCAGAGATCGCTAAGAAAACCCGCAGAGCGCGCAGAGAGAATCTGACGCGTCCAGGGCTCCGCAATCTCTGCGGCAGTCCTTAGCGTCCTCTGCGATTTAAGATCTTTTTCTTCGCATCACCAGCCAAACTACCAATCCTGCAAGGACTGCGCCCAGTAGCCAGTAATAGTGCTGCCGGAACATAGTCCCAAAGAGGTAGACAACGTCTGGGCCGAACCTGACGGTCAGCAGGCCAAGCACGAGGAAACGCACCATGCGCCCGGAGAAGATCGCCAGCAGGAAGCGAACGAATCCCATCTCCGAAACTGCCGCAGCCAGCACGAACAGCTTGAAGGGCGTGGGCGGAGGCAGCATGGCGGGAAACATCAGGCTCCAAAAGGGATGCTTGTCGAACGCGGCATGAATCTTTTCGAAGCGTTCGGGCGGAATGCGCTTGCGGAGCAGTTCCTCGCCGCCTTTGTAGCCGATCCCGTAAATTACGATGCTGCCCAACGCCGAGCCCACCGACGCCATAAACGCGTACAGCAGAAATCGCGTCCGGTCCTGATAGACGTAGCCGGCGACCACCGCGTCCATGGGAAGGCCGAAGAAGGCGCCGTCGAGCGCAGCGATTGCCAGCACGCCCCACGCGCCCAGGGGCTTCAGCAATGCCCACAGAAACGCGGTGTAGCGGGAAAGGATGTGCTTGATCGTTTTCAAATCAGACTAAGAGTGTACGTGAATGCGGAGCGGCAGCCATCGCCAAATGAAGAGACATAACTAGCTAAGTCTCTACGAACCTGCGACGTTTTAGGCGTGTTTTGTGTTTCCGCTAAGCAACTGCAGGGCGTGGGGTAGCAGATCAATCACCGCTTCAAGCGACTCGACCGCGCCTGTGGGACTCCCGGGCAGATTCAGGATCAATGATTTCTCGCGCACGCCGCAGATGCCTCGGCTGAGCACGGCAAGCGGAGTCTTCTTTGCGCCTTCCGAGCGCATGCGTTCGGCCACTCCTTCGAGCAGGCGTTCGCAGATGGCTCGGGTGGCTTCGGGCGTGACATCGCGCTCCGCGATTCCCGTCCCTCCGGTCGTTACCACGAGTTGCGCCTCCTGGACCCAGTATGCAATCGCCTTTTGAATCGCTGCCTGTTCGTCGGGAACGACTTCGGTTCCAATGACCGCAAAACCTTTTTTTCTGAGGAGTTCCCCGACCGCCGGGCCGGAGAGATCGGCGCGGTCGCCGCGCGCGCAAGAATCGCTGACCGTGATGACCGCCGCGGTCAGGCCTTCAGGAGTCGAGGAGGACATCTTCTTCCTCCTCCGCTGCAGGTTTTCCACCGCCGCCGTCTCTCTGGGCTTCGTCGAGCTGGCGCAGGCCTTCCATCAACAGGCCTTGCGTGTTCAGGTTAGTAGTCTGCTGGGTGCTCTTGCCTTCGAAGTTGACCTCAAAGTTTCCATCCGTCCAGCGCAAAACCTTGAACACCGCCGGATCGCCGATGAGCGAGCCATAAGTGGCGTGAGTCACTTGGCCTTCCTTGAAGTAAAGCTCGCATTTGTCGTCTTTGAGGGTGAGGGTGAGAGAACAGCTTTTGCGGCCCATCTCGAGCGACTGCACCAGGTCGATCACATTCATCTGTAACAGGCTGCCGCGCAGCACTCCGTCCGAGGGCGCGGTCTTGGCCATTTTTTCCAGCGCGATCTTGTCGATTACGCGCTTGATGCGCTGCGTGGCTTCCCGCAGGAAGAATGGTTTCTCGACGAAATCGTCCACGGGAAGATCGGGCGTGCTCAGCTTTTCGCTGATGTCGGCCTTGGTCGCCACCAGAATGACCGCGGCTCCCGCGGTGCGAGGACGGCTCCTCAGCTTTTCGACCAACTGGCGGCCATCCATTCCCGGCATGCGGTAATCGCAAATCAGCAGGTCAGGAGGATCGTCAACAGCCTTCAGGAGCGCATCGGCCGCGTCGGTCCCAGTGGTCACCATGGCAAGCGGAGTGAGTGCCCCGCGCAACAACTTGAGAACCATCGGATTGTCATCCACCAGCAGGACTTTTACGTTGTTCGCCATGGAACGCGCTACATCTTCTTGCGTGTGCCGCTCAGATCCCCGGTCTTTTTTCGGACGCGGCTGTAATCGCCGCTTTTTCCGCCAGATTTCCGCTCGAGCACGATTTCGCGAATCTCGATGCCCTTGTCGAGAACCTTACACATATCGTACACGGTGAGCGCCGCAACGCTGGCGGCCATCAGGGCTTCCATCTCCACGCCGGTCAGCGCCGTGGTTGAAACTTTGGAGGCAATCGCGACGCCATTCTCGCACAGCCGCATACGCACATCAACGTGGGCCAGCGTCAAGGGATGGCACATGGGAATCAGATCGGCAGTTCGCTTCGCCGCCATGATTCCCGCCAGTCGCGCCACCTCGAGCGGATCGCCCTTGGGGTTCTTGGGCAAGGCTTTGAGAACCTTGCGCTTTAAGACTACAAATGCACTGGCCTCGGCCTCGCGCTTGGTGGGGGATTTTGCGGAAACGTCGACCATTCTAGCTCGTCCGGAATGATCGTAATGCGAGAGCTTTTTGGGCATCGAAGAACCATCTTACTAGACGCGGTCTACGCATGGCTCGGTGGAACACGGATAAGTGATAGGCTCTTTTGTACGACTGCTGGGTCAAGGGTGTGGCGCTAAAAACGAAAGTTAAAGCCATGGCTGAATTTGCCGTTCAATTTTTACTGAGGTCTTCGACCGTTACGATCCGAGACGTGTACTGTCGGGGCAGCTGCCAGCAGCAGAGTGCGGATGAGCACGCGAACGCCACAGAACTGGTGTTTCCGTATCGCGGGGTCTACGTGCGGCACCTTGGAGATGACCAGGCCGTAGCCGAGGCGAACCAAGTGCTGTTTTTCAACGCCACTGAAAGCTACCGGGTGAGCCACCCTGTGCCTGGTGGCGATGCCAGTCTGTCGCCGGCCATCGGCGAACCGCTGCTTCGTGAGCTGGCGCCACCTGCTTTTTTGCGCGACGGTGCAGCGCTCGCATTTCGGTGGCAGCGCCTACGGGTTGACGCTCGAACGCAAGCGCTTGTGGCGCTGCTACGGCATAGCCTGCGCCAGAACATCGCGGAACCTTTGGAAGCAGAAAGTCTGGCCTTGACTCTAGTGCAGCGGGCGTTGGGGCCGCGCACTACCCACGTACCGGGCGCTAGTGCCGGACGGCGGCGGCTGGTGGATCGGGTCAAGCTGGTGTTGGCGAGCGATCTGGCGCGACGGTGGACGCTGGCCGAAATTGCCGCTGAAGTACGTGGCTCTCCAGTCTATCTCACGCAGGTTTTTCAACAAGTGGAAGGTCTGCCCTTGTATCGCTACCAGCTGCGACTACGGCTAGCGCGGGCGCTAGACCTTCTCGCGCAGTATGACGACCTGACCGCCCTGAGCCTGGACCTCGGCTTCTCCAGCCACAGTCATTTCAGCGCCGTGTTCCGCGAGGCTTACGGCCGTTCGCCCTCGGAGTTTAGACGGTCGGCGTTGCATCGTTAGAGCTTGTTCAAGCAAATCGCTAAAGATTCTGATAGCAGCTCTCTCTTCCTGCGTGGCCTACTGATCTCGCCCGGACCTCGGGTATGGGAGAGCGATGTCATGGTTGATAAAACTTGCGCGGCCTGTGATTGCAAGCTGGATGCGAATTCCATCAAGGTCAAGATTGGTGGCAGGACGGTTGAGGTCTGCTGTGATGAGTGCGCACAGAAGTTGAAGGAAGCGCACGTTTCCGCGGCAGCGGCGAGGAGGGGCTGAGTCATGGATGGAAACAAACCGCCGACCCGGCGTAACGTGCAGACCGCTTCAGGCCGCATCAGCTACACGGAACAAGGTACAGGACCAGTCGCATTGTTCGTGCACGGTGTGCTCTTGAACGGACATTTGTGGCGTCATCAACTGGCGGGTTTGTCCGACATTCGTCGCTGCGTAGCCCTGGACCTGCTTGCGCATGGCGACACTGAAATCACGCCGGCTCAGGACGTATCCGTAACGGCCAACGCGGAGATGCTGAAGGAGTTTCTCGATGCCTTGAAAATCGACCAAGTGGATCTCGTGGGCAACGACAGCGGCGGCGCTATAGCGCAGATTTTCGCCGCATTTTATCCGCAGCGCGTGCGCAGCCTCACGCTTACCGACTGCGACACTCACGACAACTGGCCTCCCGAGGCCTTCAAGCCCTTCCTGGCAATGGCGGCCGCCGGCGGTTTAGGTGGAACACTTGACGCCATGTTGTCAGACAAGAGCGTCTATCGATCACCGCAAGCCCTGGGACCGGCGTATGAACACCCGGAACGGCTGAGTGATGACAGCATCGAAACCTATCTGCGTCCGCTGGTCCGGAGCGAGCAATGCACGCGCGATCTGCAACGTTTTCTCGCAGCTTTCGACAACAAGCACACAGTCGCCGTTGAAGCACAGTTGAAGATGTTGAAAGCGCCGACGTTGATCGTTTGGGGAACGGATGATGTGTATTTTGACGTGAAATGGTCGCGCTGGCTGGCCGACAAGATCCCTGGCACCCGGCGCCGGGTCGAGTTCAAGGGCGCCAGAATCTTCTTCCCCGAGGAGCGCTGGGAAGAATTCAACAAGGAACTACGCGCACACTGGCAGGCGACATTGCAGAAAGCGTCATGACGAACGCGCATATTTCATGCTCGCTAGTTTCAGGACAGGAGAAAAGAATGGCGGATCAGACGCGTAAAGCAGAGCAATTCCGGGCGTTGCACATTCCCGGGAAGCCGCTCGTCCTCTTCAACATCTGGGATGCAGGCAGCGCCAAGGCCGTCGCCACGGGCGGTGCGAAGGCGATCGCGACCGGTAGCTGGTCGGTCGCCAATGCAAACGGCTTTGCCGACGGCGAGCGCATCCCGCTGGCCTTCGCGATCGACAATCTGCGCCGCATCGTTGGTGCGACGGACCTGCCGGTGACCATCGATCTGGAAAGCGGCTATGGCGATGCGCCGGAGGTGGTCGGCGAGACCATCGCTCTGGCGATCGACGCCGGAGCCGTAGGGTGCAACCTGGAGGACAGCTTTCCCACGAATGGAAAACTCCGCGAGATAGCCGATCAGGTCGACCGCATCCGGCACGCTCGGCAGAGGGCCGATGGCACCAATATCCGCTTCTTCATCAATGCCCGGACCGATGTCTTTTTCCAGCAACCGCCCGAACAGCACCACGATGCCATGCTAGCTGAGACGATCGAGCGAGCCCGCGCGTATGCGGGGGCTGGTGGGGATGGGCTGTTCGCGCCCGGTCTGGCGGATATTACTCTGATAGCGCGCCTCGCTGAAGCATCGCCCCTCCCGCTTAACATCATGGTCGGCGATGCCACACCGCCGGTTCGGGCTCTCGCCGAGCACGGAGTCGCAAGGGTGAGCTATGGGCCCCATCCTTACCTCATGGCGATGAAGGCGCTGGAACGAGCGGCACGTGATGCGACCCACCCGGCGGGTTGAGCCTCCCCCAACAAGTAAGTGACCTACCGCATTAGCAGTGGAACCCATTCCCCCGCCGCGATTCGCTCCCGGTCCGGCGGGATCACGATGTAGCAGTTTGCGGCTGCGGTCGCTGCGATGTCTCCTGAGCCTTGCCAGCGGACCAATTCGACCTCCGCGTGCTCGAACTCGCCGGAGAGAATTGCGGGTAGGAAGCGTGTCAGGCCTGGCTTGGTCTTGACCTCGGATTTCAACTTGGCGTGCAGGAAAATTAGCTTTCGTGGGGTCATGCCGGCCAGAGCTTCCAGGATTGGGCGGGCGAAGAGTTCGAAGGTCACCATGGTCGAGACCGGGTTTCCTGGCAGGCCGAAGAAATATGTGTGGGCCTCAGGGGCTGAAGCCCCGCTCTCTTTTGTGCTCTGATCGGCACGGCTGAAGCCGTGCCCTTTCAAGACGTCTTTCCCCGGCGACGCGTTTTCGAAAGCCGGGTTTCTTTCGAAGGCAGTGGAGGCTTGCCGTTCCTCTTCGCGGGCGGGGGCGCCCGCGCCACACAGGACTCTTCCGAATACTACCGGCCTTCCTGGTTGAATTTGGGCTCCGGTGAAAAAGAATTCCGCGCCGAACTCTGCCAGCGCTTGTTCCACCAAGTCATATTTCCCCATGGAGACTCCGCCGGTTAGCAGGAGCAGATCGGCCTCAAAACCGTCTGCGATCAGTTCGCGCAGGCGTTCCGGTTCGTCGGGGGCGATGGGCAGCAGCACAGGTTCGCCGCCCGCGGCTTGGATTTGTGCTGCCAGCGAGTACGTATTGGAATTGCGAATCTGGTTGAGCGCGAGGGGCACGTCGATGTCCACCACCTCATCGCCGGTGGCTAGTACAGCGACGCGGGGCTTCGAATACACCAGCAGGCGTGATTTTCCCACCGACGCAGCCACCGCGATCGCCGCGTGATCCAGGCGCACACCCGGGGACAGCAGCCGGTCGCCTCGCTTGGCCTCCGATGCGATGGGAACGATGTTATCCCCGGCTGCAATTCCTTTTGTAATCGTGACCTGATCGCTGTCTCGCGATGCGTACTC